>FTHQ01000400.1_pt1 | contig 20493 bp, 19 predicted proteins | sample 1641001 | NCBI WGS metagenome assembly FTHQ01 (sample SAMEA3914872, study PRJEB12502) | metagenome | biome: forest; material: soil | place: Canada | collected 2011-07-03 | depth 0.3 m | reverse complement strand
CACACGGCCGCCGCCGCGGCAGGGCTGGCCGTGTGCCCGCTCGCGCGCCGCGTCGCGCCGCGCACGCTGGTCGACGTCGGCGCGAAATTCGGGCTGCCGCCGCTGCCGCAATCGCAGGTCGTGCTGTATTCGCGCGTACGCGACGCCCGCGCCGCGGCCGCGTTGCGCAGGTTCGCCGACAGTCTTGCAATCTCGGCGTAAACTAGCGGGCTCCGCCGCAATCTCCAGACGAATTCCGATGAAGCCCGAAGCCCGCAAGCACCTCCGCGCCAACCTGCTGATGCTCGGCGCCGCCGCGATCTGGGGTTCCGCTTTCGTCGCGCAACGCCTGAGCCTCGACGTGATCGGGCCGTTCCTGTTCACGGGGCTGCGGTTCCTGCTCGGCGCGCTCGTGCTGGTGCCGCTGCTGACGGTCAATACCGCGTCGCGCGCGCAGCTCGCGGCGATCCGGCGCGAACCGGCTTTGCTGCTGCCGGGTGTCGCGCTCGGCGGGCTGCTCGCGGTGTCGATCTCGCTGCAGCAGTTCGGCCTGCAATACACGCGGATCGCCAACGCCGGCTTCATCAGCTCGCTGTACGTCGTGATCGTGCCGCTGATGGGCGTGTTCGCGCGCCACCGGATCGGCGCGGGCACGTGGTTCGGCGCGTTGCTGGCCGCGATCGGCCTGTATTTCCTCAGCATCGACGAGCACTTCTCGGTGCTCTACGGCGACTGGTTCCAGCTCGCGGGCGCCGTCATCATCGCCGCGCACGTGATGGCGGTCGGCCATCTCGCGAAACGTCACGATCCCCTCGTGCTCGCGTTCCTGCAGTTCGTCGTGTGCGGCGTCGCGTGTCTCGCGGTCGGGCTGGCCGTCGAACCGGTCAGCGTCGCGATGCTGCGCGGCGCACTGCCGACGTTGCTGTACGGCGGGCTGCTGTCGGTCGGGGTCGGCTATACGCTGCAGGTCGTCGCGCAACGCGACGCGGCGCCCGCGCACGCGGCCGTGATCTTCAGCATGGAAGGCGTGTTCGCGGCGATCGCCGGTTGGGCCGCGCTCGGCGAAACGCTGACGCTGCGCGCGCTGGTCGGCTGCGCACTGATGCTCGCCGGCCTGCTCGCGTGCCAGTTGCTGCCGAACGGCGACGCACGGAAAAAGGACGAGGACGCGCTGCCGGCGTGACGCCCACCGTCCCTATAATGGCGATTCGCGTGACTTTCACGCCAACCGCTTCCGACAGGCCTGCTCCGTGACGTCCACTTCCGTCGATCCCGCCGCCGACCTGCTGCGCGAACGCGCAGCGCACTACGCCGCCCAGGCGGCGCTGTTCCTGCGCGACCAGGCGCTCTCCACCGCGTCGCACGACCTGCGCAGCCCGCTGAATGCGATGCACAGCTGGGCCTACGTGCTCGAGCGCCAGCTCGCCAATGCCGATCCGAACCTGCAGCGCGCGCTCGCGGGCATCCGCACCGGCATCGACCAGCAGGTCGCGCTGATCGACGGCGTGCTCGACGCGCCGCGCGCGGAAACGCGCACGCTCGCGCTCGCGCCGCGGCCGTTCGCGCTGCGTGCGCTGCTCGACGACACGATCGCGCTCGTGCGTGTCGCGCTCGCCGACGCACGCCAGGTCGCGCTCGACGCGACGCTGCCGGACGGCGAGCCGTCGCTCACGGTCGACCGCGAACGCGTCGCGCAGGCGCTGTGGACCCTGCTGACGACGGCCGTCGAGGCCAGCGCCGCGGGCAGCCGCGTCGCGTTCGCGTGCACGCGCGACGGCGCGCAGTTCACCGCGCGCGCCACCTGCACGGTGAACGCCGACGTACTCGTCGACCCGGAACAACCGCACGCGTTCGAATCGTTCGCGCGGCGCGAAATGCTGCGCGAGCGCGACGCGAAACGCAGCGCGTGGACACTCGCGCTGTGCCAGCGCGTCGCCCTGGCGCACGGCGGCACGTTCACGCACGACGTGTTCGCCGACGGCGCGACCGCCACGATCACCTTCTCGATTCCCTGCGAGGCGCCGGTGTAAGCAAGCGGTCGCCCGATACATTACGAATTCCTTTCTGGCTCTATACTGATGGGCCTGTCATAACCGGAGCGATTCTTTGTTACAGATCTTCGCGCTCATCGGCGCGTTGTTCCTGGTGGCCCTGAACGGGTTCTTCGTTGCGGCCGAATTCGGCCTCGTCAAACTCCGCGCGACGCGCGTCAAGACCCTCGCCCGCAAGCACGGCCTGCGCGGGCGCATCCTCGCCGTCGTCCACGGCCGGCTCGATGCGTATCTTTCCGCGTGCCAGCTCGGCATCACGCTCGCGTCGCTCGGCCTCGGCTGGGTCGGCGAACCGGCGTTCGCGCAACTGATCGGCCCGCTGCTCGACCTGATCGGCGTGCAGTCCGAACGCGTCGTGCATCTGATCTCGCTGGTGTTCGCGTTCTCGCTGATCTCGTTCCTGCACATCGTCGTCGGCGAACTGGCGCCGAAATCGATGGCGATCCGCCAGTCGGAGAAGGTCGGCCTGTGGGTCGCGCTGCCGCTCTACGCGTTCTACTGGGCGATGTATCCGGCGATCTGGGTGCTCAATACCAGCGCCAACGCGGTGCTGCGGCTCGCGGGGCTGTCGGCCGACCACGGCGGCGACGCGCACTATTCGACCGACGAGCTGAAGCTGATCCTGCGCAGCCGCCGCAGCGCGGCCGGCAATGCGGCCCAGCCGGCGCGCGGCACGTACAGCAACGACGAATGGAACACGCTCGCGCATTCGCTCGATTTTTCGTCGATGACCGTGTCGGACCTGATGCGGCCGGCCCATGAAATGATCGGCCTGCGGCGCGACCTGCCGCTGCCCGACAACATGGAGATCGTCGCGCGGCACCGTTTCAGCCGCTATCCGCTGTTCGAGGATGCGTCGCGCGAACAGGTGAGCGGGCTGATCCACCTGAAGGACCTGCTGCTCGCGCGTCACGCGGGCGCCGCGCTCGACGATCTGTCCGACTACGTGCGCCCGGTTCAGTACGTGAAGCCCGACACGCCGGCGCTGGAGCTGTTCCGCCGCTTCCGCAAGGGCGCCCCGCACTTCGCGCTGGTCGGCAACAAGGGCGAGAAGCCGATCGGCTTCCTGACGCTCGACAACCTGCTCGGCGCGCTGGTCGGCCAGATCCACGACGAGTTCCGCCAGGGCGATGCGGACTGGAGCCGCCTCGACGACGGCACGCTGATGGGCAAGGGCAGCCTGCCCGTCGTGTCGCTCGAGCAGGCGCTCGGCATCGACATCGACGAAGGCCGCGCGGAATCGGTCGGCGGCCTCGTGATCCAGGCGTTGAGCGACCTGCCGACCGAAGGGCAGCGCGTGTCGTTCGACCGCTTCGACGTCGTCGTGAAGAAGATGAACGGGCCGCGCATCGTGCTCGTGCGCGTCTATCCGAAGATCGCGAAAGAGGCCGACGAATGACGGCCGCGCGTTGCGGCGCACGATGAACGCGCCGCTGCCGCGCTGCTGCGTGATCACGCCGGAACCGGCGTCCGCGTCGGCGGCCGATCGGGCCGCGTTTCTCGACCGGCTGTCGGCCGTGCTCGCGCGCGGCGAAACGCTCGTGCAACTGCGCGTGAAATCGCTCGACGCGGCCGCGTTCGCGGCGCTGGCCGCCGCGGCGCTCGCGCGCTGCGACGCCGCCGGTGCGCACCTGATGCTGAACGGCCCGATCGACGCAGCCGGCGTGATGCGGCTCGACGGCGCCGGCTGGCATCTGGACGGCGCCGCCTTGCGCGGCGTCACGCAGCGGCCGCTGCCGGCCGACCGGTGGGTATCCGCCGCGTGCCACTCGCAAGACGACCTGCTGCTGGCCGCACAGGCCGGCGCGGATTTCGTCACGCTTTCGCCGGTGCTGCCGACGCTCAGCCACCCCGGCGCGCCGACGCTCGGCTGGGCGCGATTCGATACGCTGGCCGCCCAGGCCGCGATGCCCGTGTTCGCGCTCGGCGGCATGACGCGCGCGCATCTCGACGACGCGCGCCGTCATGGCGCGTACGGCATCGCGGGGATTCGCGGGTTCTGGTAATTCGGGGCCTTCCGGGCGCGCCGCCGGGTGCGACCGCGCGCGGTCCCGCCGCTTCACAACTTCATCGGCTCATGCATTCAGGTTCGCACGCATCCCGCGCCACGAACCGTCGTCGATGCGACGCACGTCGTGCGTCAACGCGTAGCGATTGACGTCGCCCGTCAGCCACGCGACGAGCGAATACGGCGGCAACTCCCCTTCATCGACCCGGTCGCGCGCGCGCGCCGGCGTCTCGAACACCACCCGCCCGCCCGGTGCGTCGAACGGCACCGCGTCCGGCGACAGGTTCAACGCGATCGTCAAGGTTTCGTCGTCGGCGAGCCGCCACGATGCGCACAGCGCGTCGGCATCGCCGTCGCCGTCCGCCTTCAGCGCGCGTGCGTCCTGCGGCCGGCAATCGGACAGCCTTGGCGCGATCAGCTTGGCGCGCACCGCGAGCGCCGACTGCACGAAATGCGCACGATCGACGTCGCGCGCGGTTTCGTCGAAGACCAGCGGGATCTGCGGCGTGAGCAACGACAGCGCGAGCGCGGCCAGTCCGGCCGCCTGCCCGTGATCGCCGTGGCCGCTGTCGCGCCATGCGCCATCGGACAGCACGAGCGACGTCAGCGCCAGTCCGCCATCGGCGGCCATGCCGTCCGCCGACGCGGCCGGCTGGTACGCCGCGCCCGCCGCGGTCAGCGCGCGGGCGAGCGTGTGAATCGACTGGTGCGTGGAAATGCCCTCGTGGGCCGACGTGTCGCGCCCCGTGAGCCGGTGCAGCGCGCGTTCGCCGCAGCCGTTCCACTGCGCGTCGAAATGGGTATCGGCCAGATGCGCGGGGTGCCGCTCGCTGCCGAGCACGAGATGGATCAGCCGGTCGGCCGGCACGGCCGCGCGCACGCGGTCCGCGATCTCGCGCAGCCACGACACGCCGATCCGGTCGGCTTCGCGCAGGCGCAGCCCGTCGCAACGGTATTCGTCGATCCAGTACAGCGCGTTGTCGCAGAAGAAATCGCACACTTCCGGATGATCGAGCGCGAGCGGCGCGGCCTGCAGCGGATCGTCGCGCGTATGGAAGAACGGCCCTGCGTAGTGGCGCAGCGCATCGGTGCCGCTGCCGAAGCGCGCGTAGTCGAGCTCCAGCAGCACCGCGAGACCGTAGCCATGCGCGGCATCGATCAGCGCCTTCAGCGCGTCGGGGCCGCCTTCGGCCGCGAGCGGCGCGAACGGCAGGCTGTCGTGCGGCGACGCGAGCAGCTCCAGCGCGGTCACGCCGAGGCGCGCGAGCTGCGGCAGGCGACGGCGCACGGCGTCGAAGCCGCCCACCGCGTGCGGGCGAATCGCGTAGAGCGCGATGTCTTCCCACGCGCGCCCGTGCCAGAACGTATTGCGCCACGTGAACGCGCGCGGATCGACGACCTCGCTGGGGCCGTTGAGCCCTTCGGGTTGCGAGCGCGACGCGGGATCGGGAATCGACACGGTATCGTCGAGCCGATAGCGGTAACGCGCACCCGCGCCGCAGTCGACGAAGACTTCGAACCAGTTCGGGCCGGCGCTCGTCATCGGCACGAGCGTCGGGCCGTAGCCGATATCGAGTTCGAGCTGGACGTGGGTGCTGCCCGGCGCCCACACGCGGAAATGCGTGCGCGGCGTCGGGCTGAGCGCGCCGCAGGGCTGCGCGCCAAACGGCAAGCAATGGATGTAGTGCTGCGCGTACGGATCGTGCGGACAATCGGACATCATGCGCTCCTCGTGCGTACCGAGCGGCATGGCCGCGCCACTGGCGCAGCGCATCGGGGCCCGGCATGCGACGGCCAGGCTGGGGAGAGAAACGAGTATGCGCCGGATTCGCCACCGCGATGCACCGTGGTCAGACATTTTTAAATGCGAATCGACCCCGGCCAACCACCCGTGGAAACGGGCGACCGTCACGCGCCGGCGAGTCGGGTAGTCGGCATACCGGAATGATCGCTCGCCTTGTTGCGCCGGCCGCGCGCCCCTACGCTCTGCGTGATGCTCGCGGACACGTCGTCCGCGCACCGACCCGAGGACTCCGCCATGTCGCTTCCCGCCAGCGCCGCGAAATTCGATCCGTCACGCGCCCACGAATACGCCGAGCAATCGCGCATCGCGCTGGCTGGCTACGATGCCTGCCACGAACTCGCCGCGTGCATGCTCGCGTCGGCGATCGGGGCGGCCGATGCCCGGATTCTCGTCGCGGGCGCGGGCGGTACGGGGCAGGAAATCTGCGTCACGGCCGCGCTCGAACCGGGCTGGCGGTTCACGGCCGTCGACCCGTCCGCGCCGATGCTCGCGCTCGCGCGCTCGAACGTCGAAGCAGCGGGTTTCGGCGCGCGTACCGCGTTCGTCGAGGACGGCGTCGACGCATTGCCCGACGCGCCCGCGTTCGACGGCGCGACGCTGATCGGCGTGCTGCATCACCTGCCGGGCGACGACGCGAAAGTCGCGCTGCTGCACGCAATCGCGCGACGCCTGAAGCCCGGCGCGCCGCTCGTGCTCGCCGGCAACCATCGCCGCTACGCGGACCATCCGCGCCTGCTCGATGCGTGGCAGCAGCGCTGGCGCATGAAGGGTGCCACGCCCGACGCGGTGCGCGCGCAACTCGCGAAAATCCTGCAGGGCGCCGATCCGCCCGCATCCGAGGAAGCCGTGTTCGCGCTGCTGCGCGACGCGGGCTTCGACGCGCCGCTGCGCTTTTTCGCGAGCCTGTTCTGGGGCGCGTGGATCGCGGTGCGACGCGCGTGACGGTTCGATGCGGCCCGCGATGGCCCGCCCCACGCGATTCGCGAACGCGCCGCAGGCACTCGGTATGATGTCGTTCCCGCCCCCTTCCGGCCTCGACATGCTCACCGTCCATCACCTGAACAACTCGCGTTCGCAGCGCGTGCTCTGGCTGCTCGAAGAACTGGATGTGCCATACGAGATCGTGCGCTACGCACGCGATCCGAAAACGATGCTCGCGCCGGCCGAATTGCGCGCGATCCATCCGCTCGGCAAGTCGCCCGTCGTGACCGACGACGGCCGCACGTTCGCCGAATCGGGCGCGATCATCGAATACCTGGTCGAACGCTACGGCAACGGGCGCCTCGCGCCGCCGCCCGGCTCGCCCGAGCGGCACGACTACACGTACTGGCTGCACTACGCGGAAGGGTCGGCGATGCCGCCGCTGCTGCTCAAGCTCGTCGCGCTGCGGATCGCGCATGCGCCGATGCCGTTCTTCGCGCGGCCGATCGCGCGCAAGATCGCCGCGACGCTGCAATCGGGTTTCGTCGATCCGCAGATCGATCTGCATCTCGGCCATGTCGACGGCGCGCTCGCACGCAGCGGCTGGTTCGTCGGCGACGGCTTCAGCGCGGCCGACATCCAGATGAGCTTTCCGCTCGAAGCCGCGACCGCGCGCGGCGGCGGCAGCCGGTATCCGGCGATCGCGCGCTTTCTCGACACGATCCATGCGCGGCCGGCGTACCAGCGGGCGCTGGAGCGCGGCGGCCGGTACGACCTGCTCAAGTAACCGGCGTCAGCTCAGCAGCCCCGCCGCGACGTTGATCGACAAGCCGAGCACGGCCATGTTGAAGTAGAACGACAGGATCGACTGCGCGAGCACCGAGCGCCGCGCGGAGCGGTTCGCGAGCGACACGTCGGCCGTCTGCGACGCGACCGCGAGCGTGAACGCGAAATACAGGAAATCCCAGTAATCGGGCTCCGGGTGTTGGTCCGGAAAGCGGAGCGCGCGATCGCTGCTCGGCGAGCCGTAATAGAGCCGCGCGTAGTGCAGCGTGAAGATGGTCGGGATCAGGAACCACGCGCCGAACAGCGTCGCGCCCGTGATCGCGTAGTGGCTGAGCCCCGCGCTGAAGCCGACGCTCTTCGCGGTCGCGAGCTCGATCGCGATCGCCGCCACGCTCGCGACGGTCGCGAGGCACACGACGGTCAGCACGGTCGTCGCGTTTTCATCCTCGCGGATCGCGACTTCGCGCACCTTGTGATGATGCGCGGTGACCATGCGCACCCACATCAGCACGAGATACAGCCAGACCGCGCAGTCCCAGCCAATCAGTGCGCGCGCGGTCGGGCGCAGCGGAAACGGCAGCAGGACCGCGCACAGCACGCCGGCGACGAATGCCGCGACCATGCGCGGCCGGTTGCGTAATACCTGCGGATAAAGCGTCATCGTGTGATTCCGAAAGCGGATGGAAAGGATTCGGCCGGTGCGCGGGAAAGCCGCCGCGCCGGCGGGTAACGCGCCCCGATTATCGCCATTCCGTCGTCACGTGGCGATGGGCGCGAGCGCCTAAGATAAGGGGATGACTGCCCCCGCCCTGCTCTGCCGCCATCCCGCGAACCCGGCCGGCCGCGACTTCGTCGTCGGCGACCTGCACGGCTGCGTGGACGTGCTGCGCGCGCTGCTGCACGACGTCCGCTTCGATCCGGCGCGCGACCGGCTGTTCTCGGTCGGCGATCTCGTCGACCGCGGCCCGGCCTCCGACACCGCGCTCGACCTGCTCGACCGGCCGTGGTGTCACGTCGTGCGCGGCAATCACGAGGAAGTGCTGAGCCTCGTCGCGCGCGGCAAGCTGCCGCCCGACGCGTGGCGCAGGATCGGCGGCGACTGGGGCGCCGACCTGCCGCCGGAACGGCTGCGCGCGCATGCGGCGCGCGTCGACGCGCTGCCGCTCGTGCGGGTGATCGGCGACGGCCCGACGCGCTTCAACGTGCTGCACGCGGAATTCTTCGGCTCGGACGCGGAGCTCGATACCGGCAGCTATCCGCACGACGTGCGCGAGCGGCTGATCTGGGGCCGCGATCTGGTCCAGGGGCTCGCCGATCCGGCGCGGCAGGCCGGACTGTCGCTGACGTGCACCGGGCACACACCGGTGCGTGAGCCGCAACGGATCGGCGCGCAATGGTTCATCGACACGGGTGCGTTCGCGCCGGCCGGGCGGCTCACGCTCGCCGAGCCGCGCACCGGCCGCACATGGTCGATGACGCAGACCGAAGCGCGCGAGCGCCACGCGGGCGACTGGCCGCTACCCTGACGCGCCGGCCGGCGCCTGCGTCCCCACGCGAACCCTAGCCGACCTGATTCAGTTCGAACACCGCATCGACGGCCGAGCCGTTCCAGTTGTATTCGAGATAGGCCGCATGCTGGCAGTCGCGCAGCAGCGTCGTGCGGAACGCCGCGAGACACTCGCCGCGCGGATCGCGCACCGACGGATAGACGATTCCCGCGCCACCCGCGTTGCGCACCGCGCGACCGAAGGCCTGCCCCGCGCGGTAGTCGACCGGGTCCAGCAGCGCGGGATCGCGCTGCGGCCACGTGCGCACGTCGGCGACGTCGCCGTGCGCGAACACGGTATAGAGCCGCATCTGCTGGCGCATCGGCGGCTCCTTCGTCGCGGCGAGGAACAACCCGCTGTGATAGCGCGTTTCGGCGATCGCCGTGTCGCGCGAGCGGGTGCAGTAGAACACGCCGTAGCTGCCGTCCGAAAACCGGCTGCCCAGCGGATTCAGGTGCGTGAACGCGGCCATGATCGGCCCCCAGCCCTGCCCGTAGCGGCGCTCGGCGGGCGGCACGAGCTCGAGCGTGCCGACTTCGTTGCGGATGCGGTCGTTGGTCAGCGATTCGAGTGCATAGAGCGCGTCGAAATCCTCCGCGGACGCGACGCGGTCGAACAGGTTGATGGCAGGAAAACGGGTGGGAATCACGCGATAGGCCGGTGCCCAGTCGACGGTGGTCGTGGGCCACCGGGTGACGTCGGTCGGTGTCGTCACGCCCAGCCACCCCGCATCGCATCGAGATATTGGCGAACGGCCACCAGATCGCCGACGTTGCCGGCCAGCATCCGGTCGAGTGCGCGCTTGCCGCCGAACGGCGCCGCATCGTTGGGCCGCTTGACCCACGCATCGGCCGCGGCGGGCTGCGGCAACAGGATCTGCAACCCCTTGTAGATGCCGAGCAGCAGCGACAGGCGCTCGAGCGTATCGCGCGGCAGGCGCGCCGATTCCGGCGCGGCCTTCCACTTGAAGAACGTCGAGCGGCCGGGCGACCCGAGCAGCACGATCTGCTCGTCGATCGTCAGTTCCCAGTCGCGCGCGATGTTGAAAAACGCGCGCAGGCCGGCCGCCGACATCTGCGCGACCGAAGCGTGCGGCAAGGCGGAATGCGAATCGTAGGCGGGCTGTGACATGACGGTTAGTCTCGAAACGAATCTACTAACAAGATTAGTCCATTCTCGTATTTTTGCAAGGGTCGCACCCAGCGATCGCGCACGTCCATCCGACAAATCGATATTTTTTGTCCATTCTGGACTCTGATTTTATTTTCTGCGTTAATGGCCGTGCGGACCCCGCGTCACGGCGCGGGTCGTGTCCGTGGAGACCGTGTCGCACAGAAACCGGATGCACCACGCCAAGGAACGCACCATGAAGAGACTGATTGCCGCTGTTTCGATCGCCCTGCTCGCGGTATCCGCAGGCCCCGCCGTCGCGAAGGACTGGACCACGATCCGCTTCGGCACCGATGCCAGCTACGCGCCGTTCGAGTCGAAAGCGCCCGACGGCAAGCTCGTCGGCTTCGACATCGACCTCGGCAACGAGATCTGCGCGCGCCTGAAGGCGAAATGCGTGTGGCTCGAGAACGATTTCGACGGGATGATTCCGGCGCTGAAGGCGAAGAAGTTCGACGCGGTGCTGTCGTCGATGTCGATCACGCCGCAACGCGCGCAGCAGATCGGCTTCACGACGAAGATCTACAACCAGCCGACGCGGCTCGTCGTGAAGAAGGGCTCGCCGCTGCTGCCGACCGCCGAATCGCTGAAGGGCAAATCGATCGGCGTCGAACAGGGCACGACGCAGGAGACGTATGCGAAGGCGTACTGGGGCAAGCAAGGCGCGAACGTCGTGTCGTACCAGAACCAGGACGGCGTGTATGCCGACCTGATCGCCGGCCGTCTCGACGCGGCGCTGCAGGATGAAGTGCAGGCCGCGATCGGGTTCCTGAAATCGCCGCGCGGCGCGAACTACACGTTCGTCGGGCCCGAGCTCGTCGACGAAAAGGTGCTCGGCATCGGCGCGGGCATCGGCTTGCGCCAGGAAGATACCGACCTGAAGGCGAAGATCGATCGCGCGATCCTCGACATGGTCAAGGACGGCACCTACAAGCGGCTCGCGTCAAAGTACTTCGACTTCGACATCTACGGCAGTTGAAAACGGCGTCGCGCGCGTACGGATACAGCTTCCGTCGCGCGCGTCCGACCGCCCCTCCCCTTGCAACCGGATGGCAACGGCATCGAGCGGTTCGCCGTCGCATCGAATGCAGGTCGTCTTGCGTCGTATGCGGCACACGGCAGGACCCTGCATTATTGTTTGGACTGCAGATCGACTCCCTGAGACAACGACACGCCATGCGAATGGATGTCGTGCCGTTCTGGTCAATAGGCGAAGATCGGGCGTCGCGGTACCGGCGCCCGTGTGCACATGCCCATGCGGACCGGGTTCGCGTGCAGGAAAGTGCCGACCCGGCGCGGATGACCGGCAACCAGCCGGATCCGCCTCGCACCGGGCGCGGAGAGATGGCCTGTCGAGGCATGCCGGTCGGCCGCAAGCGCGACGTTCGAGCGGCGATGTCCCGAATCACGGCGATCGCGGCCAGCGGACCGCGGCGTGTGATGATCGATCATTTTTCTACCCCGTTTGCTGTCTGATGTTTGTTCCGGCAACCGGACGATGCCGATGCCCCGGCGATCAGGCGACGACGTCCCGTGCTCGCCGCGACGCGGCTGCTGCCCCGCGCGCGGCCGCCGCATCCCCGCGGACTGCGTCCTGGCCGGTACCGAAGGCTTGCGCCGCCTGACCGGACGGACCTCGCGTCGTCGACTCTCGCATGTCCCTCTTCGCAAGGACCGGGCCAGCGCTGCGCGAGCCCGGCCGGACAAGGCGATGGTCAGGCCGGCTGACGGCCGGCACGGGTGTGGCATACGGGAAGTTACGAAACTGAAACATCGGGGCCGCGGCGCGCGCCGGCCCGGCAACGGCGGGGCCTTGCGGAATAAGGCTGAACAATGGAGCGCGGAATTTTTACCGGCGACGGACCGGCCGACCGGACCGGTTCGGCGCGGCAATTCCTCCGGCGGCCGACGCGAAATGTTTCATGCGCTTTACATGCCGGCGCCGGCGACGCGTACCGTCCATCGCGCTGGACGCGGCGGCCGATCGCATGGCTATACTGCGACTCCGCTTCACGCGACTTCACGCCGACCACTGCCCACGATGCTCCGTACCTTCGCCGCCGAACGTGCCAGGCTGATCCGCTTCGGCGTGTCGGGCCTGGGCTCGACCGCGCTGCATGCGCTGATCGCCGCCGCGATGTTCGCGCTGTGCGACGCGACGCCCGTCGTCGCGAACGCGAGCGCGTTCGTCTGCTCGACGGCGTTCTCGTATCTCGCCAATACGCTGTGGAGTTTTTCGTCGCCGGTGACGTGGGGCAACTTCATGCGCTTTCTCGCGGTCGCGATGGCCGGCCTCGCCGTGACGATGCTGCTGGCGCACGGCACCGACGCACTCGGGCTCGCCCGCGCGTGGAGCATCGTCGCGGTCGTGCTGTGCGTGCCGCCCGTCACGTTCGTGCTGCACCGGCTGTGGACCTATCGCTGAGCCGGCCCGCACGCATCGCGCCCGCCGCTCAGCCGACCCGCTGATGCCCCGCGTCGCCCGACGGCGCGCCGTCGTGCCCGCCGCTGTCGCCATTCCCGCCGCTGCCGCCGTTGTTGTCGTGATCGTTCAGCCCGTGCTCGATCATCATCCGGTAGAGCGTCACGCGTGAAATGCCGAGTTCGGCGGCGGCCTTGTTGATCCGGTGGTCGTTGCGCAGCAGCGCATTCTCGATCGCGGTGCGTTCGGCCAGCGCCCGCGCCTGTTCGAGCGTCACCGGTTCGGTTTCGCCGGGCGTGTCGAGCCCGAGATCGTGCGGCGTCAGCAGCCGGCTCTCGGCCATCACGATCGCGCGCCGCACGCGGTTGATCAGTTCGCGTACATTGCCGGGCCACTCGTAGCGCCGCATCGCGTCGAGCGCGGCCGACGTGAAGCCGCTGATCTTGCGGCCGCTGTCAGCCTTGAATTTCTGCAGCACGTAGTGCGCGAGGATGTCGATGTCCTTGCCGCGCGCGCGCAGCGGCGGCTCGTGGATGCGCAGCACGCACAGGCGGTGATAGAGATCCGCGCGGAAGCGCCCGGCCTCGACCGCGCCGTCGAGATCGACGTGCGTGGCCGAGATGATCCGCACGTCCACCGCGATCGATTCCTGCCCGCCGAGCCGCTCGATCTTGCCCTCTTGCAGGAAGCGCAGCAGGCTTGCCTGGCTTTCGACCGGCATGTCGCCGATCTCGTCGAGAAACAGCGTGCCGCCGTTCGCCGATTCGATCCGGCCCGCGCGCCGCTGGTTCGCGCCGGTGAACGCGCCGCGTTCATAGCCGAACAGTTCCGACTGCAGCAGGTGATGCGGAATCGCGCCGCAGTTGATCGCGACGAACGGCCCCTTGCCGCGGCCGGAGCGCTCGTGAATCGCGAGCGCCGTCAGCTCCTTGCCGGTGCCCGACTCGCCCGAGATGAACACGCTCGCGTCGGTCTTCGCGACCTTGCGGATCGTGCTGAACAGCTGCTGCATCGCCTCGCAGTTGCCGATCATCCCGTGTTCGCCGATCGACGCCGCGTAGGCGGCGCCGTCGACGCGATCGAGCGCGGCCATCCCGCGCGCATGGCCGAGCACGTGCGAAATCCATTCGTACGGCAGCGGCAGCGTCACGTAATCGAAACAATAGCTGCGGATCAGTTCGCGCACGGCGGGGCCGATCGTGATGCCGGCCTGCGCGATGGAAATCCAGCCGATCGCCGGCTGGCTCAGACACATCTTCAGCGCGGGATAGTCGCGCGACGTGAAGCCGGTGAAATCGACGAGCCCCGCGGCCACGCTCACGCCGGAGGTCATGTTCTGCGCGGCGCCGGCCGTCTTCGCGACCGCGATCTCCCAGCCGAGCCCGCGCAGTTGTGCCAGCAACGGCTCGTCGGGCGTGCGCATGATCACGAACAGCTTGCGTCCGGCCTCGGGGGCGGTGACGGACACGTCCGTCATCTCGGGCGCCGCCTGCCCGTTTGCGTCGGGTGACCTTGCAACCATCGTTGTTCCCCGCTTGGCGTTGGTATCGCGCGCCGGCTCGCCGCCGCGTACGACGGACACGATCGAACCGACATATTGGCCGTATTTCCGTCCGAATAAAATCCCCCTGCGCATGAATCGCGCCGGAGGTCGACGTTGTCATGAACGGTATATCGATGCGGCCGGCCCGCGGCTAGATGGGTGTTATCCCGGTGGCGGGCGCCGCGCGCGACCGGAAAGGCCCGGCCCCGACCGCGCAAAGCCGCGCCGGTGCTGGCGCACGGCGATCGTGGAGGACGCGGCGCACGCCCGATTCGTGCGCCGGCCCATGCGCGCGCAACCGGTCCGCCGGGCAGGCGGACGCCCGGGCAACCGGTTCCGGTTGATTTTCGTCAATCGTCGGAAGAAGCCGGCTGATGCACGAACGCAACATGCGCGGCGCCCCGCCGTGCGGCGGGTGAGGGGTCAGCGGCCCGACGCGAGCGGCGCGGGCGTGTTCGCGCGGCCGCGGCCGGCCGGCGCGCCGCCGTGTTCGCCATAGGTGGCGGCCAGTGCATCGACCCGCGCGAGATGGTGGCGATTGTCGTGATCCCACGGGTGGAAGCCCGGCCGGAAAAAACTCAGCCATTCGCCGGCGATGCGCGGGAACAGCCCGCGACGCGGCCCGTACAGGAACGCGATCATCCGCAGCATGCCGCGCACGTGATGGCCGGCGCCGCGATCGCGCCACAGCAGCGTCGCATGCATCAGGAACACGGTCGGCCAGAACGTCAGCGTCGTCAGCAGATACACGCCGATGCGGATCAGGTAGCGACGCAGCCCCGGCTTCATCGCGGCATTCCACACGTCGAACGACACGGCCTTGTGCTCGGTTTCCTCCAGCGCGTGCCAGATCCACATCTGCCGGTAGCCTTCGACCGAACCGTCGAGGCGCGTCGGGTCGCGCAGCAGCCAGTCGGCGAGCATCGCCGTGTAATGCTCGGCCGCCACCGTATGCGCGAGCTGCACCGAATGCGGCAGCTTGCGCTTCATGTAGCCGAGCACCGTCCACACGCGCTGGTCCAGCTTGCGCGCGGGTAGCCGGTTCGCCTGCATCAGCTCGTTGTATTCGATGTGCTCGCGCGTATGCATCGCTTCCTGGCCGATGAAGCCGAGCACCTGCTGCTTCAGCACGGGATCGTCGATCCGGTCGCGATAGTTGCGCACCGAATCCATGAAGAAGCGCTCGCCGGCCGGAAACAGCAGCGACAGCGCGTTGAAGAAATGGGTCACGTGCGACCCGAGGCCATGCCAGTCCTTCGCGCGTTCGACCGGCAGGTCGAAGCGCAGGTCGCGGCGCACCGGCATGATCCCGGCTGCGGTGGCGGAAGCGGCTGACTTCATGTTCATCGTTCTCCTGTTGCGGAGCCGTCCGGCGCATCGTCCGACGCGGCCGGCGCAAGCCCGGGCGGCGCATCGCGCGCCGCCAAAATCCTGACATCGACAGATGTAACGATAGGCCGCGCGCGCCGGCGCATGCAAGCCGCGCGGTAGATGCGCGCTTCCAAACAGGGCACGGTCGGAAAGACGGAAAAAACGGCGCTCGAACGACATTCGGCCGGGCCGCGATTCGAACGCGGGCGCGCGCGTCGGGGCGAGGCGCCGGATGCGGCGCGGCGCCCCGCCAGCGGCCCGCCAGCCCCGTGCGGCGGGCCTTTCGCGGGATCGGGCAACGCTCGTGCAGCAGGCTGTCACGTGAGCCGTTCGCATCGATTCATACGCGCCGCGCACCGTCGCGGTGCACCCTCGCCCGCGCGGCTCGCGAAAAATTCAAACACGCGTTCCAATTGCGTTTCGGGCGCTCACGCCGGCACGCCCCGCCACGCGGCCCCGCTCAGCGTGAAACGGCGCGAAATCCACGCGCGCCGGCCCGCTGCGCGCTCGCCTACAATAGCGGTTTCACGCAACCTCTTTCAGGAGAAATCATGTCCGTCATCACGACCGAATCGGGCCTCAAGTACGAAGACCTGACCGAAGGCACCGGCGCGGCAGCGCAAGCCGGCAAGACCGTCAGCGTCCACTACACGGGCTGGCTGACCGACGGTCAGAAATTCGATTCGAGCAAGGATCGCAACGACCCGTTCGCGTTCGTGCTCGGCGGCGGCATGGTCATCAAGGGCTGGGACGAAGGCGTGCAGGGCATGAAGGTCGGCGGCGTGCGTCGCCTGACGATCCCGCCGCAACTCGGCTACGGCCCGCGCGGCGCAGGCGGCGTGATTCCGCCGAATGCAACGCTCGTGTTCGAAGTCGAACTGCTCGACGTCTGACCCTGCACCCCGCCGTTTCCTTCCCGATGGAACGCATCGCCTCCCCCGCCATCGCGCTGCGCCGCTACGCCACGTGCGAAGCGTCGGACGTGCACGACTTCCACCAGGTCGTGCTCGGCGTCGATGGCGCGATGGTGATGGCGGTGGACGGAATCGGCCAGCGCATCGACCGGCACGCGGCCTGACTGATTCCGGCCGGCGCGCGCCACGACTACGCGGGCCTCGGCGACAATCGCCAGCTCGTGATCGACCTGCCCGCCGCGTCGCTCGCGGTACCGCAGCGGCTGTTCGACCATGCGCGGGCCGTGTCGATCGACCCGGCGCTCACGTCGCTCGTCGCGCAGGTCGCGGCGGCCGCCGCGCAACACGATGCGCCGGACGGCGACGCACGGCAGGCCGCCGCGCACCGCTTTCAGTGGCAGGCCGCGGCTCGCCTGTGCGACGCGCTGCTCGACGATGCGGGCATCGCCGCGCCTGCGTCGGGCCTCGATTTCGCGCGCATCGACCGCTGGCTGCGCGCGCGGCTCGCCGAACCGCTGCGCATCGCCGATCTCGCCGCGCACTGCGGCTACGGGATGCGGCGCTTTCATCAACTGTTCGTCGATGCATTCGGCGAAACGCCCCATCGCTACCTGCAGCGGCTGCGGCTCGACGCCGCGATCGTGCTGCTCGCCGACGGCCGGCATGCGCTCGTCGACATCGCGGGCAGCGTCGGCTTCGCGGACCAGAGCACGTTCACGCATGCGTTCACGAAGCGCTTCGGCGTGGCGCCGGGACGCTGGCGCGGCGAACGGCATTGAACGCATCGGCCTCGCCGAATACGCATCGACGCACGTAGCCAGCGGCACGCATTCGCGTCGGCATCCGTATCGACGCTTCGCGTCCCGCTGAAACATCGCCTGTCCGTCGCCGCCTACGATGGACGCATGGATACGACCATACCGTCCCCCGCTTTCCCGCCCGCGCTCGCGCGCGTCGTCGCCACCGTCAGCATCGGTTTCGTCGTCACGCAGCTCGACGTGACGATCGTCAATATCGCGCTCGCGCATCTCGCCGCCGACCTGCACCTGCCGGTCGCCGGCCTGCAATGGGTCGTCGATGCGTACACGCTCGCGTTCGCGGTGTTGATGCTGTCGGCCGGTGCGCTCGGCGACCGCTTCGGCGCGCGCCGCCTGTACGTCGCCGGCCTCCTGCTGTTCGCGCTCGCGTCACTTGCATGCGGCGCCGCCGTCGCGCCCGCGATGCTGATCGCGGCCCGCGCGCTGCAAGGCGTCGGCGCCGCGGCCATGCTGCCGAATTCGCTCGCGCTGCTCAACGACGCGTGCCGGCACGACCCGCGCCTGCGCGCCCGCGCGGTCGGTGGGTGGACGGCGGCCGGGTCCATCGCGATCGCGGCCGGCCCGGTCGTCGGCGGCCTGCTGATTGCCGCGTGGGGCTGGCGCGGCATCTTCCTCGTGAACCTGCCGCTGTGCGCGGCGGGGCTCGCCGCTACGTTCGCGTGGGTGCCCGCGCGCCGCGAGCAGGCTGCCCCGGCACGCTCGGCCCGTTCGCTCGATCCGCGCGGCCAGTTCGTCGCGATCGCGATGCTGACCGCGCTGACCGGCGCCGTGATCGAATGGCGGCCGCTCGGCTTCACGCACCTGGTCGTGACCGGCGGCTTCACGCTGGCGGCGCTGGCCGCGCTCGCGTTCGTCGCGATCGAATCGCGCACGGCCACGCCGATGCTGCCGCTATCGCTGTTCCGCCACCGCACGTTCAGCGCGGCCGTGCTGTTCGGGATCTGCGTAAACCTCACGTATTACGGCACCGTATTCATGCTCGCGCTGTACCTGCAACGCACACGCGACCAGTCGGCGTTGCAGGCCGGGCTCGCGTTCCTGCCGCTCACCGGCGGGTTCCTGCTGTCGAATCTCGCGAGCGGACGCGTCGTCGCGCGCCACGGCCCGCGCATGCCGATGGTGGCCGGCGCGCTCGTCGCCGCGCTCGGCTACGGGTCGCTGCATGTCGTCGATGCAACGACGCCGCTCGTCATGGTGCTGGTGCCGTTCCTGCTGATTCCGTCGGGCATGGGCTTCGCGGTGCCCGCGATGACGACGGCCGTGCTCGCGTCGGTCGCGCCCGACCGGGCCGGCATCGCGTCGGCGGTGCTGAATACCGCACGGCAGGCCGGCGGTGCAATCGGCGTCGCGGCATTCGGTGCGCTCGCCGGCGGCGGCGGTGCAGCGCAGGTCGTCAGCGGGTTGCGGATCGAAACCGCCGTGTCGGTCGCGCTGCTGCTCGCGGCCGCACTGCTCGCGACCCGTGTGCGGACCAATGCGGATCGCGGTGCCTCTCCCGCGCCTCGGGCGACGCCACCGGTCGATCGCACGCGCGCGGTCACGCGTCACCGAGGTGAGGCTGGATCAGGTAACGCCGACGAAAGAAGGTCTGCGTGAATCGACTCGCGTAGCCGGCAGTGCCGCGCTCGTGCTGTCGCGCCGAATGCCATCCGACGGCACGACCCTCGCGCATGACGCTCACCGACGCGCCGCGCCCGCTTCGTCATCGATCTTCTTCACGACCGTATCGGCCGCCTTCAAAGGCCGGCCGTCGTCGTGCCGCAGCGCGAGCTTGCGGATCGCGCGCCCGGTGCCGCGATCGATCAGCACCGAATGCCGCTCGCCGCGCGCGAACAGGTTGGCCTCGCCCCACTGCCGCAGCATCACGATGACCGGAAACAGCCCCTCGCCCTTTTTGGTCAGCACGTACTCCTGATACGCGGTGCCGTCGGACGCCGGCACGACGTCGAACACGCCCGCGTCCACCAGCATCTTCAGCCGGTCGGACAGGATGTTGCTCGCGACGCCGAGGCTCGCGCGGAAATCGCCGAAGCGGCGCACGCCGTCGAACGCATCGCGCACGATCAGCAACGCCCAGCGATCGCCGACGATATCGGTCGCGCGCGCCACCGGGCACGGCGAATCCGCAAGACTTTTCTGCCTGGCCATGTTGCTCTCCGCAATCACGCCGGCCGCCTTCGCAGGCATGCCGGCCATCCGGGCACGGGCCGCTGGCCCGTCACCCAACAGGTTGCATTTTAAAACTACTTTTCCTACACTCCAACCCAGTTTCAAATTGCAACTACATTGCGTGAGGCAACCCATGGAATCGTCCTGCCATTCCGGCACCGTTGCATCGAACGCGCCAACCGGCGCGATCCATCCGGCTGAGGGCGCCCGCCTGTCGTCGGCGCGTGTCGTGCTGCTGGCCGTCTGCTGCGCGGCGAGCGTCGCGAACGTCTACTACGCGCAGCCGCTGCTCGATTCGATCGCGCGGGATTTCGGCGTATCGCTGGCCGCCGTCGGCGGCGTCGTCACCGCGACGCAGCTGGGCTGCGCGCTCGCGCTGCTGTTCGTCGTGCCGCTTGGCGACCTGCTGAACCGCAAGCGCCTGATCGCCGTGCAGCTTCTGCTGCTGACCGCAGCCTGTATCGGCGTGGCCGCCGCGTCGACACGCGTCGCGCTGCTGGCGGGAATGGTCGCGGTCGGATTGCTCGGCACCGCGATGACGCAAGGACTGATCGCGTGCTCGGCCGCCCTCGCCGGCGCGGGCGAACGCGGGCGCGTGGTGGGCGCCGCGCAAGGCGGCGTCGTGGTCGGGCTGCTGGCCGCGCGCTCGCTGGCGGGTGTCGTCACCGACATCGCGGGGTGGCGGGCCGTCTATCTCGTATCGGGCGCCCTCGCGATCGCGATGCTGGTCGTGCTGTCGCGGCTGCTGCCGGCGATGCGCGAACCGCGCGAACGCATCGGTTACGCGGCGCTGCTGCGGTCGATGGTGGCGCTGCTGCGCGACGAACGTGTGTTGCGCGTGCGCGGCGCGATCGCGCTGCTGATGTTCGCGGCGTTCAGCATCTTCTGGAGCGCGCTCGTGCTGCCGCTGAGCGCGCCGCCGCACGCGATGTCGCACACGCAAATTGGTGCATTCGGCCTCGTCGGCGCACTCGGGGCGGCGGCCGCCGC
>FTHQ01000300.1_pt1 | contig 20784 bp, 17 predicted proteins | sample 1641001 | NCBI WGS metagenome assembly FTHQ01 (sample SAMEA3914872, study PRJEB12502) | metagenome | biome: forest; material: soil | place: Canada | collected 2011-07-03 | depth 0.3 m | reverse complement strand
GATCGGCTCGATCCAGGTGCCGGCCGGGGTCGAGCCGATCATCCTGCATCGCGATGCGGTGTCGGGCGGCGGCTACGCGACGATCGGCACGGTCATCAGCGCCGACATGGACCTGATCGGCCAGATGCAGCCGAACCATCGCGCACGCTTCGTGCGCGATGGTTCGGCTGCATCTGGCCGATCAGGTCCATGTCGGCGCTGATGACCGTGCCGATCGTCGCGTAGCCGCCGCCCGACACCGCATCGCGATGCAGGATGATCGGCTCGACCCCGGCCGGCACCTGGATCGAGCCGATCGGATAGCACGCGTCGACGATGTTCGACGGATCGGCCCTGGCGCCGAACGGCTGCTCGCGCGGCCGGAACTGCAGCGGCCGGCCGTTCTTGTAGCGGTAGCCGATGCGGTCCGCCTCGGGCGCGACCGTCCATTCGTCATCGAAGAACGTGTGCGCCGACGCGTCGGTGAGCCGGTAGTGGTACAGCCCCGGCAGCACGCGCAGTTCGACCTGGCTGTCCAGCGGCCGGCTGACCGACGCCGGCAGTTCGCGCCCTTCGCGAAGCGTGCCGCGCGCCGCGCCGATCGGCAAACGGTCGCCTTTCTGCAGGCGCCGGCCCGCGTGGCCGCCGATCGCGCCGAGCGTGTAGGTCGAGCGGCTGCCGAGCACGACCGGCACGTCGATGCCACCCGCGACGGCCAGGTACGCGCGGGCGCCGCCCTTCACGTAGGCGAACGACAGCACGCTGCCCGCGCGAATCCACAGCGCGACGTTGCAGCGCTGCCCGACGCCGTCGATCTTCGGGGTCATCTCGGCGCCAGTGACGGCGACCAGCGCGTCCGCATGGAACAGCAGCTCCGGGCCGAGCAGCGTGCATTCGAGCACGGCCGCCTGTTCCGGATTGCCGACCAGCAGGTTTGCCGCGCGCGACGCGTACTGGTCGAGCGAGCCCGACGGCGGGATGCCGACGTGGTAGTAGCCTTGCCGGCCCGTATCCTGGACCGACGTCGCGAGGCCGGGTTTCACGACCTCGATCAGGTTGTGCGCGTCAGCGGGCATGCAGCACCTCGACGAGAGAACGGTTGACCGCATCGGGATCGCGCCGGAACGCGTCGAGCGAGAATTTCACGGGGCGCACGCGCAGCGAGAAGGTACCCGCTTCGACGGCCGCCGCCGCGGCGTCATAGGCGTCGCGATCGATCGGCTGGAATTTCACGATGTCGCCGGGCCGGAAGAACACCATGAAATCGCGCAGGTAGTCGAGCCGCTGCGCGGGATCGAAGATCGGCGCCGGCGTCACGCCGAACATCTGGTAGCCGCCCGCGCCGCGCACCGAGTAGATGCAACCGAAGCAGCCGCCGTGGCCGACCGTCAGCTTCGGCGTGTCGGTGCGCGGCCGCAGGTATTTCGGTACTTCGAGCTGCCGTGCGCGCTCGACCATCTGGTACATGAACGGCAGGCCCGCGACGAAGCCGACCATCGACACGAACCACGGCGAGCCCGAGTGCGCGGCGATGAAGTCGTCGACGTCGCGCTTGCCGTTGATCCGCGCCGCATATTCGAGGTCGGTCGACGACGGGTCCTGGTGACGCTCGCGAAACCGCATCAGCGTCTCGTGCGTCCACGGGTCGTTGTACAGCACCGGCACCTCGACGATGCGGGTATCGAGTTCGAGCGGCGCGTCGCCGACCTCGGCCTCGATCGCCTTGAGCAGCGCGACGAGCGTGTCGGGCTCGATCACGTCCGGGTCGTAGCGCACCTGGTAGGACGCGTTCGCCGGACAGATCTCGGTGATGCCCGGCACCGCGCGCCGCTGCAGTTCGCGCGTGATCGCCGTGCCCTTGAAGAAGGCGTCGAGCGACATCGCCTCGCTGATCTCGACGAACACGAATTCGTCGCCGCCGAACGTATAACGGGTCGTCACAGGGCCTCCCCGACGCGCGCGGCGTCCGCGGTTTCGTGCTGCCGGGCGGCGGCCGTCGCGGCCTCGCGCCATGACGGCATCCACGCTTCGAGAAAATTCGTGTGATAGCGGCCCGCGCGCACGTCGTCGTCCGCGAGCAGCGCGACGTGCAGCGGCGCGGTGGTCTTCAGGCCGCCGACCTGCAGCTCGCCGAGCGCGCGAGACAGACGCCGCAATGCGGCCGCGCGGCTCTCGTCGTGCACGATCAGCTTCGCGAGCAGCGAATCGTAGAACGGCGGCACGACGTAGCCCGGGTAGAGCAGCGAATCGACGCGCACGCCGGGGCCGGTCGGCCACACCAGTGCGTCGATCCGGCCCGGATTCGGGCGGAAATCCTGCAGCGGATCTTCCGCGTTGATCCGGCATTCGAGCGCGGCGCCGCGCATCGCGATGTCGGCTTGCGCGAACCGCAGCGGCTCGCCGTCGGCGATGCGCAGCGTTTCGCGCACGAGATCGATGCCGGTGATCGCCTCGGTCACCGGATGCTCGACCTGGATGCGCGTGTTCATCTCGATGAAGTAGAACTCGCCGCGCGCATCGTCGAACAGGTATTCGAGCGTGCCCGCGCTGCGGTAGCCGACCTCGCGCGCGAGGCGCGTGGCCGACGCGCACAGCGCGTCGCGCTGCGCCGGCGTGAGCGACGGCGACGGCGCTTCCTCGAGGATCTTCTGGCGGCGCCGCTGCAGCGAGCATTCGCGCTCGAACAGGTGGACGACGTCGCGGCCGTCGCCGAGCACCTGCACCTCGATGTGCCGCGCCCGCGCGATGAAGCGTTCGAGATAGACGCCGCCGTCGCCGAACGCGGCCTGCGCCTCGCGCTGCGCGAGCGGCAGTTCGGCGTCGAGCTGCGCGGCGTCGCGCGCGACGCGGATGCCGCGTCCGCCGCCGCCCGCGGCCGCCTTGATCATGATCGGATAGCCGATGCGCGCGGCGACTTCCCGCGCCTCGTCGAGCGACTGCACGACACCGTCGCTGCCGGGCACGGTCGGCACATTGGCACGCCGCGCGGTGTCGCGGGCGCGCGCCTTGTCGCCCATCGTCGCGATCACCTGCGCGGCCGGGCCGACGAAGATCAGCCCAGCCGCCTCGACCTGCGCGGCGAACGCCGCGCTCTCGGACAGGAAGCCGTAGCCCGGATGGATCGCGTCCGCGCCGCATTGCCGCGCGGCGTCGAGGATCGCGGCCGGATTCAGATAGCTCTTCGCCGCATGCGACGACCCGATGTGGATCGCTTCGTCGGCCATGCGCGCGGCGAGGCTGTCGCGGTCCGCGTCGCTGACCACGGCGACCGCGCGCATGCCGAGCTCGCGTGCCGCGCGGATCACGCGCACCGCGATTTCGCCGCGGTTCGCGACCAGCACGGTCTTGATCCGCGACGGTCGATAGAAGGTGTCGGGGGCGTTTGCCGGTTTCATCGCATCACCCCTCGATCCGCATCAGCACCTGGCCGGCGTCGACCGGCTCGCCATCGTCGACGAGCAGCTCGACGACGCGGCCCGCCGCATCGGCTTCGATCTCGGTGAACTGCTTCATCACTTCGACGAGGCCGACCACCGCGCCGGCCGCGACCGTCGCATTCACCGCGACGTAGTAGTCCGCCTCGGGCGACGGGCGTCGGTAGAACGTGCCCGGCAGCGGGCTGACGATGTCGTGCAATGCCATCTTGCGTCTCCTTGAATCGGGTTCAGTGATGAGCGGCGAGCGGTTGCGGGCCGGCGGTCCGGATGCCTTCGCGGACCAGCGCGTCGCGCGTTTCGCGCACGAGTTCGAGCGCGCCGGGCGTGTCGCTGTGGATGCAGACCGAATCGAAATCGATGTCGATGTCGTCGCCGTCGATCGTGCGCACCTTGCCGTCGATGCACGCACGCAGCACCTTGTCGGCCACCTGCTGCGGGTCGAGGCGCCCGACGCGGCGCGTGAACACGATGGAGCCGCTGCGGTCGTAGTCGCGATCGGCGTAGAACTCGCGGATCACCGGCTGTTCGTACTCCCGCGCCACGCGATACGTGACCGACGCTTCCATGCAGTACAGCCACAGGCCGGGATCGACGCGCTGCAGCGTCTCGATCAGCAGCCGCGAGAACGCCTCGTTGGCCGCCGCGTGCATGTAGAGCGCGCCGTGCGGCTTGACGTGCTGCAGGCTCACGCCGTTGAGCCGCGCGAACTCGCGCAGCGCGCCGAGCTGATACAGGATGTCGTGGACGAGCGCCTGCGGCGTTTCGGTGATCGTGCGGCGACCGAAGCCAGCCAGATCGCGAAAGCCCGGATGCGCGCCGATCCCGACGCCGGCGTCGCGCGCGAGCTGCACCGTGCGCGCCATGATGTTCGGGTCGCCGGCATGAAAACCGGTGGCGATGTTCGCCGAGCTGATGAGCGGCATGATCTGCTCGTCGACGCCGTCGCCGATCGTCCACGGGCCGAAACCTTCGCCCATGTCCGAATTCAGGTCGACACTGTGCTTCCTCATACGGTTCGTTCCTCCAGGTTCTCCGGTCTCGCGTGCGTCGCAGCGCGTGTCGACACCGTGTTGAACGCAGGTTAGCCGTGCCGGGTGCGTCAAAATAGTTCTATTTTTATATGCGAGCGTATCGATTTTTCAGATATCGCGGAAAGCGGCTGCCCGGCGCCGCGGCAGGCGGATGCGCGCGGGTCGGGCGGGCCCGGATTGCCGCGCAACGGACGGTTGATATGATGGTTGCCATGCCCCCATCAGTTTTCCACCGCGCATGGCCCTGACGCTCAGACAGCTCAAGTACTTCGTCGCGACCGCCGAGCTCGGACAGATCTCGCAGGCCGCGATCCAGCTCACCATCTCGCAGTCGGCCGTGACGAGCGCGATCAAGGAACTGGAGGACAGTCTCGGCACGCAACTGTTCGTGCGCACGTCGGCGGGCGTGACGCTGACCGATACCGGGCGGCGTTTTCTCAATCACGCGTACACGATCCTGTCGTCGGTCGACGAGGCGATGCGGATCCCGAATCTCGAAAGCACGCTGACCGGCACGCTCGCGATCGCCGCGAGCTACACGGTGCTCGGCTACTTCCTGCCGCATCACGTGCTGCGGCTCAATACGCTCTATCCGCGCCTGACGATCCACCTGCATGAGCTGAACCGCGAGTCGATCGAGGAAGGGCTGATCGCGGGCCGCTACGACATGGCCGTGCTGCTCACGTCGAACGTGTCGAATCCGGAGCTCGTGCTGGAGCCGGTGATCCATTCGGTGCGCAGGCTGTGGGTCGGCGCGCATCATCCGCTGCTGCGGCGCGAGAGCGTCACGTTCGCGGAGGTCGCGCACGAGCCGTTCGTGATGCTGACGGTGGACGAGGCCGGGCAGACCGCGCTGCGTTACTGGAACGAGACGCCGTACCGGCCGAACGTGATCCTGCGCACCTCGTCGGTCGAGGCGGTGCGCAGCATGGTCGCGAACGGCAGCGGTGTGGCGATCCTGTCCGACATGGTGTATCGCCCGTGGTCGCTCGAAGGGCGGCGCATCGAGACGATCGTGCTGCGCGACCCGGTGCCGCCGATGAGCGTCGGCCTCGCGTGGCGCAAGAACATCGAGCTGAGTCCCGCGATGCACGCGGTGCGCGACTATTTCCGGCACACGTTCATGGAGCCGCGCGCACTGGGCGGCGCGACCTGAGCCGTGCGCGCGGGCGTGAAAAAGCCGGGGCGCGCCCCGGCTTTTTCGTTGGCGGGCGCGGCGCGCCGGCCGTTGCCGCTTACGCGTTGTCCGACAGCGCGTCGGCCTGGCTCGCGCGGATGCCGAGGCGCTCGAACAGCGCGCGGTCGCGCTGCGTCTGCGGGTTGCTCGTCGTCAGCAGCTGGTCGCCGTAGAACATCGAGTTCGCACCGGCGAGGAAGCACATCGCCTGCATCGCGTCGTCGAGCTGCTCGCGCCCGGCCGACAGGCGCACGACGGCCTTCGGCATCGTGATGCGCGCGACCGCGATGGTGCGCACGAATTCGAACGGATCGAGCGGCGCGGTGCCTTCGAGCGGCGTGCCTTCGATCGCGACGAGGTTGTTGATCGGCACCGATTCCGGATACGGGTTCAGGTTCGCGAGCTGCGAGATCAGGCCCGCGCGTTCGCGACGCGATTCGCCCATCCCGATGATGCCGCCGCAGCACACGTTGATGCCCGCGTCGCGCACGCGGTCGAGTGTGTCGAGGCGATCCTGGTAGGTGCGCGTCGAGATCACCTGGCCGTAGAACTCCGGCGACGTGTCGAGGTTGTGGTTGTAGTAGTCGAGGCCCGCGTCGGCGAGCTGCCGAGCCTGCTCGTCTTCGAGCATGCCGAGCGTCATGCAGGTCTCGAGGCCGAGCTCCTTCACGCCGCGCACCATCTCGGTCAGCGCCGGCATGTGGCGCTCCTTCGGGTTGCGCCACGCGGCGCCCATGCAGAAGCGGCTCGCGCCGTTCGCCTTCGCCGCGCGCGCGGCGTCGAGCACCGTGTCGACGTCCATCAGCTTCTCGGCCTTCAGGCCCGTGTCGTGATGCGACGACTGCGAGCAGTACCCGCAATCTTCCTCGCAGCCGCCCGTCTTGATCGACAGCAGCGTCGACAGCTGCACCGCGTTCGCGTCGAAGTGCTCGCGATGCACCTGCTGCGCGCGGAACATCAGGTCGTTGAACGGCAGTTCGAACAGCGCGACGACGTCGGCGACGCGCCAGCGCTGCGGCGCCGGTGCAGCCATGGGAATCGCGTCGGATTGCACGGCGACGGTCTGGGCTTGGGTCATTTCGTTTTCCTGTCCTGGGCGGGATTGGGGGATCGGTTGGGTCAAGGCCGCGCGGCGCGCAGCGACTCGACGAGCGCGGCGATGTCGAGCATCGCCGCGGCGGATTCGGGGGCGGCCGGCGTCATGTGCGCGATGCGGCCGACGAGCGGCGCGCGGTGCTCGCGCGCGAGCCAGTCGCGAATCGTCGCGACGTTCTCGTCGGCGAACGACATGGCCGGGTCGACGTGGTTCGCGACCCAGCCCGCGAGCGCGAGCCCGCGCTGGCGAATCGCATCGGCCGTCAGCAGCGCGTGGCTGATGCAGCCGAGCCGGATGCCGACGACGAGCACGACGGGCAGGCCGAGCGCGACCGCGAGATCGGCGGTGTCCTGCGTGTCGTTCAGCGGCACGCGAAAGCCGCCGACGCCTTCGACGACGACGACGTCCGCGCGCGTCAGCGCTTCGCGATGGCACGCGACGATCGTGTCGAGATCGAGCGTCACGCCTTCCTGCGCAGCGACGATGTGCGGCGCGGCCGGCGCTTTCAGCAGGAACGGCGTGCGCAGCTCGGGCGGCAGCACGACGTTCGCGGCGGCGTCGAGCTGATCGGCATCCTCGTTGCGCCAGACGCCGTCGCGTTGATACGCGCCGGCCGCGACCGGCTTCAGCGCGGCCGCGCGCAGCCCGTGCCGCGCGAAGCCGTGCAGCATCGCGGCCGACACGAAGGTCTTGCCGATTTCGGTATCGGTGCCGGTGACGAACAGCGAGAGCGGGGCGGTCATGCGGCTGCCTCGCTAGCTTCGATCAACGCGGCTTCGAGCCTGGCGAAATCGTCGAACGAATGCGCGGCCGACAGCGACACGCGCAGCCGCGACGTGCCGGCCGGCACCGTCGGCGGCCGGATCGCGGGCACCCACAGGCCGTGTGCGTCGAGCGCGCGCATCGCCGCGAGCGTCGCATCGTTGCTGCCGATCACGAGCGGCTGCACGGCCGTGTGCGAATCGACCGGCTGCCAGCGCGTGTTGCGCAGCAGCGCACGCGTGCGTTCGATCAGCGCGGCGAGGTGCGCGCGGCGCGCGTCGCCTTCGTCGCCCGCGATCACCTTCAGGCTCGCGGAGACCGCATGCGCGACGGCCGGCGGCGCGGCGGTCGTGAAGATGTAGCTGCGCGCGCGCTGGATCAGCCATTCGATCACGGTTTCGTGTGCGATCACGAACGCGCCGGCGACGCCGGCCGCCTTGCCGAGCGTGCCGACGTACACCAGATGCGGCGAACGCAGCGCGGCGGCCGCGAGCGCGCCGCGCCCCTGCGGGCCGAGCACGCCGAAGCCGTGCGCATCGTCGACGACGAGCCACGCGCCGTGGCGCTCGGCCAGCGCGACGAGTTCGGCGAGCGGCGCGACGTCGCCGTCCATGCTGAACACGGTGTCGCTGACGATCAGCTTCGTTTCGGCCTCCGATGCGTCGAGCAGCGCGGCGAGCGCGGCCGTATCGGCGTGCGGATAGACCTGCACGTTCGCGCGCGACAGCCGCATCCCGTCGATCAGCGACGCGTGGTTCAGCGCGTCGGAGAAGATCGTCGCGCCCTTGCCCGCGAGCGCCGTCATCGCGGCGAGGTTCGCCATGTAGCCGGTGCTGAAGTACAGCGCGCGCGGCGCGTCGGAGAAGCCGCCCGCGAAGCCCGCGAGTTCGTCTTCCAGTCTGGCGTGCGCGCGCGAATGGCCGCCGAGCAGGTGCGAGCCGCCGCTGCCGGAGCCGTAGCGCTGCGCGCCTTCCGCGAATGCGGCGACGAGCGCCGGATGCGCGGCGAGGCCGAGGTAGTCGTTGCTCGCGAAGCCGACGATCTCGCGGCCGTTCACGGTCATGCGCGCGTCGCACGCGGTGTCGGCGATGCGGCGCACGCGGCGCAGCCCTTGCGCGTCGAGGTCGGCGAGGCCGCGTTGCAGGGTGTCGAGCAGGCTCATCGGCCGAGATCCTCCAGCGTCGCGTCGAGCGTGTCGCGCGTGCGCTGCGCGAGCCACGCGATGTCGTCGTCGCTCATCACGTACGGCGGCATCAGGTACACGGTCGTGCCGATCGGGCGCAGCAGCAGCTCGCGCGCCAGCGCATGTTCGAAGAAGCGCCGCGAGAAACCGCGCGCCGCGTCGCCGTCGAGCGCGACGTCGAACGCGAACAGCGTGCCGCGCTCGCGCAGATGGCGCACCTGAGGATGAGCGTCGAGCGGCGCGAGCGCCGCGCGCAGCGTCGCCGATTTGCCGGCGTTGCGCGCGAGCACGTCGTCGCGCGCGAACAGGTCGAGCGTCGCGACCGCCGCGCGGCACGCGAGCGGGTTGCCGGTGTACGAATGCGAGTGCAGGAAGCCGCGCGTCGTGTCGTCGTCGTAGAACGCCGCGAACACGTCGTCGCGCGTGAGCACCAGCGACAGCGGCAGGTAGCCGCCGCTGATCCCTTTCGACAGGCACATGAAATCGGGCCAGACACCGGCCTGCTCGCACGCGAAGAAGGTGCCGGTGCGTCCGCACCCGACCGCGATCTCGTCGGCGATCAGGTGCACGCCGAATTCGTCGCACAGCGCGCGCAGCCCGCGCACGTACGACGGATCGTGCATCGCCATGCCGGCCGCGCACTGCACGAGCGGCTCGACGATCAGCGCGGCGATCCGGTCGCCGCGTTCGACGAACAGACGCCGCACGTCCGCGAGCGCGCGGCCGGCGACGTCGGCGGCCGTCTCGCCCGGCAGCGCGCCGCGCGCATCGGGCGACGCGACCACGTGCGCGTGGCGGATCAGCGGGTCGTACGCATCCTTGAACAGCGCAACGTCGGTCACGCCGAGCGCGCCGATCGTCTCGCCGTGATAGCTGTTCGCGACGCAGACGAATTCCTGCTTGTTCGCGCGGCCGCGGTTGCGCCACGCGTGGAAGCTCATCTTCAGCGCGATCTCGACGGCCGACGCGCCGTCCGACGCGAAGAACGCATGGCCGAGCGTGCGCCCGGTGAGCGCGTGCAGCCGTTCGGCGAGCTCGATCGCGGGCGCGTGCGTGCAGCCGGCGAGCATCGCATGCTCGAGCGTGTCGAGCTGGTCCTTCAGCGCCGCGTTGATGTCCGGGTTCGCATGGCCGAACAGGTTGACCCACCACGAGCTGATCGCGTCGAAGTAGCGGCGGCCGTCACGGTCGTACAGCCACACGCCCGCGCCGCGCGCGACGGGGACGAGCGGCAGGCGCTCGTGATGCTTCATCTGGGTGCAGGGGTGCCAGACCGCGCGCAGGCTGCGCGCGACCCAGTCGTCGGTGGCTGGCGTACTCAAGGCGACTCCGGGGGTAAAACGACCGCGCGGCATCGACGGGATGCCGCGCGGCGGGATACGAAACGCGCTGAGATTAGCGTGTTCCGCCGGACGTTGCACTAGCGGTTACAAGTGCCGCAAAGCCTTGTCGGGCGGGAGTTCGGCGCAGTTCGTGGGGGCTCGGAACGGAACGCGACGGATCGGGCGAAATGCGCGCAAATGACGACGTTCGAGTGACACCCCCCGACAGAAAAAAATCGCGGCGCGGCGCACGGTGCGCGGGCGAAAAATCGGGGATCGAAGCGCAATACGGGCGTGCGGGGCGATGTCGCGACCGAAAGGCGGCGGCGCGGCGGTGGGGGGAACCGGAACGCAATCGGGCAGCCGGAACGGCAGGCGGCGCCGCGCGACGGACACGCGCTCAGGAGAAAAGAAAAGGAAGCGAAGCGGGGGAAAAGACGAAAAACGCGCGCGGCGTACGATCCGCCGCGCGTCGGACGTCAGCGCGAAGCCAGTGCGCGCGTATCGGTGTCGCGGGCGGGGGCGTCGCCGTTGTCGGCCGTCTGCGTCGCGTTGTCGTTCCACACGACACGGTCGTTGACCGCATACAGCCGGCATGCGCCCGCGCCTTGCTTCGCGCAGTTGTCGAGCGCGAGCGCCATCGGATCGTCGCCGCCTTCGGCCCACGACCACGCGCCTTCCGACGACACCGCGAACGCGCGGCTCGGATGCTGGTTCAGGAAGCGGCGATAGCCTTCGCGGCCGGCTTCGTCGACGTACGGCACCGCGTTGACCGCATCGATCGACGCATAGCCGGTGGCCTTCGGCTCGTGCGGGTTCGCGACCGCATAGCGCACCGCGGTCGGCAGGTTCAGTTCGGCGAGGAATGCGTGCACGGCCGGCCACCACACGGGCACGCCGTCGCGATCGACGATCAGCCGGTGTGCGTCGTCCTTGTAGCGGCCGAAATCGATGAACTGCGCTTGCGTGCCATGCGACACGTACGCATCGTGCATCTGCGCGACGAGCGCGGGCGTCCACACCGAATCGTTGTCGCCGTACAACCACAGCGACCGCACGGCCGTATGCGCGCCGTACTGGTCGAACGCGTCGACGAGGTTGCGCTGCCAGCCGTCGCACAGGTCCTGGCGCAGCCCGCCGGAGAAGTTGATGATGCCGCGCACGCCCGCCGCGGCTTCGGTGCCGTAGGCGACCGACACGAGGCCGCCGTGCGACGTGCCGGCGACGACGATGCGCGACGCATCGACGTACGGCTGGCGCGACATGTAGCGCACCGTCGCGTCGACGTCGGCGGCCTGCGCGAGGCCGTTCTTGCCGACGTTGCAGCCTTCCTGCTGGTACGTGCCGCCCGAACCGGCGAAGCCTTGGCGATTCGGCGCGATCACCGCATAGCCGCGGCGCACGAATTCGCGCGCGAACGCGAGCGGCCGGCTGCGCGGCTGCAGATGGAGATCGCCGGTGTTTTTACCGTGGTTGAAGACGACGAGCGGGAACGGGCCGGGGCCGTTCGGCTTGAACAGCGTGGCCTCGAGCGTGACGGCGCCCGACGCGTCGGCCGGAATGCGGAGGATCTGTTCGTTGAGGTCGGCGGCAACCTGCGGCAGGTTCGCGTCGGCGTAGTCGAAGTGCTCGGCATGGGCGAGCGAGCCGCTGGTGCCCGCACCCGTATTGGCGCTCGGCAGCGTACCGGCCTGAGCGGCCGACAGCGCACAGGCCGCCATCCATCCCACCAATACCTTGCTGAACGCCATCCGTAAGCCCTGCCATGCAACATGACCAATTCGAGGTCATCGTAGCCCGACAAAATCGGGTTGTGCAATGCGGGAATAACCCGGCGTCTGACACAGCAACTATTTGTCAGCGTTCACTTACTTCGCCGTCGACATAGCGCCAGAAACCGTGCTCGTCGCGCTCGAAACGGCTCGTCTCGTGCAGCCGGTAGGCGCGTCCGCCGACCTTGTAGCGGGCCACGAATTCGACCTCCGCGTGCCGGTCGTCGAGCGGCGCGTGGCGTTTGACCGCGAGGCCCAGCCAGCGCGGCGCGTCCGGCGCGCTGGGGTCGGTGTCGAGATCGGGCGGGCAGGTGCGCGCGGCCCACGTCGCGCGCAGGTAATCGGTCGCGCCGAGCACGTACGCGCTGTACCGCGAACGCATCAATTCGAGTGCGGTCGGCGCGGCCTCGCCGCCGTCGATGAAGCGGCCGCAGCAGGCCGCATAGCGCGGCGCGGACGTCCTGCCGGGCGCGGGGGACGCGCCGCCGCATGGGCACGCGTCAGGTCGGTTCAAAATCATGCGAAATGTGAATTAACAACGCTGGGTTGTCGGCGCACTCACCAACTGAGCTCGATGCCGTCGTACTGGAAGAACCGGCCGTTCGCCTGAGACACGTCCGAACCGGATTCGGCGATGACGCGACGCATGCCGGTCACGCTCGTTTCCGGATCGATCGCGGCCTGCGCGCCGCCCATGTCGGTGCGTACCCAGCCGGGATGCAGCGAAATGCACGCGGCATGGCGCGTCTGCAGCGACGCGATGCGCAGCGCGTCGTTCAGCGCGGCCTTGCTCGCGCGGTACAGCCAGCCGGTCGTGCCGGTCGCCTCGGCGATGCTGCCCATCCGGCTCGATACGACCGCCAGCACGCCGCGCGCATCCTCGACGAGCGGCAGCAGGATCGGCAGCAACTGCATCGGCCCGCGCACGTTCGTATGCATCACCGCGTCGAAATCCTCGGCGGTGATCGTCTCGACGCCTTCGGTGCGCGGCCCGTACACGCCCGACACGAGCACGGCCGCGTCGAGCCGCTCGCCGTCGAGCTTCCAGCCGAGCGCCGCGATCTGCTCGGGCTGCGCGATATCGAGCGCATGCGCTTGGGCGCCGAGCGCGCGCAGCGTGTCGAGCGACGCGGCGTCGCGCGCGGTGGCGATCACGTTCCAGCCGTCGCGCCGGTACTGCCGGACGAATTCGCGGCCGAGGCCGCGCGATGCACCGACGATCAATACGGTTTTCATGCTCGTCGCTCCTTGGGTTGGCGCCGCCGCGGCAGTGCCGGTGTCAGATCCGTTCGATGCGTGCCGCGCCCGCGCGGCAGTCGCCGCCGGGCGGCCGGTGCGCACCTCACGTTACTGCGCGTCGTCGCACGGCTTCAGCGTGGCGGCGACCGCCTGCGCGACGCCGTCGAGCCGTGCGGCGTCCGCCGCGACCATGTCGTTGTCCGGCGCGTGCTGGCCGCGCGCGGTCAGCGCCGCCACGCAGCGCTTGTAGGTTGCGTCGAGCGCGTCGAAGTTCGACACGGACATGCCGAGATTGCGCATCCGGCCGTCGTGCACGCCGTACACGAGCCCGTGCACGGTCAGCGACTGGCCGCGCGCCCACGCGTCGTTGACGATCGTCGTGCGGCACACGTTGACGACCTGTTCGATCGAATTCAGCTCGATCAGGCGGCGATAGCGCGCTTCGCCGACCGGCCATTCGTCGAGCAGCGCCGCGTGGCGCTCGCGCACGTCCTGCACGTGATGCAGCCAGTTGTCCGCGAGGCCGACGCGGCGGTTGTGCAGTGCCGCGTTCACGCCCGAGCAGCCGTAGTGGCCGACGACCATGATGTGCTTCACGCGCAGGATGTCGACCGCGAACTGGATCACCGACAGGCAGTTCAGGTCGCTGTGCACGACGACGTTCGCGATGTTGCGGTGCACGAACACTTCGCCCGGCGGCAGGCCGATGATCTGGTTTGCCGGCACGCGCGAATCCGAGCAGCCGATCCACAGATACTCCGGCGCCTGCTGGTCGGCGAGCCGGGCGAAGAAATCGGGATCGTCGGCGAGCTGGCGCTTGACCCACGCGTCGTTGTTGTCGAACAGATGTGAAAGCGGATTGTCTTGGGTAGTCATCGGGGTGGCTTCCGTTGGCGGAAATCGGGTCGATATCGGATTCGGTGTTGCCGGCGTCAGGCGGCGCGCTGCGCATCGCCTTCGCCGTCGTTGCGGCTCGTCGCGCCGAAGCGCGCGGGGTAGCGCACGCAAAAGCGCAGGGTCGCGTCGTACGGATAAAAATCGGGCAATTCGCCCTGCATCAGCTTGTCCTTGCTCGCCTGCCACAGCGCGGGATCGAAAAAGTCCGCGTGATGCTTCATGAAGACGCTGCGCACGCGCGGGTCGCCGAGCAGGAACGGCCCGTAGGTCTCCGGAAAGATATCGTGCGGGCCGACGGTATACCACGGTTCGCCGGACAGCTCGTCTTCCTCGTTGCGCGGCGGCGGCACGCGCCGCACGTTGCAGTCGGTCAGGTATTCGATCTCGTCGTAGTCGTAGAACACGACGCGGCCGTGGCGCGTGACGCCGAAGTTCTTGTACAGCATGTCGCCGGGGAAGATGTTGGCCTTCATCAGCTCCTTCACCGCGTTGCCGTATTCCTTCACGCCGTGCTCGACGTCCGCGTCGCTGCCGTTCTGCAGGTACAGGTTGAGCGGCGTCATCCGGCGCTCGATGTACAGGTGCTTGATGACCAGCTTGTCGTCCTCGTATTCGAGCAGCGACGGCACTTCCTTCTCGAGTTCGCGCACGAGCGCGTGATCGAGCCGCGCGAGCGGCAGCGCGACGCTCGAATACTCGAGCGTGTCGGCCATCCGCCCGAGGCGGTCGTGGCGTTTCACGAGCTGGTACTTCTCCATGATCTGCGCGCGCGTCGTTTCCTTCGGCGGCGGGAAGTGATCCTTGATGATCTTGAACACGTACGGGAACGACGGCAGCGTGAACACGAGCATCACGAGACCCTTGATCCCGGGCGCGATGATGAAGCGGTCGCTCGAATGCGACAGGTGGTGCAGCAGGTCGCGGTAGAACAGGTTCTTGCCCTGCTTCTGCAGCCCGACCGACGTGTAGATCTCGGCCTTCGGCTTGCCCGGCATGATCGTGCAGAGGAACTCGACGTACGCGGACGGCACGCCCATGTCGACGAGGAAGTACGAATGCGAGAAGCTGAAGATGATCTGCAGCAGGTCGCGGCGCAGCAGCACGGTGTCGAGCGCGAGCAGGCCCGGGCGCACGTGGCGGATCGGCACCGCGAACGGCAGCACGCGGTCGGCGTTGATGATGCGGCCGATGATGTACGCGCTCTTGTTGCGGAAGAACAGCGACGACAGCACGTGGATCTGGAAATTCGGCGCTGCGTCGAAGTGGCCGAATTCGTCGTCGATCGCCTGCATCACGCAGCCGATGTCGCGCGTGAGATCCTCGAACGCCGGCTCGAGCTGGAAGTTCGTGACGATGCGCTCGAGCGTGACCGCGAGCCCGTCGGTGCCCGGATAGTACGCGCGGTAGGTCGGTTTCGCGGCCGGCTCGTCGTTCTCCAGGTACTCGGTCGAGATCGCCGGGCGCACGAAGATGAAGTCGTTGCTGAAATACGAGCGGTGCAGGATCTTGCAGCACACCGAATTGAAGAAGGTCTCCGCGCACTCGGGCTGGCGGTGCGACGTGAGCAGGCCGATGTAGTGCAGCTTGATCTGCTGCCACACTTCGTCGTCGATGTTCTCCGCGTCGTATTCGTCTTCCAGCACCTCCACGCATTCCTTCACGCGATCGTCGTACGACGTGATCCGCTCGCGTGCGAGCCGCTGCAGCCCGTGCCAGTCGCCGCGCTCGAACAGCGTCTTCGCTTCGACGGCCGCTTCGCGGAAGATCCGGTAATGGCGATCGAAGTATTCGAGCATCGTCTGCGCGACGTCGAAACCGATCTGCGACGACAGCAGTTTGGGGAAGTGATTCATTGCGTGCAGGCTCGTTCGGGAGGGGCTGTAAGCACTCGCCATTTTAGCGCCCAAGTCGGCGTTTCAATGACTTTCGGGGCAACGCGCGAATGGCCGTCAATCGGCGTGTTGCTCGCCGTTCGGCGCCGTTCGGTGCATCTTCGCGTAAAGATACGGGTACGGAACCGATTCTGACACGAACTTTTTTTGGCGGGCCGGCGCCCGCCGGGCACGCGTTTTTCGCGACGGCGATAGAATCGACGCACCGCCCGCCGCGCCCGCCGTCGGCGCGCATTCGCACCGATAACGACGAGACACCCCACCGATGAACGCCCTGGAACACCAACTCGACTACCCCTTCGCCGATACGCTGCCCGCCGCGGGCGACACGTTCGAGGTTGCGCCCGGCGTGCGCTGGCTGCGCATGCCGCTGCCGTTCTCGCTCGATCACATCAATCTCTGGCTGCTGCGCGACGAGATCGACGGGCAGGCCGGCTGGACGGTCGTCGATTGCGGGATCTCGTCGGACGCGATCCGCACGCACTGGGAACAGATCTTCGACACGCAGCTCGACGGCCTGCCCGTGCTGCGCGTGCTCGTCACGCACTGCCACCCCGATCACTTCGGCCTCGCGAACTGGCTGTGCGAAGGCGGCGACCAAGGCCGCTGGAACGTGCGACTGTGGATGACGCTCGGCGAATATATGTTCGGCTGCCTGATGGCGGCCGGCAACGGTTCGAACGCGGGCGGCGCGGCCGCCGCCGATCACTTCGCGCGCCACGGCCTGACCGATCCGGCCGCGCTCGACAAGCTGCGCAACCGCCGCAGCTACTACTCGGACCTCGTGCCGGCCGTGCCGCCGCGCTACCGGCGCCTGCGCGAAGGCGACGCGGTGACGATCGGCGCGCGGACATGGCGCGTCGTCACCGGTTTCGGCCATTCGCCTGAACATTGCGCGCTCCACAGCGAAGCGGACGGCGTGCTGATTTCCGGCGACATGGTGCTGCCGCGCATCTCGACGAACGTGTCGGTGTTCGACCTCGAGCCGGAAGCGAACCCGCTCGCGCTGTACCTCGAATCGCTCGGCCGTTACGAGACGATGGCGCCCGACACGCTCGTGCTGCCGTCGCACGGCAAGCCGTTCCGCGGCGTGCGCACGCGCATCGCGCAACTGCGCGAACACCACGATGCGCGCCTGGCCGAAGTGCGCGTCGCGTGCGCGGAGCAGCCGATGAGCGCGGCCGACATCGTGCCGATCATGTTCCGCCGCCGCGAGCTCGACATCCACCAGATGACGTTCGCGCTCGGCGAGGCGCTCGCGCACCTGAACCTGCTGTGGCTCGCGGGCGAACTCGTGCGCGAGCAGGGCGACGACGGCGTGCTGCGGTTCCGCACCGCCGGCTGAGCACGACGCTGCGTCGCCGTCACGCGACGGGTTCGTAGCGCCACCCGTCGCGCTGCCACTGCATCGTGTGCGTCGGTTCGAGCGCCGCGAGAAACGCGGCGTCGTGCGACGCGACCACGATCGCGCCCGGGAAGCCGGCCAGCGCCGCTTCGATCGCGCGCACCGATTCGAGATCGAGGTGATTGGTCGGCTCGTCGAGCAGCAGCAGTTGCGCCGGCGTGCCGCGCCACAACGCGCACGCGAGCGCCGCCTTCAGCCGTTCGCCGCCGCTCAGTTGCCGCGCCGGCTGCGTCGCACGCGTCGCGTCGAGCTGCAGCAGCGCGAGACGGCTGCGCAGGTCGCCTTCGGCGAGCGGCGTATCGAGCAGGCCCAACTGCTCGACGATCGAGCGCTCGGCGTCGAGCAGCGCGAGCCGCTGGTCGAGATACGCGGTGCTCACGTGCGTTGTGCAGGTGCCCGAACGCGGCGCCAGCTCGCCCGCGAGCATTCTCAGCAACGTCGACTTGCCGCAGCCGTTCGGGCCCGTCAGCGCGATGCGCACGGGGCCGCTCGCCGACCACGTGATCGCGTCGGCGTCGCCCGCGACGCGCCACGGCAGTTGCGCGCGTTCGAGCGTGAACAGCTGGCGGCGCGCGCTGACCTCGGTGCCCGGCAGCGATACCAGCACCGGCGCGTCGGCTTCGACGCGCGCGGCCGCTTCCTGCACGCGCGCGTCGAGCATCGCCTTGAAGTCGCTCTGATGACGCCGGACGGTCCCCATGATCGCGCGCGCGGCGCCCTTGCGGCTTTGACGCGCCATCGACGACAGGTTGGCCGTCTTCGCGTCGCGCAGCGACGCGGCCGCGTGACGCTGGATCGTGTCGTGTTCCTGTTCGAGCCGGCGCCGTGCGCGCCCGCGCTCGGTGCGCGCATGGTCGAGCGCCGCGTGCGCGGCGTCCTGTTCCGCGTCGCGCTGCGCGCGGTAGCGCGCATAGTTGCCGCCATATGAACGCGCGCCGTGCGGCGTCAGCTCGACGATGCGTTGCACGCCGGCGAGCAGCGCACGGTCGTGGCTGACGATGACGACGCCGCCGCGCCAGCCGTCGAGCGCCGCGCGCAGCCACGCGCGGCCTGGTGCGTCGAGATGGTTGGTCGGTTCGTCGAGCACGAGCAGGCCGGCGCCGGACAGCAGCGCGCCGATCAGCGCGACGCGCGCGAGCTGGCCGCCGCTCAACGCGTGCGCAGGCGTGTCGGCGTGGACGTCGTGCAGGCCAGCCGCGTCGAGCGTCGTGCGCAGCCGTTCCGCGAGATCCCAGCGATCGCCGATCAGCTCGAAGTCGTGCGGCGTTGCGCGGCCGTCCGCGAGACGCGCGAGGGCGCCGAGCGGGGCATCGAGCGCGATGATCTGCGCGACGGTCCGCGGGATGGCCATTGCGTCGTCGTCGTGCTGCTGCGCGACGTAGACCACCTGCGCATGCCGCTCGATCGTGCCCGCGCTGGGCGCGCGGCGGCCCGCGATCAGTTGCGCGAGCAGGCTCTTGCCGATGCCGTTGCGGCCGACGATGCCGGTCGGCGTGCGATCGATGGACAGGTCGAGCGAATCGAACAGCGTGACGCCGTCGTCGAAGCGGAAGGAAACGTGATGAAGCGCGACGAGCGCGCCGGTGGGCGTGGCTGCAGCCATAAGCACCTCCAAAAATGCGTGAAGACCTTCGCGCGCGGCGTGCGTGGCACGGGCGGCGAAAACATTTTGGGAAGGCTTAGTGGTTCACTTTGGCTGGCGTCCGGTATGAGGAATCGGCGCGCAGTGTAGCAAGCACGCCGTGCGGGCCGCAAGCGGGCGGCGCGTGCGCCGTCGCTTGCGCGCCACGCACGGTTACTGCACGGCGACCGTCGTGAAGTTCTGCCGTCCGAACGGACTGACGTGATAGCCGCTCACGTTGGTGCGCGTGAGCGCGGCCGCGGTCGGGTAGCCGAGCGGAATCCACAGCGCCTGATCGTGGATGATCTTCTGCGCGCTTTCGTACAGCTTCGCGCGCTTGGCCTGGTCGGCGGTCGCCTTGCCGTCGGCGATCAGCTTGTCGAGCGGCGCATCGCAGAAGCGCGCGAAGTTGATGCCCGACTTCACCGCGTTGCAGCTGAACAGCGGCGACAGGTAGTTGTCCGGATCGCCGTTGTCGCCGGCCCAGCCCATGAACAGCATGTCATGCTGGCCGAGCTTCGCCTGCTTGATCAGCTCGCCCCATTCGATCACCTTGACCTCGGCCTTCACGCCGATCTTCGCGAGGTCGGCCTGCAGCAGTTCGGCGCCGACCTTCGGATTCGGATTCAGCACGCTGCCGGTCGGGCGCGTCCAGATCGTCGTCGAGAAGCCGTTCGGGAAGCCGGCCTGCGCGAGCAGCTGCTTCGCCTTCGCGGGATCGTGCGGGTACGGCGCGATGTCCTTCGCGTAGCTCCACGTGTTCGGCGGATACGGGTTGTTCGCGGCCGTCGCGGTGTTGTCGAACACGACCTTCAGGTAGGTCGCGCGGTCGAACGCGAGGTTCAGCGCCTCGCGTACCTTGTCGTTGTCGAGCGGCTTCTTCTGCGTGTTCAGCGCGACGAACGCGGTCATGAACGCGGGCGTCTGCACGACCTTCAGCGCGCTTTCGCCCTTCGCGGCGAGCACGTCCTGCGGCTTCGGCGACAGCGCGATCTGGCATTCGCCGGCCTTCACCTTCTGCAGGCGCACCGACGGGTCGGGCGTGATCGCATAGATCAGCCGGTCGACCTTCGGCTTCGGGCCCCAGTACGTCGGGTTCGCGTCGTAGCGGATCAGCGCGTCCTTCGTATAGCTCTTCAGCACGAACGGGCCGGTGCCGACCGGCTTCGCGTTCAGGTCGGCCTGCTTGCCGGCCTTCAGCAACTGATCCGCGTATTCGGCCGAGTAGATCGACGCGAAGCCCATCGTCAGGATCGGCACGAAGGTCGCGTTCGGCTCGTTCAGCACGAATTTCACCGTGCTGTCGTCGACCTTCGTGACCGACTTCACGAGCTTCACGAGGCCCATCGACTGCGCGTGCGGGAAGCCGCTCGCGCCGGCGACCTTGTGCCACGGGTTCGCATCGTCGAGCATCCGCGTGAACGTGAACACGACGTCGTCCGCATCGAGCGCGCGGCTCGGCTTGAAATAGTCGGTGGTCTGGAACGCGACGTTCGGGCGCAGGTGGAACGTGTACGTGAGGCCGTCGGCGCTGGCCTCCCATTTGTCGGCGAGCGCGGGCACGACCTTTTTCGCGGCCTCGTCGTAGGACACGAGCGTGTTGAAGATCACGTCGGCCGATGCATTGGTCGTGACGAGCGAGTTGTACTGCACGACGTCGAAGCCGTCCGGGCTCGATTCCGTGCAAACGGTGAGCGGCTTGGCGGCGGCGAGGCCGGGGGCGGCAAGGGCGGCGGCGATGGCGGCCGCGGCGAACAGCTTGACGTGCATAGGATCTCCCACGTGGCTTGTGTTTTTCGCTGGATGATGGAGGCAGGCGCGGCCAGGAAGCGGCAGGGCCGGCGCGGCTGGCGAATAGCATACCGTCAAAGCGCGCGACGCGTGAAAAAAGGCGCCGGAACGCGGCGAATTGGCCGAAAAACGGCTGCGTTCGCGACGGAACGGGTGTTGATGCGGCGAAAGGTGCGGTGG
>FTHQ01000177.1_pt1 | contig 21035 bp, 14 predicted proteins | sample 1641001 | NCBI WGS metagenome assembly FTHQ01 (sample SAMEA3914872, study PRJEB12502) | metagenome | biome: forest; material: soil | place: Canada | collected 2011-07-03 | depth 0.3 m | reverse complement strand
ACCTGCCGGCGCTCGGCGTGCGCTTCACGCTGCGCGGCTGGCAGCCGGCGGAGGACGCCGAGCGGCTCGCCCGCTGGTTCGACGAGCCGCGCGTGCGCGACGGCTGGCCGGGCGCACCGCCCGCGCAACGCGGCGCGGAAGACCGGCAGCCGCAGGAAGCCGATCCGCATGTGACGCCGCTGATCGGCTGTTTCGACGGCGAGCCGTTCGCGTATTTCGAGGCGTTCTGGCTGAAGGAGGACGCGCTCGGGCCGCACGTCGCGGCGCGCGACTACGACCGCGGGCTGCGGATGCTGGTCGGCGAGTCGCGCTGGCGCGGCCCGCACCGCGTGGCCGGCTGGCTGCCGTGCGTCGTGCATTACCTGTTTCTCGACGACCTGCGTACCGAAGCGGTCGGCTGTGCCGTGCCGGCCGGCCATACGCGGGTTGCCGACCATCTCGCGCGGCATGGCTTCGCGCGGCAGCGCCGTCTCGCGCTGGCCGACGCACAGCCGCTGTGGATGCGCACGCTGCGCGAGACGTTCTTCTCCGGCCGTCACGTCTGACGGGCCGGATTCACCGACAAGGGAGCTGAGACATGCAGAGAGAAACCGTATTCGACCTGATCGGCGTCGGCTTCGGGCCGTCGAATCTGGCGCTGGCCGTGCGCCTCGCGGAGCGCAGCGGCGCGCACACGCTCGCCCATTGCTTCGTCGAGCGTCAGCCGGCATTCGGCTGGCATCGCGGGATGCTGCTCGACGACTGCCGGATGCAGATCTCGTTTCTGAAGGATCTCGTCACGATGCGCGATCCGAAAAGCCGCTACACGTTCATCAACTACCTGTTCGAACGCGGCCGGCTGAACGAATTCGTCAACCTGAAGAACTTCTATCCGACCCGCGTCGAATTCCACGACTACCTGAGCTGGGTAGCCGACGCGTTCGACGATCGCGTCCACTACAGCGAGACGGTGCTGGGAATCGAGCCGGTGCGCGGCGACGGCGCGAGGATCGACGCGCTGCGCGTGCTGTCGCGCGACGCGGCCGGCCACGAGCGCCAGCGCGTCACGCGCGCGCTGTCGGTCGGCGTCGGCGGCACGCCGGCGATTCCCGATGCGTTCGCCGCGCTCGGCCGCGACCGCGTGATCCATTCGTCGTCGTACCTGACCGACATCGACCGGCTCGTCGCGTCGCCCGACGGCGAGCGCCGCCGCGTCGCGGTGATCGGCGCCGGGCAGAGCGCGGCCGAGGTGTTCATCGACCTCGCGCGCCGTTTCCCGCACGTCGACGCGAACCTCGTGATGCGCGCCGGCGCCCTGAAACCGGCCGACGACAGCCCGTTCGTCAACGAAATCTTCAGCCCCGAATTCACCGACGTCGTCTACGCGCAGCCGCAGGACGCGCGTCGCGCGCTGCTCGAGCGCTATCGCGACACGAACTACGCGGTGGTCGACCGGCCGCTGATCGAACAGATCTACGAAATGCTGTACCTGCAGCGCATCGACGGCACGCCGCGTCACGCGCTGCTCGCGAACAGCGCGATCGAGGCCGCGGTGCGCACCGCCGACGGTCGCATCGAGCTGACGCTGCGCGACCGGATGAGCGGCGCCACGCGCATCGAGCGCTTCGACGCGCTCGTGCTCGCGACCGGCTACCGCCGCGACACGCATTCGGCGCTGCTCGAAGGGCTCGCGCCGCACCTGGGCGATGCACTCACGCGCGGCGACGTGACGCGCGACTACCTGCTCGCGACGCCCGAGCACTTCGCGCCGCGCATCTACCTGCAAGGCTGCTGCGAAGACAGCCACGGCCTGTCCGACACGCTGCTGTCGGTCCTGGCGCGCCGTGCGGACGAAATCTGCGCGTCGCTCGAAAACGGGATCGCGCCCGCGCACGATGAAGGCGTGGCCCGGGCCACGCACGAAAAACGACTGAATAACGGGGTGAGCGCAGGCCGGATGGCTTTCGCTCTTTGACAAAGGCGCGGTCGGAGACCGCATGAAAAAACTGGAGCAGAAGAAGATGGAGTGGGCAACAGGCACGCGTTTGCGTGCGATCGCAGCCGCGGCAAGCGTGGCGTTCGGTACGGCGGCGGCAGGGCACGCATACGCCCAGACGGCGCCGGCCATGAACGCGGGCGCCGCGGCGTCGGCCAGCAGTGCGCAAAACGGCGCGACGACGAATCCGTCGACCGGCGCGCAAAACGGCACGCTGCCGGCGATCACCGTCAACGCGGCCTCGGCAGGAGACGGCACGGTCGGGCTCGTCGCGAAGCGCAGCACGACCGGCACCAAGACCGACACGCCGCTCAGCGAGATCCCGCAGACGATCAACGTCGTCACCGCGCAGCAGATCGAGATGACCGGCGCCACCGACGTGAACGCGGCGCTGCGCTACGTGCCGGGCTTCTCGTCGTACGGTTCGGACAACCGCTCCGACTGGTACGCGGCGCTGCGCGGCTTTACGCCGACCGCCTACGTGAACGGGCTGCAGGTGCCGAACACGATCAACCTCGCGAGCTGGCGCGTCGATCCGTACATGATCGACAGCATCAGCGTGCTGCGCGGGCCGACCTCGGTGCTGTACGGCGCGGGCGATCCGGGCGCGATCATCGACGTGCACACCAAGCTCGCCGACGGCGAGCGCGTGCGCGAAGCGGGTGTGCAGATCGGCAACTACGCGCGCAAGCAGTTCATGATCGACGTCGGCGACAAGCTCGACCCGGACGGCAAGTATGCGTACCGGTTCGTCGGCGTCGCGCGCGACGGCAACGCGCTGACCGGCCCGAACAACGACCAACGCGTCGCGCTCGCGCCGTCGTTCCGCTGGCGCCCGGACGCCGATACGTCGCTGACGCTGTCCGCGACCTACCTGCAGGACTGGGGCGACATCTCGTCGAACTTCCTGCCCGCGCAGGGCACCGTGCTGCCGAACCCGAACGGCCAGATTAACAAGGACATCTACGAAGGCGACGGCAACTTCAACTACTACCGCAAGAAGCAGTGGTCGATCGGTTACCAGTTCGAGCGCAACCTGACGCCGGCCTGGACGTTCCGTCAGAACACGCGCCTGATGCACCTGTCGCTCGACAATGCGTCGGTGTTCGCCAACGGCTTCGCCGGCGACAGCCTGACCGACGTATCGCGCTGGGCCGGCCTGTTCCAGATGAACTACAGCCGCTTCGACATCGACAACAACCTCGAGGGCCGCTTCGCGACGGGCCCGCTGCAGCATACGCTGCTGCTCGGCTTCCAGTACAACCGCCAAACCGCGACCGACAGCGAATGGCTCGCCGCCGCGCCGACGCTGAATCTTTACAACCCGGTGTATACGCCCGTCACGATGGGCGTGTTCTCGGATCCGGACGCCACGAGCCGCACCAACACGTACACGACGATGAACACGTTCGGGCTGTACGCGCAGGACCAGATCAAGTGGAACCGCTGGACGCTGACGCTCGGCGGCCGCGAGGACTGGGTCAACATGCGGCAGGACGACCGCGCGGCGGGTACGTCGACGAAGGCGGACGTCACGGCGTTCACCGGCCGCGTCGGCCTCACGTACCAGGGCGATTACGGGCTGTCGCCGTACATCAGCTACGCGACGTCGTTCAATCCGCTGATCGGCGTGAACCTGCTCGGCGGCGGGCTGCCGCAACCGACGCGCGGCAAGCAGATCGAAGCCGGCCTGCGCTGGCAGCCGCCCGGCAAGAACCTGATGCTGAACGCGGCGATCTACCAGATCAACCAGACCAACGGGATCACGCCGGCGCTGCCGAGCCAGGATCCGGGCGGCACGAAGTCGGTGCAGTCGGGCGAGGTGCGCTCGCGCGGGATCGAGCTGAGCGCGACCGGCAAGGTCACGCCGAACCTGTCGGTGGTCGCGGCCTATGTCTACCAGGACGTGAAGGTCATCCAGGCCAACGACGTCTCGCTGAACAACTGGCCGGTCGACATTCCGCGGCCGCGCCAGATGGCGTCGCTGTGGACCGACTGGACCTGGCACACGGGGCCGCTCGCCGGCTTCGGCCTCGGCGGCGGCATTCGCTACCAGAGCGCGTCGGCCGGTGCGGCCGACAACTCGCTGACGGTATCGAGCGTCACGCTGTTCGACGCGGGCGTGCATTACGACACGCGTAACTGGCGCTTCGCGGTGAACGGGACGAACCTGTTCAATCGCCACTACATCAGCGGTTGCCAGTCGACGAACGTCTGCATTTTCGGGACCGACCGCACCGTGATCGCAACCGCGAAATACAACTGGTGACGTCGCGCGCCGCGGCGCGCCGGCCGGCCTCGCGGCCGGTGCAGGTGGGCCGCGGCGCCGTCGTCCGCTTTTCCACGACGCATCCATGCCGAAGAAAAATCTCGTCTACATCCAGTCGCTGCGCAACGGCGCGGCCGATCGCGCCGGCCAGCCGGTCGCTTATCGCGGCGGCACGCGCTACATGAAGGCGCCGCTCGAATTCCTCGTCGAGCGCCTGAACGATTCGCCGCTCGGCGAACGCTACACGCTCCAGGGCGTGATCGTCGACGACGACGAAGGCTCGCCTGCCGACCGCGCGAAAGTGGCCGACTACGGGTTCGCGCGCACGCCGGGCTGCCCGTGGATCCTGCCGGAAGGCCTGACGGTGCAGGGCCGGCCGGTCGACGCGTTGTTCTGTTCGATCCCGTCGACGTACCGGCGGCTGCCGCGCGACGCACGTGAGCGCGTGGCCGGCAAACAGGCGTTCGAGCGCCGCCTGCTCGAGCGCCTGCTCGAACTCGACGCCGACATCGTCGTGCTCGACGGGCTGCTCGTGATCCTCGACGAACTCGTGCGGCCGGGCGCGCGTTTTCACCGGCGCATCGCGAACATCCACCCGGGCATCACGGCCGACGGTTCGCCGTACCAGCGGCGCGGCGCATGGGCGACGCTCGACGCGCTGCACGGTGCGCGCGGCGAACGCGTCGACTGGGCCACCGGCGCGACGTCGTCGATCGAACCCGTGACGATGACGGGTGCGTCGTTCCACTACGTCGACAACGGTATCGATTCCGGCGAGGTGATCTGCGACGTGCTCGACACGCCGATCGCGCCGGACGACACGATTCTCGAACTGCGCTGGAACAACTTCCAGCGCAGCCTGTTTCCGGCGCTCGAGCGCGGGCTGCACGTCCTCGCCGATCGCCATGACGCGGGAGCATGCTGATGCAAGACACGCTGACGAAACCGGCCGGCGCAGCCGACGCCGTCGAAGGTGAAGTGGCCGCGGCGCTCGACAGCGCCGCGCACGGGCAGGCGGCGGCCGTCGTCGAGCATGCGCTCGACGCGTGGCGGCCCGACGACGCGCCGGACGCGCTGCTCGCGACGTTCGTCGCGCTGTTCAACACCGACACGCGGCACGACGCGGCGACGATCTCGGTGCCGCTCGGCGGCGCCGATGCGACGGCCGTCGCATCGTACGTCGCGCGGGCGGTGCGCGAAGGCGTGATCGACGGCGCGCAGGTCGCGGGCGACACGCTGCGGCTCACCGTGTCGCGCACGACGTTCTGGCAGAACCCGCGGCCGTGGCTGAAGGCGCCCGCGTCGGGCGGAATGCCGCTGCGCTACGCGATCACGAACGGCCACCGGCATCCGGTGCGGCCGCCGTCGCCGGCCGGCGAGATCTATGCGCGCAGCATGCCGCAGGTCGGGATGACGTTCAGTCTGCGCACCGTCGACATCGACGCCCACGCGGACCTGTTCAGCGGCTGGATGAACCTCGACCGCGTCGCGCATTTCTGGGACCAGCGCGGCACGCGCGACGAGCACGCGGCGTATCTGGCCGAACGGCTGGCCGATCCGCACATGCACCCGATGATCGGCTATTTCGACGACACGCCGTTCGGCTATTTCGAGTTCTACTGGGCGAAGGAGGACCGCCTCGCGCCGTTCTACGACGCGCACGACTACGATCGCGGGCTGCACCTGCTGATCGGCGATTCGCGTTTCCAGAGCGCCGGCAAGCTGCACGCATGGTGGAGCGGGGTGTTGCACTACATGTTCGTCGACGAACCGCGTACGCAGCGGCTCGTCGGCGAGCCGCGCGTCGATCACGTGCGGCATATCGCGTACATGCACCGGCTCGGGTTCTACACGCTGAAGGAATTCGATTTCCCGCACAAGCGCGCGGCGCTCACGGTGATCGAGCGCGATACGTTCTTCGACACCTTCCGGTTGCCGTGACGGGGCGGGGCGCGCGGCGTCGATGCGACGGCGTGCGCGGCCTTGCAACAGGTAGCAACCATGAGTTGCCACCACGACGACTTTCCGTCTGCCCGGTTGCCGTCGAATCGACTATCGTTGCCTGCATGTTCCCCATCGCACATCAGGAGACGACACCGTGACGCACAGCGTGATCCCCGCAGGCCTCGCCGACGAAATGATCGAGATCCGGCATCGCATCCACGCCCATCCCGAGCTGGGTTTCGAGGAATTCGCGACGAGCGATCTCGTCGCGGAGCAGTTGCAGTCGTGGGGCTACACCGTGCATCGCGGGCTCGGCGGCACCGGCGTCGTCGCCCAGTTGAAAGTCGGTGACGGCAAGCGGCGCCTCGGCCTGCGCGCCGACATGGACGCGCTGCCGATCCACGAAACGACGGGCCTGCCGTACCAGAGCACGATCGCGGGCAAGATGCACGCATGCGGCCACGACGGCCATACGGCGATGCTGCTCGCGGCCGCGAAGCACCTCGCGCGCGAACGCCGCTTCTCGGGCACGCTGAACCTGATTTTCCAGCCGGCCGAGGAAGGGCTCGGCGGCGCCAAGAAGATGCTCGACGAAGGGCTGTTCGAGCAATTCCCGTGTGACGCGATCTTCGCGATGCACAACATGCCGGGCTTCCCGACCGGCAAATTCGGCTTCCTGCCGGGCTCGTTCATGGCGTCGTCGGATACCGTCGTCATCGACGTGCAGGGCCGCGGCGGCCACGGCGCGGTGCCGCATCGGGCGATCGATCCGGTCGTCGTGTGCGCGCAGATCGTGCTGGCGCTGCAGACGATCGTGTCGCGCAACGTGTCGCCGCTCGACATGGCGATCATCACGGTCGGCGCGATCCACGCGGGCGAAGCGCCGAACGTGATCCCCGATCGCGCGCAGATGCGCCTGTCGGTGCGCGCGCTGAAGCCCGACGTGCGCGACCTGCTCGAAACGCGCATCAAGGAGGTCGTGCATGCGCAGGCGGCCGTGTTCGGCGCGAGCGCGACGATCGACTACCAGCGCCGCTACCCGGTGCTCGTGAACGATGCGGAGATGACGGCGTTCGCGCGCGGCGTTGCCCGCGAATGGGTCGGCGAAGCCAACCTGATCGACGGCATGGTGCCTCTCACCGGCAGCGAGGATTTCGCGTTTCTGCTCGAGAAGCGGCCGGGGTGCTACTTGATCATCGGCAACGGCGACGGGGAGGGCGGCTGCATGGTGCACAACCCCGGCTATGACTTCAACGACGCGGCGTTGCCGACCGGTGCGTCGTATTGGGTGAAGTTGGCCGAGGCGTTTTTGCTGTGACTGAGGACGCGAGACATGCGGCACCGGGCCGACTATCGGCCCCGCTTTGGAGGAGCGGAACGAGAAATGTACCAAAAATTGGTATATGATGGCCGCATCTAAAGGAGGTGACTCATGTCGCGAAACACATCCGTTTCCCTTGGCGATCACTTTGCAGAATTTGTCGATGCGCAGGTGCGATCGGGACGATATGGTTCCGCAAGTGACGTCGTGCGAGCCGGGTTGCGGCTCCTCGAATCACACGAAACGCAAATGCGTGCATTGCAGGAAGCATTGAAGGCGGGTGAAGGGTCGGGGACGCCCAAGCCCTTCGACAGCGAGGCCTTCCTGGCCCGCATGCGGGCCACGCATGGCGGTTAAAGGCAGACAACTTCGGCTGACCCCGTTGGCTGAATGCGATCTTGAAGACATTTGGCGCTATACCGCCGAGCATTGGTCGCCTGAGCAGGCAGAGCACTATTACCGCGATCTGATTGGCACCATGGAAGCGCTGGCGCGCGGCAAAAAAGCGGGGCGGATTTGCGTTGTTCGCGACGGATATTTTCGCTACCCCGCTGGTTCTCACGTTGTGTTCTATCGCGAAACGGATGAAACCATCGACGTCATCCGTGTCCTGCATCAACGGATGGACATCGAACGACATCTGTAGCCTCGCACGTCGGATGCCGTAATCGCTGCAAAGCGCTGCTCGATACCGACAGCATTGCGCCACGTCGACGCGGACACGGCACCGATCAGTCTAGAACGCTTCCCCACTGAACAACGCCACGGCCGCATCCGGATTCGACGGCCAGTACATGTGCATGTACGTCGCGACGATCGCGCCGCTGCGATAGACGGCTTCGCCGCTGCCGGCCTTGCCATCGGGGCGGGCGGCGGTCGCGACCGGCACCAGCCGCGTTTCCAGCCGCGAATAGTGAAACGTATGTCCGCGCATCGGTCCGGTGCGCGTATCGAGTTGCTGCATGCCGAGCGCCGCGAACCGGCGCTGCATCGTCGCATGGCCCCGAAGCACGCCGAGCATCGGCGTCGTCAAGCCGTCCACGTCGGTCAGCGATTCGCACAGATACACCATCCCCCCGCATTCCGCGACGATCGGCCGGCCGGCTGCCGCATGCGCGCGAATCGTCCGTGCGGTCGCGGCATTCACGGCCAGCGTCGCCGCATGCAGTTCCGGATAGCCGCCCGGCAAAAACAGCGCGTCGCAATCGTCAGGCACGGGTTCGTCGGCAAGCGGCGAGAAGAACCGCAGCACCGCACCGAGCGCATCGAGCAGCACAAGGTTCGCCGGATAGATGAACGAAAACGCTGCATCGCGCGCCACCGCGATCCGCTTGCCGGCCAACGCGCGCGACAGCGGCGCCGCAACGTCCGGTTCCGCGAACGCGACGGCAGGCGGCAATTCGGCGAGCGCCGTCTGCGCGAGCACATCGGCCGCGCGCTCGAGCCGCGCGTCGAGATCGTCGATGTCGGCCGGCTGATGCAGGCCGAGATGGCGCTCCGGCAGCGCGATGCCCGCATCGGCCGGCACGTTGCCGAGCCAGCGCAGATCCGCGGGCAGCGCCTGTTGCAGCAGCTCAGCGTGCCGCGCCGAGCCGACGCGGTTGGCCAGCACGCCGTGAAACGGCAGCTCCGGCCGGAACCGTGCGAGCCCGAACGCGATTGCCGCGAACGTCTGCGCCATCGCCTTCGCCGAAATCACCGCGACGACCGGCACGCCGAATGCGGCCGCGAGATCGGCGCTGCTCGGCGTGCCGTCGAACAAGCCCATCACGCCTTCGATCAGGATCAGGTCCGCGTCGCGCGCGGCGTCGGCGAGCAGCGCCCGGCAACCGGCCTCGCCGACCATCCCGAGGTCGAGCGCATGCACCGGCGCGCCGCTTGCCCGTTCGAGCAGCATCGGATCGAGGAAATCGGGCCCGGTCTTGAACACGCGTACGCGACGGCCGAGCCGGCGGTGCAGCCGCGCGAGGCCGGCCGTCACCGACGTCTTGCCCTGGCCGGACGCGGGCGCGCTGACGAACAGCGCGGGGCAGGCCGGCATGCTCAGAACTCCACGCCGCGCTGCGCCTTCACGCCTTGCTCCTTGTACGGATGCTTGACGAGCCGCATTTCGGTGACGAGGTCGGCCGCATCGATCAGCGCATCGGGCGCGTGCCGCCCGGTGACGACGACGTGCACCGACTCCGGACGCGCGACGAGCGTGGCGAGCACTTCGTCGAGCGGCAGGTATTCGTACTTGAGCACGGTGTTCAGCTCGTCGAGGATCACCATCCGGTAGTCGCCGCTTTCGATCATCCGGCGCGCCTCGTCCCAGCCCTTGCGCGCGGTCGCGATGTCGGCGTCGCGGTTCTGTGTGTTCCACGTATAGCCGTCGCCCATCGTCACGAAATCGCATTCCGCGACCGCGCCGAGGAAGTCGCGCTCGGACGTATGCAGCGCCCCCTTGATGAACTGCACGACACCGAGCCGCATGCCGTGGCCGAGCACGCGCACGGCCATCCCGAACGCGGCCGTGCTCTTGCCCTTGCCGTTGCCGGTGTGGACGATCAGCAGGCCTTTCTCCTGGGTGGCGGCGGCCTGCTTTTTCTCGTGGCCGGCGCGGCGGCGTTCGGCCATCCGCTGATGGGATTCGGAATCGGTCTTCATCGGGAATCGTCCTGTCGAAAGCGAAACAAGGGTTTTCAGAGCGGGCCGGCGAGCGCGACCGTCACGCCGTCCCGGATGGATTTGGGGCCGAGCAGCCGGCCATGCGGCGCGGCGAGCTGCGCGCACGGCTCGGCCACGCCCGCGATGCCGAAGCGGGCCAGCGCGGCGTCCGACGGGCCGCTCGCGGCCAGTTCCGGACGACTCGCGAGTTGCGCCGCGTCGAACGCGACGAGCGGCCAGCCGCGGCGCGCGCACAGCGTGCGCAGCGCACGGGCGCGAGCCTTGTCGACGAGCGTCGCGACGAGCGCCGGTTCGGCGGCCGGATAGCGCGCGAGCGCGGCGCGGATCGCGGCATCGAGTTGCGCGGCCGTGACGCCGGCGCGAAAACCGACACCGAGCGCGACGCGCATCATGCGTGGCCGCCGAGCGCCGCACGCACCGCCGGATCGTCGGCGAGCGCCGCGACGCGGCCGATCACGACAATCGCCGGCGATCCGATGCCGGTTTCGCCGACGCGCGCGACGAGCGTATCGAGCGTCGCGTGGACGTGGCGCTGTTCGGGCCGCGTGGCGTTCTCGATCGCCGCGCACGGCGTATCGCCGGGCAGGCCGCCGTCGCGCAACGCCGCGGCAATCGCGTCGAGCCGGCGGATGCCCATGTAGACCACGATCGTCATGCGTGTGGCCGCGAGCGCGCGCCAGTCGGGCTCGTCGGCCCCCGCGCCGTGGCCCGTGACGAAGATCACGCCCTGCGCGTCGCCGCGGTGCGTGACCGGGATGCCGAGCGCGGCCGGCGCGGCGATGCCCGCGGTGATGCCGTTGACGACTTCCACCGGAAAGCCCGCCGCGCCGAGCGCGATCAGCTCCTCGCCGCCGCGGCCGAACACGAACGGATCGCCGCCCTTGAGCCGTGCGACGCTGCGGCCCGCGCGCAGGTGCGCGAGCATCGCGGCGACGATCGCTTCCTGCGGCGTCGACGCATGGCCGCCACGCTTGCCGACGTGCTCGATCAGCGCATCGGCGCGCGCATGGCGCAGCACGTCGGGGTTCACGAGATCGTCGACGAGCAGCACGTCGGCCGCGCTGATCGCGCGCACGGCCCTGAGCGTCAGCAGATCGGCGTCGCCGGGGCCGGCGCCGACGAGCCAGGCGCGGCTCATCGCGCGCGGCACGGCGCGCACCGTGTCGAAACAGTGGAACAGGGAAGGCGGGCGGCGCATCGGCGGCCGGCGGACAGGCAGTGCATGGCGGATCGGGCGAAACCCGCGCGAACGCGGGGGAATGCGCACCCGGTCCGTCCCCCGCGGATCGGGCGTTCGGCGAGCAGCGCGCTCGCCCCTTGCGTCGGCCGGTATCCGGGCTGGCCGCTTGCCAGACCGCAGCCTTCCCGCCCGGTTGAAGGGCAGTGGCATCGCGGGCGGCCTGGGCGCACGCGCGAGGAAGCGCGTGGCGCGGGCGGCGTACCGTTGCGGGGACAGCACAGGCCGGGCGGATGTCCGCCTCCTGTTTCCCGTTTAACTGCATGCACCGAATGCGCATGCGAGCACCGAACGCGGCGCATACGATAGCACAGGCCTGCAACGCGCAAGCCGCCCGGCGGAGCGGCTGCGCGGGGCGCCGGCGCCGCCCGCGAGGTCAGAACTTGTATGCCGCCGTCAGCGTGAACGTGCGTGGCGCGCCGGGCACGATCTGCGCGAGGCCCGTCGCATTCGCGTAGTAGTCGCGATCGGCCAGGTTGACGGCCGCCAGCGTCACCTCGAGGTCGCGCGTGCGATAGCCGGCCTTGCCGTCCCAGCGAAGGTACGCGGGCAGTTCGAGCAGGTTGTCGCGATCGGCGTAACGTGCGCCCTCGTACACGACCCCGAGTTCGGCGAAAAACCCGCGCAGCGGCGCATGGCTGACGAACAGGCTGCCGTTCGACGCCGACACGCCCGCCGAGCGCTTGCCCGCATACTTCGGCTCGGCGTCGACCACCCGCGCGTGTTGCCAGCCGATGCCGCCGCGGACGAACCAGTCGCCCGTGAGCCGGCCGGCGACGCCCAGTTCCAGGCCACGATTGCGTTCGAGGCCGGTGAGGTCGAAAAAGCCCGGGCGAACCGGGTCGGCGATGCGGCGGTTGTACAGGTCGAGCTGAAACAGCGCGAGCGTCGTGCTCAGCGCGCCATCGCGCCAGTCGCTTTTCACGCCGATCTCGTATTGGCGCGTGTATTGCGGGCCGAGATCGTTGGCGTTGCCGCGCGCGTCGGGCGTGATGCCGATCAGGTCGCCGCCGACCGGCGCGAAGTTCTTGCTGTACGACGCATACAGGCTGTGCGCGCCGACCGGCGACCACACGACGCCGAGCCGCGGGCTCCATGCCGTCGTCGTGCGCCGCGCATGCAGACCGTTCAGCGCGTTGGTCGAATCGACGTCGAAACGTTCCGCGCGCAGGCCGCCGAGCAGCTTCCACGCTCGCCCGAGGTCGACGCGATCCTGCGCGAACAGCGCGTAGTCGCTGACACGGTGACGGTTCATCGCGTACGGGCGCGGCGTCGAGCCGACGAGGGCGAAGCGATCCGGTCCGGTCACCGGAACCGGCGCCGCGTCGGCCTGCCAGAGCGCCGGCGTGCGCTTCTGCCAGCCGTATTCGATGCCGAACAGCAGGTGATGCAGCGCCGGACCGGTCGCGACCTTGCCGCCCAGTTCGACGCCGGTCTGCACGTTGAGCTGCGTCATGTCCTGCAGGTAGCGTGCGCGTTGCACGTGCCGGTAGTCGCGCGGCTTCGCGACGTAGCTTTGCGTGACGTAGGTATTGTCGAAGGTGCTGCGCAAATCCAGCACGCCGAGCGTATGGCGCAATTCCCAGTCGCCGTCGAGCGCATGCGTGAAGACCGAGCGCCAGTTCATGGTCTCGTCGCGGATCGTGTCGCGGCCCGCCGCGCCGAAGAAGGTTGCGCGTGGCGCGGACGGCAGCGAGAACGCGAGCGGCTTGCCGGCCGCATCGACCGCGGCGACCGGCGCCGGCATGCCGCGATCGGGCACGCGTCGGTACGTGTCGTATTCGAACTGCAGCAGCCAGCTTCGCCGCGCGTCGTGCCACTTGATCGACGGCGCGACGAACTGACGCGTACCGTCGACGTGGTCGCGGAAGCTGCCGGCGTGTTCGCGTCCCGCATTGAGCCGCATGCTCCACGCGCTGGACAGCATCCGGTTGAGATCGACCGACGCGCCGAGCCGTCCGTAGCTGCCGGTCGTCGCCGACACATGTCCGAAGTTTTCCGGCAACGGCTGCTTGGTGATCCGGTTGATGACGCCGCCGCCGCTGCCGCGCCCGTACAGCGCGGCAGCCGGCCCCTTCAGCACCTCGACGCGTTCGATGTTGCCGAGGCTGCGTACGTATTGCGCATCGTCGCGCATGCCGTCGAGCAGCAAGTCGCCCGCGCTGGAAAAGCCGCGAATGCGGAACGAATCGAAGCGCGTGTCCGACGTATTCGACACACCGGGCACGCCGGCCAGTGCGTCGGCAAGCGTGCGGCCGCCATAGGACAGCGTTTCCTCGACCGAGACGCTGTCGATGGTTTGCGGTACGTCGCGCGGATCGCTCGCGGTGCGGGTCGCCGTGCTCACGCTTTCCGCACGCGGATCATTCGGATGACGGCGGCTGCGCACCTCGACCGCGGGCAGTTCGTCGTCGAACTCGGCCGCCGCGGCAGGGCAGGAAGCAACGCCGGCAATCGAGCACAGCGACAGGGCCAGCACAGGAAAACGCCGCCCGGATATCTGTCGTTTCGACATGGAAATTTGAGGATGACTGAGTGATTGCCTCACATGGCCGTTGCGCGGTGGTTCGTGTTGTTCTCGGGTGAAGTTTATCTCGTGTAGTTGAAAACGACAATCATTCGCGTTCGTCGCCGGTCGCTCGCCTTGACGCTCCCCGCACCGCCGCCTACACTCGCACGCGTTTTGGTGCTCGCGCGCGCCGCTCCGGCGTGCGCAGTTAAACGGGAAACAGGGAGCCTGCCTGCGCCGCAGTCGAGCCAACCTGTGCTGCCCCCGCAACGGTAAGCGAACGCGTCGCGCGCAAGCGCCACGCAGCGCCGCTTCGCCGCATGCCGCGCGCATGCGGACGACCGCCACTGGATGCCGCGCGTATCCGGGAAGGCGAAGCGGCGTGTTCGTCAGCCCGGATACCGGCCTAAACGTTGGGGTTCAGCGCCGCGGGGAGGCGGCGCATCGTCCACGGCCGCCGCAGGCCCGACGCCCGGTGTTTCCCGCTGTTTGCCCCGATCCGCCCGCCGCGCGAACGCGCCCGGGCCGGCACGGCGAACGGCAGGCGACACGGGCTACGCACGCGGCAGCCGTGTTGGCATTCACGATGTCGACCGTTCGCAAGGAAGCACCATGTCCGATTCGTTGTCCCGCGCGCGGCTGTCCGCGCGGATCACGCGGCGAGCTTCCCGCGCACCGCCCGCTGAATTGCCGCGTCGCCGCCGACGCGACGATCCCGTCCTGATTCCCTCTTCGACACCGGACCTACCATGACCCTACGCAAGCTGCCCGTCACGATCGTCACGGGCTTTCTCGGCAGCGGCAAGACGACGCTGATGCGCCACATCCTGCAGCACGCCGAAGGCCGCCGCATCGCGGTGATCGTCAACGAATTCGGCGAGCTCGGCATCGACGGCGAAATCCTCAAGGGCTGCGGGATCGGCTGCGACGACGCCGACGGCGCGCAGGGCGAGGCAACGGGCCAGCTGTACGAACTCGCGAACGGCTGCCTGTGCTGCACCGTGCAGGAAGAGTTCTATCCGGTGATGGAAGCGCTCGTCGAGCGCCGCGCGGACATCGATCACGTGCTGATCGAGACGTCGGGCCTCGCGCTGCCGAAGCCGCTCGTGCAGGCGTTCAACTGGCCGACGATCCGCAACAGCTTCACGGTCGACGCGGTCGTGACCGTCGTCGACGGGCCGGCCGCCGCGAGCGGCCAGTTCGCGGAAAACCCGCAGGCCGTCGACGCACAGCGCCGCGCCGATCCGAACCTCGACCACGAATCGCCGCTGCACGAACTGTTCGCCGATCAACTGTCGTCCGCCGATCTCGTGATCGTGAACAAGGCCGACCTCGTCGGCGACGGCGAGTTCGCGCAGATCGAAGCCGCGATCCGCGACGAAATCCCGCCGCAGGTCAAGATCGTGCGCGCGACGCGCGGCGAGCTCGACCTCGCGCTGCTGCTCGGCCTCGAATCGGCGTCGGAGGAAACGATCCACCTGCGTCACGACCATCACGGCTCGGCCGACGACGGCGATCACGATCACCATCACGACGATTTCGATTCGGTGGTGGTATCGGGCGACGCCGGCACGCGCGAAGCGACCATCGCCGCGCTGCAACGTGTCGTCGAAGCGCACACGATTTACCGCGCGAAGGGCTTCGCCGCGCTGCCCGGCGCGCCGATGCGGCTCGTGATCCAGGGCGTCGGCCGCCGCTTCGACAGCTATTTCGACCGCCGCTGGCAGGACGGCGAAACCCGCGCGAGCCGCTTCGTGCTGATCGGCGAGGATCTCGACGCGGCCGCGCTGCAACGCGCGTTCGACGCCGCGTGCGCGGCCGAGCCGCAACAGGCGTAACGCACGATGCATCTGCTGCGTACCACGCCGGGCGGCTTCGTCGACGATACGCAGGGCGTCGTCCGGATCGACCAGCAGCCGGCCGACATCGTGATCCTGAGTTCGGCCGACACGACGCTGTCGCTGCTCGCGAGCGTCGTGCCGCACTTGCCCGAAGGGTTCCCGAGCGTGCGGCTCGCGAACGTCACGTTCCTGCGCCAGCCGGCGTCGGTCGATTTCTACGTCGACGACGTGCTGCGGCACGCGAAGACGGTCGTGATCGATCATCTCGGCGGCGAAGCGTACTGGCCGTACGGGATCGAGCAGGCCGTGTCGCTCGCGTCGAAGCGCGGGCAGCAGCTTGCGATGTTCTCGGGCGACCTGCAGGAGGACCCGAACCTCGTCGCGAAGAGCACGGTCAGGCCCGAGCTGTGCCGGCTGTGGTGGCGCTATCTGCGCGAAGGCGGCGTGCACAACGCCGACGCGCTGTTGCGCAGCATCGCGTTTCACACGTTCGGCTTCGGCGACGAACCCGAACCGCCGCGGCCGCTGCCCGCCGCCGCGCTGTATCACCCGGCGCGCGACCGCGCGAGCGTCGACGACTGGCGACCGCGCTGGACGCCCGGCGCACCGGTCGTCGCGATCCTGTTCTATCGCGCGCACTGGCAGGCCGCCAACACGGCGGTGTTCGACGCGCTGGCCGACGCACTGATCGACCACGGGCTGAATCCGCTGCCGATCGCGGTGACGTCGCTGAAGGACGCGGTGAGCCGCGAGGTCATCACGCAGCTCTGCGACACGCACGGCGTCGCGCTCGTGCTGAATACCACCGCGTTCGCGGCCGGCGCGATCGACAGCCCCGAGCACGACGTGCTCGCGGGCGACGCGCCGGTGCTGCAGGTGATCCTGTCCGGCGGCAATCGCGACGCGTGGGTGGCCGACAACCAGGGCCTGCACGCACGCGACATCGCGATGCACATCGCGCTGCCCGAAGTCGACGGGCGCATCGTCACGCGCGCGGTGAGCTTCAAGGGGCTCGCGTATCGCTGCCCGCACACCGAAGTCGACGTCGTGCGCTACCAGCCGGATGCGGAACGGATCGCGTTCGTCGCGGCGCTCGCGCGCGGCTGGTGCCGCCTGCGCACGCTCGATAACGCCGACAAGCGCATCGCGCTGATCCTCGCGAACTATCCGCAAAGCGAAGGGCGGATCGGCAACGGCGTCGGGCTCGACACGCCGGCCTCCGCGCTGCGCGTGCTCGCGGCGCTGCGCGACGCGGGCTACACGGTGGCCGACCTGCCGCCCGACGGCGACGCGCTGATCGCGCAACTCACCGAAGGCGTGACCAACGATCCCGCCGTGCGCACGCTGCGTCCCGCGTTTCAGAGTTACGCGCTGGCCGACTACGTCGCGCGTTTCGCGCGGCTGCCGGCCACCGTGCGGGATGCGCTAAACGCACGCTGGGGGCCGCCTGAAGCCGATCCGACGCTGAGGCAGCAGCGCTTCACGATCGCCGGCTGGCGCGCGGGCAACGTGTTCGTCGGCATCCAGCCGTCGCGCTCGCGCGGCGAGAACGACTACGCGAGCTACCACGATGCGGATCTCGTGCCGCCGCATGCGTATCTCGCGTTCTATTTCTGGCTGCGCGATGCGTATCGCGTCGACGCGGTCATCCATCTCGGCAAGCACGGCAATCTCGAATGGCTGCCGGGCAAGAGCGTCGCGCTGTCCGACGCGTGCTGGCCCGACCTGACGCTCGGGCCGCTGCCGCACCTGTATCCGTTCATCGTCAACGATCCGGGCGAGGGCAGCCAGGCGAAGCGCCGTGCGCAGGCCGTGATCGTCGATCACCTGATGCCGCCGCTCACGCGCGCGGAAAACTACGGCCCGCTGCAGGATCTCGAACGGCAGGTCGACGAATACTACGAAGCGCTGATGGTCGATGCGCGGCGCGCGAAGCTGTTGCGCAAGACGATCCTCGCGACGATCGCCGAGCATCGCCTGCACGACGAACTGAGCGTGTCGCCGCCGCGCGATGCGGGCGACGAGGATGCGCTGCTCACGCGGGTCGACGCGTGGCTGTGCGAGTTGAAGGAAGCGCAGATTCGCGACGGGCTGCACGTGTTCGGCGCGTCGCCGGTCGCGCGCCAGCGGCGCGACACGCTGCTCGCGCTCGCACGCTTTCCGGTCGGCGACGGCAAGGGCGAACGCGCCGGGCTGATCGGCGCACTCGCGCGCGATCTCGCGCTCGGCGACGCTTTCGATCCGCTCGCGGCCGACTGGGCCGCGCCGTGGACCGGGCCGCGGCCGGCCGTCCTGCAAACGCTCGACGCGTCGCCGTGGCGGCATGCGGGCGATACGCGCGAGCGGCTCGAACGGCTTGCGCAGCATTGGCTCGACGCCGTGTGCGGAGCCGCGTCCGACGAACCCGGTATCGACATGCCGCCGCCCGGCGCATGGCCGCATACGCTCGCGGTGCTCGAACGCGTGCGCACGATGCTGCTGCCCGCCCTCGACGCGTGCGGCGGCGAGGAAACGCGTCAGCTGCTGCGCGGGCTCGACGGCCGCTTCGTGCCGCCGGGGCCGAGCGGTTCGCCGTCGCGTGGCCGTCCCGACGTGCTGCCCACTGGCCGCAACTTCTACTCGGTCGATACGCGCGCGGTGCCGACGCAGGCCGCGTGGTCGCTCGGCCTGAAATCCGCGCAGCAACTGATCGAGCGCCATCTGCAGGATCACGGCGACTATCCGCGCGCGATCGGGCTGTCGGTGTGGGGGACGGCGACGATGCGCACCGGCGGCGACGACATCGCGCAGGCGTTCGCTCTGATCGGCGTGCGGCCGAAATGGGCGCACGGCAGCCATCGCGTGACCGACTTCGAGATCCTGCCGATCGAGATCTTCGACCGGCCGCGCATCGACGTGACGCTGCGCGTGTCGGGGTTCTTCCGCGACGCGTTCCCGAACCTGATGCACCTGTTCGACGCGGCCGTGCAGGCCGTCGCCGCGCTCGACGAGCCCGAAGCGTTGAACCCGATTCGCGCACGCATCGAGCGCGAACGGGGGAAGTGGATCGCGCAGGGCGTGGCGCCCGACGAAGCGCGCCGGCGCGCCGGATGGCGCGTGTTCGGCGCGCGGCCGGGCAGCTACGGCGCGGGCCTGCAGGATCTGATCGACCAGCGCCGCTGGCAGACCGACGCCGATCTCGCGGACGCCTACCGTCAATGGGGCGGCCATGCGTACGCGCAAAACAGCGCGGGCGACGCCGCGGCCGACGTGTTCGGCGAGCGGCTGGCGACGATCGACGTCGTCGTGCAGAACCAGGACAGCCGCGAGCACGACATCCTCGATTCGAACGACTACTACCAGTTCCAGGGCGGGATGACGGCGGCCGTGCGGCACCTGTCCGGGCAGCAGCCGAGCATCTACCACGGCGACCATGCGAACCCGGTCGCGCCGAAGATGCGCACGCTGCGCGAGGAGATCGCCCGCGTGATCCGCTCGCGCGTCGTCAACCCGAAATGGCTCGACGGCGTGAAGCGTCACGGCTACAAGGGCGCGGCCGAACTCGCGGCGACCGTCGACTACCTGTACGGCTATGACGCGACCGCGCGCGTGCTGTCCGATCACCAGTACGCGCTCGTCGCCGACGCGTACCTGTTCGACGATGCCACCCGCGCGTTCCTCGAACGGCACAACCCGAAGGCGCTGCACGGCATCTGCGAACGCTTCGTCGAAGCGATGCAGCGCGGGCTGTGGCAGCAGCCGGGCCCCTATCGCGAGCGGATCGAAGCGGTCTGGCTCGCCAGCGAACAACGCCAGGAAGGAGGACGGCGATGACCGATCCGACGACGCCCCGCGCCCGCGCGGTTTTTCCGTTTGCGGCGCTCGTCGCGCAGGACGCGTTGCAGCAGGCGCTGCTGCTGGCCGCGATCGACCCGTCGCTCGGCGGCGTGCTCGTCAGCGGCCCGCGTGGCACCGCGAAATCGACGGCCGCGCGCGGCCTCGCCGAGTTGCTGCCGGAAGGGCAGTTCGTCACGCTGCCGCTGTCGGCGAGCGACGAGCAGGTGACGGGCACGCTCGACCTCGCGCATGCGCTGGCCGAAAACGGCGTGCGCTTCCGGCCCGGCCTGCTGGCGCGCGCGCATCTCGGCGTGCTGTACGTCGACGAAGTGAACCTGCTCGCCGACGGGCTCGTCGATACGCTGCTCGACGTCGCCGCGAGCGGCGTGAACATCGTCGAGCGCGATGGCGTGTCGCACGCGCACGATGCGCGTTTCGTGCTGGTCGGCACGATGAATCCCGAGGAGGGCGAGCTGCGCCCGCAGTTGCTCGACCGCTTCGGGCTGATGGTCGAGCTCGAGAACTGCTTCGACGCCGCCCAGCGCGAGCGGATCGTGAAGGCGCGGCTTGCGTTCGATCTCGATCCGGATGCGTTTCGCGCGCGTCATGCGGCGGCCCAGCGGGCGCTCGCGGACCGGATTCATGCGGCGCGCGGGCGGCTGCCGGCGCTGGATTTCGACGATGCGGTCCATGCGCGCGTCAGCGCGCTGTGCATCGACGCGGCCGTCGACGGGTTGCGGGCCGATCTCGTGATGCTGCGCGCCGCGCGCGCTGGCCGCGCTGGAGCAGGCCGACGCGGTGACGGTGTCGCATGTGGCGCGCGTGGCCGAAGCCGTGCTGCGGCACCGGCGCCATGCGGGGCCGCCGTCGTCGCAGCAGTCGTCGCAGCACGATGACGAACGCGACGATCGTTCGCCGCCGAACCCGCGCCAGCGGCCCGACGACCGGCCGGGCGAGACCGGCGACACGAAAGGCGATGCGTCCGCATCGCAGGGCGACTGGGGCTACCTGCCGCCCGAACCGGCCGGGCTGCGCGACGTGAAAAGCGTGGTGCCGCTGCCGCTAAAAAAACGCTGAGCCATCGAGCCGGCGCCGCCGCGAACGCGATTCGCGGTCCTCGATGGCAGTCAGGCGCAGCCGCACGCGTGCCGGGCGCGGTGCGCGCCGGCACGGCCGTCGCGTGGCCGGCGACGCTCGCCGCGAAACGCGGCGGCCCGCTGCATCGCGAGCATCTGCGCTTCGGGAAACGCGCGGGCACGCCGCGTGCGCTGCATTGCTTCGTGCTCGACTGTTCGGCGTCGATGTTGTCGCACGAGCGGCTCGCGCTCGCGAAGGGGCTGATCGTCGCGTATTTCGATCAGGCCGCGCGTGCGCGAGTCGAAACCGCGCTGATCTGCTTCGGCGGTCAAGGCGCCGCGCGGCGCTTCGGCCCGGCCGTGCCGCGCTGGTGGAACGC
>FTHQ01000224.1_pt1 | contig 21045 bp, 18 predicted proteins | sample 1641001 | NCBI WGS metagenome assembly FTHQ01 (sample SAMEA3914872, study PRJEB12502) | metagenome | biome: forest; material: soil | place: Canada | collected 2011-07-03 | depth 0.3 m | reverse complement strand
CTGTATCTGTCACCAGTGCTGGATCTGTACAACGGGGAGATCATCGCGTACCAGACGCATACTCGGCCAGCCTTCCAGATGGTTACTGACATGTTGCGCAAGGCTTTGCGTCGCCTGCAACCCGACGAAAGACCCATGTTGCACTCTGATCAAGGCTGGCATTATCAAATGCCCGGCTGGCGGCTCATGCTCGAGCAACGCTCGTTGGCGCAAAGCATGTCGCGTAAAGGCAATTGCTTGGACAACGCTGCCATGGAAAGCTTCTTCGGCACGCTGAAATCCGAGTTCTTCTACTTGAACCACTTCAGCAGCATTGAACAGCTACGCATCGGCTTGAAGCGCTACATCCGGTACTACAATCACGAGCGCATCAAGCTCAAACTGAAAGGGCTGAGTCCTGTGCAATACAGGACTCAGCCTCATCCGGCCTAGCCGGTAACCGTCCAACTTCGTGGGTTCAGTTCAGCAAATGCGGCGGCGTTTTTTCTTGCCGGTACGGATACGGTTCGAGCAAACCGTCAGTGCATCGCCTGCGGTGCGCGTCGGCTACCGATCGTCACTCAGTAATCCCACACGACCGGCACGAAACGGAATCCGTCGCCGTTTCGCGCAACATGGCCGATGGACGGGAACGCGACATGGGCGGCGGCCAGCAGCGCGCCGGTGTCGGCCGCTTCGTTGAACAGCGCGAGACGCACGTCGACCGCCGCGTCCGGATCGTGTTCGAAGCCGTTTTGCCAGTCGGGGTGGTCGAAGTTCACTTCGAAAATCGCGTCGCCCGCGAACGTCAGCTTTTCCCCGTTCGATGCGACGTCGACCACGCAGTGCCCCGGCGTATGTCCGCCCGTCACCCGCGCCGACACACCCGCGGCGACTTCCACGGTGCGATCGAACTGCACGATGTTTTCGCCGTAGAGTGCCATGAACCGCGCTGCGGCCTTGCGCAGCGCGGGCGGCACGGTTTCCGGCATCACCGTCTTGCTGAAGTCCGGATTCTCCCAGAACGCCACTTCCGCGGCCGATACGTGAATGCGGACGTCGGGGTTCAGCTTCGCCTTGACGCCGTCGACGTTCAGCCCGCCGACGTGATCCATGTGCATGTGTGTGATCACGATATCGGTGATCGCGGCCAGGTCGATGCCGGCCGATTCAAGGCGCATCACCGAGCGCCCGGCGCGCGTGAAGTATTCGAAACCGTCGCCCACGCCCGAGTCGATCAGGATCAGGCGATCGGCGCTGCGCACGAGCGCGATGTTGAGCGCCCAGTCGAACATGTCGCGTTGCAGGAAACGGCCGTCGAACCACGCATTGCGGTCTGTTTCGCTCACGTTGGTGGACATGGTGGAAGTCGGCAGCGGCAACACGCCGTCGCTGATCAGTACGACGTCGACTGCGCCGATGCGCACGGCGTAGCGGGACGAAACGAGCTCGCCCGAACCTTCGTGGCCCAGACAGGCGACAACCGGCTGGACGTTGCGGATGGGTGCGTTCATGTTCAGTAATCCTGTTCGTCGAGTGAGGGAGTCCGCACTGCGCGGTGCAGAGCGGTTCGCGAGCGCGATCGTGAAGGTCGCGCTTCGGTGCGCCCGGATTCCGATCGAGCGTGTCAGCGATTGTAGTGACGGCCCGCACCCGCCGACAGCGCCGCACGGGGGCACATCGTGTTGTCCGGACGACAACAATCCGGCGGCGGTTTCGGTCGCCCGAAATGCACATCGCCCGCCGTCCGTGGCCGGACGGCGGGCGATGCGATGGATGCCGTTTATGGGAAGCCGGGCGCCGCCGGCGCGCGGGTCAGCCCGGCTGACCGGGAAGCGTGTCCCCGCGCAGCGAACACCCGCGCGTCTCGATCACCGCCAGCAGCGCGATCAACCCGACCGCGCACGCAGCCATCATGTAGTACGCGGGAATCAGCGCGTTGCCGGTCTTGCCGATCAGCCAGTCGTTGACGATCGGCGCGGTGCCGCCGAACAGCGACGTCGACACGTTGTACGCGATCGCCATGCCCGCATAGCGGACGTGGGTCGGGAACATCGCCGGGAACATCGCGGAAATGGTGGCGAGCTGCGGCACGTACAGCACGCCGAGCACCGCGAAGCCGATGAACGCGCCGAGCGGACCGTGCGTCATCAGCGTGAACATCGGCACGGCCGCGACGAACAGCCCGACGAGCGAGATCCACCACATCGTCTTGCGGCCGACGCGATCGGACAGCCGGCCGGCGAACGGCAGCAGCACCATCATCGCGAGCATGCCGATCAGCGGAATCAGCAGCGACATGTTCTCGCTGACGCCGAGTTCCTTGTGCATGTAGGTCGGCATGTATGCAAGCAGCACGTAGTTGACGACGTTCAGCGCGACGACGAGCCCGCCGAGCAGCACCAGCGGCTTCGCATAGCGCACCAGCAGCAGCCGGATCGGCAGCGCGGCCGTCGCACTTTGCTCGCGGCGGTGTGCCTGTTCCTCGAGTTCGCGGAACACCGGCGTTTCCTCCAGGCGCGAGCGCAGGTAGAAGCCGATCAGGCCGAGCGGCGCGGCGACCAGGAACGGCAGGCGCCAGCCCCACGCATGCATCGCCGAATCGCCGAGCAGCAGTGCGAAGCCGAGCATCAGGAACGCACCGAGCGAGAAGCCGGCGAGCGTCGCGAATTCGAGGAAGCTGCCGCACAGGCCGCGCCGCGAATCGGGTGCGTATTCGGCGATGAAGGTTGCTGCACCGCCGTATTCGCCGCCGGTCGAGAAGCCCTGCACCATGCGCAGCACGATCAGCGCGGCCGGTGCGAGCCAGCCGGCCGTCGCATAGCTCGGCAGCACGCCGACGAGCAACGTCGCGCCCGACATCGTCAGCACCGTCAGCGCGAGCACGCGCTTGCGGCCGAGCCGGTCGCCGAGCGGGCCCCAGAACAGGCCGCCGAGCGGGCGGATCAGGAACGAGATCGCGAACGTGCCGAGTGCGAACAGCGTCGCGCTCGCGGTGTTGCCGGGAAACAGCGCGGCGGAAATGTACGCGAGGCCGTACGCGTAAATACCGTAATCGAACCATTCGGTCGCATTGCCGAGGGCGGCGGCCGCGATCGCGACCCGCGGCAGACTGTGCGGCTCCTCGCCGCGTTGGGTGGTCGCATCGTCGGGAATCGACGACGCGGCGGAAACGGAAGTCCACGATGGCACGTATCGCATGAGGGATCCTCGCTATCAGCATGCGCCCGGGCGGGCGCCGACGAGGATCAAAGTAATCCCGCCAATTCGCGATGCCCGATGTCATAGGACGATGTGGGGATCGGGGTTTTCCCGTGGCGGGGCGGCCCGTGTGGCGGCGGGCCGGATGCTCAGGACCGCGTATCGGCCGACGGCAGCAGCGCGGCGAAACGGTCGGCGAGCGTCGGGCGCGACCGTGCGGGCCAGATCGCGCTGAGTTCGAAATTCGGCAGCGCGGCGCCGTCGCGGATCGGGCTGTATGCGACCCCGTCGAACGCGAACGCGTGGATCGACGTCGGCAGCAGCGATACGCCGCAGCCGGCGGCCACGCATGCGACGACCGTCAGCGTGCGGTTCACGTCGAGCACGATGTCGACCGGATGTCCGGCCTGGCGGAACGCGCTGAGGATACCGGCGCGGATCAGCGGCAGTTGATCGTGCGGAAACCACACGAGGCCGGCCGCGGCCAGATCGGCCAGCGTCACCGTGCCGTCGGGCTGGCGCGGGAACGCCTTCGGCAGCACCGCGACGAGTGGATCGCGCCGGATCAGTTGCTCGCGCATCCGGCCGTTCACCGCGACCGGCGTATGCAGCAGCCCGATGTCGATTTCGCCGCGCTCGAGCGCGATCGCCTGCTCGGCATTGCTCATCTCGCGCATCACCAGCTCGACGTCGGGCGCGCTTTCGCGCAGCGCACGGATCGCGCGCGGCAGCGTGTCGAACAGCGCCGCGCTGACGAAGCCGATGGTCAGGCGCCCGGCGCGCTGCGCGCCGATTTCGCCCGCCCGGTGCGCGGCCGCGTCGAGCCGCGCGACGCTCAGGCGCAGATCGTCGACCATCGCGAGCCCGGCCGGCGTGAGCGTCGCGCCGCGCCGCGACCGGTCGAACAGCCGGACCCCCAGCTCCTTTTCCATCCGGTTCAGCGCCTGGCTGAGCGCCGGCTGCGCAATGCCCAGCTCGCTGGCGGCGCGCGTAAAGCTGCCGGAATCCGCGATCGCGAGGAAGTAGCGGACGTGCCTGATTTCCATAAGCGTGTGTTATGAATAATTATTCGAAACATAGTAGCGAATTATCCAAATGATTCATAGGATGCACATCGGGCGTCGTCGAACCCGGCCGCGCCTCCGATAGCGGCGCGCTCAGGCGACGCACGGCGACGACACGAGGAGACCTCCGTTGACCTGGATGCGCGAACTCTCGACGACCGAACGGCGCACGTTGCGCGGCTGCTTTGCCGGCTGGGCGCTCGACGGGCTCGACACGCAGATGTTCAGCCTCGTGATCCCGGCGCTGCTCGCGACCTGGAGCATCGGCAAGGGGCAGGCCGGCCTGATCGGCGGCGCGACGCTCGTGTCGGGCGCGCTCGGCGGCCTGCTGGCCGGCGCGATCGCGGATCGCTACGGGCGCGTGCGGGCGCTGCAGATCACCGTGTGCTGGTTCTCCGCCTTCACGTTCCTCAGCGCGTTCGCGCAGAACTTCGAGCAGTTGCTGGTGCTGAAGGCGTTGCAAGGGCTCGGCTTCGGCGGCGAATGGACCGCGGGCGCGGTACTGCTCGCGGAGACGGTCGGCGCGCGCCATCGCGGCAAGGCGATGGGCGTCGTGCAGAGCGCGTGGGGATTCGGCTGGGGCGCGGCGGTGCTGCTGTACATGATCGTGTTCGCGTGGCTGCCGTCCGAGTGGGCGTGGCGCGTGCTGTTCGCGATCGGCGCGCTGCCTGCGCTGCTGGTGCTGTATATCCGCCGCGCGATTTCCGAGCCGCCGCGCGCGACGCCTGCGCCCGCGCACGGGGACGATGCGCCGACGGTGGGCATCTTCGACCGGTCGGTGCTGCGCACGACGGTGGTCGGCGGCCTGATCGGCGTCGGCGCGCACGGCGGCTATCACGCGATCACGATCTGGCTGCCGACCTACCTGAAGACCGAGCGGCACCTGTCGGTGCTCGGCACCGGCACGTATCTCGCGGTCGTGATCGTCGCGTTCATCTGCGGCTGTTTCCTGAGCGCGTATTTGCAGGACCGGATCGGCCGGCGTCGCAACGTGATGCTGTTCGCCGCGTGTTGCGCGGTGATGGTGAACCTGTACGTGTTCCTGCCGCTGAACGACGTCGCGATGCTGCTGCTCGGGTTCCCGCTCGGGTTGTGCTCGGCCGGCATCCCGGCGACGCTCGGCACGCTGTTCAACGAGCTGTATCCGCAAAACGTGCGCGGCCGCGGCGTCGGGTTCTGCTACAACTTCGGCCGCATCGTGTCGGCGGGCTTTCCGGTGCTGGTCGGGCGGATGGGCGAATCGCTGCCGCTCGGCACGGCGCTCGGCATCGACGCGGGCATCGCGTACGGGCTCGTCGTGATCGCGGTGTGGTTCCTGCCGGAAACGCGCGGGCGCCGTCTGCCCGACGCGGCTGCCGGGCCGGGCGCCGACGACGACGCGCGCGCCGGCGCATCGCTGTAGTTTTCGTCCTTCGTTCATTCCGTCGCCCTGTCGCCCGCTGCCGGGCCGGGCACCTCTTGCAGGCAAGTCGTCATGGATCGAGCAGTCAATCCGCCGGTCGAACCGGTTTCAGCGGCGCCGGATACGGCCGCGTGGTACGCGTCATCGACGGCCGTCGCGGCGGTCGACGCCCATGCGCACGTGTTTGCGCGCGGTCTGCCGCTCGCGCCGGTCGTGCGCCATGCGCCCGACTACGATGCGTCGCTCGACGCGTACGTCGCGCATCTCGCCGCACACGGCATCACGCACGCGGTGCTGGTGCAGCCGAGCTTTCTCGGCACCGACAATACGTTCTTCGTCGACGTGCTGCGGCGCTACCCGAGCCGCTTTCGCGGCGTCGCGGTCGTCGATCCGGTGATCGACGACGACGCGCTCGCCGCGCTCGACCGCGCGGGCGTCGTGGGCATGCGGCTCAATCTGGTCGGCCTGCCGATTCCGGATTTCGGCACGCGGGTGTGGCGCGCGCTGTTCGCACGCATCAACGCGCTCGGCTGGCATGTCGAGATTCATCGCGACGCGGCCGACCTGCATGCGATCGCCGCGAGCCTGCTTGCGCAATCGTGCACGCTCGTGATCGACCATTTCGGCCGCCCGTCGCCGGCGCTCGGCGAACGCGATCCGGGCTTCCGTCATCTGCTGTCGCTTGCCGATACCGGGCGCGTGTGGGTCAAGCTGTCGGCCGCGTACCGGAACAGCCTGACCGGCGACGGCACCGACACCGCGCTCGGCGCGGCGCAGGCGCTGCGCGGCGCGTTCACGCCGGAGCGGCTCGTGTGGGGCAGCGACTGGCCGCATACGCAGCATCGCGAACGTGTCGATTTCGGCGCGGCCTGCGCGGCGCTCGAACGCTGGCTGCCCGATGCCGGCGAACGCGCGCGCGTGTTGCGCGACTCGCCGCGCACCCTGTTTCGTTTCGACCAATGAGGCCTCGCATGACCGATTCCACCGCCCTTCGTCGCGCCGCTTTCCGGCGCAGCATCGCCGCCCGCCAGGGGCTGCTCGTCGCCGGCACGTTCAATGCGCTCAGCGCGCGGATCGCCGCCGATCTGGGCTTCGGCGCGCTGTACCTGAGCGGCGCCGGCGTCACCAACATGTCGCTCGGCTTGCCGGATCTCGGCTTCGTCGGGCTCGGCGAACTGGCCGAGCACACCGCGCGCGTGCGCGACGCCGTCGATTTGCCGCTGATGGTCGATGCCGATACCGGTTTCGGCAACGCGCTGAACGTGCTGCATACGGTGCGCACGCTCGAGCGCAGCGGCGCCGATGCGATCCAGCTCGAGGATCAGGTGCTGCCGAAGAAATGCGGCCACTTCGCGGGCAAGGAAGTGATTCCGGCCGCGGAAATGGTCGGCAAGCTGAAGGCGGCCGTCGACGCGCGCGTCGATCCGAACCTGCTGGTCGTCGCGCGCACCGATGCGGCCGCCGTGCACGGCATCGACGACGCGATCGAGCGCGCGCACCGCTATGCGCAAGCGGGCGCCGACGTGCTGTTCATCGAGGCGATGGACGCGCCGGAGGACGTCGAACGGCTGCCCGCGCTGTTCGATACGCCGCAACTGATCAACATCGTGATCGGCGGCAAGACGCCGACCCGCTCGCGCGACGAACTGGCGCGCCTCGGTTACGGCGTCGTGCTGTACGCGAATGCGGCGTTGCAGGGCGCGGTGCACGGGATGCAGGCCGCGCTGACCGAATTGCGCGACACGGGCCGGCTCGACGAAAACCCCGCGCTCGTCGCGCCGTTCGCGGAACGGCAGCGGCTCGTCGACAAGGCGCGCTTCGACGCGCTCGACGCACGCTACGCGGCCGGGCAGCCGTAAGGCCGGCATGCGGCACGGGCGGCCGCCTGCCGGCCGCCCGAAACAGAACGAACAGGAGACAACCGTGACAACTTCCCCAACGGGGGCGGGCGACGCGCCGCCGCGCATCGGCTCGATCGTCGGCGGGCTCGCCGGCAACCTGATCGAGTGGTACGACTTCCTCGCATACAGCATCTTCTCGATCTATTTCGCGCCGTCGTTCTTTCCCGCCGACCGGCCGACCGTGCAACTGATGAATACCGCGGCGATCGCGGCGGTCGGCTACGTCGCGCGGCCGGCGGGAAGCTGGCTCGTCGGCCTGTACGCGGACCGGCACGGGCGCAAGGCCGCGCTGACGAAATCGGTGCTCGCGATGTGCGCGGGCTCGATGCTGATCGCCGTCACGCCCGGCTACGCGACGATCGGCATGCTCGCGCCGGCGCTGCTCGTCGCCGCGCGGCTCTTGCAGGGCCTCAGCATGGGCGGCGAGTACGGCACCAGCGCGACCTACCTGAGCGAGATCGCACCGCCGAACCGGCGCGGCTTCTACGTCGGCTTCCTGCAGGTGAGCGTGGTCGCGGGCCAGCTCGTCGCGCTCGGCCTGATGCTGGCGATGCAGCGGATCTTCGCCGGCACGCACGACATCGAGCGCTGGGCGTGGCGGATTCCGTTCTTCGTCGGCGGCGTGCTGGCGCTGTTCGCGCTGTACATGCGCCGCAACGTCGTCGAGAGCGATGCATTCGTCGCAAGCCGGGCGCGCGCGGCGAAGACGCGCGTGACGGCCGATCTCGCGGCGCACTGGCGCGAACTGCTGCTCGCGATCGGCATCACGATCGGCGGCACCGTCGCGTTCTATACGTACACCGTCTATATGCAGAAGTACCTGGTCAACTCGGTCGGCCTGCACAAGGAAACGGCGACCTGGATCTGCACGCTCGCGCTGTTGCTGTACATGCCGCTGCAGCCGCTGTTCGGCCTCGTATCGGATCGCGTCGGGCGCCGGCCGGTGCTGCTGTGGTTCGGGCTCGGCGGCACGCTGCTGTCGGTGCCGATCTTCACGACGCTCGGGCATGTGCACGAGCCGCTAGCCGCGTTCGCGCTGGTGTTCGCGGGGCTCGTCGTGCTGAGCGGCTTCACGTCGGTGCACATGCTGGTCAAGGCCGAGCTGTTCCCGCCGCAGATCCGCGCGCTGGCGGTCGGGCTGCCTTATGCGCTGACGACGGCGATCCTCGGAGGCACGACGGAGTTCGTCGCGCTGCGGCTGAAGGCGGGCGGCAACGAGACGATGTTCTTCTGGTACGTGGCGGCGTGCGCGGCGATTTCGCTGATCGTGTACTGGCGGATGCCGGAAACCCGTCCGGCACCGCGCGCGCCGGCGGCGCGGCCGGCGGTGGGCGCCGCCGCACCGCGTTGAATTGGTGCGAAGCCGCATGCGAAACGCTTATGGATAAATAACACCGGCGTAATGCTTCGCCGCGGCGATTGCTTCTAGTATCTGCAGAACGCCGGCGGGCTGCCTGGCCGCCGGCGGCGAGCAGACGAGACACACGACCTACATTAGTACATCTAAAAGAATGGAGTCGAGTCAATGATCCAACTATCCGAGGGCCAACGGATATCCACGCACGACGGCGCGCTGCCACGGCCGCCGATCCCGGTGCATCCCGTGTTCAAGGCGTACAACCGGTCGAAGCTGGACGACCTCCCGCAGCTCGCGAGGTTGCCGCCGCGAATGCGCGAGCAGATCGGGCTGGTCGCGCGCGTGCTGCCGTTCAAGGTCAACCGTTATGTCGTCGAACAACTGATCGACTGGACCAACGTCCCGGACGATCCGCTGTTCCGGCTGACGTTTCCGCAGCCCGACATGCTCGCGCCCGACGATCTCGGCGAGCTGGCCATGCTGTCGCGCGACGCGGCGCGCGGTGCCGACCTGGACGCGCTGATCGGGCGCCTGCGCGTCCGGATGAACCCGCATCCGGCGGACCAGCGGCTCAACGAGCCGGAGCTCGACGGCGAGCCGTGCCCGGGCATCCAGCACAAGTACGCGCAGACGGTGCTGTACTTCCCGAGCCACGGGCAAACCTGCCATGCGTACTGCACGTTCTGCTTTCGCTGGCCGCAGTTCGTCGGCGACGCGTCGCTGAAATTCGCGTCGAGCGAAGCCGCGCGGCTGCACGCGTACCTGCGCGCGCACGGCGAAGTGACCGACCTGCTGATGACGGGCGGCGATCCGATGGTGATGAGCGCGACGCGCCTGCGCGAGTACCTGATGCCGCTGCTGGCGCCCGGGCTCGAGCACGTCGGCAACATCCGGATCGGCACGAAGGCGCTGACCTACTGGCCGTACCGTTTCGTCAGCGATCCGGATACGCCCGAGCTGCTCGCGCTGCTGCGCACGCTGATCGATGCCGGGCGCAACGTGACGGTCATGGCGCACCTGAACCACTGGCGCGAACTGTCGACGGAGGTCGCCGAGCAGGCCGTGACGAACCTGCGCCGCATCGGCGTCGTGATCCGTTCGCAGGGGCCGGTGCTGCGCCACATCAACGACGACGCGGAAGTCTGGCGGCGCAACTGGGTCGGGCAGGTGCGGCTCGGCATCGTGCCGTACTACATGTTCGTCGAGCGCGATACCGGGCCGCGCGGCTATTTCGAGCTGCCGCTCGCGCGGGCGCTCGATATCTACAACACCGCGATCGCGTCGGTGTCGGGGCTCGCGCGCAGCGCGCGCGGCCCGTCGATGAGCGCAGGCCCCGGCAAGGTCGAGGTCGCGGGCACGCTCGAGCTGCAGGGACAGCGCTACTTCCTGTTGAATTTCCTGCAGGCGCGCGATCCGCGCTGGCTGCGCCGGCCGTTTCTCGCGAAGTATTCGGCGACGGCCTGCTGGCTCGACCAGCTCGAACCGCCGGATGGCGAGCCCGCGTTCTTCTTCGACGCGCCGTACCGCGCATTCGTCGACGCGCGTCAACGCCAGCTGGAGCACGCATGAGGACGCCCGGCACACGAACCGCCGACGTCGCGATCGTCGGCGGCGGCTACACGGGGCTGTCCGCCGCGATCCACCTGGCGGAGCAGGGCGCGACGGTCGACGTTTGCGACGCTGATCCGCCGGGCGACGTGCCGAGCGCATTCAACTTCGGCTCGGTCGCGAGCGTCGCGCCGGCACTGCCGCGCGGCCCGGTTTCGGCCGCGCACGCGCAGGCCGCCGAGCGCGCGGCGGCGCAGGCCATCGCCTACCTGAAGCGCTTCGTCGACAGCCGCAACCTCGCCTGCGGCTGGGCGCATCCCGGCCACATCACGCTCGCGTGCGACGACGCGTCGGCGGCGCAACTGGCGCACCGGTTCGCGTGCCATGCGGCGCAGCAGGAGGCGTGCGTCGCGTGGCTCGACGCGCGGGCGGTCACGCAGGAAACCGGCGCGGCGCACGCGATCGCCGGGTTGCTGAACCTGCGCTTCGCGCTGATCCGGCCGCGCGCGCTCCGCGATGCGATGCGGGTGCGGGCCGCGACGCTCGGCGTGCGGATCCGGCGCGGCGCGCGCGTGCATGCCGTGCGGCCCGCGCCCGGTGCGGCCGTGCTCGATCTCGGTGACGCGACGGTCGACGCCGGCGCCGTGCTGGTGTGCGCGGAGGACGCATGGTCGCTGCTGCCGGCCGACGTGCGCCCGCCGCTCGAACGCTACGGCACGCACCTGCTGGCGACCCGCATCCTCGACGACGCGACGCAGCGCCGCATTTCGCGGCAGCCGCGCGTGTACGGCACGCTGTCCGCCGACAAGGACTATTTCCGGCTGGACGAGCGCGGGCGGCTGCTGTTCGGCAGCCGGCTCGGCCTGTCGGCCGATGTGCCGCCCGCGGGCGTCGAGGCCGCGTTGCGCGCGCGGCTGGCCGCGTATTTCCCGGCGCTCGAATACGCGCACGTCGAGCACGTATGGTCCGCGCCGCTCGGCTTCACCGCGTCCGGCGTGCCGCATGTCGGCATGGCCGGGCGGCTGGGCTGGTGCGGCGGCTATTGCGGCAGCGGGATCGCCACGGCCGTTCACGGCGGCGCGGCGCTGGCCGCGCGCGTGCTCGGCCACGCCGACGACGTTGCCTTTCACGATTCGATCACCGGTGCCGGGGAGGCGCGATGAACCCTTTCGAAATCCAGACGCTCGACGGCGCGAAGCCGCGGGCATTCGCCGGCGAAGAAGTCGACGTGCTCGGCATCGGCGTCGGTCCGTTCAACCTGAGCCTGGCGGCGCTGCTGGCGCCGCTGAACGGCCTGCGTTCGCTGTTCGTCGAGCGCCGGCCCGAGTTCCGCTGGCATCCCGGGTTGATGCTCGCGGATTCGTCGCTGACGACCAGCTTCCTGAAGGATCTCGTGACGCTGGCCGATCCGTGCAGCCGCTACTCGTTCATTGCGTTCCTGCAACGCACCGAACGACTGTATTCGTTCGCGAACGCGCGCTTTCCGACCGTGCGCCGCCGCGAGTTCGAGCAGTACATGCGGTGGGTGTGCGCGTCGCTCGACAACCTGCGGTTCGACTGCGAAGTCGAAAGCGTCGTGCGTGACGGGCGCGCGCTGCGCGTCACGACCTCGCACGGCGTCGTGCGCACCGCGAACCTCGTGGTCGGCGTCGGCCTGCGCCCGACCGTGCCTGCCTGCGCGCGGCCGCACCTGGGCGCCGACGTGCTGCATTCGTCGCAGTTCTGCACCGTGCGGCCGGCGCTCGCCGGCCGGCGCGTCGCGATCGTCGGCGGCGGCCAGAGCGGCGCCGAGCTCGCGCTGCATCTGCTCGGCCTGACGGGCGACGCCGCGCCCGCGCACATCGCCTGGCTGACGCGGCGCGAGAACTTCCTGCCGATGGACGACTCGCCGTTCGTCAACGAATGGTTCGTGCCGCAATACAACGAACATTTCTCGCGGCTGTCGCCGCAGCGCAAGCGCGACGCGCTGGAGACGCAGCGCCTCGCGAGCGACGGCGTCACGTTGCCGCTGCTGACGGCAATCTACCAGCGGCTCTACGAGATCACGCACATCGAGGGGCGTCCCGGCCATTGCGCGCTGATGCCGGGCCGCAGCATGGCGAACCTGCACCGCGCGGACGGCGGTTTCGTGCTGAGCGTCGACGACGGCACCGGCGTGCATGCGCCGCTGCATGCGGACGTCGTGCTGCTCGCGACGGGCAGCGAATTCCAGATGCCCGGCGCGCTCGAATCGCTGCGCTTCGAGATGCACACGCGCGACGGCGCACCGGAACTCGACGACGACTACGCGGTGCGCTGGAACCGGCCGAGCGCCGCGCGAATTTTCTTCCAGAACGCCGCGCGCACGACGCGCGGCATCGCCGACCCGAACCTGAGCCTTGCCGCGTGGCGCAGCGGCCGGATCGCCAACGCGATCGCGGGCGCGTCCATCTACGAAGTCGGCACGCCGCCGGGATTCGTCGACTGGCCGCACGGCGAAGCGCCGCAGGCCGCCACCCAACAACTCGTGAACTGACAGGAGCGCACCGCCATGACCCATGCACCGGCCATGCTGTATCTCGACACACGCGCGCTTCCGGGCGAGCGGATCGCCGAAATCGACGCGGCGCGCAGTCTCGGGCTCGACCTCTACGTGGCGACGCCGACGCCCGACGCATTCCGCTCGTTCGGCTGCGCGGGCATCATTCCGACGCGCCTCGGCGATTACGACGCGGCCGAACGGACGATTCTCGACTACCTGCGCGAACATCGCGTCGAGTTGTCCGGCGTCGTCGCGTGGAAGGATCTCGAAGTCGTGCTCGCGAGCCGGCTGTCGCATCGGCTCGGCTTGCGCGGCACGGCGCCGGATGCCGCGCTCAACGTGCGCGACAAGGCCGCGACCCGCCGCGTGCTCGACGCGGTGCCGAATGCGAACCCGCGCTATGCGGTGGTCAGCAGCGAAGCCGAATTCACCGCCGCGCTGAAGCGGATCGGCGCGCCCGCGCTGCTCAAGCCGGCCGGCAACTCGGGCAGCCGCGGCATCTTTCCGGTCGATGCGCTCGCCGATCCCGTCGAGGTCTATCGTGCGTTTCGTGCGTACAACTCGCCGGAGAAGGGCGAGATGTTCAGCCTGTACGGCGATCACGCGCTGCTCGAGGAACAGCTGACGGGCAGCGAGCATTCGGTGTCCGGCGTCGTCGCGCAAGGCCGCGTCGCGATCAACGCGATCATCGACAAGACCTTCGACCGGTCGATCCCGATCCAGTACGAGAACGTGACGCCGTCGCTGCTGCCGGCCGACACGCAGGCGGCGATCCGCGACATGGTGCGTGCGGGTGTCGCGGCGACCGGCATCGACTGGTGCGGCTTCCACGCCGACGTGATGGTGACGCGCGACGGCCCGAAGATTCTCGAGATCGGCGGGCGGCTCGGCGGCGAGTTCATCAACTCGCACCTGATCCCGTACAGTGTCGCGGGCTTCTCGCCGTACCGCACCGTGCTCGATCTCGCGCGCGGCGCGATCGACGGCCCGCTCGACGACCGGCTCGGCACCGCGTCGACGCGCGCGGGCCAGCGCATCGTGATGCCGCCGGGGCTCGGGCGCATCGCCCGCGTCGAGGGCTTCGAGCGGCTGTGGCGGCGGCCGGAACTGCGCTTTCTGCAGGTCGTCGCCGGCAAGGGCACGCAGATGGCGTTGCCGAAGGACGTGTTCAAGGCGTACGAGATCGCGTACCTGATCGCGCAGTGCGAGCTCGAGCGCGACATCGTGGCGCTGCTGCGCGAGCTCGCGGCCGACGTGACCGTCACGCTGGACTGACCCGGAGGCCATCATGCCGATCGACACGATCCGCGACCCGCGCCACTACCTGCTCGTCCCCGCGATGCCGGCGCCGAACGGGCGCCTGCACCTCGGTCATATCGCGGGCCCGTACCTGCGGCTCGACATGCTTGCGCGTCATCTGCGCAGCCGCGGCGAGGTCGCACGCATCGCATGCGCGAGCGACCCGTACGATTCCTACATCCCGCTGCGCGCCGGGCAGGCCGGCATCGACGCGGCGGCGCTCGCGCGGCAGAGCTGCGCGGGCATCGTCGACGATCTCGCCGCGATGAACATCGACGTCGACCTGTTCGTCGATCCGCTCGGCGATGCGCATCACGACGCGTACCTCGCCGCGCACGACGGGCTCGTCGCACGGCTGGCCGCGCAGCGGCGCGTGTCGACGGTGCGCGAACGCATGCCGTATTCGGCTGCGCGCGACGGTTACGTGACCGGCAGTTTTCTGCTGGGCCATTGCCCGCAGTGCGCGCGCGACGTGTCGGGATTTTTCTGCGAGGACTGCGGCGCGCATTTCCAGCCGGAAGACGTGCGCGAACCGTCGGCACGCTGGGGCGAGACGCTCGCGATGCGCGAGCAGGACAACCTGTTCTTCGACATCGCGGACCCGGCCGCGCTGGTCGCGCAACTGGTGGGCACCGGGACCGCGCCGGTGTTCCTCGATATCGCGCGCCGCCATCTGGCGCGCGACGGCGCGCGTTTCCGCCTGACGAGCCATGCCGGCTGGGGGTTGCCGTATGTGCTGGACGGCGAGCCGCGCACGCTGTTCGGGCACGGGCTGCTGTTCGGCGCGATCCGCTTCGTCGGCGATCTCTACGCGCGCAGGCACGGGCTGCGCGCCAACCCGTTCGATCGCGATTCGGACGTGATCACCGTCAACGGCTTCGGGATCGACAACTGCGTGTCGCATCTGGTCGGCATCCAGGCGATGGCGATGGCCGACGGCGTGTCGAAGCCGTTCGACCGCTTCGTGATCAATCATTTCTATACGCTGGAGGGGCGCAAGTTCTCGACGAGCCTGCGTTGGGCGATCTGGGTCGAGGATCTCGCGGCGCGCACGCGCGTGCCGGCCGATGCGGTGCGCGGCTTCGTCGCGTCGACCAATCCGGTTGCCGGGCGCACGGACTTCGATCGCGATGCGTTCTGCCGGTTCGTGAACGGGCCGTACGCGACGGTCCGGCGGCATGTGGCCGAGGCAATCGGCGGGCCGCTCGCCGCGCGCGTGCCGACCGACGAGACGGTGCGGGCAGCGGAGGCGGCGTGGCGCGACGCGCAGCGCGCGATGGATTTCGCGACGTTCGACCCGACGGCGATGGCCGGCATCGTCGAGCGCTGGAGCGCGCGCTTCGACGGCGCGCGCGCGGCCGGCGACCTGTACGGCTGGACCAAGGGTTTCGCGCTGCTCGCGTGGCCGTTGATGCCGGCGCTCGCGCAGACCGCGTGGCGGGCGCTCGGCTTGCGCGGCGAGCCGAACGCGGGCGACTTCGCACGGTTGTCGTCGCCGGTCGTCACGCCGCTGGCGAACTTCGACCCGGTTACGCCGGGAGATCTGGCGGCGGTCCTGCCGCCCGGCATGCGGGAGGTCGCATGATGGAAGGCGCACTCGAAGGATTGCTGATCGTCGACCTGACGCGCGTGCTGGCCGGCCCGTTCTGCACGATGCTGCTGGCCGATCACGGTGCGCGCGTGATCAAGGTCGAACGGCCGTCGACCGGCGATGATGCACGCGCGTACGGCCCGTGGTACGGCGGCAAGTCCGCGTATTTCGCGTCGCTCAACCGCGGCAAGGAGAGCATCGCGCTCGACCTGAAGGATCCGTCCGATCGCCGCGTGCTCGACGCGCTGCTCGAGAAGGCCGACGTCGTCACCGAGAATTTCCGGCCCGGTACGATGGCGCGCATCGGCTACGACTGGGACACGCTGCACGCGCGTTTCCCGCGCCTGATCTACGGCAGCGCGTCGGGGTTCGGCCATACCGGGCCATTTCGCGATCACCGTGCATACGACATGATCGTCCAGGGGCTCGGCGGGATCATGAGCGTGACGGGCGAGCCCGGGCGCATGCCCGTGCGGGTCGGGCCGTCGATCGGCGATCTGGCGGCCGGCCTGTTCCTGACGACCGGGCTGCTGATGGCGCTCGTGCGGCGCGGGCGCACCGGGCAGGGCTCGAAGGTCGACATCGGCATGTTCGACTGCCAGCTCGCGCTGATGGAATATTTCATCGGCCGTTACTTCGCGACCGGCGAGGTCACGGGGCCGGTCGGCAGCTATCGGCCGGCGATCGCGCCGCCGTTCGGCGTCTACCGCGCGGCGGACGGCCCGCTCATCATCGCGGCCGGCAACGACAAGCTGTTCCGGCTGCTGTGCGACGCGCTCGGCGTGCCGGCGCTCGCGGCCGATCCGCGCTTCGCGGGCGGCGAGGCGCGCAAGGATCACGAGGCCGAACTCGAACGCACGCTCAACGGGCTGCTGGCGGCGCACGGCGTCGCGGCCTGGTGCGAGCGGTTCGCGCGCGCGGGCCTGCCGGCCGGCCCGATCAACCGGGTCGACCAGGCCGTCGTCCATCCGCAGACGGCCGCGCGCAACATGCTGATCGACGTCGACGATCCCGACGTCGGTCGGTACCGGCTGGTCGGGACGCCGATCAAGATTTCGGGCTGCCCCGACCCGGCCACGCGCCGGGCCGCGCCGGCGCTCGATCGCGACCGCGACGCGATTCTCGCGGAACTGGGCCTCGTCGGCGAGGAGGTGCACGATGAACGCGCGTAAGTTTCCGCACGTCGGCGCGCTGCCGCCGGAGTCCCATGTGCCGGGCGTCGTGTTGCGCCAGGCCGATTTCGCCGGGCTCGGCGACGGCGAGATTCCGTTTCGCGGCGGCCTGTTTACGGTCGAGCCGAACTGCACGTCGCGGCTGGACGTTCACGCGGTACGCGAATGCTGGATGATCGCGCAGGGCAGCGGCCGGCTGACCTACGACGGCGAACCCGTGCGCGTGCGGGCCGGCGACGTGCTGTATTTCGAATCGCACCGCTCGCACCAGGTGCAGAACGACGGCGCGACGCCGCTCGTGATCAGCACCGTCTGGTGGCAGGCCGATGCGGTTTGATCTCGCGATCATCGGCGCAGGCGTGACGGGGGCGACGATCGCGCACGTCGCGGCTCGGCATGCGGGCGCGCTGCGCATCGCCGTGTTCGATGCGCGGCCGGCCGTGCAGACGGCCACGGCGCTGTCGGCCGGCGTCGTCACGCCGTTCTGCGGCAGCGGCGCGCGGCGCGCGCGATCGCTGGTCGCGCACGCGTACTACGGTGCGTGGGCACGGGCCGGATGCTGCGTGCGCGCCGCGCCCTTCACCTTCGTTGCGGACGCAGCCGATGCGGGCGGTCCGTTGCTCGCGCCGCCGGTGGCCGACGATCCGCCGGACCCCGGCGCCACACCGCTCGTTGCGCTGCCGGCCGGCGCGCGCCTGTGGCGCGGCGGCCGCGCGTGGCTGGTCGACGTGCCGCGGCTGGTCGCGCACTACCTGACGGGCGCGCGCACCGTCGAGCGCTTCGATGCACCGGTCACGCACGTGACGCGCGATGCCGGCGGCTGGACCGTCGTCGCCCCCGGCGTGACGTTGCGCGCCGACCGGCTCATCCGCGCCAGCGGCCCGTGGCCGGCCATCGACGGCGAAGCCGGCGTCGACGCGGGAACCGACATCGTCACGAAGAAGATCGTCGCGTTCGATGTCGACGGCCGCGGCTTGCCGCCGCCGGCGGATGCGCCGGTCGTCTACCTGCCCGACGCGCAGGCCTTTCTCGCCCCGGTGCATGCGCGGCGCGGCTGGCTGCTGAGCATCACGTCGCACGCGTGGGGCTGCGCCGCCGGCGCACGCGTCGCGCCGAGCGCCGACGAGCGCGCGCTCGCGCACGCGTTGCTCGATCGTCATTTCCCCGGCTTGCGCGATGCCCATCTCGCCGCGCGTACGGCGGTCGACGGGTACACGGCCGACCGCAATCCGCGGGTCGCGCCGATCGGTCGCGACGGCTTCGCGGTGGCCGGCGCGTCGGGCTCCGGCGTGCGCTTCGCGCCGGCCCTCGCGTACGAGGCGCTCGCCGCCGTCGGGTTGCCGTTCGAACCCGATGCCGCGACGACCGCACCCGAGCCACCGCCTTGCCACCGGGCAGACAAACCCGCTGCTTCCCTCACCGAATCCGTCCAACCATGCATACCGAACTCGCCTGGGTCGCCGTCGCACCCGCCTTCGCCCTGATCTGCATCGGCATCGCCGTGCGCCGCCTCGCGCTGGTCGATGCGGCGTTCTGGCCGTCCGCCGAAAAGCTCACCCACTACGTGCTGTTTCCCGCCTTCCTCGTGCATTCGATCGGTCTGGCCGGCCCGCTCGACGCGTCGTCGAAGTCGACGATCGTGCTGCTGACGGGGCTCACGCTCGCGGTGCTGGCCGCCGTCGTGCTCGGCTGCCGATGGTGCGCGGTGCCGCACGCATCGTTCACGTCGATCGTCCAGGGCTCGATCCGCTTCAACAGCTACATCTTCCTGTCGGTCGCGTCGGGGCTGCTGAGCCGAGCGGATTACGGGATCGCGGCGGTCGTCGTCGCGTACATGGTCGCGATCTCGAATACGCTCGTGCTGTTGTCGTTCGAACATGGCCAGGCCGGCGGCCGCGGGCTCGTGCGGATCGTCGGCAAGGTGGCGGCGAATCCGCTGATCGTCGCGAGCGCGTTCGGGATCGTGCTGAACCTGACCGGCTGGCGTCTGCCCGCCGCCGTGGACCAGACCGTCGACGTGCTCGGCGGCGCCGCGCTGCCGTTGAGCCTGATCTGCGTGGGCGCTGCGCTGCGGCTGCCGCTGCCGCGCAAGGAGGCGGCACTGGTGCGCGCGGGGCTCGTGACCACCGCGATCCGGCTGGTCGGCTTTCCGCTGCTCGCGCTGACCGCGACCAAGGCATTCGCCGTGACGCCGTTGTCCGGGAACCTGATCCTGCTCTATTCGGTGCTGCCGTGCGCGAGCAACTCGTACGTGCTGTCCACGCAGTACGGCGGCAACCATCGGCTGATGGCGTTCGTCGTCGCGCTGTCGACGGTGCTGTCGTTCGTCCCGATATTCCTCGTCGCGCGCACGATGTAGGCTGATGCGCCGCCTCGCGGCCGGCGGGGCCGCGCCGTTCACCCTCAATCGAAAAAAACAGGAGACACCCATGATTTCGAGGCGGTCGTTCAACCGCGCACTCGCCGGCATCGCGATGGCCGAGGTGCTGGGCGGATGCGCCGGCGCGACGCCGGATCGGCGGACGGTTACCGGCGTCGACGCGCACGCGCACGTGTTCCTGAAGTCGCTGCCGCTCGTGCCGGGCCATCGCTACACGATCGCGTACGACGCGTCGCTCGACCAGTACCTCGCGATGCTCGACCGGCACGGCATGTCGAATGGCGTGCTGATCCAGCCGAGCTTTCTGGGCACCGACAACCGCTATCTGCTTGCCGCGCTGCGCGCGCAACCCGCGCGTTTGCGCGGCATCGTCGTGATCGATCCCGCGCGCGATGCGGAGCAGGTTGCCGCATGGACGCCGCTCGGCGTGCGCGGCATCCGGCTGAACCTGATCGGCGAACGCGATCCGGATTTCGCGGACGCGGCGTGGCGCACGCTGTTTCCGCTGCTGCGCGCGCATGGCTGGCAAGTCGAGCTGCATGCGGAGGCCGCCCGGTTGCCGGCGCTGATGCCGCCGCTGCTCGACGCGGGCGTCGACGTCTCGCTCGACCATTTCGGCCGGCCCGATCCGCGGCTCGGGATCGACGATCCCGGCTTCCGCTATCTGTTGACGACGGCGGCGAGCAAGCGCGTGTGGGTCAAGGTGTCGGGCGCCTACCGGAACGACCGCGCCGATCGCTGGCAGGCGTCCGGGTTGACGGCGATGCGCGCGCTGCGCGACGCGTTCGGTACGCAGCGGCTCGTGTGGGGCAGCGACTGGCCGCATGTCGGATACGAGAAGGCCGTCGACGATGCGCTCGCGTACCGGTATCTGGCGACGCTGCTGCCGGACGAGGCCGGACGCAGACAGGTACTGGTCGATACGCCGGCGGCGCTGTACCGGTTCGACGGGAACGGGTGAGCGGGTAGGCGGCACGCATGTGCGTGGCGAAAGCGCGGCCATCCGCCGTGCGCGACGCGACCATGAACCTGACGACGGCTTCCGCCATGCCGGTCCGGCCGCCGATGGGCCGCGCGGCCCGCGTGCCGTTCTCTCTCGTATCAGGGCGGAAGAACGCGCGCACGCCGGGCTGACGCGCGCGCCGCCGCCGTTCAGCGCACGTGCGGCAGCAACGCCCGCAACCAGTACGACACGGCCACCGCCCCGCCATCCGGCGTGCCGATCGCGCGCTCGCCGAGATAGCTGGCCCGTCCCGCGCGCGGCGTCATGCGCGCCGTGTCCTCCGCGCCTCGCTCGGCCGCTTCCACGGCCGCCGTCCAGGCACTCGTGGGATCGCGATCGCCGTCGAGCGCACGGCTGAATGCATCGACGGCCGGCACCAGCGCATCGAGCATCGTCCGGTCGCCTGCCTGCGCGCCGCCGAGTTCGCCGATCGCATCGACCGCCGCGCGGAATGCCGCGGCCCAGTCGCGCGGCGACGGCTCGGCGAGATCGGCCAGCCGGCGCGACGCGCGCAGCAGCGCGGTCGCATAGAACGGCCCGGAGCTGCCGGCGATCGCGCGGCGCAACGCGGCGCCGAGCGCCGCGAGCGCACCGGACGGCGTGCCGTACGCGGTGTCGGGTAGTTCG
>FTHQ01000040.1_pt1 | contig 21095 bp, 17 predicted proteins | sample 1641001 | NCBI WGS metagenome assembly FTHQ01 (sample SAMEA3914872, study PRJEB12502) | metagenome | biome: forest; material: soil | place: Canada | collected 2011-07-03 | depth 0.3 m | reverse complement strand
TCGCCGAACCAGCGCATCACCGCGCGTCCGCTCGAGCCGTTGACGCTGCCGCCGAGCAGGCCGACGCAGCACATGGCCGCGACGACCCGCATCAGCGGCGGCGCCGCGTGCGCGGTCGGGACGACCGTGCCCACCATCAGCGCGAGCATCGCGGCCGTCGCGACGAGCCCGGTCAGCAGCACGCGGCGGTCGCCGAAGCGGTCGGCGGCGATGCCCCACGGCAGCTCGGACAGCGCGACGCCGAAGCCGAGCGCGCCGAGCACGAGGCCGAGCGCGCCATTGTCGAGGTGATAGGCCGAGCGCATCCACACGGCCGTGGTCGGAATGCCGGCCGCGGCGGCCGAAAAGCTCATGTTCGCGGCGACGCCGGCGGCCAGCACGCGCCAGCGATGGGCCGGCCCGCGCACGTCGCGGGCTGGCGAAGCAGGAGAAACGATGCACGAAGTGTCCATGACGGCAGGCCCGGTTCGAAGTTGACGTCCACAGTCTGGCGGCCTACATTCATCCTGAAAATCGGAAAGTTTTTGATGAATCGTTCGATGAAACAGGATGGTTGAAATGCCTGGACAAGACCTGCCGCGCGACGGCGGCGAGCCGCTCGCGGGGGCCGATGCCGCGCTGGCGCGGCCCAACTTCGATGTCGCGGCGCTGCGCAGCCTCGTCGCGGGCGTGGATCTCGGCAGTTTCGCCAAGGCGGCCGACCGCGTCGCGCGCTCGTCGTCGGCGGTGAGCGCGCAGATCCGCAAGCTCGAGGAGCAGGCCGGCACGCCGTTGTTCGTGAAGGCCGGACGCGGGCTCGCGCTGACCGACGCCGGCAACGCGATGCTGCACTACGCGCGGCGGATGATCGAGCTGAACGACGAAGCGGCCGCGGCCGTGCGTGGCGTGAATCTCGACGGCTGGGTGCGCGTCGGGTTGCAGGAGGATTTCGGCGAAGCGATCCTGCCCGACGTGCTCGGGCGGTTCGCGCGTGCGCATCCGAAAGTGAAGATCGAGGCGCGCGTGGCGCGCAACGCCGATCTGCTCGACCGGCTCGACGCGAACCAGCTCGATCTGGCGCTCGTGTGGGGCGATCCGGCGTCGGCGGCGCTCGTGTCGCGGGCGGGGATCGACAGCGAAGCGATCGCGCAGGTACCGATGCAATGGATCGGCGCGGCGGCGGGTGGTGGTGCCGGTGTGCCGGATGGCGGCGGGGATGCCGGTGTGACGGGCCGTGTCGACGAAACCGGCGGTCGCGCCGTGCACGCGACGGGCGAGCCGTTGCCGCTCGTCGTGTTCGACCGGCCGTGCCGGTTCTTCGGCGCGGCGACCGATGCGCTCGACCGCGCGGGGGTGCCGTGGCGCGTCGCGTTCACGACGCCGAGCCTGGCCGGGCTATGGGCGGCCGCGGCGGCCGGCCTCGGGCTGACGGTGCGCTCGCATTACGGGCTGCCCGCGTCGGTGCGCGTGCTCGATGCGGCGTCGTGCGGGCTGCCGGCGCTGCCTGGCCTGCCGCTGATCCTGCTGCGGCGCACGTCGTCGGCGACGCCGACGGTCGACCGGCTTGCGCGGATCGTGACGCAGGCGGTGCGGGGGGGGCGACGGGGGCGGAAGGCGCGGCGTTGGCGGCCTGACGACACGTTCGCGATGGTCACTGCCGGTTATCCGACAGCCCCTCTGCCGATTGGCCGAATGGATCGATCGGGCGAACCTGACTACAGTGATGATCATCTGAAACGGAGGTCATCATGCAAAAAGCGAATGTTCCCGGTGCCGGCGCGATCGATCCTGCGCATCGGACGGATGGTTCGATCCGCAGTGACGGGGAACCCGCCGATCAGTCCGCGCCTGCCTCGCTACCCGTTCGGTTCGGGGTCCTGCAGGGACAGGTCCGGATCGCGGACGACTTCGATGCGCCGCTGCCCGATTATCTGCTGGATGCTTTCGAAGGACGGTGATGCGCCTGTTGCTCGATACGCACATCTTCCTGTGGATCGCGACCAACGATCCGAGGCTCAGCACGCGTGCGCGCAGACTGATCTCGGCTGCTGACGAACGCTTCGTCAGCAGCGCGAGCATCTGGGAGGCCGCCATCAAGGCCGGCCTTGGGAAGCTCGACATCGACGTTGGCGAGCTGATCCGCGCAATCAGCGCAAGCGGGATTCGCGAGTTACCGGTTCGCGCCGTACATGGAGCCGCGGTGCGCGATTTGCCTCATCACCATCGCGATCCTTTCGATCGATTGCTGGTCGCGCAGGCGCGACATGAACCCCTTCGGCTTGTGACGGCCGACGCGCATCTGGCTCGGTATGACCGGTCCCTGGTTTTGACAGTTTGAAATAATCCGTCGGGGCGGGATTCATCTGCCGCCAGCGCCATGCGTGGCTTAGCGGCCTATGCCGTGGCGACGTCCGGCTCGATTGCTTCGAGCGCCGCGCAAAGCGCGTCCAACCGTGCTCGCAACCCTTCGCTCGCCGGCACGAACGGCAGCCGCAATCCGTCCTCGCACCACTCTTGCGCGGCGAGCACGGCCTTCACCGGCGCCGGGTTCGGTTCCGCGAACAGCGCCGCGACAAGCGGCTGCAGCGCGACCGACAGGCGCCGCGCATCGGCGAGCCGCCCGTCGCGCAGCCATGCGTGAATCCGCACATGCCAGTCGGGCAGCACGTGCGCGCTGCTCGCGATCGCGCCGTGCGCGCCCGCGCACATCGCCGCGAAGTTCTGGTTGTCGTCGCCGGACAGGATCGCGAGCGGCGTGTCGTGCACCAGCCGGCTCATCCGGTCGAGCGTGCCGCCGCATTCCTTGATGCCCGCGACGCGCGGATCGCGGGCGAGCGCCTGCAGCGTGTCCAGTTCGACGTTCACGCCGGTGCGGTACGGGATGTTGTAGACGAGCACCGGCAGGTCGGCCGCGTCGACGATCGCCTCGACATGGCGGCGGATGCCGTCCTGGGTCGGCCGCACGTAGACGGGCGGCGTGACGAGCAGCCCGTCCGGGCGCAGCGCCGCGAGTTCCCGTGCGCGGGCGGCCGCGAAATGCGTCGCGCTCGCGGTCAGCCCGACGACGATCGGCAGCCCGGGCGCCGCGTCGCGCAGCGTCGCGAACACCGCGTCCTGTTCGCGCGCGTCGAGCAGCACGCCTTCGCCGGTCGTCGCACCCGCGACGAAACCCGCGATGCCCGCGGCCGCATAGTGGCGCGCAAGCCGCGCGAGCGCCGCATGGTCGACCTCGCCGTGGTGGAACGGCGTGATGATCGGCAGCCAGATACCTTCGAAACGTGTGTTCATGCAAAACCTCAGGGTGGAAACGGAGTGGGAAGGAACCGTTCCGCCGGCGGCGTGCCGGAGCGAGGCGTGCGTGCAAGGAGAATGAAACGACCTGCGGGCATCCCGTCCGGCATTCGCCTGACGGGACGCGACGCCCCCGTCAGTCGAGGAGTCGTTTTTTCAGTTTCAGCCCGGCCGCGCGCGCACCTGCCGCGACGGCGGCGAGGATCGAGGGCGAGCGCAGGGTAGCGGACATGGATGAACCGTGAATGGGCTGAGCGGCGATCTTAACACCGGAGCGGCGGCGCGCGCGAGCCCCGGCCGACGCTTAGCAGGATTCGAGATTTGCTTTCCACGACTGATTGGAAAGCGCGCCGCGCCCGGCCGCTAGAATGCCCGCTTACGTTTCGATGACAGCGCGTACGCGTGCGGTCACGCACATTCACCACCACTGGAAACGGGGCATATCACGATGGCAAGCATCAAGGGGATCGGCCGCTGGCTGCACACGGGCGCGGCGGCGGCGCTGGTCGTGGCGGCGACGGCCGCGCACGCGGACACGTCGATCCTGAACGTGTCGTACGACGTGACGCGCGAGTTGTACAAGGACATCAACGCGAGCTTTGCCGCCGCCTACAAGCAGAAGACCGGCGAGACGGTCACGATCAAGCAGTCGCACGGCGCATCGAGCGCACAGGCGCTGTCGGTGCTGCAGGGGCTGCAGGCCGACGTCGTGACGATGAACCAGCCGAACGACATCGACCTGCTCGCCGAGCGCGGCCAGTTGCTGCCGAAGGACTGGCGCGCACGCTTCCCGGACAACAGCTCGCCGTACTCGACGACGATGGTGTTCCTCGTGCGCAAGGGCAACCCGAAGGCGATCAAGGACTGGAGCGATCTCGCGAAGCCGGGCGTCCAGGTGATCATCGCGAACCCGAAGACGTCGGGCAACGGCCGCTATGCGTATCTCGCCGCATGGGGCTTCCAGAATCAGAAGGGTGCGACCGACCAGCAGGCGCTCGACTTCGAGAAGGCGATCTTCCGCAACGTGCCGGCGCTCGATTCGGGCGGCCGCGGCGCGACGACGACGTTCACGCAGCGCGGCATCGGCGACGTGCTCGTCACGTTCGAGAACGAGGTCGCGCTGATGGACACGGGCGCATCGGGCGCGCAATTCGACGCGGTGTATCCGTCGGCGAGCATCCTCGCGGAGCCGCCCGTCGCCGTCGTCGACAAGGTGGTCGACAAGAAAGGCACGCGCAAGGTCGCGCAGGCGTATCTGGATTACCTGTACACGCCGGAAGCGCAGGAGATCATCGCGCAGCACCATCTGCGCCCGCGCGACGCGGCCGTGCTGAAGAAGCATGCGGCCGAGTTCAAGGCGCTGAAGACGTTCAGCGTCGAGCAGGTCTTCGGCAGCTGGGCGAACGCGCAGAAGACCCATTTCGCCGACGGCGGCACGTTCGACCAGGTGATCGTCGACCGGAAGTGAGTGCGGCGCGCACGACGCGCGCGCTCGCATGACGACGCAGCCGGCCGCTCCCGCGGCCGGCTTTTTTTGTGCCTGCGCGGCGGATTTCCGTTCCGAGCCGGCCCGCATTCCCGGCCGCCGCCGCGCGTGCTACGCTCATCGCCTCCCTGCAACCGGCGCCGCGCGATGAACGTCGATTCGTCCTCCCCAGCCTCCCGCGGCCGTGGCCGCAAGATCTGGTCGGGCACCCGCCCGGTGATCGCGTACGGGATGCCGCCGCTCGGCTGGCGCGACTTCTACCATCGCGCGCTGACGGTGAGCTGGCCGGTGTTCTTCCTGTCGCTCGCGGTGCTGTTCCTGCTGCTCAACGGCGGCTTCGCGACGCTCTATCTGCTCGGCCATGCGCCGATCGCGAACCAGTCGCCGGCGGGCTTCGGCGGCGCGTTCTTCTTCAGCGTCGAGACGCTCGCGACCGTCGGCTACGGCGACATGCATCCGCAGACGGTCTATGCGCACCTCGTCGCGACGTTTGAGATTTTCGTCGGGATGTCGGGCATCGCGCTGGCCACCGGGCTCGTGTTCGCGCGGTTTTCGCGGCCGCAGGCGAAGATCCTGTTCGCGCGCTACGCGATCGTGCGGCCGCTGAACGGCCGGATGACGCTGATGGTGCGCGCCGCGAATGCCCGCCAGAACGTGATTGCCGAGGCGCAGGCGAAACTGCGGCTGATGCGCGTCGAAGGCACGCACGAGGGCTACTCGCTGCGCAAGATTCACGACCTGCCGCTCGTGCGCAGCGAGCATCCGATCTTCCTGCTCGGCTGGAACCTGATGCACGTGATCGACGAGTCGAGCGCGCTGTTCGGCGAGACGCCCGAATCGCTCGCCGCGCGCGACGCGCAATTGCTGATCACGATCGAGGGCTCGGACGAGACTACCGCGCAGGTCATGCAGGCGCGTCATGCGTGGGCGCATGGCGAGATCCGCTGGCGCCACCGCTATGTCGACCTGATGCACGACGAGGACGGCATCACGCACATCGATTACACGCATTTTCACGAAGTCGTGCCGATCGACGTCGACACGGACGAGCGTGGTTCGCCGGGCGTGGTGATCGACGCGGACGCGTCATCGCCGGGGCCGGCCGCGCAGGCGTGATCGAGGGCGGCGGGGCGCCGCCCGTTCGGGCGTCACGCGTGCAGCAGACGCGCCGCTTCGCGCTGTTCGATCGCGACCGCGCGGCGGAACGCGTCGCGGTCCTCGGCGCGCGCGACGTAGTCGCCGAGCACGCCTTCGTGCGGCAGCAGATGTGCGTCGAACGCGATCTTCAGCGTGCTGGCCAGCAGCAGGTCGGCCGCGGTGAAGCGGTCGCCGACGAGCCAGCGGCTGTGGGCGAGCGCTTGCGCGAGCGCGCGCTGCACGCGCGCGATGTTGCCCCAGCCGAACGCGACCGGATTGCCGGACGCGCCGGTGAATTTCTCGGCCATCGCCGGTTCGAGACAGGTCGGTGTGAAGAACATCCACTGAAGGAAACGGCCGCGCAGCGGATCGTCGGGCGCGACGCCGAGCCCGGCGCCCGGGCAACGGTCGGCGAGATAGAGCAGCACGGCGCCCGATTCGGCGAACGGCGCGCTGCCGTCGTCGAGCGCGGGCAGCTTGGCCATCGGGTTGACTTGCACGAACGCATCGCTGCCCTGCTCGTGCGAGCGCAGGTCGATCGGCACGAGTTCGTACACCACACCGAGTTCCTCGAGCATCCACAGCGCCCGGAATGCCCGGGTCTTCGGCCAGTAGTAGAGCTTCATCGCGCCTCCGCGTTTGGGTGCTGCTGTCGATCCGGTGGATGCTCAAGCGTACCCGAGCGCGGGAGGTTCGGACAGAGGAACCCGGCCATGGGCGCCGGTCGGTTGCGTGTGCCTGATTCGGTGCGCGGGAGCACGGGTGAACCGGGCGAAATGCCTCGTGAAGCCTTCGGCAACGGGAGTTCAATGAATGACTAGTTATTTATAAACTAGTTATAAAAATCGATAGCTTTCAACGCAAATCCGCATCGTTACGATGCGCCCGGCCGCATTCCGCCGTACCCGCGCATATTGCAACGCGATCGTCCGGCTGGGACCGGAAACGCGCCACGTACCGCCGCAATAACGAGGAGACAAGTCACGCATGACAAACGACGATCGCACCACGTTCGTTCCGCGCAGAACGCCCGAATCGGCGGCCATGGTGGCCGAGGTCAGACGGGCGATGGCGATCACCGCGCGGCTCAACCGCCTGACGTTCGACGATGCGGCCGACGTGCGCGCATTGTTCGGTGAACTGATCGGCACGCAGGCCGACGACGGCTTCGTGCTGATCCCGCCGTTTCATGCGACCGGCGGCACCGGCATGAAGCTCGGCACAACGTGTTCGTCAACCAGAACTGCACGTTCTACGATCTGGGCGGACTCGAGATCGGCGACGACGTGATGATCGGCCCGAACGTCAGCCTGATCACGTCCGGTCATCCGGTCGAACCTTCGCGGCGGCGCGATGGCGTGGTCGCGAAGCCGATCGTGATCGAACGCAACGTGTGGATCGGCGCGGGCGCGACGATCATCGGCGGCGTGACGATCGGCGAGAACGCGGTCGTCGCGGCAGCGGCCGTCGTCACCCGGGACGTGCCGCCGAATACGCTGGTCGGCGGCAATCCGGCGAAGGTCATCCGGTCGATTGCCGAATAACGTCGTCCGGGCGCGCGTGCGGGTGCGGTGAGGCGTCGTCGAACGGATGTGGACAACCCGTCGCCCCAGCCACTCGAAACGCTGTGCATCTGAACGGTGAGCGTGCCGCCGAGGCCGCCCGGACAAGCCCTCCGGGCTTTCCGCTGCTTTCGTCCAACCACGCATCCGCCGAACGGCGGATGAAAATCCGGTCGCGTACGGGTTGTGGATATCCGCGCCGCGAAACGACTCGGCGCGCTGTGGTTTTCACAGGTGAGGGTGACCGGATGCGGCGCGATAGATGACGCAGGTTGTGGACAACTCGCGGCAAGACGAAGCGAAACGCTGTGAAATTCGATGGTGAGTGTCGCGCCCGATCACGCGGGGCGCCTGCACCGGCGCGGGTTTCGCGCCGTTTGCCGCGGTTCGGCGCGCCGCGCATTCTAGCCGACTGTCGCGAGCGCGTAACCGCCGCATACGTGCCCGGGGACGTATGCATCCGGCTCCGGCCCCAATCGAAGGGCTGTGCATTCTAACGGTGAGCGCCGGCGCGTGGTTCGCAACATGCGGGTTTCGGTGCGCGTCTTCGCCTGTTCGCGGGACTCGACGCATCGTGTAACCCAATGGTGAATCTGGGCCCGTGATCTGCGCGCAGCGCGCGAAGAAGCAGCCGCTCGACCGATGAAGCCACGCGAAGCACCGTCCGTGTCACGCCTGGACGCGAGGTTGCGAGCGAGGCGTCTACGCATTCCCGTGTGGATATCCGGCCGCCGAAACGACTCTCGCCACTGTGACTTTCGACGGTGAGCATCGGGGCTTCGTCGGGCGCGGTGCTGCTTCCGGTACGGATTGCCGGTCGCCGATGGGTTTCGACGCGTGCATCCTCTGTCGATCCAGGCACATTCGTCCATGTGGATATCCGGTTCCCGGGACCACTCGAAGCGCTGTGTTTTTCGACGGTGAGGGTGCGCGCCAGGCCGGCGCGCAATGCTGGTCCGGGCGTGGAAAACTGTCGCGGCAACCACTCGAAGTCCTGTGTATTTCAACGGTGAGGGTGAAGCGATAGTCCCTCGACCGGCGTATTCCGGCGCGACCGTCCGCCGGACGGACGTACTCGCGCGCCTGTGTATCCGACCGGTGAGGGCGAGCAGCCGAGCGACGAAATGCGCAGGCTCCAATGTGGATATCCGCCCACAAACCGACTCGCCGCGCTGTGAATTTCAACGGTGAGCGTCGGCCTCCGAGCGCTCTGCATGCCGATTCCGGAGGTGGACATCCCGCCCCCGACGCCACTCGAAACGCTGTGCAATCGAACGGTGAGCGCGCTTGCCCGACCGGCCGAAGGACGCGTCGTTGTGGACATCCGCCGCCACCGACCAATCGGAACGCTGTGCATTTCGACGGTGAGCGTGACGTCCCGATGCCGCTGAAACCCTTGCCGCTCGGGGTTCGAGCGCCCTCCACCCGGCTGGCGGCGAGCGTTGCGGCACGCACCGGCTTTTCTGCCGAACCACTCGACCGCCCTGACGCGCCGCCCGTCACGCTCCCGCCACCCGCGCGAAAACTCTCTCAAATCACGGCAAAAAGCTGCGCAGTTTTTCTCGCCACGGGCCGGTCCGCGCAAGATGAGAAAAAACATTCTCGCCGGCGCGCGAAAAAATAGAGCCATTCGCTGCCGGCACCCGCGCGTCATCCGACGCTCCGCCGCGCACGGCCCAGAACAGCACAATCCGGAGACATCCCCTCATGACCGCCCGCCTGCCCGTCGACGGCACGCCTGCCCTGTCCGACTACCGCCTGACCGACAACCTGACCGCGACGCGCGGCCGGATCTTCCTGACCGGCACGCAGGCGCTGATTCGCCTGCTGCTGATGCAGCGCACGGTCGACACCGAACAGGGGCTCAACACGGCCGGTTTCGTCAGCGGCTATCGCGGCTCGCCGCTCGGCATGGTCGACCAGCAGCTGTGGAAGGCGAAGAAACTGCTCGACACCAGTGGCGTGCGCTTCCTGCCGGCGATCAACGAGGAACTCGGCGGCACGGCCGTGCTCGGCACGCAGCGGGTCGAGGCCGACCCCGAGCGCACGGTCGAGGGCGTGTATGCGATGTGGTACGGCAAGGGCCCGGGCGTCGATCGCGCGGGCGACGCGCTGAAGCACGGCAACGCGTACGGTTCGTCGCCGCACGGCGGCGTGCTGGTCGTCGCGGGCGACGACCATGGCTGCGTGTCGTCGTCGATGCCGCACCAGAGCGACTTCGCGATGATGGCGTGGCACATGCCGGTCGTGAACCCGTCGAACATCGCCGACATGCTCGAATTCGGCCTGTACGGCTGGGCGCTGTCGCGCTACTCGGGCGCGTGGGTCGGCTTCAAGGCGATCTCGGAAACGGTCGAGTCGGGCTCCACCGTCGACCTCGATGCGTTGCAGACGCGCTGGCCGGCGCCGGCCGGCTTCACGCCGCCGGCGGGCGGCCTGCACAACCGCTGGCCCGACCTGCCGAGCCTCACGATCGAGGCGCGCCTCGCCGCGAAGCTCGACGCGGTCCGCCATTTCGCGCGCGCCAACAGCATCGACAAATGGATCGCGCCGAGCACCCACGCGAACGTCGGCATCGTCACCTGCGGCAAGGCGCACCTCGACCTGATGGAGGCGTTGCGCCGCCTCGACCTGACGGTCGCCGATCTCGACGCGGCCGGCGTGCGGATCTACAAGGTCGGCCTGTCGTATCCGCTCGAAATGACGCGGCTCGAGACCTTCGTCGACGGGCTGGCCGAAGTGCTGGTGATCGAGGAGAAGGGCCCGGTCATCGAGCAGCAGATCAAGGACTACCTGTACAACCGCACCGAAGGCGCGCGCCCGCGCGTGCTCGGCAAGCACGACGCGGCCGGCGGGTGCCTGCTGTCGGAGCTGGGCGAGCTGCGCCCGTCGCGCATCCTGCCGGTGTTCGCCGACTGGCTCGCGCGGCACAAGCCGGCGCTCGACCGCCGCGAGCGCGTCGTCGATCTCGTCGCGCCGCAGATCCTGTCGAACGAGGCCGACGCGGTGAAGCGCACGCCGTACTTCTGCTCGGGCTGTCCGCACAACACGTCGACGAAGGTGCCCGAAGGCTCGATCGCGCAGGCCGGCATCGGCTGCCACTTCATGGCGTCGTGGATGGAGCGCGACACGACGGGCCTGATCCAGATGGGCGGCGAGGGCGTCGACTGGGCCGCACACGCGATGTTCACGAACACGAAGCACGTGTTCCAGAACCTCGGCGACGGCACCTACTTCCACTCGGGCATCCTCGCGATCCGCCAGGCGGTCGCCGCGAAAGCGAACATCACGTACAAGATCCTCTACAACGACGCGGTCGCGATGACGGGCGGCCAGCCGGTCGACGGCAGCATCTCGGTGCCGCAGATCGCGCGGCAGGTCGAGGCGGAAGGCGTGTCGCGCTTCGTCGTGGTGTCCGACGAACCGGAGAAGTACGACGGCCATCACGGGCAGTTCCCGACGGGCACGACGTTCCATCACCGCAGCGAACTCGATGCGGTGCAGCGCGAATTGCGCGAGACGCCGGGCGTCACCGTGCTGATCTACGACCAGACCTGCGCGGCCGAGAAGCGCCGCCGCCGCAAGAAAGGCGAATTCCCCGACCCGGACAAGCGCCTGTTCATCAACGACGCGGTCTGCGAAGGCTGCGGCGACTGCGGCGTGCAGTCGAACTGCCTGTCGGTCGAGCCGCTCGAGACGCCGCTCGGCCGCAAGCGCCGCATCGACCAGTCGTCGTGCAACAAGGACTATTCGTGCGTGAACGGCTTCTGCCCGAGCTTCGTGACGGTCGAAGGCGCGGCGCTGAAGAAGGCCGCCGGCGCCGCGTTCGACGAAGCGGCGCTCGCCGCGCGCGTCGACGCGCTGCCGGTGCCGGCGACGCATCTGGATGCCGCGCCGTTCGACATGCTCGTGACGGGCGTGGGCGGCACCGGCGTCGTGACGGTCGGCGCGCTGATCAGCATGGCCGCGCATCTCGAAGGCAAGAGCGCGTCGGTGCTCGACTTCATGGGCTTCGCGCAGAAGGGCGGCTCGGTGCTGTCGTTCGTGCGGATCGCGTCGAGCGACCGCTGGCTGAACCAGGTGCGCATCGACACGCAGCAGGCCGACGTGCTGCTCGCATGCGACATGGTGGTCGGCGCGAGCGCCGAGGCGCTGCAGACGGTGCGTCACGAGCGTTCGCGGATCGTCGTCAACACGCACCGGATCCCGAACGCGTCGTTCGTGCAGAACCCCGACGCGAACCTGCATGCGGACGCACTGCTCGAGAAGATGCGCCACGCGGCCGGCGACGGCTACCTGTCGAGCTGCGACGCGCAGGCGCTCGCGGCGAAGTTCCTCGGCGATTCGATCGGCGCGAACATCCTGATGCTCGGCTACGCATGGCAGCTCGGCCTCGTGCCGGTGTCGCTCGCCGCGATGATGCGCGCGATCGAGCTGAACAACGTCGCGGTGCCGATGAACAAGCTCGCGTTCTCGATCGGCCGGATGGCGGCCGGCGACGCGGCGGGCCTCGACGCGTTGTGGAACGCGCGCCATGTGGTGGCCGTCCATGCCGCGCCGGAGACGCTCGCCGAGCTGATCGCCGATCGCGAGGCGCGCCTCGACGCCTACGGCGGCGCGCGCTACGTCGAGCGCTACCGGGCGCTGGTGAGTGCGGCGCGCGCGAAGGGCGACGACACGCTGACGCGCGCGGTCGCGACGACGTTCTACCGGCTGCTCGCGGTGAAGGACGAATACGAAGTCGCGCGGCTGTACACGGACGACGCGTTCCGCACCGCGCTCGAAGCGCAGTTCGAAGGCGTGCCGGGCCAGGCGTACCGCGTGAAGTTCAACCTCGCGCCGCCGACGGTCGCGAAGGCCGGCAGCGACGGCAGCACGCCGAAGAAGCGCGTGTTCGGCCAGTGGATGTGGCCGGTGCTCGGCCTACTGGCGCGCGTGCGCAGCCTGCGCGGCACGTGGCTCGATCCGTTCGGCCGCACCGTCGAGCGCAAGATGGAGCGCGCGCTGGCCGACGACTACGAGACCACGCTCACGCGCGCGTTCGCCGCGATGACCCCCGGCAATGCGACGCAGGTCGCGCAACTGGCCGACCTGCACGCCCGCGTGCGCGGCTTCGGTCACGTGAAGGTGCGCAACCTGGCCGGCGTGAAGCGCGCGGAACGCGAGCTCGCGTTGCAGCTCGGCATCGACGCGGCGACGAGCGCGGCCGTGCAGCACGCGCTCGACGAGATGAAGGGCGCGGGGATGCTGAAGGGGATTCCGGTCGTCGTCGCGAAGTAACGCGAACGCGAGTGGATGCGAAAACGGCGACGCGGGTGCGTCGCCGTTTTTTCATGCATGCCGGTTGCCGCGCGCAGGCCGTTGCAGGCCCGTCAAAGAATGCCTTTCTTGCGCGTCGACAGCGCGGTTTCCGACAGGTCGATCTCGCGAATCAGCTTCGTCAGCGTCTCGTCGGAAATCTTGCTGTCGCTGCGCAGCCGGTACAGCGCCGAGCGCTCCGCGCGCACGGCCGCGATCCGCATCTGCAGCTCCATCGTTTCGGCCTGCTTCGCTTCCGCGCGCGGCGTGGGGCCGTCCTCGGCCAGCGCGGCGAGCCGGCGGCGATACTGGTCCATCACGCGTGCGGAGATGTCCGCGCAGCGCGCCGCGCCCGATTCGTCGAGATCGGCCGAAATCGCGTCGTGCGACGAATCGATCGCGCGGATCGCGGCCTGCGCGGCGGCCGAGCGCGCGATGCGCTCCTCGTCGCCGAGCGGGTTGCGCGACGAGCGCACGCCGCGCAGCAGCAGCGGCAGGCCGATCACCGCGACGATCAGCGAGCCGAGGATCACGGCCGACGCGATGAAGATCGCGGTGTCGCGGCCGGGCAGCGGCGCGCCGTCGGACAGCGCGACCGGGATCGACAGCACGCCGGCGAGCGTGACCGCGCCGCGCACGCCGCCGACCGTCATCACCGCGATCGTGCGCACGCCGGCCATCGTGCCGGCGAGGCCCTGGCGCGCGGCGCGGCGGCTCGCGAACCAGCGCAGCAGCCATACCCACAGGAAGCGGATCGCATACAGCGCGAGCATCATCGCGCACACGTTGAAGATCATGCGGCCGACCAGCGCGTCGCTCGTATGGTGCGCGTCGACGAGCGCGCGGCCGATGATGTGCGGCAACTGCAGCCCGAGCATGATGAACACCATGCCGTTGAACACGAACTCGATCATCGCCCACGTGCTTTCGGCGCGCACGCGCGACGCGACGGTGCTTTTGCGCGAGAAGCTCGTGTAATTCATCATCATCCCGGCCGACACGGCCGCGAGCACGCCCGACAGGTCGAGGTGCTCGGCGAACAGGTAGGCCGCGAACGGCACCAGCAGCGTCATCACGATGCCGGGCGCCGGGTCGCCTTCCTGTTCGGCGTTCAGGAAGCGTGTCGACAGCGCGCTGAACAGCCAGGACACGATCGCGCCCGTCGCGAGCCCGCCGGCCGCGACGATCACGAACGTGACCGACGCGGCGCGCAGCGAGAACACGCCGGTCAGCGCGGCCGCGATCGCGAACTTCAGCGCGACGAGGCCCGACGCGTCGTTCATCAGCGCCTCGCCTTCGAGGATGTGCATCAGTTGCGGCGGGATGCGACCCTTGCCGGCGATGCCCGGCAGCGCGACCGCATCGGTCGGCGACAGCACGGCCGCGAGCGCGAACGCGATCGGCAGCGGCAACTCGGGAATCAGCCAGTGGGCGAAGTAGCCCACTGCGAGTACCGTCATGAACACGAGCCCGAACGCGAGCATCAGGATCGCGCGGCGCTGCAGGTATAGCTCGCGTTTCGGAATCCGCCAGCCGTCCGCGAACAGCAGCGGCGGAATGAACAGCAGCATGAAGATCTCGGGATCGAACGTGACGTGCAGGTTCAGCTTCGGCCACGCGAGCATCGCGCCGAACGCGATCTGCATCAGCGGCAGCGGCAGTTGCAACGGCAGGAGGCGCGTGACGGCGCCGGACAGCGCGACGGTCAGCAGCAGAATGAGGACGGTGAAGACGATTTCCATCGATACGGCGGATAGGCAGAATGAAACGATCGTACGGAGTGTAGCGTGCCGACGTGACGGATGCGCTCGAACGGGCGGTGCGTGCGCACGGAAATGGTGCATCGACGGCGCGCCACGGTGGTGCGGCAGCCCGGCGCGACCCTGCGGCGCACGGCTCATGCGCACCTTGCACGGAGCTTGCTTGAGGGAGAGCAGCCGCCCGGCCCGCGCCGGGCAACCGAGGGTCCAACCATGACATTGCGCGCGCCGTCCCGGTCGTCGTCCGTGACGCCGGACGGCGCGTTCGAGTGCATCACCAGGAGAAGGGCATGACGATCGTGCAACAGGAGCGTCCGGCCGCCGCGTCGCCGTACCGGTTCGAGCGGGAGATGAGCTCCGGCTTCGAACGGCTGGCGACGCAGCACCGCGACCTGACGCTCACGACCGTGTTCCAGCCGATATTCAGCCTGTCGCACCAGCGTGCGGTCGGCTACGAGGCGCTGCTGCGCGCGCACGATGCGCTCGACCGCGCCGTGTCGCCGCTCGACGTGTTCGGCGAAGCCGCGCGCCAGGGCGAACTGCTGCAGCTCGACCGGCTCGCGCAGGCGCTGCATCTGGAGAACTTCGCGCTGCTCGGCGCCGAGCGCGAGTGGCTGTTTCTCAACGTCCATCCGGGCGTGCTCACCGACCCGTTCCAGGCGGCCGCGCTGCTCGCGAACCTGAAGCGGCTCGGCATGCCGCCGCGGCGCATCGTGCTCGAAGTGCTCGAACAGCGCGCGGAGGACGTCGAGCGGCTCGCGGAGGCCGTGCGCGCGTTCCGCACGCAGGGTTTCCTGATCGCGCTCGACGATTTCGGCGCGGGCCATTCGAACCTCGAGCGGATCTGGCAGCTGAACCCGGACATCGTGAAGCTCGACCGGATCATGCTGTCGCATGCGGCACATCGCACGGGACTGACCGCGATCCTGCACGGGCTCGTGACGCTGTTGCACGAGGCCGGCAAGCTGGTGCTCGTCGAAGGGATCGAGACCGAGCACGAAGCGCAGATCGCGCTGTCGTGCGAGGCCGATTTCGTGCAGGGCTACTACTTCGGCCGGCCGGCGCCGGGGCTGCCCGACAGCGCGGCCGCGACCGGCTGCATCGGCGAGCTGACCGAGCGCTTTCGTCAGCAGACCGAAGCGCGCGAGCGGCGCGACACGCAGCGGCTCGCGCCGTACCTGCGCGCGTTCGAACGGGCGGCCGAGCGCCTCGAGGCCGGCGAGCCGCTCGACGAGGTGTGCTGGAACTTCCTCGCGCTCGACGCGGCCGCGCGCTGTTTTCTGCTCGATGCGCAGGGCCGGCAGTCGGGCCGCAACGTCGTGCTGCGCGCGGATCGCGCGCTGGCCGAGGCGCGCTTTTCGCCGCTGGCGGACGCGCAGGGCGCGAACTGGCTGCGCCGGCCGTATTTCCGCTCGGCGATCGCCGAGCCGGGGCGCGTGCAGGTCACGCGGCCGTACCTGTCGATCAACGAGGCGCAGCCGTGCGTGACGCTGTCGGTGGCTGTGCGCGTCGGCGATGCGCAGCGCGTGCTGTGCGGCGACATCGACTGGGTCGACGACGACGCGCCAGTCGCGTAGCGACGCACGGCGCGCATGCGATGAGCAGCGAGCGGGGCGCGGGGCGGCCGTTGCGTTCATCGCGGGCTTCCCCGACAATGGCGCGACCGCGGCCATCGTGACCGCGCGCGCCGTCCCGGGGGCCACCATGGCGGCGAATAAAAAAGGAAAAAAACCATGAAACGACCGATTTCGCTGACCATCCTCGCGTGGGTCATCATCGTGACCAACGCGATCACCTGCGTGTATACGCCGTTCTCGATCGGCATGCCGACCACCCAGGCGCTGCTGTCGCACTACCTGCTGCCCGTCTGGGCGACGCTCGGCATCAGCGTGATCATCGAAGCCGCGAACGTCGTGATCGGCATCGCGATCCTCAAGGGGCGCGAGTGGTCGCGCAAGGCCTACGTCGCGACGTCGGTGTTCGGCTTCGCGTTTTCGTTCATCAACATGCCGAAGTCGATGTTCGCGGTGCTGATCCCCGGCTTCCTGCTGTTCGCGCTGTTCATCTACCTGCTGTTCCGGCGTCCCGCGACCGCGTATTTCCGGCACGCCCTCGCGTGAACGTCGTGCGCAACGCGCTGGCGATCGTGCTGTTCACGATCGCCGGCTTCGGCGTGATGGCCGCGCAGATGGCCGCGTTCCTGAAAGTCGGGCAGGCGGGTGTGACGGTCGTATTCGTCGCCGTGTTGTTCACGGCGTCGGCCGTGCTGCTGGCTGCGGGCGCGTTTGCCGGCGCATTCCGGCCGCGTGCGCGCGGCGCGGGCATCACGCTGCTGGCCGCGGCCGCGACCACCGCGCTCGGGATGATCGGCTGGGGAATGCTCCTGCTCACACCGGCGATCGTCGACATGATGCAGCAGCAGGGCGCGTACTTCGACGCGCGCATGTTCCGGTTCGTGTCCGGCACCGCGGTGACGGCGTTGTCCGCGCTCGTCGGCGTCTGGCTCGTGCGGCGCGGCTGAAGGACATGGCTGAAATGCGCGACTGAAATACGCGGCCGCCGGCACGCTGGCGTCCGTCACGCGGCTCGGCTAGGATGCGCGAATTATCCAGACGATTCGCGGGCCGCCCATGAACCGACATGCCGCTTCTTCCGTCCTCCTCGAAGTGATCGCCACGACCGTCGGCGATGCCCAGGCCGCCGCCCGCGCGGGCGCCGACCGCCTCGAACTCGTGACCGCGATCACCGAAGGCGGGCTGACGCCGAGCGTCGGCCTGATTGAGGCCGTCGTGGCCGCCGTGCCGATTCCGGTCAACGTGATCGTGCGTCCGCACAGCCGCTCGTTCGTCTATGACGCCGACGACCTGCGCGTGATCGAGCGCGACGTGCGCGCGGCCGTCGCGGCCGGCGCGAACGGCGTCGTGTTCGGCGCGCTCGACCCGCGCGGCGACGTCGATCTCGGCGCGCTGGCCCGGATCGCGGCCGCCACGGACGGGCGCGCGCTCACGTTTCACCGCGCGTTCGACGTCGCGCGCGATCTGAACGCCGCGTTCGACGCGCTGCTGCGCGTGCCGGCCGTTACGTCCGTGCTGACGTCGGGCGGTCATCCGTCGGTGCTCGATGCGGTTGCGACGATCACGCGGCTCGTGCGGCAGGCGGCGGGCACGACCTGCACGGTGCTGGCCGGCTCGGGGCTCACGATCGACGCGGTCGGCGATTTCGTCCGCGCCACCGGCGTGCGTGCGGTGCATTTCGGCTCGGGCGTGCGGCCGCGCGGCGAGGTGCTGGCGCCCGTCGACGGGCAACGCGTCGAGCGCGTGCGCGCGGCGCTCGACGGCGCGGCGTCGCACGTGTGACGCACGTCCCGACACCGCACGACACAAACACGACACGACATCATCGGGGAGAGCGGGCCACATGACGGACGCCACGCACGACACGCACGACGGCGCGGACGACGATGCCGCGCCCGGGTGGGACGCGATCGACGCCGCGCTCGCGCGCCTTTATCCGGGCCAGGAGCCGAAGCACTACGGCACGTTGGTCAAGTGGCGGCTCGGCGGCCCTGATCCGCTCGACGGGATCAGCGTGTGGCGGCGCGCAGCGCCCGTGCCGCACTGGCATTTCGTCACGTACGGGCTGAGCGAGCTGTATGCGAAGGAGTCGGACGATCCGGCCGTCAGCGGCTTCGGCTTCGAGCTGACGATGCGCGTCGCGTGCGTGGCTGGCGACGACGAGCCGCCGCGCTGGGTGTTCAGCTTCCTGCAGAATCTCGCGCGCTACGTGTTCCAGAGCGGCAACGCGTTCGACGACGGCCACTGGATGACGGCCAACGGCCCGATCGCGCTCGATACCGATACGGCGCTCTGCTCGATGGGCTTCGCGTTCGATCCGGAGCTGCCGGCGATCGACACGCCGCACGGCCGTCTCGCGTTCCTGCAGGTCGTCGGGCTGACGCTCGACGAGGAACGCGCCGCGAAGCGCTGGCGCACGCGTGCGCTGCTCGACACGCTGCTGCCGCACATGCCGCTGTGGGTGACCGATCTCGGCCGCGCGTCGCTGCTCGAACGCGCGGACGTGCGCGAGCAGGTCGACGCGGGCACGCAGCGCGACGGCTCGGCGAGCGGTTACCTGTTCACCGACGTGCTCGGCTGGGGCACCCGCAAGCGGCTGCTGCGCGCGCCGGTGATCGAGATCACCGTCGGCGCGCGGCAGGTCGACGAACTCGTCACGCTACTGCCGCTGCGGCTGCCGTTCGACCGGCCGTTTCGCCTCGTCGGTCACGACGGCGCGGTGCGGTTCGTGCGCGGCGACGCGAACGGCGTGAGCGACGAAGACGGCACGCTGACGCTGCGGCTCACCGACGCGACGGTGCAGGCGCTGGCGCGCACGCTGAAGCCGCGCGCCGGCGAGTATGCGATCGACGGGCTCGACGGCGTGCGCTGGCGGGTCGAGCCGACGGTGATCCGCGACGCGCAGGGCCATCCGGTGCAGACGATCGGCTAGGGCCGGCGCCCGAGCCGCGGCGCGTCACGTGTTGCGCACGAACCAGGTCCGCTTCGCGGTGCCGAGCAGCGCGCGATAGACGAGCCACGACACGACGAAGGTGGCCGGCGCCGACAGCGACGCGGCGAACCCGGTCGCCTGGTTCAGCGCGAGCCCCGCGAACGCGCCCGCGAACCACGCGGTCAGGCCGCCCGGATTGAACACCGGCACGTGCGCGTCGCGGCATTCGACGTCGTCGCCGACGAGCTGCCCGTAGCGCGCCGACAGGATGTGCGCGAGCGCGACGCCGACCCACGCGACGACGAAGATGCCCTGGTACGCGAGCGCTTGCAGGATCCGCGAGAAGATGTCGGCCATCATCAGCGCATAGACGACCGCGCCGACCACGACCGCCCACACGAATTTCGGCGCGCGCAGCCCCGCGACCTTCTGGAAGAACGCCTGCATGTTGACGGTCGCGAGGTAGTAGTTCGCGGTATTGATGCGCGACTGCGTGACCCACACGAACAGCAGCCCCCACACGCCCATCAGCTTCAGCAGCGCGAGCACGACCGACACTTCCGACAGCGTGCCGAGCCCGGGAATCGTGCTGACGAGATAGATGCCGGCCGCGCCGTTGACGAGGAACGTGACGAGGTAGAACGGCATCCCGAAGTTGAAGCGGCCGTGATAGCGGGCGTCGGCCTTGCGGCCGAAGCGCGCGTAGTCGAACGTGAACATCATCAGCACCCATACGCCCATGTAGTAGACGAAGCACTGCCACCAGCCGCCGGCCGGGGCGCCGCCCGCCGGCCCGAAATCGAGCCACGCGGCGTGATAGCCGTACTCGGCCGTCGCGAGCCCGACCGCCGCGAGCAACCCGAACAGGTAGAACGGCAGCAGCACGCCGTTGAACTTGTCGAGCCAGTGCTGCACGCTGCCGAACACGAGCGGCACGCTGTAGCAGACGACGATCAGCGCGGCCCACTTGTAGTCGAGCGCCGGAAACTGGTGATGCGCGGCGACCGCGATCACCGAGCCCTCGAACACCGCGTAGTAGATCGCCGTCGCGAAGAAGATCAGCGTCGCGAGCGCCGCGCCCGCGCTGCCGAATAGCACGCGCGAGAACAGCGCGACCGACAGGCCGGTACGGATCGCGTAGCGGCTGATGATCGAATTGACGATGCCGTACGAGACGACCGACAGCGCCATCCCGATCAGCGCGTTGCGCGCGCCGTAGGTGAGCGCGAGCGTCGCGCCGACGACGATGTAGAACACCGCGCTGCAGACGGCCCACCACGCCATCGTCAGCGCAAAGGGCGGCATGCGTGCGTGATCGGGAATGGCGAGCGTCGACAGGTCGAGATCCTCGTCGGTGCGGGCCTGAGCCAGGTTGGCCATGAGCGTGCTCCTCGATGAGCGAAACAGCGGACGACGTCTGGGCCGCGGCCCATGCGAGCCGCGGGGTTGCCCCGACGTCGGGGCGGGCAACCGGTCCGGCGAAAACGGCGCGCAGGCGTCCCCGCCGCGCCGCGCGCGGCCGCACGGACGGGAAACGGAAGCGAAGGATGAAAACGGAGGGCGGCGCACGGCGCCCGGCGCGACGGCCGGGCGCGTGGCGCTTGTATGTTCAGTACTGACCAGTACGGTAAAGTCTGGTGGTAGCCAGACGAGACCGTGCAGTTTGCCCCGCGCTTGGGTGTTGGAGCCCGTGACTGAGTACAAAACGCACGGTTGCCGTGCTGGTCTTCCTGAAGCCCGAACGGTTACGCGCGCCATTTACATCGAGTGCGCATGTACAAGCATGGGATCCGAAGATCATGTCTGCTCCTTCTGCCGTAACGGTCGGCATTGACGTCGCAAAAGCTCACGTCGATGTTTCCGTACTGGGTGCCAATCTGGACATCCGTCGATTCAACAACGATGCCGAGGGCCACTCGGCCCTGGCTGTTGCCCTTCAGCCGCTGAACGTGCAGTTGGTCGTGATGGAGGCGACCGGTGGCTACGAGACCGAGCTGGCGTGCGCCTTGCAAGGTGCGGGTTTGCCGGTCGCTGTCGTCAACCCTCGGCAAGCACGCGATTTTGCCCGCTCGATGG
>FTHQ01000352.1_pt1 | contig 21356 bp, 16 predicted proteins | sample 1641001 | NCBI WGS metagenome assembly FTHQ01 (sample SAMEA3914872, study PRJEB12502) | metagenome | biome: forest; material: soil | place: Canada | collected 2011-07-03 | depth 0.3 m | reverse complement strand
CTTCGCGGTCGCGCGGAATCTCGATGTCGAGCAGATCATCGTCGGTCGCGATGCGCTTACGGCTGGTGCCGTTGCGATGGTTCGTGCGGCCCGCCGGCTTGGCATCGCCCTTCTCGTAGCCCAGGTGGTGGGTCAGTTCGCCGCCCAGCGCGCGCTCGAATATCGCCTTCTTCAGGGCCGCGAATTGCTCGTTGATCGAAGCCCGATCCAGCGTTCCGGGCACCAGTTGCTTGATGAGTTCCGGGTCCAGGTTCAAGCCCTTGCCCGGTTCTACCGGCACTTCTTCCTTGCGTTTGCGTGGCATAACGCGGCTCCTTGGCCATCAGTTTATGCCTCACACACAAAAGTTCGGATAGGCTCGCTTGGGTGGCGGCAATAACGGCTCGATCAATGTCCACGGTTCGTCGTCAATGATCGGCTTGGCCATCTCCTCGGTCTCAGTTGTTCCGATGCCTGAGGTTAACAGCTCGCCGCGCAAGTTAACAGCCCCACCGGGCCTTTTTGAAACCGTCTCTAAGTACTACGCGCCGGTTTTTTCGGCGAGCCGGCCGATGTACCAGGCCGAGAATTTTTCGACGAGACCTTCCGTGTACGGCGAATACGGGCCCGGCTCGTACGCGCTGCTGGTCGCGCCGCGCTGCGAGAATTCGACGAGCGCGCGATCCTGGTCGTTGGTCGCGTTCCACACGGCCGTGAGGTTCTTCACGTCGTAGTCGATGCCTTCCTTCGCGTCCTTGTGCACGAGCCACTTCGTGCGCACGAGCGTCTTGCCGGCCGACAGCGGGATCACCGAGAACGTCACGATGTGATCGCTCATGAAGTGGTGCCACGAGTTCGGCTGCGTCCAGAACGACAGCCCGCCGAGATCGGCCTTGTCGAAGCCGCCGAGCAGCTTCTTCGACGCGACCTTCGCATCGAGCGTCTGCGATTCGCCATGACGGTCGAGCGGCAGGCGCTGCGTGCGGAAACCCGTCACGTCGAGCAGCTTTTCGATTTCGGCGGACGGCAGGCCCATCTCGGCCCACTCCTTGCCGCGCCGCACGCACGTTTCGGCGAATGCGTCCATGCCTTCGGCGTTCGCGTCGGAACGCTGGTAGCCGAAGCCGTATTCGTACAGCGAGATCGTCAGCTCCGGATGGTTCGCGACGCAGTGATAGCACTCGCGGTTGTTCTCCATCGTGAGCTTCCAGTTGCCTTCCTCGATGATGTCGATCTGCGCGGCGATCTTCGTGTTCGGCAGGTCGTGCGGCAGCAGGTACGGCTCCATCTCGGCGCGCATCTGCGCGAAATCGACCGGTGGCTCGTCCGCGAGGCAGATGAAGATCAGGCCCGCGAGATTCTCGACGTGCACCGACTTCAGGCTGTGCTTGCAGCGATCGAACTTCTCGCCCATGTGCTCGGCGAACATCAGCTGGCCCGTCAGGTTGTAGGTCCAGCTGTGGTACGGGCACACGATGTTGCCGACCGAGCCTTTATCTTCGTTGCACAGGCGCGCGCCGCGGTGACGGCACACGTTGTGGAACGCGCGGATCGCCATGTCGTCGTCGCGCACGATCAGGATCGAATCGCTGCCCAGCTCCACGGTCACGTAGTCGCCCGGCTCGGGAATGTCCGGTTCGATCGCCACCTGGATCCAGTGCTGGCGGAAAATCGCCTCCATGTCGAGCGCGAAGATGTCCTCGCTCGTGTAGAACGGTGCGTCGAGGCTGTGCCCTTCCTTGCGCCGCTCGATCAATGCACGAATGTCTGCCGATACTTTCATCGTTTGCTCCGGATTCCTTGCATCCCTGGGTTCTTGCCGACAGGCATCAAAATCAGTAGTCGATGAGCTGATGCTCGCGCAAATACGCGAGGATCACTTGTGCTTTTTCGACCGAACTCCCTTCATTTACGACGTTGCCGCCACGGCTTTCGGTCGTCGTCGCGGACAGCATCCGCGCATGCCCGGAGCGCTTCTCGGCGGCGACCAGCTTTACGGGTTTACGCTCGACCGGGCCGACCGTCCACGCGGCCGCATCGGCGTCCGCGCCGGGCGCCGCGAGCGCGGGCCGGATCGCGCCGGCGCGCAGCCGTGCATACGCATAGCGCGGCTCCACGCTCGCAAGCGGATGCACGGCGACGACGGCCGGCAGCGCCGCGTCGACACGCCGCCGCAGCCCTTTCGGCAAAAATTGCCGAACCGCCGCGCGGCCGCCGTCGACCGTCACGTCGACGGCCGAGCCCACGAGCGGATAGCCGAGCGCCGCGGCGATGCGATACGGCAGCATCCCGGTGTCGTACGCGCCCTCGGCGCGCGTACCGGTCAGCACGAGGTCGTAGCCGTCGAGGCGCGCGGCGAGTGCGTGCACGGCATCGTCGCCGTCGCGGCAGGCCAGCACTTCGACCTCTCGCGCACCGAGCGCCAGATACTCGGCGAGCGCCGCATTCGCGGGGTCGCCGGCATGAATCACATCGAGCGTCGCGCGATGCTTGTCGGCGAGCTGCCGGCCGGTTTCGAGCGCGGCCGCATCGTTGCGGCTGTAGCGCGCGACGCCGCTGACCGGATGCCGGCCGACGGACACGAGCACCGCGATGCGTTGCAAGGGACGAGGGGCGTTCATGCGGCGACTCCTTCGGGTTCACGGGTACCGACCGCGGCCGGCGATTCGCCGCGCGCGGCCCGCGCGGCCTGGACCTGTTCGATCAGCGCGGCGATCGTCGCCTGCGCGTCGCCGACCACCGTCAGGTTCGCGCGCTTCGCGATCGGCGCGCTGCCGTCGAGGTTGACCGCGATCACGTGGCGGCAGTCCTTGATCCCCTGCAGGTGCTGCACCGCGCCCGAGATGCCGAACGCGATGTACACGCTCGCCTCGACCGTCTTGCCGGTCGCGCCGACCTGCTTGTCGCGCGTGAAGTGGCCGTTGTCGACCGCGACGCGGCTCGCGCCGATCGCCGCGCCGAACACGCCGGCCAGCCGCTCGAACGCGCCGATGTCGGACACGCCGTTGCCGGCCGACACGATGAAATCGGCTTCCTCGAGCGCGACCTGGGCTGCGTCGATTTCGTCGAGGCCGAGATCGCGGTACGGCTGCGCGGCATCCCGCGCCGGGCGGATGAAGTCGGCGGCGACGCGCTCACCCGCACCGACGAACGGCAGCTTCGCGTCCACCGCGTTCTGCGCGAGCAGGATCACGTCGGGCAGCGCCCGGGTGGCAAACGCACGCCCGGCCTGCGCATACGCGCCCACATGCTTCGCGTCGATTTCGACGACGTGGGTCGCGACGCTCGCGCCGGCGGCCGCCGCGTAACGCCGGCCGAGATCGCCATCGCCTGTCGCGTTGTCGGGCACGAACACGTGCTTCGGTGCGAGCGCGGCCACGCAGGCCTGCAATGCTTGCAGTTCGCTTTCGGGATCGAACGCACGGCGCTCGAAGCCGGCCAGCTCGATCAGCTTGTCGACGCCGAGTTCGGCGACGTCATCCTTCAGTTCGCCGAACGCGAGCAGCGCGACTTCCGTCTGCGCATCGGCGAGCACGGCGGCAGCGGCAATCGCCTGCCGCGAATGGTCGTCGAGCGCGCCGCGTTCGCTGTGCGCGACCACCAGCATCACGTGCTTCGGGTCCTGCAGCGCGCGGCGCGGCTTCGCGGCCGCGCCGCCATGACCGTGCGCGGACCACTGCGCGGCGTTCGCATCGGCGCTGCCTTCCTCGCCGAGCGTGATGCGCTTCAGGCCGGCGGCCGTGATGATGAACGGCCGGCGCGGATCGATTCGTTTGATCGTATTCATCGATTCACTCCAGCGAGGCAGCGACGAGTTCGGCGACGTCGAGCACGTCGGGGCGCGGGCCCACGACACCTTCGAGCATGGCCGTGCAGTTCGGGCACGCAACCGCGACCACGTCCGCGCCGATCGTGCGCGCGTCGGCGATGCGGATGTCCGGAATGCGCTGCTTGCCGGGGATGTCGGTCAGCGGCGCACCGCCGCCACCGCCGCAGCAGCGGCCGCGCATGCCATTGCGCTCCATCTCGACGACCTGGATGCCGATCGTCTTCAACAGCTTGCGCGGTGCTTCGATCTCGCCGTTGTAGCGGCCGAGGTAGCACGGATCGTGATACGTGGTGCGCTTCTCCTGCAGCGCCTCGACCGCCTTCGGCGCGATCTTGCCGCTGTCGGCGAGTTCGGCCAGATAGGTCGTGTGATGCTTGACCGTCACGCGCAGCCCGAGCGCACGGTATTCGTTGCGCAGGCTGTGCATCACGTGCGGGTCGGCCGTCACGATCTGCTGGTACGACAGCGTGCCGAGCGTGCCGATCAGGCGCTTCGCCATCTGCTGGAACGTCGCTTCGTCGCCGAGCCGGCGGGCGACGTCGCCCGTGTCGGTCTCGGTCGGGCCAAGCACCGCGTAATCGACGCCCGCCTTGTTCAGCACCTTGACGAACGCGCGCAGCGTACGCTGGTAGCGCATGTCGAACGCGCCTTCGCCCGCGACGAACAGCACGTCGACCGGCTTGCCCGGCTGCGCGACCGGCGCGCTCAGGTCGACCGACCAGTCGTAGCGCGCGGCCGTGTCGTAGCCGCCCATCGTGCCCGTCTCGCGCAGGTTCGCGAGCACTTCCTGGCCCTTGCCCGGCACCGTGCCGTGCACGAGCGTGCGGTTGCGGCGCATGTCGACGATCGCGTCGACGTGCTCGATCAGCATCGGGCATTCCTGCACGCATGCGCGACAGGTCGTGCACGACCACAGCGTCTGCTCCTCGATCAGGCCCGACACGATCGGGCCGTTCGGCTCGCCGCGATGCTGGCCGACCGCGAGGCCCGGCGTCGGGCTGCCCGCGTACGCCGCATCGGTGCCGCCGGCCATCCCGACCACGAGATCCTGGATCAGCTTCTTCGGATTCAGCGGCTGGCCCGACGCGAACGCGGGGCACGCGGCTTCGCACTTGCCGCACTGCACGCATGCGTCGAAGCTCAGCAACTGGTTCCAGCGGAATTCGACCGGCTTCGCGACGCCGTACTCCTGATGCTCGATGTCCGGCAGCTTCAGTGCGGTCGGCGGCGTGGCCGTGCCGTTGCCGGTGAACGATTCACGGGTGGCCGCGAAACGCTCCTGGCGCGGGTGGAACGCGAGATGCAGCAGGCCGGCGATCGCGTGCTTCATCGGGCCGCCCTTCGCGGCGCCGACCGTCATCGTGAACGCGCCGATGCCGATCAGCAGCGCGCAGAGCACCGCGAACGCGCCCGACATCGCGCCGGTCGGCACCAGCATGAACAGCACGAGGCCGAGCGCGAACGAACCGAGCAGCCAGGGCAGCGTGTTCCACGGGCCGCGCGACAGGCGCGCCGGCACGTCCTTCGCCGCGCGGCGGCGCCACACGAACACCGCGCCGACCAGCATCGCGAGCGCCGCGACGAAGATCAGCTTGTCGAGCCACGGCGAGTAGATCGCGAGGCCGTAGTTGACGAACACCAGCGCGAGCGCGCCGATCGCGCCGCCGGCGGTCGCGACGTGAGTCTTCGCGATGTACGGATCGCGGGCGACCACGTGGTGCAGGTCGACGAAATAACGCTTCGGAATCGCGAACAGGTTCGCGACGCCGAACGAGCCGGGCGCCGTCGCGCGGCCCAGACGCCAGTAGGACGAGCGCTTCGCGACCGCGAACGCGAGCCCCGCCACCGACAGCCACAACAGGGCGGTAATGAGGAAGGACGGGTTCATCTTTTAGAAATCCTTCACGAGACGCAGCGAGTCGTAGATCGCACCGTGGACGTTGTGCATCGAGATGCAGTCGCCGACACGGAACAGCAGGAAACGGCCGTTGCCGAGCTCTTCCGACAGGCACGGTTGCGGCTCGGCCGCGAACAGCGTGTGCGGATCGATCTGGCCGCGGTTCACCGATTCCGGCTTGAGCTTCCAGTACAGCTCGTCGTTCGGCGACGAACCGTTCTCGATCACCACCTGGTCGACCGCGCGCTCTTCCAGCTCCTCGGTGTACTCGTTGCGCAGCACGGCGATCATCTTGCCGTTCTCTTCATAGACGCGATCGAGCATCGTGTTCGGCGTCGGAATCACGCCGAACGCGTACAGGCGACGGTAGAAAATCGGGAACGTCGTGCCGCCGCAGTCGTCGGCCACCTTCACGTCGGGCGTCACCACCTCGACCTTCGAGCCACGGCTCGCCATGAAGTCGGCCACGCCCGCGCCGGCATGCGTGCTCACGCCGTCGAACAGCAGCACGTTCTGCTTCGGCTCGACCTTGCCGGTCAGGATGTCCCACGAGCTGACCGCGAGGCCTTCGGCCACGCCCCACGCCGGCACCTGCCACGTGAAGCTCGACCCGCCCGTCGCGAGCACGACGATGTCCGGCTTCTCGGCCATGATCATCTTCTCGTCGGCGGCCACGCCGAGGCGCCGGTCGACGCCCAGACGCTTCGTTTCCATGTCGAACCAGCGGATGATCCCCGACATCTGTTCGCGCTGCGGCGCCTTCGCGGCGATCATCACCTGGCCGCCCACTTCCGCGTTCTTCTCGAACAGCACGACGTCGTGGCCGCGCAGCTTCGCGACACGCGCCGCCTCCAGGCCCGCGGGACCCGCGCCGACCACCACGACCTTGCGCTTCGGGCCACGCGACTTCTCGATGATGTGCGGCATCGTCGCTTCGCGCGACGTCGCCGCGTTCTGGATGCACAGCACGTCGAGGCCGTTGTACTGACGGTCGATACAGTAGTTCGCGCCGACGCACTGCTTGATTTCGTCCTCGCGGCCGTCGCGGATCTTGATCACCATGTGCGGATCGGCGATCTGCGCGCGCGTCATGCCGACCAGGTCGATCATCCCGTTTGCGAGCAGGCGCTCGGCCTGGCCCGCATCGCGGATGCTCTGCGCGTGCATCACCGGAATCTTCACGACCGACTTGATGCCGGCCGCGAGGTGCACGAACGGCTCCGGCGGCAACGCCATCGGCGGCATGCAGTTGGCGATCGTGTTGTGCGTGTCGCCGCCCGAGCCGACCACGCTCAGGTAGTCGATCAGGCCCGTCTCCGACATCGCCTGCGCGATTTCCTTCAGCGCCTCGTGATCGAGGCCGTCCTCGTGGAATTCGTCGCCGCACATGCGCAGGCCGACGCAGAAATCCTTGCCGACCGCCTCGCGCACGGCCGTCAGCACTTCGATGCCGAAGCGCAGGCGGTTTTCGAGGCTGCCGCCCCATTCGTCGGTGCGATGGTTCGAACGCTTGCTCCAGAACTGGTCGATCAGGTGCTGGTGCGCGGCGGAGATTTCGATGCCGTCCATGCCGGCCGCCTTCACGCGCTTCGCGGCCGCCGCGAAATCACCGATGATGCGGCGGATTTCCTCGATCTCGATGATCTTCGCATTGCCGCGGTGCACGGGTTCGCGCACGCCCGACGGCGACATCAGGTGCGGCCAGTGCTCGCCGTGAAACGACGAGCGGCGTCCCATGTGCGTCGCCTGGATCATGATCTTCGCGCCGTGCTTGTGCATCGTGTCGGCCAGGCGCGTGAGCGGGTCGATGATCTTGTCGGTCGACAGGTTCACCGATTTCCACCAGCCCTGCGGGCTGTCGATCGACACCGGGCTCGAACCGCCGCAGATGGCCAGGCCGACGCCCCCCCTTCGCCTTTTCTTCGTAGTAGCGGATATAGCGGTCGCCCGGCAGGCCGCCCGGCTCGGCGTACACCTCCGCGTGCGCGGTGCTGACGATCCGGTTGCGCAGCGTCAGCTGGTTCAGCTGCATGGGTTTGAACAGGTGGGGATAACGCATCGCTGGCGACCTCTGGCGTTCGAATGTCTCGTGTTGCGGGTGTTGTTCTGTTTCAGTGAATCAATGCGTCAGTGCGCGATCGGCGACACTTCGAAGACGCAGTGGTCGTGATGCTCGGCCGCACACTGCACTTCCTTCGATTGCGCGCGCGGCGCGCCCTTGCCTTCCGGCGTCGTGTCGTTGACCCAGTCCATCGCACCGGCGAACCAGCCCGCGAACATGTAGCAGAGCTTGCCTTCCTTGCCCGGCTGCTGGAGCACGAACGACGAGTGGCGCAGTTCGATCTTCGCGCGGGCGCTCGCCGGATCGGCCTCGATGATCGAGAACAGGCCCCAGCCGCGTTGCGACAGGCGCTTCAGGTAGTGCTCGAACACGGCCATGCCGGTCAGGCCGTGCAGCTTCGCTTCCTTGTCGCACCAGTGGTACGCGGACTTGTAGCCGGCCTTGTAGAGGATTTCGGCATACGCTTCGACGCCGAGCGCTTCCTCGACGGCGACGTGGTTGTTCGTGAAGAAGTGGCGCGGCACGTACAGCATCGGCAGCGCGTCGGTGGTCCAGACGCCGGTATCGGGATCGACGTTGATCGGCAGTTGCGGTTGCATCGTGGTGACTCCGTGAGGAAAGTGGCCGCGCGGTTCAGTGCGCAGGCGCGACATCGTCCGCGCGCCAACGCGGCAAGCGTTGGCACGTCCCGATTTTTTTATGTTGAAACGCGAGTAGCGGGTTCGGCGGGGGTGGCGCTTACGCGCCCCACACGTCCTTGAACACGCGCACCCAGTTCTCGCCCATGATCTTGCGGATACGCGACTCCTTCCAGCCGTGGCGTTCCATCGCCGCGGTCAGGTTCGGGAATTCGCCGATCGTGCGGATGCCGTCCGGGTTGATCACCTTGCCGAAGTTCGTCAGCTGGCGATAGCGGCCCTTGTCATGCGTCAGCATGTCGAAGAATTCCTTCGCGAAATCCTGCGTGAAGTCCGTGCCGATGCCGACCGCGTCCTCGCCGATCAGGTTCACGACGTAGTCGATCGCCTCGATGTAGTCGTCGATGTTCGCTTCGATCCCGCGCTTCAGGAACGGCGCGAACATCGTCACGCCGACGAAGCCGCCCGCATCGGCGATCTCCTTCAGCTGCGCGTCGCTCTTGTTGCGCGGATGCTCCTTCAGGCCCGACGGCAGGCAGTGCGAATAGCACACCGGCTTCTTCGAGAACGCGATCGCTTCCGACGACGTGTTGCCGCCCACGTGAGACAGGTCGACCATGATGCCGACGCGGTTCATCTCGGTGATCACTTCGCGGCCGAAGTCCGACAGGCCGCCGTCGCGCTCGTAGCAACCGGTGCCGACCAGGTTCTGCGTGTTGTAGCAAAGCTGCACGACGCGCACGCCCATGTCGGCGAACGCTTCGATGTAGCCGAGGTTGTCCTCGAACGCATGCGCGTTCTGGAAGCCCAGGATGATCCCGGTCTTGCCTTCCTTCTTCGCGCGGAAGATGTCGTCCGTCGTGCGCACGAGCGTCAGCAGCTCGCCGTTGTCGCGGATCTTCTTCTTCATCACGCCGATGTTGTCGACGGTCTTGGTGAAGTTCTCCCACACCGACACCGTGCAGTTCGCGGCCGTGATGCCGCCACGGCGCATGTCCTCGAACACCGGCTTCTCGAACTTCGAGATGTTCAGTCCGTCGATGATGATGCTGTCCTGATGCAGCGTGCTCATATCTGCTCTCGCTCGTGTGACTGTTCTTGTGGGGGTCGATCAGTAGATCGGGAAGCGCTCGCACAGCGCGAAGATCTCGCGGCGCACGCGCTGTTCGGTTGCGTGGTCCCCTTCCGGGTTCGCGCGCAGCGCGTCGAACACTTCGAGGATCAGGCGGCCGATCTCGCGGAACTCCGCGACGCCGAAACCGCGCGTCGTCCCCGCCGGCGTGCCGAGGCGAATGCCCGACGTGACGGTCGGCTTCTCGGTGTCGAACGGGATGCCGTTCTTGTTGCAGGTGATGCCCGCGCGTTCCAGCGCCTGCTCGACCGGCGCACCTTTCAGGCCCTTCGGGCGCAGGTCGACCAGCAGCAGATGGTTGTCGGTGCCGCCCGTGACGAGATCGACGCCGCCGGCCTTCAGCACTTCGCCGAGCGCCTGCGCGTTCGCGAGCACGTTGTCGATGTAGGTCTTGAAGTCCGCGTGCAGCACCTCGCCGAACGCCACCGCCTTGCCGGCGATCACGTGCATCAGCGGGCCGCCTTGCAGGCCGGGGAACACGGCCGAGTTGATCTTCTTCGCGATCTCCTCGTCGTTGGTCAGCACGAAGCCGCCGCGCGGGCCGCGCAGCGTCTTGTGCGTGGTCGACGTGACGACGTGCGCGTGCTCGACCGGGTTCGCGTGGCGGCCCGCGGCGATCACGCCCGCGATGTGCGCCATGTCGACCATCAACTTCGCGCCGACGCTGTCGGCGATCGCGCGAAAGCGTGCGAAGTCGAGCGCGCGCGGGTACGCCGAAAAGCCGGCGATGATGAGGTTCGGCTTGTGCTCGTGCGCGAGCGCCTCGACCTGGTCGTAATCGATCCGCATCGTGTCGCGGTTCACGCCGTACTGGACCGCGTTGAACCACTTGCCCGACAGCGCCGGCTTCGCGCCGTGCGTCAGGTGGCCACCCGCGTCGAGCGACATGCCGAGCACCGTGTCGCCCGGCTTCGCCAGCGCGAGCATCACCGAGCCGTTCGCCTGCGCACCCGAGTGCGGCTGCACGTTCGCATAGCCGGCGTTGAAGATCTGCTTCACGCGGTCGATCGCGAGCGCCTCGACTTCATCGGCGAATTCGCAGCCGCCGTAATAGCGCTTGCCGGGATAGCCTTCCGCGTACTTGTTGGTCAGTACCGAGCCCTGCGCCTCGAGCACGGCGCGCGACACGATGTTTTCCGACGCGATCAGCTCGACCTGCGACTGCTGACGCTCGAGTTCCTTCAGGATGGCGCTGCGCACCGGCGCGTCGCGCTCGGCAAGGGGCTGCGAGAAGAAAGGCTGGGTGTTCGACATAGTGCGTCCGTGACGAAGAATAAAGGGCTGTAACCGAAGCTCAAGGCCCGCCGTGCCTGGGTTTCCCGCTCGTCCAGTGCAAGGCTGCCGACGGCTCTATTCTTGTCGTTCGGATTTTCGGCGGATTGATGAATTTAGACGCGTTCTTTGCCTTTTCCGCCATGCACGTCCGTTTTATACAAGTGACCGGTCGTGCTTTTCGGGATGACCTGCCGAAACGGTATCGATGATTCACCTATGGACACGCACACCGGCAGTGCGTTTGCCGCTCATTCGGGTGCGGCCTGTCCCGGATACGGTGCAGTGCAGCATCGGCCTTACGCCCAGACAACGTATGGAGCTAGGGTTTAGCCGTATGGCACGCTTGTTGCGCTCGCTCACACAATACCGCAGCCCGATCCGTGCCCCGGGCGAAAAGCTATTAGAGATTCAAGGAACGCTCCCCATGTCGCCCGACCGCACAGCGTCGCTGTCCCACTTCGCGTTCATGCCTTTACCGAACTTCACGATGATCGCGTTCACCAATGCGATCGAGGTGCTTCGGATGGCGAACTACCTGAGCGGCCAGCCGCTCTACCGCTGGTCGGTGATCAGTCCGGACGGCGGCCCGGTCACGGCGAGCAACGGCCTCACGGTCGATACGGGCCCGGCCGAATGCGCGGGGCAACCCGACATCGTGTTCGTCTGCGGCGGCGTCGACGTGCAGCGTGCGACCACGCCTGCCCATCTTTCGACCCTGCGCCGCTTCGCGCGCGCGGGCATCCCGCTCGGCAGCCTGTGCACGGGCACCTATGCGCTTGCGAAGTCGGGGCTGCTCGCGGGCTACGCATGCGCGATCCACTGGGAGAACATGTCGGCGCTGAAGGAGGAGTTTCCGGACACACGCTTCCTGAAGGAACTGTTCGTGATCGACCGCGACCGCATCACGTGCACGGGCGGCGTCGCGCCGCTCGACATGATGCTGAACCTGATCGCCGCGCGCGTCGGCACCGCACGCGTCACGCAGATCGCCGAGCAGTTCATCGTCGAACACGTGCGCGACACGAGCGCGCAGCAGCGCATGCCGCTCGTCGCGCGCCTCGGCTCGGCAAACAAGTCGTTGTTCGAAGTGATCGCGCTGATGGAGAACAACATCGAGGAGCCGCTGTCGCGCGAGGAACTCGCGCGGCTCGCGAACATGTCGCAGCGGCAGTTGCAGCGCCTCTTCCGCGAGCATCTCGGGATGACGCCGACGCACTACTACCTGACGTTGCGGCTGCGCCGCGCGCGCGAGCTGCTGCTGCAGACCGACATGTCGATCATGCACATCACGATGGCGTGCGGGTTCCAGTCGGCATGCCACTTCAGCAAGAGCTATCGCGACGCGTTCGGCGTCGCGCCGACGCGCGAGCGCCGCAAGCAGGTCGCGCCGCTCGCGCAGGGGGCGGCGAGTGCAGCGCCGGCGTTTCCGGCGCATGTGCTGCATGTGTGAAGCGGGCAGCATTTGAAGCAAAAAAAGCGGCCTTCAATCAAGGCCGCTTTTTGCTAGCCCTTACGATCCCCACACCTGCATTTCATCGAGCGAGTACCCCCACTGCGTCGCCCGCTTCGTGCCGAGCATCCGCACGTAACGGCCCTGCCCGTTGAGGTTCGGCAGCGTCACATGGCCGTACGACACGCCGTTGCTCGTCGAGTAGATCGTCGTCCAGTTCGCATTGTCGTTCGACGTCTGGATCTGGTAGACGAGCGCGCCCGCGTCCCAGTACAGATCGATGCTGCTGATCGTCTTCGTCGCGCCGAGATCGACGGAGATCCACTGCGGATCGACGCCCGCGCCTTCCGGCGAATCCCAGCGCGTGCTCGTCGTGTTGCCGTCGAATGCCTTGTCCGGCGTGAGCGACGCGTTGTAGCTCGCCGACGCCGCGGCCGGCCGCCCCTGCGACAGCAGCGTGCGCGCCGCGGCCGGGCCGCCGTAGTAGTTCGCCCCGAGCTTCGCCTTCGTCGCATCCGCATTCACGCCGAACTGCGACAGGCTCCAGCGCTGGCCGGTCGTCACGTCGCCGACGTAGAGCTGATAGCCGCCCGCCGTCGTCGACGAGAAGAACAGGTAGTTCGTGCCACTGACAGGTGCCGGATCCGAGTTGTTGCTCATGCAGTCGTTGAGCGCCAGCGCGCTCGGCGTCGACGCCGGGTCGGCCGTCTTCGCGTAGATCTGGTCGGCCCCGCCGCTGTCCTTCCAGCGCGCGTAGTACACCATGCCGTCCGCACGCACGGTCGGGTAGTATGTTTGCAGCCCGGCCGGACGATCGAACACGGCGGTGACGCCGGTCGCGATCGTGCGCTTCATCAGCCCCATGTTCGAGCCGGTGCCGGTCGCGTAGTACACGGCGCTCGCGTCCGGCGCGAGGAACGGCATCGAGTATTCGGCGCCGGCCGGCGCGTTCGTCAGGCTCACGATCGACGTGAACACCGGGCCCGCGCTCGTGTACGACAGCGTCGCCTGCTTGACGTCGCCGTTCTGCTTGAACACGAGCGTCTTGCCGTCCGCGCTGAACTTCGGGTCTTCGTTGCGCGTGGCGCCCGTGCTGTGCGTCATGTTGACGGGCGGCGTGCCGGCGCCGAGCTGCAGCATGAACACGTTCCATGCGCCGTTGCTGATCCCCATGAACGCGAGCCACTTGCCGTCGGGACTGAACACGCCGTTCATCGGATCGGTGATGCCCCACGCGCTCTTGCTGAGTTGCGTCAGCGTGCGGGCCGAGAAATCGTAGAGGAACAGCTGGCTCGTGCCGTCGCCGTACTTGACGTAGCTGTGATAGACGAGCTTGCCGGTCAGCGCGGCGGGGAACGTCGCATTCGGCTGGGCGGCGGGATTGTTGACGCAGGCTGCGGCTGCCACGCCGCTGAACAGGTTGAGGGCGAGGCCGGCCACGAGGCCCGCGACGAGGGTCTTCAATTTCACGCTGGATACTTCCGGGTAAGGTAAGGACTAGGACGGCCGCAGAAAAGGACCCGCGCGGAAAGCGCGGGCGCCACGGATCCGCCGTCGGGCAGCGTGAATTCCGTATCGGTCGGACATCGGGAACAAAACTTGCGGGAGTGTGCCTTCTGGTCAGACGAAAGAAAAGGATCAGAGCACGCCTGAAACATACGGATCAGCGATTTGGGGCGCGCTTGCACGTGACGGCTGCCGTACTACTCTTTGTCATCGAGGCCCGATCGGCCCGGGGGACAGGCATGAAGCGCTATGCGGTGCTGGCACAGACGATCGCCGACGCCATCCGGCGCGGCGACCTCGCGGCCGGCGCGCGCATCCCGACCGTGCGAGCGGCATGCCGCGCGTATCGCGTGAGTCCGTCCACCGTGTTTCGCGCGTACTACGCGCTCGAAAGCGAGGGCCTGATCGTCGCGCGGGCGCGCTCCGGCTATTTCGTGGCGAACCTGGCCGACAAGCACGTGCGGTTCGGCCACGATCCGCCGCGCAAGCCAGGTGCGGCACAAACCGGCGACGACGACGCGTTGTTCCGCCTGCTCGACTCGCTCAAATGCGACGACGTCGTGCCGCTCGGCTCGGCATTCGCGAGCTATTCGCTGTTCCCGATGAGCAGCCTGTGGCGTCACGTCGCGTCGGCCGCCCGCAACATGGACCGCGGCAAGCTATTGGCGGGCTTGCCGCCCGGCTACGACGCGCTGCGCCGCCAGATCGCGTTGCGTTACCTGAATGCGGGCGCGTCGCTGCCGCTGGAGGAGATCGTCATCACGACGGGAGCGATCGAGGCACTGACGCTCAGCCTGCAGGCGCTGACGCGCCCGGGCGACATCGTCGCGATCGAACGGCCGGCATTCCACGCGGTGCTGCAGGTCGTCCAGTGCCTGCACCTGAAGGCCGTCGAGATTCCGGTCGACCCGCGCACGGGCCTCGATCTCGACGCGCTCGCCGAAGCGCTCGACACGCATCCGGTGCGCGCGTGCTGGTTCATGACGTCGTTCCACAACCCGACCGGCGCGACGCTGACCGACGAGCGCAAGCGCGCGCTGATCGAGCTGCTCGCGTCGCGCGGCGTGCCGCTGATCGAGGACGACGTGTATGGCGAACTGCAGTTCGGCACGGCCCCCACGCGCCCCGCGAAACTGTATGACGACAGCGGGCTCGTCCTGCATTGCGGGTCGTTCTCGAAATGTCTCGCGCCCGGGTTCCGGATCGGCTGGGTTGCGGCCGGCCGCTTCGTGCAGCAGATCCGTCAGGCCAAAGGCGCGAGCGGGCCGGCCGCCGACGTACCCGCGCAGATGGCGATTTCGAGTTACCTGCGCGACGGCGCATACGACCGGTTCCTGCGCAAGCTGCGACGCAATCTCGCCGCGCACCAGGCGCAGATGCTGTCGGCCGTGCGCGCGTATTTTCCGGCTGACACCGAAGTGTTCGCGCCGCGCGGCGGATATTTTCTGTGGATCGAACTGCCGCCGCACATGGATGCGATGCACCTGTTCGACGACGCGATGGAGAGCGGTGTCAGCATCGCGCCCGGGCCGATCTTCTCCGCGACCGGCGGCTTTCGCCGCTATCTGCGGCTCAACTACGGGCGGCCGTGGACACCGGCCGTCGAGCGCGCGCTGGAGACGCTCGGCACGCTCGCGTCCCGGCAACGGCACGGCGGCTAGCACAAGACGGGCGGCACGAAATGTGCGGCACGCGACGCGCGACATGCGCCTTGCGTTTCACGCGCGAACGACCAAGAATGAAGCGGCAGGCAGCCGCGGACGAACGGGTTCCACGCGTCCGATGTTATGGAGAATGACATGAACACCGCATGCGAACGACCGCCGATGTGTAACCCGACGATGGCGCGCGCCGGTCGCTGACGATGCGCGTCCTGCCCAACCGGCGTGTCCGCGCGCGCGATGCCTGGCGGGCCGTGCTGAACACGCGCGCCGAATCGCGGCACGCCGCTTGCTGCCGCTGCCGCGAATGCGGTTTCGTGGCGTTCCGCGCGCTCGAGCATTGCCCCGTCTGCGGTCAGTGGAACTGGCCGTTCGAGTCGATTGGCCACACACCGGCCGACGCGCGTGCCGCGCATGCGCCGCGGTCGTTCCATACATGGTCGTCGCGCATCGCCCGCGCGCTGCGCAACGCGGCGTTCCAGCGGCCGCGCGCATCGAGCGCGCCAATCCTGAGCATACTGACGCTCGTGCTGCTGGTCGGCGGCTACGTGATGGTCGACCAGACCTGCAAGGCCGATCCCGTCTGTCGGGGCTCCGGTGTGCCGGGCGCCGTCGCGACCGGAGCCGTACTTCAAGCGTCGAACGAGCCATTGATACCGGTCGTGCCGGCACCCGTCTACCCGTTTCATTCGACCGATGAAACGGCGGTGGCAGCCCGTCCGCCACTGGCCAATCCGCCACAGGACGCCCCGCTCGCCGGCAAACCCGCGCGCCGGATGGCGGTTGCACAGGCCGCGCCGTCGTTGCGCGCGCCTGACCGGACGCGCACCGGCGCGGTCCGCGTCGCCGACTGGAAAGGCAACCGCGACACCGCCCATCGCACGCGTGCGATCCGCCGCGTCAGCCTGCACACCGGGCGGACACGTCGCGCCGCGGCCAGCAACGCCGAACTCGCGAAGCTCTATCGCGGCCACTGAGCGCGCGATCCGGGCCCGCGTGCCCGTCGATTCAATTTTCTAAACCGCCCCTCACGAAACCTCGTTTGTGCCGCGACGGACGCATGACGTTCAATGGGTCATTCGCCCGCGCCGGCGCGTATCGCACGCCGGCGCAGTCCGATCCACCGAACGGAGTCTGTCGATGAATGCACTGCAGCTCGTGACCCTGGCTGCCATCTGGGGCGCGTCCTTCCTGTTCATGCGCATGGGCGCGCCGGAATTCGGCGTCGTCCCGCTGATCGCATTGCGCGTCGCGATCGCGGCCGTGCTGTTGTCCCCGGTGCTGCGCGATGCGCAAGCGCGGCACGAATTCCGCGCGCACGTCGTGCCGCTGTTCGTCGTCGGCATCGCGAACTCGGCGCTGCCATTCTGCCTGCTGACCTATGCGGCCCTGTTCGTGACGGCCGGCACCGATTCGATCCTGAATGCAACGACCCCGCTGTGGACCGCGATCGTCGCGTACGTGTGGCTGCGCGCGCCGCTGACGAGACCGCAGGCGATCGGCCTCGCGCTCGGCTTCGCCGGGGTCGTCGTGCTCGCCGGTTCGGCGCTCGGCACCGGCACGCCCGGCGCGCCGAGCGCGATCGCCGCCGCGATGCTCGCGACGCTGTCGTACGGGTTCGCGGCGCATTACTCGAAGCGCAAGCTCGCGAACGTGCGGCCGTTCGTGTCCGCGTTCGGCAGCCAGTTGTTCGCGGCCGTCGCACTCGTGCCGCTCGCGCTGCCGATGTGGCCGCACGGTCCCGTGCATGCGTCCGCATGGATCGCGGTGGTGTTGCTCGGTGCGATCTGCACGGCGGTGGCCTACCTGCTGTATTTCGGGCTGCTTCGCAGTGCGGGCGCGCAATACGCGGCGTCGGTCACGTTCCTGATCCCGGTCTTCGGCGTGGTGTGGGGCGCGATCTTCCTGCACGAGACGATCACCGTGCAGACGGTCGCCGGGTGCGCGATCATCCTGCTCGGCACGGCGCTCGCGACCGGCAAGCTCAAGGGCTTCGCCTCGGCTGCCGTGCGCGGGTCAAGCCAGTAGATCGGAGGCGTCGCGCTCGTCGCGGCCGATCTCCCGCGCCAGCCAGTCGCGGAACGCGGCGATCTTCCACTCGTGCTGGCGCACTTCGCTGCATACGACGTAATAAGAGAACTCGGTCGGCCAGGGCCGCGCCAGCACGCGAACCAGCCGCCCGGCCGCGACTTCGTCGCGCGCATAGATGTCGCGCACCAGCGCGATGCCCTGCCCGGCGACCGCGGCCCTGATCAGCAACGCATCCTCGCTGAAGCTCGCGCCGCGCGGCGCGCGTGCGTCCTCGATGCCCTGCGTGCGCAGCCACAGCACCCAGTCGGCGCGGTCGGCGTCCTGCAGCAGCGGGTACGACAGGCAATCGGCGGGGGCGTCGATCGGGCGCGCGGGATCCAGCAGTTGCGGGCTGCACACGGGCCACAGCTCCGGCGTCCAGATGCGGAACGATGCGTGCCCGGGATAGCGGCCCAGCCCGTGCCGGATCGCGACGTCGACGTAGTCGCGGCGCAAGTCGACCAGTTGCGCGCGCGTCTCGACGGTGATTTCGATTTCGGGGTACGCGGCATGGAACGAACCGAGCCGCTGCACGAGCCACGTGTTCGCGAACGACGCGGTGGTCGTCACCGCGAGCCGGACGATGCGCCGGTTCGCGCCGTGCACGCTCGCCCACGCGGCCTCGATCTCGTTGAAGCCGCCGGCGAGCTGGTCGAACAGCGCGCGGCCGGTGCCGGTCAGCTCGAGTTCGCGGCCGGTGCGCTCGAACAGGCGCACGGCGAGGCGATCCTCGAGATTGCGGACATGCTGGCTGACGGCGCCCGGCGAAATGCAGAGCAGGTCGGCCGCCTGTTTCATGCTGCCGCAACGCGCCACTTCGACGAACGTGTGCAACGCGGCGAGGGGAAGTGACTTGGCCATCCGTGGAGCGCCGCCGCGCGGCGGTGGAGGGTTCGGGAACGGGCGATGATTATCGCAGCAATTGCGCGGCCCCGCCTTTGCTCCGGCAACGAAAACGGGCGGCCCGTTTCCGGAACCGCCCGCTTCGTGTGGCGCGTGTCGAACGCTAGTGCATCACGCCGCCAGCAACCCGTGCGGGTCGATGACGAATTTGCGCGGCGCGCCGCCGTCGAACTTCTTGTACCCTTCCGGCGCCTGATCGAGCGAGATCACTTCGACGTTGACGATCTTCGCGATCGGCAGCCGGTCGAACAGGATCGCCTGCATCAGGTTGCGGTTGTACTTGAGCACCGGCGTCTGGCCCGTGAAGAACGAATGCGACTTCGCCCAGCCGAGGCCGAAGCGGATGCTCAGGCTGCCGTGCTGCGCGGCCTTGTCCTTCGCGCCCGGATCGTCCGTCACGTACAGGCCCGGGATGCCGATCGCGCCGGCCGGGCGCGTGATTTCCATCAGCGAGTTCAGCACCGTCGCGGGTGCTTCCTCCGCATGGCCCGACGAGCCGTGGCCGTGCGCCTCGAAGCCGACGCAATCGACCGCGCAGTCGATCTCGGGCACGCCGAGGATCTGCTCGATCTGCTCGCCGAGCGACGCGTCCTTGGACAGATCGACCGTCTCGAACCCCATCGCCCGTGCATGCGCGAGACGTTCCGCGTTCATGTCGCCGACGATCGTCACGGCCGCGCCGAGCAGGCGCGCCGATGCGGCCGCCGCCATCCCGACCGGGCCCGCGCCCGCGATATAGACCGTCGAACCGGGTTTCACGCCGGCGCTCACCGCACCGTGATAACCGGTCGGCAGAATGTCGGACAGGCAGGTCAGGTCGCGGATCTTCGCCATCGCCTGGTCGCGATCCGGGAATTTCAGCAGGTTGAAATCGGCATACGGCACGAGCACGTACTCGGCCTGGCCGCCGATCCAGCCGCCCATGTCGACGTAGCCGTACGCGCCGCCGGCACGCGACGGGTTCACGTTCAGGCACACGCCCGTATGCGTGTCCTTGCACATCGCGCAGCGGCCGCACGCGACGTTGAACGGCACCGACACGAGATCGCCGAGCTTCAGCGTCTCGACGTCGCGGCCCACTTCGACCACTTCGCCGGTGATCTCGTGACCGAGCACGAGGCCGACCGGCGCGGTCGTCCGGCCGCGCACCATGTGCTGGTCGGAGCCGCAGATGTTCGTGCTGACCACTTTCAGGATCACGCCGTGGCCGATCGCGCGGCCGCTCGGGTCGACCATCTTCGGATAATCGATTTTCTGGACTTCGACCTGGCCCGGTCCAAGATAGACGACACCTCGATTGCTGCTCATCGTATTGTCTCCATGTCTCGTTGGATGGCGCCGCGGCGCGCCGGCCCTTGCGGCGCACGCGCAACGTGCTGTTCGAGAGTAGTCCGGGAGGCAGGGGCGCCGATGTCTCAAACGCGACATGCGTTTGATCGGCGCCGACATCGATGGCGGAAATACGAAAGTCGGGCGGGAATCTACCGGGGGCCGGACCGGCCCTTGCGGCCGGCCCAACCTCGACGGGCCGGCGCTACCCGCCCTGATTCTCGCGGATGATCGCGGCGGCGGCCGCTTCCGCGTCGCTCGCGACGCCGTCGTGCACGCGCGTGCTGACGGCGGGCGTCGGCGGCTCGCTGTCGAGCGCGTGGCCGTTGCGGTCGTGCGTGTCGACCGTCGCGCGCATCGACAGCCCGACGCGCAGCGGATGCGCGGCGAGATCGCGCGGATCGAGCGCGATCACGACCGGCACGCGCTGCACGACCTTGATCCAGTTGCCGGCCGCGTTCTGCGACGGCAGCATCGAGAACGCGCTGCCCGTGCCCGCCGAGAAGCCCTGCACGCGGCCGCGATAGGCGATGCGCGAGCCGTAGAGATCCGACACGACCTCGACCGGCTGCCCGACGCGCATGTGGCGAATCTGCCCTTCCTTGAAATTCGCCTCGATCCACAGCCGGTCGAGCTGCACGATCGACATCAGCGGCACGCCGGGCCCGACCTGCTGGCCGACCTGCACCGAGCGCTGCCCGACCGTGCCGTCGACGGGCGCGACGATCGTCGTGCGCTTCAGGTTCCGGTACGCGAGCTTGAACTGCGCGGCCGCCTGCACGACGGCCGGGCTTTCGTCGACGGGCAGCTTGCCGCCGAGCGCGCGCGCCGCGTCGAGCTGCGCCTGCGCGGCCGCAAGGTTCGCCTGCGCACCGGCCACGGCCGCGCGGGCCCGTGCCAGTTCTTCGGGCGCGACGATCTCGACCGATGCACCCGAACGCGCGGCGAGCGCGCGCTGCGCCAGCGACAGGTCGGCGCGCCGCGCATTCACGGCCTCGACGTACATCGTGTTCGAGATCTTCGCGTTCGCGACCTGGCGCACGGCCTGCGCGAGCTGCGCCTTCGCCTGCGCGAATGCGACGGACGCCTCGGTGTCGTCGAGCCGCACGAGCGTCTGCCCGGCGCGCACGGCCTGCGTATCGGCGACCACCACGTCGGTCACGGCACCCGGGATCTGCGCGGCGACCTGCACGATGCTGCCCGCGACGTACGCGTCGTCGGTGTCTTCGTAATAGCGGTCGCTCAACAGCCAGTACGCGGTCCATGCGATCGCGGCCAGCAGCACGATCGCGAAGAACACGGTGAAGCGCTTGCGGCGCGTCGCGCGGCGCGCATCGAGGGCCGGGTCGTTCAGCGCGGCAGGCGGCGCGGCGGAATGAAGGTTGTCGTGGTGCATCAGTCGCTTTGCGTAACGATCAGACGATCGTGCTGGAAGACGGGAATCGCGGGCATCGGCGACGCGCTCCGCGCCGGACTCGCCGCGGCCGTGCGCGCGAGCACGGGCGTGCCGCGAGGCGCTGCGTCGGGACGGGTCGCGCCGACCGTCGACGGGCGCGCGGTGTCGTCGCGTCGCGCGGATTCAGGGGCGGGCGCGGCCCGCGTCGTGGCGAAGGCCGCCGACATCG
>FTHQ01000052.1_pt1 | contig 21560 bp, 21 predicted proteins | sample 1641001 | NCBI WGS metagenome assembly FTHQ01 (sample SAMEA3914872, study PRJEB12502) | metagenome | biome: forest; material: soil | place: Canada | collected 2011-07-03 | depth 0.3 m | reverse complement strand
TCGGCAAGCATACGTGCGTCGATGGCGTCGGTTTTGGCCAGACGTCCCATCGAGCGGGCAAAATCGCGTGCTTGCCGAGGGTTGACGACAGCGACCGGCAAACCCGCACCTTGCAAGGCGCACGCCAGCTCGGTCTCGTAGCCACCGGTCGCCTCCATCACGACCAACTGCACGTTCAGCGGCTGAAGGGCAACAGCCAGGGCCGAGTGGCCCTCGGCATCGTTGTTGAATCGACGGATGTCCAGATTGGCACCCAGTACGGAAACATCGACGTGAGCTTTTGCGACGTCAATGCCGACCGTTACGGCAGAAGGAGCAGACATGATCTTCGGATCCCATGCTTGTACATGCGCACTCGATGTAAATGGCGCGCGTAACCGTTCGGGCTTCAGGAAGACCAGCACGGCAACCGTGCGTTTTGTACTCAGTCACGGGCTCCAACACCCAAGCGCGGGGCAAACTGCACGGTCTCGTCTGGCTACCACCAGACTTTACCGTACTGGTCAGTACTGAACATACAAGACGCCGAGCATTCATCCGAGCTGGAAACATATCGGTATCCAACGCTGCAACCCAAGCCCGTCGACGTCGCGTGTGCGAAGCCAATTTCAGCCCTTCGAATCCCGTCGAAACCGACACATCTCCGCCGCCGCACCGCAATCAATAGCTCGCCACGATCGACAGCGCGACGTCCGCTCCGCCTCGCAGGCTATCGATATCCCGTCGCGGAGAATTACCAAACAGCCGGCTATATTCCCGGTTGAACTGCGTCGGGCTCGCATACCCGACCCTGAACGCCGCCGACGCAGCGTCGAGCCGCTCGGCCAGCATCAGCCGACGTGCCTCGTTGAGCCGTATCCATTTCTGGTATTGCAGCGGACTCATGCCGGTGAGCTGACGGAAGTGGTGATGGAACGTCGAACTGCTCATCTGAACCTGCGCCGCAAGATCATCGACACGCAACGACTCGTCATAGTGAGCGCGCAGCCACCGGATCGCGCGCGACACACGGTTGCACTGGCTGCCGGTGGACGCAATCTGTCGCAGACGGCCGCCCTGGTCGCTCGTCAGCAGCCGGTAGTAGATTTCCCGCTCGATGTACGGGCCGAGAACCGCAATGGCGTGCGGGTCGTCCAGCAGCGCGAGTAACCGATTCAGCGCGTCGTACAGCGGTTCGGTCATGTCGCCGACGACGAGTCCGCGGCCTGCTGGCGCATCGTCGTGATCCGGCGCGACTTGCATCATCAGTTCGGCCATGACGCGAAAATCGAGCTTGAGACCGAGCCCGAGAAACGGTTTGTCGGGGCTGGCCTCGATGATCTGCGTCGAACCGGGCAGGTCGAGAGACGTGATCAGAAAGCGATCGGCATCGTAGATGTAGGCATCCCCGCTCTGCATGACCCGCTTTGCACCTTGAACGACGAGGCCGAAGCTCGGCTCGACCATGCACTCCATCGGCTGCGTCGGCGCTTCCCGTCGGTGAAAGCTCAAGTTGGGAATGGCCGTGTCGAGGTGATCGACACCTTCGGTCCACCTCGCGACGCGTTCCGCGAGGGTCCGTCGCAGTTCGTTCTCGCGGCTGCGGCCGGTCGAACGGTGGCTTGCCTGGTCGAATGCCGCGATGGCGATGTCGTCGTCTTGTTGGCCGGATATGTATCGGGCGGATGCCGGGTGCATGACTTCTCACTCAGGTAATCGGGTCGACAGGCATGCCGTCGACGTGCAGGGGAGGCCGGCAACGCGTGCATCGCCTGGAATCGCGGCACGGCCGTCTTCACGGAAGGCATGTGCGTGCCGCGACTGGCGGACTACTTCGTTGCCTGCGATGTGCAAAACTGCCAGCGTCGCGATTTCGCCGCCGGTGCCGCCGCGCGCTCGTCGACCGTGCGCCACCAGCGTTCGCCGCGATGCGGTGTGTCGAGATCGAGGCGTTCGCCCATCCGCGGCGTCGACAGCTCGATGCCGCGCACGAGCGCCAGCGCCGTGACGCGCTCGAACGGCTCCTGCCAGCGATGCATCGCGAGGTCGAACGTGCCGTTGTGGATCGGGATCAGCCAGCGCCCGCGCAAATCGATGTGCGCCTGCACGGTTTCTTCCGGCTGCATGTGCACGTAAGGCCATTGCGTATCATAGGCGCCTGTTTCGATCAGCGTGACGTCGAACGGTCCGAGGCGCTCGCCGATTTCCCGGAAACCGTCGAAATAGCCGGTGTCGCCGCTGAAGAACAGGCGCAGGTCGTCGTCGACGATCACCCACGACGCCCACAGCGTACTGTTGCCGTCGAACAGGCTGCGCCCGGAGAAGTGCTGGGCAGGCGTCGCCGTCAGCGTCACCCCGGCCACGTCCACGCTTTGCCACCAGTCGAGCTGGCGGACCTTGTTCGCGTCGATCCCCCATTCGATCAGCCGATCGCCGACGCCCAGCGTCGTCACGAACACGCCGGTGGTTGCGGCGAGCGCGAGCACCGTGTCGCGATCGAGGTGATCGTAATGGTCGTGCGACAGGATCACGCCGCGCAGCGGCGGAAGATCTTCCAGCGCAATCGGCGGCGCATGGAAGCGCTTGGGCCCGATACGCCGAAACGGCGACGCGCGCTCGGCAAATACCGGATCGGTCAACCAGAATTCACCGCGCAACTTCAGCAACAGCGTCGAATGGCCGAGCCGGTAGAGGCTGCGATCGGGCGCCGCCTCGAGCTCCGCGCGGGTCAGCGAATCGACCGGCAACGTGCCGGCAGGCACCGTATGACGCGGCTTGTTGACCAGCATGTTCCACGCGATTCCCAGCGTCTTGCCCAGTCCTTCGGCGGGGCGCGGCACAACATTGGCAAAGCGCTCGCCATCGTGCTGCGGCGAACTGCCGGACAGCGTCCGGCCACGTCGGGCGGCCGCGAAACCCAGAATGCGGTGAATCAAAACGAGAGGCGATGCCATGTCGGTTCATCCGGAGAATAAAGTACACTAAACAGTGTAGTTTATTTTTGGGATAAGTAAACTGCCCGGTGTAAAATTTCTCAATGGATACCAGCACTCCCCCTCAGCGTCTGACCGACCGAAAGCGCGCGGCCATCGTCGATGCGGCAATCGAGGAATTTCTCGCGGCCGGCTACGATGCGACGAGCATGGATCGCATCGCTGCGCGCGCGGACGTGTCGAAGCGCACCGTCTACAACCACTTCCCGGGCAAGGAGACGCTGTTCGCCGCGATCCTGAACAAGCTGTGGGAGGCGACCCGGACCGGCAGTTCGCCGACCTATCGCGCCGACGTACCGCTGCGCGAGCAACTGCTCGCCTTGCTCGACCGCAAGTTGCGCTTGATGAATGATGAGGCCTTCCTCGCGCTGGCGCGTGTCGCGATCGGCGCGGCCATCCATTCGCCGGAACGGGCGCGCGACATGGTCGAGCGTCTCAGCGAGCGGGAGGAAGACCTCACGGTCTGGGTGCGTGCGGCAGCGGCGGCCGGCCGCCTGTCGGTCACCGATCCGGTGTTCGCCGCGCATCAGCTGCATGGCGCCGTGAAGGCCTTCGCGTTCTGGCCGCAGATCACGATGGGCCAGCCGCCGTTGACGGCGCAGGAGCAGCAGAAAGTTGCGGAATCGGCTGCCGACATGTTCCTCGCGTACTACGCGCGACCGGACGACGGCGTCGCACCGCATCGCCAGCAAGACTGAACGCGCCACCGGAAGCATCCAGATCGACGGACAGCTCGAAGCCACTGCGATGTGCGCGCGGCGTCGACGAGCGGGCAAACCGGCCGATCCCTGGAAGCGCGAACGCCAACTGGCGCCTACCCGTGTCGATCGGCCATCTGGCCTAGACTGAACGATACCGCCGGCGCATCCGAAGCCGGACGCGAGCAACGACCCATGAAGACGCTGTTGATCGTCTATCACACGATGACCGGAGGCACGCAGCAGATGGCCGCAGCGGCTGCCGCAGCGGCGCGCGAGCAGCCTGGCGTCGACGTCAGGTTGCAGCGCGCGGACGCAACGAGTGCAGCGGACGTGCTGGCCGCCGACGCGTACCTGTTCGCGACGCCGGAGAATCTTGCGGCGATGTCCGGCCTGATGAAGGATTTCTTCGATCGCTGCTACTACGCGGCGCTCGATCGCGTGAACGGCCGGCCGTATGCGGCGATGATTTGCGCGGGAAGCGACGGACAGAACGCGTTGCGCCAGATCGACCGGATCGCGACCGGATGGCGGCTGAAGAACGTGGCGCCCGGGCTGATCGTCTGCACGCATGCGCAGACGCCAGAACGTATTCTCGCGACGAAGACGATCGACAGCGAAGCACTCGCGCGCTGCGCCGAACTGGGTGCGGGCCTTGCCGCGGGACTTGCGCTGGGCGTTTTCTGATGCCGGATGCGGCGGCGTCGATCTGCCGAATGAACATCGACAGGATTGGCGGCTGTTCGCGCAATACTCATTCCGCAAACGCCGAACCCGCCGGGTCCCGGCACTTCAGCTGTCTTTTACCGTGGTCGAAGGCTGGTGATATTCAGGCCAAAGACGCTTCACGAGATCGCGCGACGCGCCGTAGGCGTAGCAACTGTCGATCTTGAGCGGCTTTCCTTCGCCGTCGCGGTAATCGAGCGACGATCGCCGCATGCCGACCATCGTCTGATAGGCCGTCGTCGCGATCGGGCCGAGCAATTCCTTGAGGTGTGTGCACGTATCGCAGGACGGCAGGCGCTTGCGAACCTCGCTGTTCCAGCCGGCGCCGATGTTCAATCCGACGAGCGCCTGCAGCGAGTCGCCGCCGCCCGGACACTGCGCATACGGATGTGAACGAATGAACGTGGATACGGCGCGGACGACCATGTCGACGTCGAACACCAGCGTCACGCCGAGATCGTGGAGCGGCGTCCGCGCCACGACCGTCCGCGCGCCGCCGGGGGGTGTGAAATCGCTGGTCTTGCGGTCCGCGAGGCAGGCCGTCACTTCGAACAGGCCGTCGCTGCGCCGATAGCCGCGCATGTCGATCTGCCGATGGTGAATCTCCTCGCGCGTGATGCCGTCGTGTGGGGTGTCGTCTTGGGAAACCATGCATCCGCTCCATCTCGTGTAACCGGGGCTTTTCGCAGGCAACGGGATCGCGCCCGGCTGACCGGGCGCGTGGGGAAAAGCAGGCGAGACATGCTGCCAACGAAGTCGATGCGGCCATACTACGCACTTTCCGATATCTTCGTCCGCGCCGCGATCGATGCGGACGCAACGAGTCGTGTATCGATGCCGGTGCACACGAGCGTCAAGGACGCGTGTCGCGCGACGTCGCAGGTCCGCACAACGCGTCGCGGATGCGATACGCCGCCGTTCGACTGTGGGTCGCGCGGAAGATCGCGTATCGGTCGGCCCGCCCCCGATTTCCGGCCGTGGCCGCGAATGGCGTGACATCCGGAAGCGTATCCATATAATGCGCAACACGACCGCGCGGACGCATTTCCGGTGCCCCGAATCGGGCGAATGCAGACCGGTGAGTCAACCGGCCGTCCCGCGTACCGGTATACTTCCACTCCTGCCTTGTCCGGCATCGAGGCCGGGTGCCTGAAAACAGAGTGGCGTGCGCGATGCGGCCCCGTAGTATTCCGCACCGGCGGCAGGCCGGCCGCGCGCATGGCGGCGAAGCTTTTGTGCCGCGCGGCATGGCCGCACGAACCACACCTTATATTCCTGGTGGATTGAATTTATGGGTTTTGAACAACTTGCCGAATTGCGGGCGCAGCTCGCAGCGAAGGCCAAGCAGGAGCGCAACGCGAAGCGGCCGGCAGCGCCGACGGACGCCGGCGCGAAGCCGAAGTCCGGCGACCAGCCGTCCCGCGGCGCCAAGCCGGGTGCCGGCGCGAAGGCGCAGCATCGGGCGAAGCCTGCCTCGGCAAAGCCGTCGGCGCCGGTCGATCCGGTCATCGTCGCAATCGGCAAACTGCAGCGGAAGTTTCCGCGCGCGTTCCCGAAGAATCCGGCCCCCAAAGTGCCGCTCAAGGTCGGCATCTGGGACGATCTCGCCCGCGAAGCGCAGGCCGTCGGCCTCAGCGAAGCCGAACTGCGCGAAGCGATGTCGACGTGGTGCCGTGGCAATCGCTACTGGTCCTGCCTCGTCGAAGACGCGGTGCGCGTCGACCTGCAGGGCAACGAAGCCGGGCGCGTGACGCACGACGATGCGGCGCGTGCGCGCCGCCTGAAGGCTCGCCGCCCGAACAAGGGCGCGGCGCAGTCGGCCAAGGGGGCGCCGCAGCAGCCGAAGGCCGAGCAGCAGGCCGAGGCAGCTGCCGCGCCGCAACCGGCGGAAGCCGAAGCGGAAACGAAGGTGCAGACCGACGTCGCGCCGCAGGTCGAGCAGCAAGCGGCCGGCAACGAGTAATCCGCACTGCGCTGCCGTCGACCGTACGGCGCGTGCTCGCATGCAGGTTGCATGCGATGAATCACACGACAGACCGACTTGCCTCGACAGAGGCAGGTCGGGACTGCCTCACCGGCGCCGATCCGGCCGGTACATTCCCCTCTCTCTCGTCGAACAATCAACGTGACCGGACGGACAACGTTCGATCCTGGCGCACACGATATTTCGACCGTGCTGATGGAACGTAAATAATACGCATCATCGATTAATCCGGTGCGTCAGTCAGATAATTCGTTTTACGAAATGATGGCGTGAAAAACGTCGATCGACGCGCGCGCGGTCCCGTGTGCCCATCCCGACAAAACGGCGCGCGATAATCACGGCTGGATCGTCGGACTGCGGGCAAGCCAATCGCCGCGATACAAGCAGCCTTTCGAAAAGTAAGGCAAGCCCGCGTCGGCCCCGAGTCACGCCCGGCTTCATCCACGTCGATACAACCCGGATCATGAACCCGAGACATTCCGCGATTTTCGTCGCGCTCGCCGCCGCTGCGCTGTTCGGCGCCGCGACACCGCTTGCCAAGGCGCTGATCGGCGCGATGTCGCCGTTCATGGTTGCGGGCCTGTTCTATTTCGGCAGCGGCGTCGGGCTCGGCATCGGGATCCTGCTGCGCGGCTGGCGTAGCCGTCGCGCACCGGCCGCGGATGCGGCGCCGCTACGGCGTACCGATCTGCCGTGGCTGGCCGGTGCGATCGCGGCGGGCGGCGTGGCGGGCCCGGCTTTGCTGATGCTCGGGCTGTCGAGCACGCCGGCGGCGACGAGCGCGTTGCTGCTCAATCTCGAAGGCGTGCTGACGGCGGTGATCGCGTGGGTCGTGTTTCGCGAGAACGTCGATACGCAGATATTCGTCGGCATGGTGGCGATCGTCGCCGGCGGCACGCTGTTGTCGTGGACGCCGGACCGCGCCGGCGTGCCGGTCGGCGCGTGGCTGATCGTCGGTGCATGCCTGTGCTGGGCGATCGACAACAACCTGACCCGCAAGGTGGCCGCGAACGACGCGATGGTGATTGCGTGCCTGAAAGGGCTGATCGCGGGGCCGGTGAACATCGGCATCGCGCTGGCGACCGGCGCGACGCTGCCCGCGATACCGGTTACGGCCGCGGCGATGCTGACGGGGCTCGGCGGCTACGGGATCAGCCTCGTGCTGTTCGTCGTCGCGCTGCGTCATCTCGGCAGCGCGCGCACCGGCGCGTATTTTTCGATCGCGCCGCTGTTCGGGGTCGTGTTGTCGTTGCTGATCTGGCCCGCGCTGCCGCCCGCGACGTTCTGGATCGCAGCTGCGCTGATGGCGCTCGGCATCTGGCTGCACGTGCGCGAACGGCACGAGCACGCGCATGAGCACGAGCGGCTCGAGCATACGCACCGGCATCGGCACGACGACCATCACCAGCACTCGCACGATTTTCCGTATGACGGCGACGAACCGCACACGCATCCGCACGTGCATTTGCCGATCACGCGCAGCCATGCGCATTTTCCGGATATTCATCACCGGCATCGGCATTGATCGTGTCTTGAGCAATGCGTGTCGCGCGTCGCAAGGTGACCGTTTATGGGAAACGCGGACAGCCGGTCGTCGACAGGTCGTCGACGCATGTGCCGGCGACCGCACATCGAAGGCCGCTCGTCACCGGGTCGCGTTGAGGGTGCGGAATGCGCTCCGTTAACCGGATCGCGCGTTCGACGATCATTCGGTCGATGTTGCGCGCGATGCCGGCTCGTGGAAGCGGAATGTGGCGTCGAAGTCGCGTAACGGCAGGTTCTCGCTAGCGACGCGGCGAAACAGACGACGGTACGTACGTTGCCGCGCCGACTATCGCGCGCGAGGAAAGCAGAAACCGAAATCCTCGCAGCCCGGGCATCCGGGGGCGGGCCCGGGTGCCACACCGAGCGATGCGGCCACTTCCTGCGCAAGGAATTTCTTCCAGCGCAGATGCGCGACGTTGCGTGCGGCAAGCGCGGGGAAAAAGCGCTCGAGCATCGCGGATACCGCGTCGCGCCCATCGAGCCCGAGGTCGCGCCACAGATGATCGGGGCGCAGACACGCATGCGCGATGATTGCGGCGAGGCAGTCGGCATCGTCGCGAGCGACCGCGGGATTCGCGTCGTCCATCAACCGCGCGTGCAGCGTCGCGACGAATGCCGCGTGCGTGGCCGGCAGCGCTGGCGGCGTGACCGTCGGCGCGAGTGCGGCGATATCGGCGGATCGCAGATGCGGAAACTGCCGGGCCAGCAGCCAGGCGAACTGGTCGGGAGACAAGCCCAGCAGCGTCAGTTCGTTACGCCCCGCGCGTGCCGCAACGAGTGTGCCGAACAACCGGGCATCGGGCACGTCGGCGTTGGCTGTCGCAGATTGCAGCGACTGCAACGCCTGTTCGTACGTGCGATCGGCCGAAGCGGTCATCGTCAGCCTCCGGACGGGAACCAGGCCGCACGCATGCGACGTGCACGACGTATCACCATCGCGATCGTCACACGATCACTCGACGCCGACGATCACGCTCGACGCCTTGAAGATCGCGGACGCAGCGGTGCCGCTCGCGAGGCCGAGACGATCGACGCTGTCGTTGGTGACGATCGCGACGATCTCCGCGCCGCCCGCGGCCTTGATCACGACTTCCGAATTGACCGCGCCCTTCGCGACCGACGCGACGGTGCCCGTCACGCAGTTGCGCGCCGACACCTTGCTGCTGTCCACATCGACCATCACGATGACCGACGATGCCTTGACGAGCGCGAACGCCTTCGTGCCGGCCGCGAGGCCCAGCGACGCCGCGCTGCCGTGGGTGATCACGGCGACGATCTCGAGGCCGTCCTGCGTGCGCAGCGTGATTTCGTCGTTGACGGCACCGGGCTTGACGGCGCCGATCTGGCCGGCGAATTGGTTGCGGGCGCTGGTTCGCATGATGATTCTCCGAGGTGGATGCCGCGGCCGGCCCGGCTGCGGCAGCAGATGAATGGAAATGCATCGGCCAGTGTACCGGCAACGCGGGTGGGCGTCGCCCAGCGGATGCCATGACGCGCATCACGAAAACTCGCTGTCATCGCGCGTTTCGTGCCGGCGGCGATGACGCTACGGCGCTGACGGGCCGCTCGCGGGCGTCGCGGCGGCGGAGCCGGCAGCCGTCGCGCCGTCGCTCTCCCACCCGCCACCGAGCGCGAGGAAGAGCCGCACCTGGTCGGCCGCGACCTGGCCTTCGGCCGCCGCGACCTGCGCCTGCACGCTCGTCAACGTGCGCGTCGCATCGAGATCGGCGATGAACGATTCGCGGCCGGCCGCGTAGAGACGATGGGTTTCGGCGGCGGAATTGCGGGCCGACTCGTACGCGGTGCGCAGCGCGTCCGTACGCTGCACGTCGGCGGCATAGGTCGCGAGGCTCGACTGCGTTTCGCGCAGCGCATTCAGCACGACGCCGTCGAAGTGCGCGAGTGCGCCGCCCGTCGCGGCTTCGGCCTCGCGCACGCGCGCGCGCTGGCCGTTGACGGGGAACGACCAGCTGATCAGCGGACCGAACGACCAGCGATTCGTGGTGGACGAGAACAGATCGGCGGCGACGCCGACCGAGCCGGCCGACGCGCCGATGCTGACCGACGGGTACAGCGCGGCGGTCGCCACGCCGATCCGCGCGGTCGCGGCGGCGAGCTGCCGCTCGGCTTCGCGCACGTCGGGGCGGCGGCGCAACAGCGCCGCGCCGTCGCCGATCGGAATCGGCTGACGCAGCTTCGGCAGGCGTTCGCACTCGGCGGCGGCCTTCGGCAGATCGGCCGGCGCGCGCGCGAGCAGCGCCGCGAGCTGGTACTGCGCGACCTTGCGGCGGCCCTCGAAGCGCGGAATGTCGGCGGAGAGCGTGCGCACCTGCGTCACGCCGCGCGTCACGTCGGTCTGGTTGCCGCGTCCGGCATCGCGCAGCCGCTGCGACAGTTTCACGCGCTGCTGCTGCAACGCGAGCGACTGCTTCGCGATCGCCAGTTCGTCGCCGGCCGAGCACGCTTCGACGTACGCGCGCACGACGTCGGCCACGACCGTGATGCGCGCGAGGTCGCCGGCCGCCTTGACGGCCTCGCTGTCCGCGCGCGCGGCTTCGACGCCGCGCCGCAGCTTGCCGAACAGGTCGAGCTCGTACGACACGTTGATGCCGACCGTGCCTTCGTTGACGACCGGCAGCTTGTTTTCGAGCAGGTATTGCTCGGCCGATTCCTGCGCGCGCTGCACGGCCGCTTCCGCGCCGCCCGAGAATCCGCCCTGTTCGTTCGCGACCACCAGCGCCGCGCGCGAGCGGGCGAGGTTGGCCGCGGCGACGCGCAGGTCGGTGTTCGACTTCAACGCGTCGCGCACGAGCCCGTCGAGGACCGGGTCGTCGTACAGCTGCCACCAGTTGCCGGGCACCGCGTCGCGCGACACCAGCGCGCCGTTCGCGTCGTCGAGCGCATGATTCGCGAGCGGCGCATTGACGTACGCGTGCTGCGGCAGCGTGTAGTCGGGGCCGACCGACTTGCACGCACCGAGTGCGAGCGCCAGCGGGGCGAGCGTTGCCGCGACGCGCAGACCGTGCCGCTTCATTGCGAGGCTCCGGTGGCGCTCGCGGCCGTACCGGACGCAGCCGGAACCGGCGCGCTCGCCGATGCGGTGCTGGCGCCCACCGGCTTCGCGTTGTCGTTGCGGCGCGCGTCGGCGCCGCGCATCGACACGGTCGCGGTGCGGCCCGCGATCATCCGGAAGTCGTCGGGCACCTCGTCGAGCACGACGCGCACCGGCACGCGCTGCGCGAGCCGCACCCAGCTGAACGCCGGATTCACGTTCGGCAGCAGATTCGCGCCCTGCGTGCGGTCGCGATCCTCGATCGCGGCGACGATGCTCTGCACGTGGCCGCGCAGCGCATGCGGCTCGCCCATCACGATGATGTCGACCGGCTGGCCGATATGGATGCCGCGCAGCTTGGTTTCCTCGAAGTAGCCGTCGACGCGGAACGAGTTGCGGTCGACGACCGACAGCACCGCGCGGCCGGCCGGCACGTACTCGCCGACGCGCGGGGCGCGGTCGTTCAGGTAGCCGTCCACGGGACTGACGATCGTCGTGCGCTGCAGGTTCAGCTTCGCGGTGTCGAGCGACACCTGCGCATCGGCGACGCTCGCTTCGCCCTGCTCGACGCGCGTGCGGCTTTCCTCGACCTGTTCGCTCGCGACCAGGTTGCCGAGCTGCAGGTTGCGCGCGTATTCGCGCTTCGCCTGCGCCAGCGTCGCGCGGCGCTGCGCGAGCGTCGCTTCGGCGAGCCGCTCCGCGAGCGCGTAGCGCGCCTGGTCGATCACGAACAGCACCTGGCCGCGCTTGACCTCCTGGTTGTCGGCGACCTGCACCGACGTGATGAGGCCCGACACGTCCGGCGCGACCTGGATCACGTCGGCGCGCACGTGCCCGTCGCGCGTCCACGGCGAGAACATGTAGTAGTTGATGATGCGCCACAGCACGAGGCCGGCCACGACGACGACGATCAGGGTGAGCAGGACTTGCCCTGCCGAGAGCCAGGTTTTTTTCACGTTAGGTAGCCACGAGTTGGTGGGACACGATCACGACGGCGGCCAGCACGAATACGTAGATGCCGAGGTCGAAGATCGAACGGTGCCAGACGAGGCGGTAGAAGCCGACGCGTTCGAGCACCGCGCGCACGACGATGTTGATCAGGTAGGCGATCAGCATCAGCACGAGCGGGGCCGGCACGAACACGCCGAAGATATCGATTTCGCCGATCATGGTCGCGGTCGGAAGGACAAGGTGGAAAGCCGGCTCATGCGCGCGCTCCGTCCGGCGGCTGCGGCGCTTGCGCGGACGCGGCCGGATACAGCGACAGGCGCAGGCCGACGAGCGCATGCAGCGTGTCGCGCAGCCGGCGGTGCGTGGCGGGCACCGCGGGTGCGGCCGTGCCGTCGGTCGGCGAGAACACGCCGCCCTTCCACTGCCGCCCGGTCACCCGTCCGCGCTCGGCGGCCTGCTTGCTGTCGAGCATATACGTGGTCACGCCCGCGGTCTTCGCGAATTCGCCCCAGCTGGCCCAGCGGGACAGCTCGGCGTCGTCATTGCTCAGATACAGCAACCCGCAGCGATGAAAGCCCGTGTCTTCGCCGGATTCGGCGGCGAATCGTTCCCACAGATCGATGCTCTTGCTGGCCATCGGCAACTCGCGCGCGTCGCGGTTCTGCTGCCGGCACCAGCCCCAGTTGCGGCTCGACTGTTCGGCGCCGATGCGGCCCTTCTCGACGAGCGCGACCGATACGCCGCGGCGGGCCAGATAGTAGGCGGTGAAGACGCCGATGATGCCGCCGCCGATCACGACGACGTCGGCCGCGGCCGGCGGCGTGGACAAGGTTTCGATATGACGCAACGGAGGGGACATGTTCAGTCTCGCTCGACGGGGGCGTTGACGGTCTGCATCACGTAGAACTTCGCGACGCGTTCGCTGCTTTCCCAGCCGATCGACGCGCCGCGCGGCACGAACAGCGCATCGCCGGCGCCGAGCGCCAGCACGCTGCCGTCGGGCGCGGCGAACCGCACGCCGCCGTCCAGCAGGAACATGAACTCGTTGGCGCGATGCGGCCGGACGATCCGGTGATACGGCGTCGAATCCCACGTGCCCGCGCAGTACCCGGCTGCGTCGTCGGTGAACACGTTGTCGCTGCGGCATTGCGGCGCGGGGCCGAGCAGCACCTCGGCCGGCAGCGTCGCGGACGGCTTGAAGTCCGCGTCGGCGTACAGCGCGAAGAGACCTTGCTTCGTCGGTGTCTCGCACGCCGCCGCGCAGAACGTCAGCCGCACGGGCGCTTGCGCGGCGATGCGCAGCGCGGTGCCGCAGCCGATGACGGCACCCTGTCGCGGACCGAGCACCAGCGGCGCGGCGCCGGCCGCTTCGAGCGTCAACTCGCCTTCGACGACGAGGGTTTCGACGTGCGGAAAGCTCGCCACGTCCAGCGCGCCCACGAAGGCGATGCGCCCGGCGGCCATCGCGTCGGGGCCTTCCCACGCAATCTCGCGATGCGCCGCGAACGGATCGCTCGCGCCGAATCCCTGCTGGCGGAAGGCGGTGGAAGACGGTGCGCCGTCGGCCCGGTGCAACACGAAAACTGCGGTCATTTCTGCTCCTGTGCAATGCGTGGCGACCTGGTTCGAAGCCGTCACGCGATATCGGAAATCGTCGCTCGCCGGCGCTCCTGCCGGAACGCCTCGGCGGCGCATGTCGTCCATGCGTGCGCCTATGCCGCGTGACACGACGCTTCGCGGCGTTCGCCGCGCACGCGCGTCGATGGCGCTCGCACCGGCGCGCCGGCCGTTCGGGCGACCACGTAGTCGCGCGGCGTGATCCCGAGCACGCGCCGGAAATGCCGGCACAGGTGGCTCTGATCGAAGAAGCCGACGTCGGTCGCGACGATCGACGGCGCGAGACCCGCGCGCAGCAGGTCCTGCGCCCGCCGCACCCGCACGAGACACAGATACCGGTGCGGCGACAGACCGGTTTCGCTGCGAAAGCGCGCGGTGAAACGCGACACGCTCAACCCGGCCACCGCCGCGAGCGTGTCGAGGTTCAGCGGCTGCGCGAACGACGCGTCGATCGTGCGCAGCACGTCGCCGATCGCCGGCGACACGGGCCGCGCGACACGCGGCGAGCCAACGAATTGCACTGTCATGTCGAATTCTCCCGGCGCTCGCTTCAATGCAGGAAATCCTGCATCCGGTAATACGCGCCGACGAGCGGCAGGAACCACGCGTGCCCGAAATGGCCGGGTATCGCCGGCCAGTCGAGTGCGCGCCACGGGTTCGACGCGGCCGCGCCATACAGCACGTCGGCCATCACGCGGCCCATGTGCACCGACATCTGCACGCCGTGCCCGCTGTAGCCCATCGAGTAATAGAGCCCGTCGTGCTGGCCCGCGCGCGGCAACCGGTCGGCGGTGATGTCGACCAGCCCGCCCCAGCAATAGTCGAGCCGCACGCCGGCCAGCTCGGGGAAATAGCCGGCCATGCCGGCGCGCAGGATGTCGCCGCTCTTCGCGTCGGAGCGCGGGCTCGACATCGCGAAACGCGCGCGGCCGCCGAACAGCAGCCGGTTGTCGGGCGTCACGCGAAAATAGTTGCCGATCTGGCGCGACGTCACGTACGCACGGCGCTGCGGAAACAGCCGGTTCAACTGCGCGTCGGGCAGCGGCTCGGTCACGACGATGAAGCTGCCGACCGGCGCGATGCGTCGCCGGAACCATGCGAACGGCCCGTGCTGCGACGCGCCGGTCGCGACCAGCACGCGATCGGCGACGATCGTGCCGCGCGTGCAGGTGATCCGGTGGCGCTCGCCGTCCAGCCGGTCGAGCCGTGTGACGGCCGCTTGCTCGTACACGCGTGCGCCGGCCCGCACGGCCGCTTGCGCGAGCCCGACGCCGAACTTGCCCATGTGCATCTGCGCGCCGTTGCGCTGCAGGAGCCCGCCGTAAAAGCCGTCGGACGCGATTTCATCGCGGATCCGCGACGGCTCGATCAGCTCGATGTCCGGATCGACGTCGCGCCGCAACGCATTGAAGGTCTTTTCGAGCCCCGCGAAATGCTGCGGTTTCGCGGCGAGCTTCAGCTTGCCCGTTCGCCGGAAATCGCAGTCGATCGCCTGTTCGGTCACGATCGTCTCGACGCTCTTCACCGCGCTTTCGTACGCGAGATAAAACTGCTTTGCCTGCGCGGCGCCGATGCGCGCGGCCAGCGACGCGTAGTCCTGCGCGACGCCCGTATTGCACTGGCCGCCGTTGCGGCCGGACGCTTCGCCCGCGACCTGCGCGGCTTCGAGCACGACCACCGAGACGCCGCGCTGCGCGAGCGCGAGCGCCGCCGACAAGCCGGTGAAACCGCCACCGATGACGACCACGTCGGCCCGCCCTTCGACGGGCCCGACGCTGCCCGCGCGAAACGCGGGACGGGTATCCAGCCAGTACGATTCCAGTTTCATCGGATTCTTCTCGAGCATTCCCGCAACGACGATCGGCGACCGTTCAATGCGAATCATTTAATCACCGTCAAAAACCGCAGTTGCCGCGTATTCGCGCGCGGCACGCGTACAAATCGCCGTTTTGCGCGACCGCCGCAGCAGACTATGCGGCGGGCCGTTCACCGCGCCGCGCGACGCACGGTTCGCGCGCCACGGACTACAGCTGCACCGGCGTGACACCCGCGGGCGCCGGCTCCGCCTGGAAGCGCGCGAGATCCTCCTCGCTGCGATGGCACAGCACCTGCGCGCCGTTCCCGAGCGTGCGCAGCGACGGGGCCGTGCGGTTGCACACGCCGTCCACGCGCATCGCGCAGCGCGACAGGAACGGACACAGCTCGGCCTCGTGCTCGCGCTCGCCGATCGGCACCAGCGGACGATGGCAGCGCTCGGCCGCATCGTCGAGCCAGCCCGCGCGCAATTCCGGCGCGGACGACACCAGCAGATGCGAATACGGGTGATAAGGCGGCGCGCACAGCGCGTCGCGACTGCCCGTCTCCACGCGCCGGCCCGCATACAGCACGACGATGTCGTCGCTGATCGCGCGCACCTTCGCGATGTCGTGCGTGATGAACACGTACGACACGCCGAGCTTCGCCTGCAGGTCGCGCAGCAGTTCGATGATCGCGGCGCCGACCACGGTGTCGAGCGCCGACGTGACCTCGTCGCACAGGATCAGGTCGGGTTCGGCGGCGAGCGCCCGCGCGAGATTCACGCGCTGCTTCTGCCCGCCGGACAATTCGCCGGTACGCCGCGCGGCCACCGCCGGCGGCAGCCGCACGAGTTCGAGCAGTTCCGCGACGCGCTGCCGCGCACGCGCGCCCTTGATCCCGTGATAGAACGCGAGCGGTCGCGCGAGCGTGCGCTCGACGGTATGCACCGGATTGAGCGCGGTATCGGCGTTCTGGAACACGATCTGCACGCGGCGATGCTGCTCCTTCGTCCGTTTGCCGATATCGCGCGCGAGCGGCACGCCGTCGAGCAGGATCTCGCCGCCGGTCGCCGGCACGAGGCCCGCGATCACCTTCGCGAGCGTCGTCTTGCCGGAACCGGATTCGCCGATCACGCCGACGGTCTGCCCGCGCCCGATGCGCAGGTCGACTTCATGCAGGATCACCTTCGCGGGCCAGCCGTTCGCCGCGCGGCCGCCGTAACCGGCGATCGCGCCGCGCACGTCGAGCAGCGGCGCCGGCGCGGCCGGTCGTCGCACTTCCCCGCCACGTTCGGCATCGTTCGGCGTGACCGCCGCGATCAGGCTCTGCGTGTACGGATGCGTCGGCGCATGCAGGATCTTTTCGGTCGCCCCCGCCTCGCGGATCACGCCGTCGCTCAGCACGACGATCCGGTCGGCCGCCGACCACGCGCAGCCCGCGCACCTCGACGAGCGGGTTCGATTCGTGTCGCATCAGTGTCCTCCGGCGGCGCCGGCCGCGCCCTTGCGGCGGCCGCGATGCGGCAGACCGTCGATCAACAGGTTGACGCCCACCGTCAGGATCGCGATCGCGACCGCGGGCATGATCGCGACGGCCGAGCCGTCGCCGAGGCTCGCGATGTTCTCGCGCACGAGGGAGCCGAGGTCCGCATACGGCGGCTGCACGCCGAGGCCGAGAAAGCTGAGGCCGCTCAGCAGCAGCACGACGAACGTGAAGCGCAGCCCGGTATCCGCCAGCATCGGGTGGATCATGTTCGGCAGCATCTCGACGCACGCGATGTACAGCGCGCTCTCGCCGCGCGCCTTTGCCACCTGCACGAATTCGAGCGTGCTGATGTTGACGGCCAGCGCGCGCGCGATCCGGTACGAGCCCGGCATGTAGCTGACCGCGGCGGTGAGCACCAGCAGCGGCAGCGACGAACCGAACGCGGCGACGAACATCAGCGCGAACATCTTCGACGGAATCGACGTGAGCGCGTCGAGCAGCCGGCTCATCGTCTCGTCGACCGCGCGGCCCGACACGGTCGCGAGCAGCCCGAGCGTCGTGCCGGTCAGCGCGGCGAGCAGCACCGCGGCCAGCGCGAGCAGCACGGTCAGCCGCGTGCCGTACAGGATGCGGCTCAGCATGTCGCGGCCGAGGAAGTCGGAACCGAACGGCAGCTTCGCACCGAACGGCGCGAATACATCCGGCGTGACGATCGCGCCGACGTCGTGCGGCGCGAGCAGCGGCGCGAACACCGCGATGAACAGCATCAGGCCGACCATCGACAGGCCGACGCGGCCGCCGGTCGTCAGTCTGATGCGTGCGCCGCGGCGCTTGCGGGGCTGGTCGGGGGACGGCGCGGCGGGCGGCGTCGCGCCTCCCCACGGCGCGCGCGGTTCGCCTGACGGCGGCAGCGCGCTGCTGCGATGAACGGGTTCGGTCGGGTGCATGGGCGGCATCTCGGAAGAAAAACGGGACACTCAGGTCCGCAGTCGCGGGTTCGACACGATCGAGCACAGATCGGCGAACAGCACGAGCATCAGGTACGCGACGCAGAAAATCAGCGTGCATGCCTGGACCAACGGGAAATCGCGGTTGCCGACGGCATCGACCATCAGGCTCGCGAGGCCCGGATAGTTGAAGATCGTCTCGACGACGATCACGCCGCCGAGCAGATACGACAGGCTCAGCGCGATCGCGTTGGCGATCGGACCGATCGCGTTCGGCAGCGCGTGGCGCAGCACGACGCGCGCGGGGCTCGCGCCCTTGAGCATCGCCATCTCGACGTACGACGCGCTCAGCTGCTCGATCACCGCGGCGCGCGTCATCCGCGCCATCTGCGCGATCACGACCGCGCACAGCGTCAGCACCGGCATCGCATACGCCCGCAGGAAATCGTGCAGGCTGTCGATCGGGCCGCTGTACGACAGCGCGGACAACCAGCGCAGCTTCACCGCGAACACGAGCACGGCGACCGTCGCGATCAGGAACTCCGGCGTCGCGACGAGCGACAGCGTGCCGAGGCTGATCACGCGGTCGACCACCGACTCGCGTTTGACCGCGGCGAGGATGCCGAGCAGCAGCGCGATCGGCACCGACACGGCGGTCGTGATCGCCGCGAGCGCGAGCGACTTCGGCAGGCGCCCGCCGATCAGCTCCGACACCGGCATGTCGCCGGACAGCGAACGGCCGAAATCGCCGTGCAGCAGCCCGCCGAGCCAGTGCACGTAACGCACGTGCGCCGGCATGTCGAGCCCGAACTGCTGACGCAGCGCGGCGACCGTCTCCGGCGTCGCCGACTGACCGAGCGCGGCCTGCGCGGCGTCGCCCGGCAGCAGGTTCGTGATCGTGAAGATGATCGCGGACACGATCAGCAGCGTCAGCGCGGTGACCGCGATGCGTCGACCGATCAGCCCAAGCAGGATTCGATTCATGAAACGGCACTCCGGGAAAGATCCCGCGCGACCGGGGCGGTGGCCCGCTGCGGCCGCGCGGCGGCGTCACGTATCGACGTCAGGCGTTCCACCACACATACTCGGCGAACATGAAGCCCATCATCCCGCCGGTCGGGATCGACCCGAGGCCCGCGAGCCGCTTGTCGTAGCCGTCGAGGAAGCTGATGAACGCCGGAATGCCGACCCGGCCCTGCTGCGCGACGAGCGTCTGCATCTCGCCGTACATCTGCTTGCGCTTCGCATCGTCGGTCTCCGAGCGCGCGGCGAGCAGCAGCTGATCGAACTTCGCGTTCTTCCAGCCCGACTCGTTCCACGCGGCGTCCGACTTGAAGAACTGCGTGAACAGCACGTCGGCGCTCGAGCGCGGGTTGATGTTGCCGAAGCCGAGCGGATGCTTCATCCAGTGGTTCGACCAGTAGCCGTCGGGCGACACGCGGTTGACCTGCAGGTTCAGCCCGATCTTCTGGCCGGCCTGCTGCAGCAGCACGGCCATTTCGATCGACCCGTTCGCATCGGACGTCGCATAGATCGGCGGCAGCGCCGTGCCGAGCGCGCCGGCCTTCTGGAACAGGAATTTCGCCTTGTCCGGATCGTGCGGCCGCTGCGGCAGCGACGCGTTGAAGTAGCGATGCCCCGGCGGGATCGGCTGGTCGTTGCCGATCACCGCATAGCCGCGAAATACCGCCGAGCGGATCTGTTCGCGATCGAACAGGTACTTCATCCCCTCGACGAAATCGGGATTCGCGGTGATCGGGCTTTCGCTGCGCATGATCAGGTCGGTATAGAGCCCCGACTTGGTTTCCTTCAGCGCATAGCCGGGCGTCGACGCGACCCGTTGCGTCGAGCGCGGGTCGATCGCGTTGATCAGGTGCACGTCGCCCGACAGCAGCGCGTTCAGGCGCGCGGCGCTGTCGCTGATGCCGATCAGTTCGATCTCGTCGAGATACGGCATGCCCGGCTTGAAGTAGCTGTCGTTGCGCACGCCGACGGTCGACACGCCCGGCTTGAACGACTTGAGCTTGTACGGACCGCAGCCGATGCCGGTCGCGAAATCGGTCGTGCCGTCCTTGACGATCACGAGTTGCGGCGTCGCGAGGATGACCGGCAGATCGGCGTTCGCGCTGGCGAGCGTGAGCGTGACCTCGTCCGGGCCGCTCGCCTTCGCGTCCGCGAACTGGTCGGCGAGCGGCTTGACCTTCGACGCGGTGGCCGCGTTCTTGTGGCGCATCAGCGAGAACACCACGTCGGCCGGGCCAACGGGTTTGCCGTCGTGGAACGTGACGCCCTTGCGCAGCTTGATGATCCAGGTCTTCGCATCGGTCGTGTGCAGCGACTCGGCGAGATTCATCTGCGGCGTGAGGCTCCCGTCGAGCTGCGTGAGGCCGCTGTAGAACATGAAGAAGCGGATGTAGTCCGCGCCCGTCGAGCCCTTGGCCGGGTCGAGCGTATCGGCGGTCGAGCTGGATTCGTTCGCGACCCGGATCTTGCCGCCGCGCTTCGGCGCGGGCGCGGCGAATGCCGACTGCGCGCTCGTCAGCAATCCGCCGCCGCCGACGGCCATCATGCCGCTCGCCGCCATGACCCGCATCATGTCGCGGCGCGTGAAGCCGCCCTTGCCACCATTGTCGATATCGTCGCTCATCCGAACTGCTCCTGACTGTGTAAAGTGGGTCATAGGGTCCAGCGTGGTTGTTCGATCCCGCCGCGCCCGCTTGCTGGTGGCGGGCGCGACGCCGTGCACATGCAATTCATTTAAGCATCGCCAAAATGCCGGTTGTCCCGATTCGGGCCGCCCTCACGATACGAATCGACCGTTTTGGGTGGCCTGCGCAGCATGATTTGCTGCGTGCGCCGGGGACCATCGGCGGGTGCCGGCCGCATGCCGGCGCGCACGTGAAAGTTCAGAGGATTGTTCGCCGGCATCCACGCGTTGATCCCGCAGGCGCGACGCGAATGCGTGCAGGCTCGCGCGACGTGGCGACACCGGCCGCCTGCCGCATTGCGCGTGTTTCTCCCGGGATCGCGACGGGCGGCACCACGCGTGCGCGGCACCGCACCGGGGAAACGCGTCGCTTACAGCCCGAGCTGCGTCGCGAGCTGGCCGATGTCCGACACTTCGTAATAGTTGTAGAACGGCGTGCCCGGCTCGTGGCCGCGATTCACGAAGGCCTTGTGCCTGATTCCCAGATCCTCGGCCGTCATCAGGTCGTAGCGCAGGCTCGACGACACGTGCAGCACGTCCTCGGGCTTGCAGCCGAGCTTGTCGAACATGTATTCGAAGCCCTGCATCCGCGGCTTGTACGATTGCGCCTGCTGCGCGGTGAACACCGCGTGGAACGGTGCGCCGAGCTTGTCGACGTTGCTCATGATCTGCTCGTCCATCGCGTTCGACAGGATCACGAGCTTGTACTTCGTCGCCAGCCGTGACAGCCCGGCGGGCACGTCCGGATGCGGGCCCCAGCTCGGCACCGCACGATAGAACAGCTCGGCCTCGGCTTCGTCGAACGTCACGCCGACCCGCGCGCAGGTGCGGCGGATCGCGTTGACGACGACGTCGCGATACGGCTTCCACGCACCGAGCACCTCGTCGAGCCGATAGGCGGCGAACGCGCGCACGAATGCCTCCATCGCGGCCGGCGACAACCGGTCCGCATAGATTTCGCGCGCCGTCTCGGCCATCCGGAAATGGGTCAGCGTGCCGTAACAGTCGAAGGTGATGTACTTCGGTTCAAACTGGATCATGATGACGTCCTGTCGGTGTGAAGCCCCGGCGGGCCGGGG
>FTHQ01000024.1_pt1 | contig 21570 bp, 18 predicted proteins | sample 1641001 | NCBI WGS metagenome assembly FTHQ01 (sample SAMEA3914872, study PRJEB12502) | metagenome | biome: forest; material: soil | place: Canada | collected 2011-07-03 | depth 0.3 m | reverse complement strand
CCATGGCATCTCAGGTTTGTATGTCGCTCGGGCATTGGACCGCGCAGCTCGCTTCCGTGGCTATCCCAAGGCGGTGCGAACAGACCAGGGCCCCGAATTTACGAGCCGCGCGCTTGACCAGTGGGCGTATGCGAACGGCGTCGCTCTGAAGTTGATTCAGGCGGGCAAGCCAACGCAGAATGCGTACATCGAATCGTTCAACGGCAAGTTCCGCGACGAATGCCTTAACGAGCACTGGTTCACGACGCTCGCGCATGCTCGGGCAGTCATCGCGGCATGGCGTCAGGACTACAACGAGCAAAGGCCGCACAGCGCACTGAACTACCTTGCGCCGTCAGAGTTTGCGGCGAAACATCGGGCAACCGCGGATACTCCTGCCGCTTTCCAGGAGTTGGTTTAAAGGGACTTTGCTAGAAGCCCATTGGCCCTATTGATGGGGGCAGGTCACTCGGAACTGACTCGCTTGCGGTGGCGGGAGGTGCTTTCATGAACGTCAAGCTAAATCAACACCTGAGCCAACATCCGTCAATCGCAGACTTCTACGTCATTCCATCGTGTGGCGACGAAAGCAACAGCCTGGGGGCCGCGTGGGCACTTTCGTCAAAGCTCGACGTATCTCCGGAAGGCGGTCTGCGCGACATCTACTGTGGCCGGCGCTACGGGTCCGATTCATACGAGCGTGCGCTTGACGCAGTGAAGGGGGCTGACGTGACCGTAGATCGACCGAAGGACATTGAAGACGCCGTGGCGGAACAGCTGGCGGCGGGAAGAATCGTCGCCCGTTTTGCAGCAGGTGCCGAGTTCGGCGCGCGGGCGCTTGGCAATCGGTCGATTCTTAGTCGCCCGGATTCGATCGGTAATCTCCAGGAAATCAATTCGGCCATCAAGTCTCGTGATTTCTGGATGCCCTTTGCGCCTTCGGTACTCGACATCGGTGTCGATCAATTGTTGGCGACCAAAGCGATCCCACACTCGCCGCATATGATGATTTCCTTCGATACGACCACCGAGGGTGCCAAGTTGCTTGCCGCAGCGATTCATCCGAAAGACAAGACCGCGCGTGCGCAGATCCTGCGGCGGGACGATAACGAAACTTACTACCGACTGGTCGCACGATTCCACGCGCTGACCGGTATTCCCGCCGTACTGAACACTTCGTTCAACATCCATGGCGAACCGATTGTTGAAACGCCGGAAGATGCCGTTTCAGTTTTCGTTCGATCTGGGCTCCGAACGCTTGCGCTGGGGCCCTACTTGCTGACCAAAAATGACCGCCATGGACTGCCCGAAAATATTGCGTGAGGTCAATCTCGAGTACGCCAACTCGTATCGGCTTGCCTCGACCTGTGAAGAACTGCTGTTGCCGCGCTGCGCGGATGACGTCGCTGAAATGTTCGAGCGCGGCGGTGCAGCGTCGTTTCCGATTCTCGGCCATGGCAGCAACGTGATTCTGTCTCGGACACGCTACCCTCGCGTCATGAAATTCGGTCGTCGTTTCGGCGCCGTCACGCGGCTGGCCGAACATGTTGTGTATGCCGATGCCGGCGCCAGCCTTCGTAGGGTCGGGTTAGCATGCGAGCGCTTCGGACTGGCCGGATTCGAGGTTCTGGGAAACATTCCGGGCTCAGTTGGCGGAGGCATAGTGATGAACGCGGGAGCATTCGGGGACGACATTTCCAGTGTCGTTCAATCGGTACGGGTTTATGCGATCCACACCCGGCAAGTGATCGAACTCGATCGGTCCGAGTGCGAATGGGGATACCGATCTTCCGGCTTCCAGCACGGCGCGTACGTGGTACTCGGCGCGTACTTCCGACTACATGATGGCGATCCGCACGAGCTCCGGATCCGGCGACTGGCTAATCTCGCGCTCAGGCGCGAGCGATTTCCCGGCTCGGAACCGAACGCTGGGAGCGTGTTCAAACGACCAGCGCACGGGATGAAAATCGGTGAAATGATCGAGGCACTCGGGCACAAGGGGCTCACCATCGGCACAGCACGGATTTCGCCCAAGCACGCCGGGTTCATCGTTGTTCGGCGTCCCGGACGCGCGAACGACATTTGCCAGTTGATCGACTTCATGCGGAGCGAGATGTGGAAACACTTCAATGTCGAGGCGGAAGTCGAACAGCGAATCCTGTAGAGGTGGAACGAACCTTTTTGTCGAGGGAATGAATGGGAATTTTTCAAAGATACTCGTCCGTATCGGCCAAACTTGATCCTCAAGTTCGCTGGAATTTCGAGACTGCACGTTCGTCAGACATTGCCAGGGTCTGGACTTTCCTCAAGGAGAGCCAACCCAAGATATTCAACGGCCCGGTACTGATGTCTCACGGCACCTCCGGCGATGATCGATCGTTGCGGGTGAACCTGCTTCGAACTACCTACGCGGCATTCATGGCGTGGAGAGAACTCGACCATCCGGACAGGAGCGCCAAGCTTTGCTTTCCAATCGCAGCAATTAGGACATCAGACGATTTCTATGTACTGGGCACCATGGCGTCGCATACCTCGAATGCCGGTCTGACCTACTTTCCCTCCGGGACATTGAATGACGACGACGTTCTGCCGGACGGAACGGTTGCCTTGGAACGTGCTCTGGCGCGTGAGGTTGAAGAAGAAACCGGCTTGACTCGGGCAGACTACGAGTTGGTCGACGGATGGATTCGAGTCGAAAACGACGTGCGTTGCGCGTTTTTTAAAGAGGCTCGTTTGAGGTGGTCCCGATCCGAAGTCTCGGGACGAATCGCATCGTTCTTAGACCGTCAGGCCGATCCTGAGCTGTCAAGCATCGCGTTTATCAAGGATCCAGCAGACGCTGCTGGGCTCAACTTGCCAGCCGTTCAACGGGAATACTTCGCAAAGATTTTCGCTGCACCGAAACTGTGACGACAAGCTACTTTCGAACGACCAACACTCGCACAAAATTTCCACCATGCATGCGGATACAGCGGTGCGTCACGGCGCAAGCGAGTGGCGAGCATTTTCGGGTGATCCTAAAGCGATACAGGCCATCCGGTCTGGCGCGTGCTGGGTCATCGAACGCGCCACCTACTTCGACAGCGATCGCCATATCTGGCGAGAAGCCGACATTGAAATTTGCGCCGGAGAAATCGTCGGCGTCTGCGAGCCCGGGACATCGCATGCTTCGATCCGACGCGATGCGCGCGGTCTGCTTTGCTTGCCGGGACTCATCTGCGCGTCACTGAATGCGGAGAGTGCGTGTGCAAACCTGTACGACTACGTCAGACAAGCGGTAGCCTCGGGATTCACCACCGTAGGGATCTTTTCGGAAAATGTGGCGCAGGATGCTCAAACGGTCGGTGCCTTCGGTATCCGTCCCGTCTTCTACCATGTCTTGAGGGATAGGTGGGTGGGCCGAGGACACAGACCGGTGACCATGTCGATCGGCGCGTGTATCCACGGGTTTCGCCAGACGCAGCGCTGTACATCCGGTTCGCGCGTCTCAGTGTTCCCTGCGATCGGCTCACAGTTCGGTGCGTCACCCGCGCTGCTCGTGGCGTTGCATGAGATCGTAAAGGACCAAGCGTCCCGCTTGGTCATTCGGCTCGACGCCGGCGGAGACGGTATCTCCGATTTCCATGACGCGTATGGCTGTTCCAGTGTCTCTTTGCTATCCAATCTGGGAGTTCTCGATCGCCATGTCATGGCGTTCCCGGTCTCGTCGCTCAATCGAGTCGACTGGCGGCTGATGAATGCATCCGCGTGTGCAATCGTCGCATGCGATGCCCATCACTGGAATAGCATACGACGGCAGGGATATTCCGCGATTGATCGGGAACTTGCGACCCGCTTGTTCGCGCGCGAACAGTCCTCCGACTGGAGGTATCAGAACGACGAGCTTTTCGATATGCTGACGTGGAAAGGAGCCCAGTCGCTGGCGCTGGATAATCTCGGCAAGATTGCGCTCGGCCAACGCGCCGATCTGCTGTTTTATGCCGACTCTGTCCAAGCTGTGTCATCGCGGGGGCAGTCCGCAAGCGACCTGTTCATGCGGTGTATTACGCGCTCCCGGCCGTTAGCCGTTTACGTCAACGGGCAACCCGTCGCATCCGCGGGACACGTATAACTCATCGAAGCGATGCGAGCCGCGCATTGGCCTCTGCCACCCGGAATACCTCCGGATCGAAGGGTTCGTCCAGCCATGCCAGCAACTCGCGCTTGTCATCAGTCATTCGGCCGGAAAGCGTGCGCAGCAGCGCCGCATAGCCGGCCGGACCGCCGCAGTCCTCGGGCGGACAGGCACGGGCGCCGGCCACGCACCGCGGGGTGCGCACCTCCGGCGCCGCGATGGACACGGCCTCGATCTCGATAACATGCCGCCAGTCGTCATCCAGGTCATACGTGTACGTGAACGATGACCCGGCACCGCCGGTTGCCTCGAGCCGCACGTCGGCCGCGCCGCTCGCTGTGGGCGGTAGCATCCCGATCGCCCCGGCGAGGCCAAAGCCGTAGCGATGGCGGTTGTGCCAGCCCATTGCGGCCTGGATCACGTCGTGTAGGTCATCCAACGCAATGTCGGCCGGCACCTCGAGCCGACGCCAGATCGCCGGTTCCACCCCCTCCAGGCTGATCCGCAACCGCATCACGCGCGGGCCGGACGGCACGGACGCGGCGTCGCGCACCGCCGCGGGCGCACGGGAATTACCGGCACCGCCCGGAAACGGAATCACATTGCCGGCTGGCACCCGATAGGTCCACGTGCGCGCCGTGCCGACCCACTGCGCATCGATCTCGGCCACGCAATTGTGCAGGTGCGCTTCGTCGCGGATCTCGTCGAACAGCGTCTCGAGCTCCGCGTCGAGCGCCGCCTCGTCTTCGTGCCGCACCTTGAGCGCGTACACGCCGGGCGCGATGCGTTCGGCCGCGTGATCAGCGAGGATGCCGCGCTCGAGCGCGCGGATCGTGCGCGCCCGCCCCCGCCCGCCTGGCGCGACGTTCTCGACACGCAGCGTGAGCTTGATCGGCGCGGCCCGCATCCCGGCCACCTCGTCATCGTCGCGCGCACTGAAGGCGTCGCCCGCTTCGTCATCACGGATCAACTGCGGCATGGAACTCGTGAGCGCCGTCGCCGATTCGGTGGGAGCCGCTCGCGCCTGTTGCTGGTAATAATCGAGGGCCGCCTCGAGCACGCGCTGCTGCTGCGCCTTCACGTAGATCGAGGTGGTGGCGAGCGACGCGTGGCCGAGGATTTGCTGCACCACGTCGATCGGCACACCGCGCGCGGTCGCGTCGGTGCCGAACGTATGGCGCAACGCATGCGCACTGGTTTTTTGCAGCTGCGCCGCGTCCCACAGCGACAACACGCCCCAGCGCTGCAGCTCGACCTGCAGGCGTCGCAGCGCGGTGCGCACCAGGCGCCCGAGTGCATCGGGCGCGTAAGTCTCGGCGCCGGTTTCATGCCGCGCCTGCGCGGCCGCTGTGCCGGGAATCGTCAGGGGTGCCAGCAAGGGCCAGTCGGGCGCGGAATCATCAGTCACGTCGTTGTCATCGGCCCGCGCCCGGCAGTCGTCCCAGATCAGCCCACGATCGGCCCAGTGCGCGCGCAGCGCCGCGAGCGTCGTCGGACTGACCGGCACCGTGCGCACCTTGCTGCGTTTGCCGATGAGCGTCAGCGTCCACACCGCTTGCCCCTTGATGCCATCCACGCGTTTCAGGCCGCTGCGCCGTGCGCACGCCGCTTCGGCGCGGCGCAGGCCCGAATCGACCATCAGGCCGATCGCCGCGCGCGCGATGCGCCACTGCGTGGCGTCCTCGTCCGGTCGGGCGCAGCGCGCATCGAGCGTGTCGCGCAGCGTGCGCAGCAGATCGGCCGGCAACGCCCGCTCGACCTGCAGCGACCATTCGCGCGTGACGGTCGCCGGCAGCGTCACGGCGCTAAACGGGTTGCCGGCCAGATAGCGGACTTTCACCAGCCAGTCGAACGCCATGCGCAGCGTGCGCACCGCATAGGCCTGGCTGTCGGCCGACAGTGAGCCGGTGAACGGCCGCCAGCGGCCGCTCACGCGGGGGCGCTTCGGGCCGCAGAAGTCCGCCGCCGGATGCCCCAGGAAATCCTTATAGGCCTCGCAGTCCTCGACCCGTAGCGACGACACCGCGATGCCGCGCACCTTCAGTGCCCACAGCACGAAGCGCTCGACCTCGCGGGTGTACGCGCGCAGTGTCGCCGGCCGATCCCGATAGCGCATGAGCCACGCATGCAGCGCAGCCAGATCGTGCTCGGCGTGAATGAACGGGAACCCAACCGCGCGGTTCGTGCCGCCCGCGCCCGACAGTTCGACCGGCGCAGCCAGTCGCTCAAGCGGCGCGAGTGCCGCGCTGCCCGGGCCGACCACGATCGCGCGGTCGGGCGCCGGCGCGAGCGGCGCCGTGTCGACGTCGGCGTCGACCCGCGCGCCGAGCGTCGTCTCGTGCCGCCGCAGCCACGCAACCAGCGTCCTGGCGCGCAATGGGCCGATGCGCGGCACCGACCGCCACCAACTGCCGCCGTGCCGATTGCAGTACGCAACCAGCTCGCCCAGCGTCGCGATCCCTTCCCCGGCCAGCCGCCGCGCGATGAGCGGCCGGAACCACAGCGCAACCGCGTGGTCGGCTGCTGGCGCGGCGGCCGCGAGCTTGGCCGCGTCCTCGACCATTCGAAGCGTCAAGGCGGTCAGTTTCGCCTCGCCGTGCTGCCGCATCGACGCGCGCAAGTGATCGGCCAGCGCCGCCGAACCATTGAGCAGCGCCAGGCGCACCAGCGCGTCGCGCATCGTCATGAGATGCTGCTCGACCGCGTCGGCCTCGGCCGGCACTGCACTGTCTTCGACGTCGTAGAAGCGACGCGCGATAGTCGCCGCCGGGATGCCCTGGATGCGCGCGCGCAGCGCCGCGAAGTCGGTGCGCGTGTAGGTCGCCGGCGGCGGCACCGTCACCGCTTGCGGCCGGTTAGCCATCCGACCGCTCCCGCCCGGGCGGACCGTTCACGCGATCATCGTGGCGCGCGCGTGGTTCGACCCGCGCCGATCGCGGCGGCCGCCGTCGCGCCTGGGGGAACCGGCCCATCATCTTGATATGCCCCTATATTAGCAAATGGCAATACTACTATTTTAGCCATTAAACAGCAGACTGCTAATGTGAATTAGCAGACAAGGTGCCAAGCTAAAAAAAATCGGGCCGCCCAACGCCATGGACAGCCCGCATTCAACCCAACTACAGCGACCGTGCCGTCCAAGCCAGCGGTCGCCGAACCCAGTATAGACGCTGCCGTACCGTCGACAAGGTCCGTTTCAGTCGGCAAGCCGCCTATCCGGGCTGGACGCCCTGCTCGCCCCGAATCGGGGGCGGGTCGTGCAGTCAATGCCGCTCAGAGGAGTTATCGGCATTGACGACGCGCCACAAAAACCCGGCCGCAGCCGGGTCTGCATGGTCAGTGGCCGCTTTCGACCTCCAGCGCGATCGCCAGGTTGCGCGCATCGGCGGGTTTCAACGACGCGCGATTCAGGTCCAGCGTGATGTCGAAGCCCTCGCCCTGTTCGTAGTCGGCATCCACGCCCTTGCGCGCGAAGAAGTTGCGCACTTCCGTGACGGTCTCGTCGCGCAAGCGCTCGAGGCCAAACGCATCCTTCAGCTCGTTCGCCGGGATATTGAAGTGGTAAACCTGGTCGCCCGAACGGGCCACCCGTTGGATCGCGCTGTTGACGAACGCGTCGTACGCGCCCTGCAGGTAATCTTTGTTCAGCGGCATTTCGCCCTCCATCTGGGATGTTTTCGACGATTATACAGGCCGCTTCTCGGCTGTCAATCAAATCCTTAACTAGACCTTAGCGTGGCCTTATAGATCGTGTCGGATCGCCCGACCCGCTTCTGTTCTCGATTTTCGCGCTCTACTTCCCGGGCCGGCCGCTCACGCAGCGGGCTCATCGTCCGGCAGTTCGGGGTCCGGCAGGAACGACACCTGGCCCGGCGGGATGACGAAGCTCGGCAACCAGTCGTCGAGCGCCGTACACACGTGCTCGTAGGCCGCGTCGAGCCCGGAACCCTCCGGTGCGTTCGGCGGATCCGGAAACAGGCGCCGGCCGGTCTCGATCATGTCGTCGCAGAGGAAGCCGTACCGCCCCTTTTGCAGCATGGTCCACAGCGCATCGTAGCGCTCGGCCTCGAGGGACATCAGACCGACCGACATCGCGTCGGCGATCCGGAACTTCATGTAGCCGATGCACCACTCGAGGAACATCTGCTGGACAGCCGTCATTGGGTGGGTCACTTCGCCATCTCCTTCGCCACGCCCACGTATCGCGGCACGGCGATCGGCATACCTGGTGCGCCCGGCGGTCGGCTGGCGCTTATTGCTCGCCCCGGGACGCATTGACCGTGCACACGATGCACGCCGCGAACGTTACTCCCGCCGGTACGCTCCAGCCGAGCGCGAGGCACCCGACAGTCAATGAAAAGGCAAAAATCGCCGCACCGCCGAATCCGTTCATCCCCGCTCCTATTCTGTTCTCAGGCGCGCTGTCGTGCGTCGGTGGCGCCCATCGTGCCGCGGGCGGCCGCCACGCAGCGTTACGTCGCTGGCCGCAGCCAGTTTTCGACCGGCAGCCCGGCAACGCGGGTGAACTCAGCCGTATTGTCCGTGACCAGGACCGCGTCGACGGCCAACGCATGCGCGGCGATCAGCATGTCGTTGGCGCCGATCAACTGGCCTTGCTTCTCGAGCTCGGCCCGCAATCGCCCGTAGCAGCGGTCCGCGTCGGGCTGCAGCGGCAACACGGTCAGGCTTGCGAGCAGCTGCTCGACGCGCTGCGCGAGCGTCGAAGAGCCACGCTTCCAGACGCCGAACCGCAGTTCCGCCGCGACGACGATCGAGGTGCACACTTGCTCCGGCGGGGTTTCTCCGATCCGGGTGGCGCATGCGCCGCGCGGGTCGCGGATCACGTTCGACAAAATGTTGGTATCGAGCAGGTACAGCGTCATTCGATGTCGACCGGTTCAGCGGGAAGGTCCTCGATGTCCGGAAAGGTCTCGTCCAGCGGGGCCCATTGGGCGAACAGCTCACGCAAGGGCGCGGCCTCCACGGGCTCAATGATCAAGCGGCGGCCTTCCCGCTGGATGGTGACCTCCGAGACCGGCAATTCGAATTCGCGCGGGATCCGCACGGCCTGGCTTCGCCCGTTGCGAAACAGGCGCGCGTGGCGGGTGTCATGGGTTGGCATGGGGACCTCTAATTCAAACAGGATGGCATATGCCACAGCATATACAAGCCGACGCGAATTCGCAATGCACTCATGTCGATGTCGGCGCATCGATCGATCGGTCTGTCTGCTTGGAGTAAATCACTTGCTGTTGCGGGCCCGTTTCAGTTCAAGTGGGTCTTCGCGGGTCACGGTCCGTGCAGGCTTGTCGTCGCGCAGCCCGCGAAACGACGGATGACGCAACTGTCCGGTCGGCGTCCACTCGAGAAACGCTACTTCGGCAACGAGCTCCGGCTTCAGCCAGTGGAACTCGCGATCGGCTTCGGGTTCCGGCGCGCGGACGAACGGCGAGCGCTTGCGGCCCAAGGATGGAAGGCGGTCTTCGAATTCCCGTGCCTGGCGGGGCGCGAAGCGCGGCGCGACGTGTCCGACGTAACGCAGCTGTCCGCCCTCCTCGTACACACCGAGCAGAACCGCTCGCACGCCCCCGGTGGCGCCCTTACGGCGCGAAAATCTGCCAATGACGAACTCCTGGCGTTTACTGCATTTGAGTTTGATCCAGCGGTCCGATCTTCCTGAGCGATACGGCGCGTCCACCCGCTTGCCCATGATTCCCTCTAGGCCGAGGGCACACGCCGAGGCCAGCATGGCGTCAGGGTCGGCATCGATCGCCTCAGAGAAGCGCACCTCGTCCCCGAGAATTTCGGCAACGAGCTTCGTCAGCGTGGCGCGGCGTTCACGCCACGTCCACGGCCGGAGATCATTGTTGTTAAGCCACATCAGGTCGAAGACGACAAGCGAAATCCCCGCAGTTCGACGTCTATCAAACGCATTCTGCAGGCCGTTGAAGTTTGGGCGCCCTTCTGTATCGAACCAGACGGCCTCCGCGTCAATCCATGCACGGTTGACCGGCAATCGTTCAAGGACTGACCTCAGGTGCGGTAGTCGGGCGGTCCAGTCGTGGCCGTTCCTGGTGAAGATTCGAACGTCACCAGCGTCGATACGCGCGAGCATCCGGTAGCCGTCGAATTTGATCTCATATCCCCACTCTCCCGACGTTGGGGGTTCTGCAGCAAGCACAGCAAGCGACGGCTCGATGAATTCCGGCATGCGTCCATTTCTGGCTACTGGCGTCCGGGCACGGATGCCGCGCTCACTTGTCCACCGCCCCATATGCCCTCCTCGCTTTGCAGGTATGTGGGCAATCTATATGCCCGTTGCATGGGGCATTTGACTAGGCCAGGCCGGTCTTGGCTCGAGCCAAGATCGGCCGTACAGAGGGCGAATGCACTCTTTGGGTCGGTGGCAAGCGTAACCACCCCAATCTCAATGAGCTGCTTCCGTGGGATCTTGGCTCGAGCCAACCCTTGGACATCTTGTGAGACTCCCTATAGAAACCGGTCTTGGCTCGAGCCAAGACTGTTTAGAAGTGCGGTTCATGGCTAATCATCCAACATCGGATCTGCGATCGTGGCTCGGGCCAAGTCGGTGGCATTTTTGCTCCGAACGTTGTTCCTTGACCACATTTTGTAAAGGCCACAAAAAAATATAGCTATTTGATTGACTTATTTTGACTGAAGAATAAAACTCCGATCGTTGAAACAAACACTTTCCAGTGGAGGTGAAATGGTCATCACGATTGGGGCGGAAAAAGGAGGTGTTGCTAAGACGCGGTTAGCAACGCACATTGCAGCCCTGGCTGCCGCGGAAGACGTGGATGTCGTTCTTCTGGATACTGATAAGCAGGGGTCTGCGATGAGTTGGTCGCGAATTCGAAACGAGGAGGGCGTTACACCTGCCATTCCAGTGCTCGCTCTCCCGGCTAATCCGGCCCGGGAACTGGCAAACCTTGCCAACAAGTACACCCTCGTCGTGGTTGACATCGGCGCGCAGAACTATCGGACGATGCTCGAATGCGCACTGTTATCCGATCTCGTGCTGGTCCCCTGCGGGCCTGATCAACAAGAAGTGGAGTCGACCCTGAATGTCTTCGCGACCCTTAAAGACATGGGGCCGCGGCATGAAAGCGGTGAGATCCCAGCATACGTGGTGCTCACTCGGGTGTCGCCGGTAGAAGGATCGAAGGCGACTGCGGAATTGCGGGCATATTTGAAAAGCGAAGACATTCGAGTTTTCGATTCCCAGATTCCGCAGAGAGAAGCTTGGCGTGCGACCGGCAAGACCGGCAGGGCCGTTCATGAGCTGAAGGGCCGTGATCGGTCGAAGAAGGCGATCGATGAGATGGAGGCGGTCTATCGGGAAATCATTGAGCGGATCAACGGGGCGGAGGTCGAATAATGGCTACATTTCGGAAAAAAGCGGTAGCGGTCGAGAGGGTTGCCGCAGTGGAGGAAGCAGCTTCGTCGGCTCCGATCGTCGGCGATCCGCGCATGGCGCCGTCGTTGGCGACTATCTCGCAGCTTAGGGGCGGAGAGGTTGGCTCGAGCCAAGGTGCCACGAAGTACGAAATTGGGCAGACATATGAAGTTCCAATTGGCAAAATTAAATCAAATTCTGTCAATCCGAGAGCCATCTATACAGCTTCTGCTGTATCCGAGATGGCAGAGTCCCTAACGGCCCGCGGGCAAGGCCAATCGGCGAGCGCGTATGTCGATGAAGCAGGCGACATCGTGCTCATTGACGGAGAGAGGCGCCTTCGTGGTGCTCGAGCGGCCGGGCTGCCGACGTTGCGGGTAGAGATTCGTCCTAAACCAGCAAGTGAGCGGGAACTGTATGAGGAAGCGCGCGCTGCCAACGTGGAGCGTAAGGATCAAAGCCCGCTCGATGACGCGCTCAAGTGGAAAGAGCTGCTTTCGCGGAAGATTTATCCGACACAAGTGGCTTTGGCCAAAGCGCTCAATCTCGGGGAAGACCATGTAAGTCGGACTCTGTCGCTCGCTCAACTGCCAAGCAGGATTGTTCAAGCCGCCGCCGAGTATCCGGAACTTCTCTCTCTCAAAATGCTGAACGCAATTCGGGAGTTCTGGGAAGTGAAAGGGGAAGAGGAGACCCTCGAACTCGTCCTCGATGCTGCTAAGACCGGGATCGGGTACCGCGACGTCGCCGCTCGCAGAAAGGCTGCGGCAAAAGGGACGGTTAAGCGGCCGCGGTCTACGCGCGAGCAACTGTCGTTCCGTGGGGCAAAGGGAGAGTTCAAGTCGTTCGAGGAGGATGGCCGGATCGAGTTGAAGCTGAAGGGTTTGGCTCCGGACGTCGCGGCAGAGATCAGCGAAAAAATCTTGGCCCTTTTTCCAAAGGAATAGGGCGACTGTTAGACCGTGAAGAGTGTCTCCTGGATGACGCTGGAGGACATCGCTCACGTGACCGGGCAGGACACACGACTATCGGTTATGCAGCGATGGGAGCCAGCGTTACCTAGTATTTTGGACTCGTCTCTGGAGCGATGGAGGGTGACGTTCTTCCAGCGATGCTCTATATGGGACGGGCATGAGCGTGAGAGTGTGTACTCACCTTGCTCGGGGGGCAGCTTGACGGTGTCGTGTCGTTCTTCCAGCGATGCTGATAGGGCGCGGTCGTTCCTCCAGCGATGGTCGAGATGCCCTCTCTGTCCTGTACTGTCGTTCTTCCAGCGATGATTTGCCATGCCGACGCTGCTCTGTTGGCGCATAGGTATCGTGCTTACAACGATGGATAGGTCGATTAGAAAAAGATTAAAAGAAGATTAGGCGCTGTGGACAACAGTGGTAGCGGATTGATTGTAAAGGCGTTTTTTGCAAGGGCCGCTCGCTGGAAGAACGATAGTGGCATCGCTGGCGATACGAGTGTTGCCTCGCTGGAGGCACGATTGACCACGCTGGAAGCACGATAGGGACATCACGCTGGAGGAACGAGGAACATCGCTGCAGTGACGAATGCGCCGTGGTACATCGCTGGAGGCACGATAGTCCCGTAGTTTTTTTGCTGAACCATCGCTGGAGAGACGAGACAAGGGTCTTGATGGCGCAATTCACGTACTTATACTTCTCGCATGGCAAATTCCATCGTCGACCAGGTGAAAGCGATCGCAGCACGCGCTAGCAGCGCGGGTGTGGAAACGCAATCTCATCCGACACAGATTCCACTGTGGCCGGCGAACGTTCGTGGGATGCCAAACGCCCTCGCGCGCTCGGCTCTGTTCAACGTGAACAAATCGAATGCGCCGCGTAGCCGAATGGAGAAGGCGCTGATCGCAAGCGTTGATGGCGTCGAAATTTCGTTTAGCGGGGAAGAGCTTAGACAGGACGACGCGGACGTCTTTCTTGAAGTGCTTCACTTGGCCCGGGATACTCAGCTGAACGAGAAGGTGGAATTCACTGGCTACAGTGTGTTGAAGTCGCTTGGCTGGGGCACGTCGGTAAAGTGTTACGACAGGCTCGTGACGACGCTGGAGCGGCTGCAGGCGGGGCAAGTCAAGGTTCGCTTCACGGGCAATAAAAAGGGGTTTGTCGGGTCGCTGATCCGTAAATTCCTGTGGAAGGAAGGCACCGAAACGGGAACTGACGGGAAGACGCGATGGGTCGCGTACGTGGAACCCGAAATCGTTGCGCTATTCTCTGACGACGACTACACGCGGCTGGCCCGCGAGCAGCGTCAGCGACTGCGATATGAGTTGTCGAAGTGGTTGCATACGTACTACCACACGCATGCAGTGCCTTTCGCGCATTCCGTCCGTTTCCTTCATCGTCAGTGCGGTTCGCAGACGAAAGAGTTGTTCCACTTTCGCGCGAACTTGAAGAAGGCACTCGACGAGCTCGTGAAAGAAGGCTTCTTGGTCAGTTGGACCATTGATAAGTCTGACCTTGTGCATGTTGTACGAGCATCGTCACGCGGTGCTATAGCGGCCTGAAGTGCGAGTGGCAAAGGTAAACGGCTGCAATCGTAGTCCGACGAGGATCGCTGGTGTTGGTGGTCTGCTGTATTCGTGATGGATTAAGATCAAGAAGTAATCTTGCTTGCAAGCCCGGTTTTTTGCTTTTTTGCTCGTCCAAGGGAGCGCCAGACAAATGGGCGGTGGCCGATACGACCAAAGGTTGGTGGTAATACTGGCATGCATGGCAAGCTTCTCGGTATCAGCGGCTTCCGTGTGTCGATTGGGTCCTAATAGTGCTCGTCCGCCGTGGGCGCCTCGGATTGAGGCACCCTTTAAGGCTTTTCACATCGGCGATCCGCCGCATATGAAGCCAACTCCGTTTAAATTGAACGACGGGTTGTCGCCTTTACGCGCGAGGACTTGTATTGACGGCGCATCAAAGCCCATCTATCTGAACGTCGAAGCCCACGGAGAAAGTGGCGTCATTGACGTTGCATCTGGGTCGTGCCTGGATACGTTCGTTCCTAGGGCTGAGATTTCAAGCGGATGCGAGGGGGCTCCGAATTGCTCGTCGATTCATTGGGAGAATTGGTGTTACGAGGACGGGAAGCCGTCGTACATAGGATTTCAGGGCAATCTCTCAAATCGCGGGATGTACTATGTTGAATCGGCATCAGCCGATGACGCGACCGTGTTCGTTCGAGGCTCGGGTCGATTCCTTATTGATCGAGGTCGAATTGAGCGGACGTTTTTGCTGTCGTCAGTGAAGTCTCAGCGGCTGCTCGTATGTTCGAATTTCCCTCGACTTGTTATATCTGTCTCGAGCGATCCTTTTGGACGTCATCAAAGTGGGCAGATGACCGCGTCCTCTACCTGTACCGCAGTCGAAGGAAATGCGGTGTGGGTACAGCCACCCGTTGAAGGCGCACACCTTCAATACAGCGGGACATATCAGTTGCTTAAGTCCGAAAAATGACCGGACTAGCTTCGTCAAGTCGCATTTGATTGAGCTTCCGTTCGTCGATCAACAGAACTCCCGCGCCGTGGTCGGCAGTGCACCGAGCAACTCGGTCCGGTCGACGAGCTTGCTCGCGATCAGGTGCCGCACCTTACCTTCGGCCTGCCATACGCCGTACACGGCCAGCAGCGAAGCGCCGAGCGCATCCTTTCGAAACTTCTCCAGCAGGCCGGGCCAGAGGATCACGTTGACTTGGCCCGTCTCGTCCTCGAGCGTCATGAACAGCACACCATTCGCCGTGCCCGGACGTTGCCGAACGGTGACCAATCCGCACGCGCGCGCGAGCTGGCCGCTGCGCAATGTCGCCAGCTGCTCGGCCGACTGCAGGCGATCGAGCGCGAGGCGATCGCGCAGTAGCGCCAGGGGATGCCGGCCGAGCGTGAAGCCCATCGCTCGATAGTCCGTCACGATCTCGTGGCCCTCCGATGCTTGAGGCAGCGCCGGCACTGCGTCGTCGCGTTCGGTGCCGCGCAATAGATCTCGATCAGGCACGGCAGCGGCCGCGAGCCAAAGCGCGGCGCGCCGGTTGCCGCCGGCGAGTGAGCGAAGCGCGTTCGCGCGCGCGAGCACCTGCAGGTCGTGCCGATCGAGCTGCGCGCGGCGCGCGAGGTCCGCGACGTCGACGAAGGGCCGCGCTGCGCGTGCGAGTTCGATACGGCCGGCGACATCCTCGCGCATGCCGCGCAACAGCGAGAAGCCGAGGCGCACAGGCGCCGACGTCGTCGACCCTTCGATCGCCGAATCCCATGTGCTCACGTTGACGTCGACCGGCAGTACCTCAACGCCGCGGCGCCGCGCGTCCTGCAGCAGCTGCGACGGCGTGTAAAAGCCCATGGGCTGGCTGTTGAGCAGGGCGGCCAGGAACACGGCCGGTTCGTGTCGACGCAGCCATGCGCTCGAGTAGACGAGCAGCGCGAAGCTCGCCGCGTGGCTCTCCGGGAAGCCATACTCGCCGAAGCCCTTGATTTGCGCGAAGATCGACTCGGCGAACTCGCGATCGTAGCCGCGCTCGAGCATACCGCTCACGAGACGTTCGTGGTACGGCTCGAGCCCACCCTTGCGCTTCCATGCCGCCATCGCCCGGCGGAGCTGGTCGGCTTCGCCGGCGGAGAAGCCGGCCGCCAGCATCGCGACCTGCATCACCTGCTCCTGGAAGATCGGCACGCCGAGCGTGCGCGCCAGTGCCTTCTCCATGCCCTCCGACGGAAACGTGACGGGCTCCAGCCCTTGGCGCCGGCGCAGAAACGGATGCACCATCCCGCCTTGCACCGGGCCCGGGCGCACGATCGCGACTTCGATCACCAGGTCGTAGAAGCACTGCGGCCGCAAGCGCGGCAGCATCGACATCTGCGCGCGCGATTCCACCTGAAACACGCCCATGCTATCCCCTTCGCACAGCATGTCGTAGGTCGCCTTGTCCTGGGCCGGGGTATCCTGCAGTTCGAAAGTCTCGCCGCGCTTTTCCGAGATCATGTCGAGCGCGCGGCGCACCATCGACAGCATGCCGAGCGCCAGGACGTCGATCTTGAGGATGCCGAGGGCCTCGATATCGTCCTTGTCCCATTGGATGATCGAGCGATCCTCCATCGCTGCGTTCTCGACAGGCACGAGCCGGGTGAGCTTGCCGCGGCTGATCACGAAGCCACCCGAGTGCTGCGACAGGTGCCGTGGATAGCCGAGCAGCTGCGCGGCAAACGCGGCCCATTGCTGGTTGAGCGGCGCCTCGGGATCGAGGCCGGCCTCGGCAAACCGCTGCAGCAGATCGGCGCGCGAGTCGAACCAGTGATGCTGCTTTGCCACTCGCTCGACGATCGCCGTATCCACGCCGAGCGCCTTGCCGGCTTCCCGCAACGCGCTGCGCGGCCGGTACGTCGTGACGGCGGCCGTCAGCGCTGCGCGATCGCGGCCGTACTTGCGGTAGATATACTGCATAACGATTTCGCGTTTTTGATGCTCGAAGTCGACATCTATGTCCGGTGGACTATTGCGTTCTTTGCTGATGAAGCGCTCGAACAGCATCGATTGTCGTGACGGGTCAACTTCGGTCACGCCAAGGCAATAGCAGACCGCCGAGTTGGCCGCCGAGCCGCGTCCCTGGCACAAGATTCCTTGCTCGCGCGCGAACTGCACGATGTCGTAAACGGTCAGGAAATACGCCTCGTAATGCATGTCCGCGATCAGCTGCAGTTCGTGCTCGATCTGCGCCTGGACGTCGACCGGGATGCCGGCGGGGAAGCGCCGCCGCGCGCCGATGTAGGTCTGCTCGCGCAGGTACGTCGCCGGGTCAGTGCCGGCCGGTACCAGTTCGTCGGGATACTCGTATTTGAGGTCGTCGAGCGAGAACGTGCAGCGCCGCGCGACGCGTACGGTTTCCTCGAGCGCGCCGGCGGGATAGAGGTTGGCGAGCCGCAGGCGCGATCGCAGGTGACGCTCCGCGTTCGGTGCGAGCTCGTACCCGCACTCCGTTACCGGTCGGCCGACGCGAATTCCCGTCAGCACGTCTTGCAGCGGCTTGCGCGACCGAACGTGCATCAGCGGCCAGCTGGTGGCCACCACCGGCACGCCGTGACGCGCGGCGACGCGCTCGAGCACGCCGCGGTGGATGTCGTCCATCGCGCGTGCGTGCAGCGTCAGCGCGATCCATGCGCGATCGCCGAACACGCGCGCGAACCATTCGACCTGCGCGTCAAGGCGTTGCTCGTTGGCGGGGAAGTCGGGCGACAGGATCGCCAGGCAATCCGGCAAGCCGCGCAGGTGTGCGTATGGTGCTTCGGGATGGTCGACGTCGAGCGGTGCGAGTCGATACGAGCCCTTCTTACCGCGCATGCGACCGAGCGAAATGAATTCGCAGAGATTGCCGTAACCGTCGCGATTCATCGCGAGCGCGGTGAAGGCGAGCGCGGATGAGCCGTCGGCGGCCGTCAGCTGGAAGTGCGAGCCGATGATCAGCGGCATGTTCGCCGACTTCGCTTCGACGTGTGCGCGCACGACGCCGGCGAGCGAGCATTCGTCGGTGATCGCGATCGCGCTGTAGCCGAGCTGCGCCGCGCGCGCGACGTATTCCTCCGCGCGCGATGCACCGTGCAGGAACGAGAAATCGGAGGCGACCTGCAGTTCCGCGTAGGCGGGCAGGGCGCCGAAACTGCCGGCGTCCATGACGGATCAGCCGAACAGGCCGTGGAGGAAGAAGCGCGCTTCGCTCTCGTCGCTAGCTGTCGGCCGCTCCTTGTAGATCCAATAGCAGACGCCGTGGTCGTCCTCGGCAACGAAGTAGTCGCGCGTCACGGTCTGCCCGTCCTGCCAGCCGCCTTCGATGCGCTCGCCGGGCGATACCATGCGCAGCGGCGTGCCGTAGAACGGGCGATGCTGGCGCGTGAGCAGCGGCACCGGCTTGGCAAGCAGCCACGCCGGGCGTGGCAGATCCGCCGGCAGCGGCGCCGGCTTCGGCGCGTCGCGCATCGGCACCCATCGGGCGGCCGGCTCCGGACGGTAGTCGGCCATGGGAGCCGGGACGAGCACGTTTTCGGCGCCGAGCCGCGCAGTCAGCAGTTCGAGCAGCCGCGCGTGGTCCTGCGGCGTGCCGCCGGGCTCCGGAAATAGCGAGTCGCTCGGCGCGGCCGCTTCCTGCACGCTGCGGGCGACCAGGCGCACCGCAATCACGGGCCCGGCGAGCTCGACGTGGCCGAGCCGCTCCTTGACGAGCCGCGTGAGGTGTTCCTCGAAGCGGGTAGGGGCGCCCAACGCGATCTCGATCTCGGTCGGCGCGATCGCCTCCCGCCCGCGCTCGTGCTCGAGCAGCAGTGCGAACGCGGCGACGTCCAGCTGCTTCGCGGTGAGCCAGCCCGTCAGCTGCAGGATCAGCCGGCGCGCGACGAACAGCAGCGCCTCGGCGTGCTCGACGCGATCCATCAGTTCGACGCGCGTGTCGAACGACGGCGGCATTTCGAGCCAGTCGTAGGCGGCCGGCGCGGTGCCGGCGACCTGGTCGAGCCAGTCGAGCAGCTGCGTGCCGCAGCGCTTCTTCAATCCGGCGCGAGGCAAGCGCTGCAGATCGGCCAGCGTTTCGCAGCCGAGATCCTCAAACCAGTTCGCGTAGCGCCGCGCGTCCGGCGCGACGACGAGCGGCACGCGCGCGAGCGCGCGGCGCAGCGATCGCGCAGACAGCGCGAGGCCGCCGCGCAGGCCGCGGGCGACCATCCACGCGGCCGGGCCCGACGACGCGACGGATATCGCCGAGGTGACGCCGAACGACGCGACGACGTCGCGCACGCGCTGGCGCAGCGCGCGGAGTCCGTGAAAGAGGCGCAGGCTCGCGGTCACGTCGAGCACCACGACGTCCTCGTCGGCGTCGACGACGCTTGGCGTAAATTGAAGGAGCGCATAGGCAACCCCGAGCACGAGTTCGCGCTCGCGCGCGGCGTCGCGCTCGCGGATCTGCGCGTCCGGCGCGAGCGACAGCACGCCACCGCGGCGCATGCCGGCGACCACGCCGAGCTTACGTGCGGCGCGATCGAGCGCCACGACGCGGCCGCCCTCGAGCACGACGAGTCCGCGCGCATCGTCAGGCGACGGCGCCGGCGATCGTGGCCGGAACACTTCGAGGTTGAGGTGCGGCAGATGCACGCCGATCCAGACTTGCATGGCGGTTCAACAAAATCGGCGAGGGGGACAGGGGAACGAACAGCGGCGTGTCGCGTGCCGGTCCGCGGCGTTTCAGGAACGTGACGTCGATGCCGTCACGCTTCGGCGCCAGCGCGAGCCGCAAGGGTGCCGGCGACGCGTCGCGCGCGGCGGCGACAGGCCGGAAGAGATAGAAAAGGGCCTGCCCGCTCTGCGCAGCCAGGTTGAGCCGCCGCAATGCGTCCGCGCGGACATGCGACTGCCAGAGCAGCACGGCCGCGCACGTGCCGGCGCGCAGCGCCTGTTCGGCGGCCCACAGCGCGTCGGCCGTGCGCGGCGCCGGCAGCGTTACGAAGCCGGACGGATCGATACCCCAATACGCGAGCGCCAGCGGTTGCAGCGCATGCGGCGGCTGGATCAGCATGACCGGCTTGCCGGCCGTGCGCGCGAGCACCGGCGCCAGCAGCCGCAGCTCGCCGATGCCTGGCTGTGGCGCGAGCAATTCGATCAGCGCGCCGGCCGGCCAGCCGCCGCCGGGCAGTTCGGCCGTGAGTTCCAGATGGCCCGTGTCGACGCCGCGCACGCTCGGGCGCGCCAGCTGACTGGCGCGCCAAAGGGCCGGATGTATGGCTTCAGGATGGGCGAGGGCGGGGTGCATGGGGTCGGTTACGCAAAATACTGTATGTTTGTACAGTGTGCGCCGGGAGACCGGTAGAGATCAAGGGGTGAAAGTCCCCGACATTGCAAGAACTAGCGATTCACGATTTCCCCGAGTCATGCGTGGCCAGCCGCGAGGCGGGTTGCGAAGCGTTGACAGGGGCGCTGATAGGCCAGCCATTGAGCCACGAAATGGATACATTCCCGAGTGCTGACGTACTGCTGTATGCGGAAGGCAACATCGCGCGGCGCGCTATCGCGAGCGCTGCGCGGACTCGGCGTGGTCTGAGACCCTGGCATGTCAGTACGATCTCTACGCGGGAACCGGGAGATCTCCCATCTGGCCGCCGACGGAAATATGGTCGAGCGGTCCGCATCGGGAAGGCGAGGAGCTGAAGCCGATGACGAACGGATGGGAGAAGTCGGACTCGCCCATAGTAGCGAAGAAGCTGGCGAACAAACCCGGGCAACCGGATGCGGAGTCAGTGGAGCGAAGGGGTGGGGCCAAGGGGAACACGGAATGGTCGCGCACGCGCCGGACGCAGAGCCGGATAAGCGTGTCCCAGAGACTGGACCGTGTGCGTCAAGCCGCAAGGCAAAGGAAGAAGGAGAAGTTCACGGCGTTGTACCACTTGATCGACCTCGACCTTCTGGCGACGGCGTTCTTCTGGCTGAAGCGGAAGGCGGCAGCCGGGGTCGATGGCGTGACGTGGCACGACTATGAGCAAGATCTCGACCGAAATCTCGAAGACCTGCATGGCAGACTCCGCCGGCAGGCTTATCGGGCGCTGCCCAGTCGCAGACGGTACATACCGAAGGCGGATGGCAAACAGCGACCGCTGGGCATTGCTGCGCTGGAAGACAAGATCGTCCAGCGTGCACTGGTGGCAGTACTCAATGCTGTCTACGAGATGGACTTCTTGGGATTCTCATACGGTTTCCGGCCGCAACGCAGCCAGCACGATGCGCTGGATGCACTTGCGACGGGAATCGCTCGCACGAGCGTGAGCTGGATTCTGGACGCCGACATCAGCAGGTTCTTTGATACGGTCGACCACGATTGGCTGATCCGTTTCGTGGAACATCGCATAGGCGACCAGCGTGTGATCCGACTGATCCGCAAATGGCTGAAGGCGGGAGCGATGGAAGACGGGGTGATCGAGCCCACAGACGAGGGGACGCCGCAAGGGTCTGTCATCTCGCCTCTGCTGGCGAACATCTACCTGCATTACGTCTTCGACCTCTGGGCAAACCAGTGGCGCAAGCGCCAC
>FTHQ01000130.1_pt1 | contig 21712 bp, 28 predicted proteins | sample 1641001 | NCBI WGS metagenome assembly FTHQ01 (sample SAMEA3914872, study PRJEB12502) | metagenome | biome: forest; material: soil | place: Canada | collected 2011-07-03 | depth 0.3 m | reverse complement strand
GGCGGTTGCTGCGCCGGCGTCGGGCACGGCCGAATCGCCGAACCCGGCCAGCGAGACGAACGTGCCGGCGATGCAGGTGGCGCCGCCGTCGCCGGGCGGGTTCCGGTTCCCGAGCATCCGGCTGCACTGACGGACTTACATTCGTTACAGCCGGAAACGATTCAGTCGGTAGCGTACGCGAACTTGCGCGTAAGCTACCTGCTCCAACCTTCGCATCGACTCATTCATGCAGGCCACTATGATGAAAAAACTGTTCCTGATCCCCGTTTTCGCGGCGCTGTTCTCGTTCGGCAGCGCAGCTCACGCGCAAGTCGACCAGTCGAACCCGCAGGCGCTGATCAAGACGGCGACGCAGCAGGTGCTCGACGAAGTCAAGCAGCAGACGATCAAGCAGGGCGACACCAACCGCATCATCTCGATCGTCAACAAGGACATCCTGCCGTACACCGATTTCCGCCGCACCACGCAGCTCGCGATGGGCCGCAACTGGCGCACGGCGACGGCCGAGCAGCAACAGCAGGTTCAGGAGCAGTTCAAGCTGCTGCTGATCCGCACGTATTCGGGCGCGCTCGCGCAGCTGAAGCCGGACCAGCAGATCCAGTACCCGCCGTTCCGTGCGGATCCGGCCGATACCGACGTCGTGGTCAAGACGGTCGCGATGAACAACGGCCAGCCGGTCCAGATCGATTACCGCCTGTACAAGACGGCGAACGGCTGGAAGGTGTATGACCTGAACGTGCTCGGCGCATGGCTGATCCAGACCTACCAGCAGCAGTTCAACGAGAAGATCCAGCAAAGCGGCGTGGAAGGGCTGATCCAGTTCCTGACGCAGCGCAACCAGCAACTTGCCGCCGGCAAGCAAGCGTCGTGAGCGGCTTCGAAGCCGGCTCCTCGCTGACCGTCGCGAGCGCGAAGTCCGCGCTCGCGGCCGGTCTTGCGCGCATCGGTGCGGGCGCAACCGCCGTCGATTGCGCGGCGCTGACGCAGTTCGACTCGTCCGCGCTCGCCGTGCTGCTCGCATGGCAACGTGCCGCCAAAGCGCGCGGCGCGACCCTCGACATCCTCAATCTCCCTCCGAAGCTCGCCAGCCTCGCGCACGCCTACGGCGTCGACGCGCTCATCGAAGGCACCGGGCGACATTGATCCTGTCCGACCGAAGCCTGCCGCGCCAGCCGGCGCGCGCATGCTTCAGGCCGCGCGCCCTCGGCGCCGGCTCCCCCAGCCGGTTTGCCCTATAATCAAGCGTTTTGCGGGGCAGCCAATCGGCGTCCGGCCCCCATTTTCTTTCGCAGCAAGCACAGAATAGGCGTCGCGGCCCTGGCGTCGCGCACAGTCATGTCAGCCATAGAAATCCGTCACGTCAAGAAGCGCTACAAGTCGCTTCAGGCGCTCAAGGGCGTCAGCCTGTCGGTCGAGGAAGGCGAGTTTTTCGGTCTGCTCGGCCCCAACGGCGCAGGCAAGACCACGCTCATCAGTATCCTCGCCGGGCTCGCCCGGGCCGACGAAGGCAGTATCTCGGTGCGCGGTCACGACGTCGTCCAGGACTTCCGCAATGCGCGCCGCGCGCTCGGCGTCGTGCCGCAGGAACTCGTTTTCGACCCGTTCTTCACCGTCCGCGAGACGCTGCGGATCCAGTCCGGCTACTTCGGGCTGCGCCGCAACGACGACTGGATCGATGAAGTGATGGCCAATCTCGATCTCACCGAGAAAGCCGACGCGAACATGCGCGCGCTGTCGGGCGGGATGAAGCGCCGCGTGCTCGTCGCGCAGGCGCTCGTGCACCGGCCGCCGGTGATCGTGCTCGACGAGCCGACCGCCGGCGTCGACGTCGAATTGCGCCAGACGCTGTGGAAATTCATCTCGCGCCTGAACCGCGAGGGTCACACGATCGTGCTGACCACCCATTACCTCGAGGAAGCCGAGTCGCTGTGCGACCGCATCGCGATGCTGCGCCGGGGCGAAGTCGTCGCGCTCGACCGCACCGACGCGCTGCTGCGCCGGTTCGCGGGCCTGCAACTGTATCTGCGGTTCGCGACCGGTGCGCTGCCGGCCGAGCTGCGCGGGCTGGAGACCGATCCGGCCGCGCGCGCGCCGGGCGAGCACCTGCTGCGTCTCGGGAGCTACGACGAGGTCGAACGCATCCTCGCGCAATGCCGCGCGGCCGGCTGCACGTTCGACGAGATCGAGGTCCGCAAGGCCGACCTCGAGGATGTGTTCGTCCAGGTGATGAACGGGGCCGAGGTGATCGAGGGGCTGGCATGAATCAACACTCCCCACGCGAACTGCGTTCGCTGACGTCCGAGGGGACGGCCCGGCGCGTGCCGGGCAGCGGGTTTCGCACGCTGTTCTACAAGGAACTGCTGCGTTTCTGGAAGGTGTCGTTCCAGACGGTGCTCGCGCCGATCGTCACTGCGCTGCTGTATCTGACGATCTTCGGCCACGCGCTGTCGGGCCGCGTCGAGGTCTATCCGGGCGTCGAGTACGTGAGCTTTCTCGTGCCGGGCCTCGTGATGATGAGCGTGCTGCAGAACGCGTTCGCGAACAGCTCGTCGTCGCTGATCCAGTCGAAGATCACCGGCAACCTCGTGTTCATGCTGCTGCCGCCGCTGTCGTACCGCGACATCTTCGGCGCGTACGTGCTCGCGTCCGTGGTGCGCGGGCTCGCGGTCGGCACCGGCGTGTTCGTCGTGACGATCTGGTTTATCCCGATGCACTTCGCGGCGCCGCTGTTCATCATCGCGTTCGCGCTGCTCGGCTCGGCGATCCTCGGCACGCTCGGCCTGATCGCCGGGATCTGGGCCGAGAAGTTCGACCAGCTCGCCGCGTTCCAGAACTTCCTGATCATGCCGCTGACGTTCCTGTCCGGCGTGTTCTATTCGACGCACTCGCTGCCGCCCGTATGGCGCGAAGTGTCGCGTCTCAACCCGTTTTTCTACATGATCGACGGCTTCCGTTTCGGGTTCTTCGGCGCGTCCGACATCAACCCGTTCGCGAGCCTCGCGATCGTCACCGGTTTCTTCGTGCTGCTCGCGCTGATCGCGATGCGGCTGCTCGCGACCGGCTACAAACTGCGTCATTGATATCGTCAGGCCGCGGCCGCCCAGGGCGGCGCGCGCCACAGGAGCCATACACCATGTTGCCGACTCCCGAACAGGTCAAGCAATACATCGCCGGCGGTCTCGCCTGCACGCATCTGGAAGTCGAAGGCGACGGCCAGCATTTCTTCGCGACGATCGTGTCGGCGGCCTTCGAAGGCAAGCGGCCGATCCAGCGGCACCAGCTCGTCTATGCGGCGCTCGGCGATCGCATGAAGCAGGAAATTCACGCGCTCAGCATGAAGACGCTGACGCCCGCCGAATGGCAGAACGCATAAACGGAAATCACTGAGTGCAAGTCACCGTCAACGAGCGCGACGCCGTCCAGAGCGTCGCCACGGCACACCCGGCCGCCAACGGGGAATCGCAGGGACAGGGGATGGACAAACTCGCGATCGAAGGCGGTCGCCGCCTGTCCGGCGAGATCGTCGTGTCGGGCGCGAAGAACGCCGCGCTGCCGATCCTGTGCGCGGGTCTGCTCACCGCCGACCCGGTCGATCTCGACAACGTGCCGAACCTGAAGGACGTGCGCACGACGCTGAAGGTGCTGAACCAGATGGGCGTGAAGAGCGAGACCGACGGCTGCCGCGTGCAGCTCGACGCGTCGCGCGTCGACAACCTCGTCGCGCCGTACGAGCTCGTGAAGACGATGCGCGCGTCGATCCTCGTGCTCGGACCGCTGCTCGCGCGTTTCGGCGAGGCGAAGGTGTCGCTGCCGGGCGGCTGCGCGATCGGCGCGCGACCGGTCGACCAGCACATCAAGGGCCTGCAGGCGATGGGCGCCGAGATCAGCATCGAGCACGGCTTCATCGAGGCGCGCGCGAAGCGCCTGAAGGGCGCGCGCATCGTGACCGACATGATCACGGTGACGGGCACGGAAAACCTGCTGATGGCCGCGACGCTCGCCGACGGCGAGACGGTGATCGAAAACGCCGCGCGCGAGCCGGAAGTGAGCGATCTCGCACACTTGCTGGTCGCGATGGGCGCGAAAATCGACGGCATCGGCACCGATCGCCTCGTGATCCAGGGCGTCGAGCGGCTGCACGGCGCGCGTCATGCGGTGATCCCCGACCGGATCGAGGCCGGCACGTTCCTGTGCGCGGTCGCGGCGGCCGGCGGCGACGTGATGCTGACGGGCGTGCGCCCGCACATCCTCGACGCGGTGATCGACAAGCTGCGCGAAGCCGGCGTGTCGATCGAGGAAGGCGACAGCTGGCTGCGCGTGAAGATGGATCGCCGCCCGTCGGCGGTGACGATCCGCACGTCGGAATACCCGGCGTTCCCGACCGACATGCAGGCGCAGTTCATGGCCCTCAATACGGTCGCGACGGGCACCGCGCAGGTCGTCGAGACCATTTTCGAGAACCGCTTCATGCATGTGCAGGAGCTGAACCGGCTCGGCGCGAACATCACGATCGACGGCAACACGGCGCTCGTGACGGGCGTCGACAAGCTGTCGGGCGCGAACGTGATGGCGACCGACCTGCGTGCGTCGGCGAGCCTCGTGATCGCCGGGCTGCGCGCCGACGGCGAAACGCTCGTCGACCGCATCTATCACCTGGACCGCGGCTACGACCGCATGGAAGCCAAACTGACCGCCGTCGGCGCGAACGTGCGCCGCCTCTCCGGGAGCCAAGCATGACCGCGCCGCTGACCCTCGCCCTGTCGAAGGGCCGGATTTTCGAGGAAACCCTGCCGCTGCTGGCCGCCGCCGGCGTGCAGGTGGCCGAGGACCCGGAAACGTCGCGCAAGCTGATCCTGCCGACGACCGATCCGAACCTGCGCGTGATCATCGTGCGCGCGAGCGACGTGCCGACCTACGTCGAATACGGCGCGGCCGATTTCGGCGTGGCCGGCAAGGACGTGCTGGTCGAGCACGGCGGCTCGGGCCTGTACCAGCCGATCGATCTGAACATTGCGCGCTGCCGGATGTCGGTGGCCGTGCCGGCCGGTTTCGACTACGCGAACGCAGTGCGCCAGGGCGCGCGCCTGCGGGTCGCGACCAAGTACGTCGAAACGGCGCGCGAACACTTTGCCGCGAAGGGCGTGCACGTCGACCTGATCAAGCTGTACGGCTCGATGGAGCTCGCGCCGCTGGTCGGGCTGGCCGACGCGATCGTCGACCTCGTCAGCTCGGGCGGCACGCTGAAGGCGAACAATCTGGTCGAGGTCGAGGAGATCATGGCGATCTCGTCGCGCCTCGTCGTGAACCAGGCCGCGCTGAAGCTGAAGCGCGCGGCGCTCAAGCCGATCCTCGACGCGTTCGAACGCGCGTCGCAGAATGGCGGTTGAGCGCATCACCGTAACGGAACTCCCATGTCCATCACCATCCGCAAGCTCGATTCGACGAACGAAGGCTTCGGCGCCGCGCTGCGCGCCGTGCTCGCGTTCGAGGCGAGCGAAGACGAAGCGATCGAGCAATCGGTCGCGCAGATCCTCGCCGACGTGAAGTCGCGCGGCGACGCCGCGGTGCTCGAGTACACGAACCGCTTCGACCGGCTGAGCGCGAACAGCGTCGCCGCGCTCGAATTGCCGCAGGACGCGCTGCAGACGGCGCTCGACGGCCTCGCGCCGAAGGCGCGCGCGGCGCTGGAAGCGGCCGCGGCGCGGGTGCGCGCGTACCACGAGAAGCAGAAGATCGAGTGCGGCACGCATAGCTGGCAGTACACGGAAAGCGACGGCACGGTGCTCGGCCAGAAGGTCACGCCGCTCGACCGCGTCGGCCTGTACGTGCCGGGCGGCAAGGCCGCGTATCCGTCGTCGGTGCTGATGAACGCGATTCCCGCGCGCGTCGCGGGGGTCGGCGAGATCGTGATGGTCGTGCCGACGCCGGACGGCGTGAAGAACGACCTCGTGCTGGCCGCAGCGCTGCTCGGCGGCGTCGATCGCGTGTTCACGATCGGCGGCGCGCAGGCGGTCGGCGCGCTCGCATACGGCACCGAGACGGTGCCGGCCGTCGACAAGATCTGCGGCCCCGGCAACGCGTACGTCGCGTCGGCGAAGCGCCGCGTGTTCGGCACGGTCGGCATCGACATGATCGCCGGGCCGTCGGAAATCCTCGTGCTGTGCGACGGCACGACCGATCCGAACTGGGTCGCGATGGACCTGTTCTCGCAGGCCGAGCACGACGAACTCGCGCAGTCGATCCTGCTGTGCCCGGACGGTGCGTTCCTCGATCGCGTCGAAAAGGCGATCGACGAGCTGCTGCCGACGATGCCGCGCCAGGACGTGATCCGCGCGTCGCTCGAGGGCCGCGGCGCGCTGATCAAGGTGCGCGACATGGCCGAGGCGTGCCGGATCGCCAACGACATCGCGCCGGAACACCTCGAAATTTCGGCGCTGGAGCCGCAGCAATGGGGCCAGCAGATCCGCCACGCGGGCGCGATCTTCCTCGGCCGCTACACGAGCGAGAGCCTCGGCGACTACTGCGCGGGCCCGAACCACGTGCTGCCGACATCGCGCACCGCGCGCTTCTCGTCGCCGCTCGGCGTGTACGACTTCATCAAGCGCTCGAGCCTGATCGAGGTCAGCGCGGAAGGCGCGCAGACGCTCGGCGAGATCGCGTCCGAGCTCGCTTACGGCGAAGGACTGCAGGCGCACGCAAGGAGCGCCGAGTTCCGGATGAAGGGCTGACCGCGCATTTTTGGAGCGGGGCAGGAGACGAGTGCAGGGCGGCAGCCGCCGCCCTGCCGACCCTTTGACGCCGGCGCGACGCACGCCGGCTTGAGACCATGACGACGCCACAAGACATCATCCGCCGCGACGTGCTCGCGATGACCAGCTATCCGGTGCCGGACGCGAGCGGGTTCGTGAAGCTCGACGCGATGGAGAACCCGTATCCGCTGCCGGCGCCGCTCGCCGCGGCGCTCGGCGAGCGGCTCGCGCAGGTCGCGCTGAACCGCTACCCGGCGCCGCGCCCGGCCGCGCTGCTCGACAAGCTGCGCCACGCGATGCGTGTGCCGGCCGGCTGCGACGTGCTGCTCGGCAACGGTTCCGACGAAATCATCAGCATGATCTCGGTCGCGTGCGCGCAGCCGGGCGCGAAGGTGCTCGCACCGGTGCCGGGCTTCGTGATGTACGAACTGTCGGCGAAGTTCGCGCAGCTCGAATTCGTCGGCGTGCCGCTGCAGGCCGACCTGACGCTCGACGTCGACGCGATGCTCGCGGCGATCGCCGAGCACCGGCCGGCGATCGTCTATCTCGCGTACCCGAACAACCCGACCGGCACGCTGTACGACGATGCCGACGTCGAACGGATCGTCGCGGCCGCGCGCCACAGCCTGATCGTGATCGACGAGGCGTACCAGCCGTTCGCCGAGCGTTCGTGGCTGCCGCGCGCCGCCGAGTTCGACAACGTCGTCGTGATGCGCACGGTGTCGAAGCTCGGCCTCGCGGGCATCCGCCTCGGCTATCTCGTCGGCTTGCCCGCGTGGCTGAACGAGTTCGACAAGGTGCGCCCGCCGTACAACATCAACGTGCTGACCCAGGCGACCGCCGATTTTCTGCTCGATCACCTCGACGTGCTCGACGCGCAGGCGGCCGAATTGCGTGCGGAGCGCGCGCGCCTCGCGCAGGCGGTGGCCGCGCTGCCCGGAGCGACGGTGTTCCCGAGCGCCGGCAATTTCCTGCTGGTGCGGGTGCCGGACGCGGCTGCCGTGTTCGATGCGCTGCTCACCGAGCGGGTGCTGGTCAAAAACGTGAGTAAAATGCATCCATTACTGGCCGAATGCGTGCGGCTGACCGTCGGTTCTCCCGACGAAAACGCCCGCCTGCTGGCCGCCTTGAAACTCGCGCTGCCCGGTTGAGCCCAGGGCGCGGCGGCGCGCGACGATCAATCCCCATTTACATCAGACTCAATCAAGGAATTGCCATGCGTGTGGCGGAAGTCGTTCGCAATACCAGCGAAACGCAGATCCGTGTGAAGCTCGATCTCGACGGCACCGGCCAGCAGAAGCTGGCCACCGGCGTGCCGTTTCTCGACCATATGCTCGACCAGATCGCGCGACACGGTCTGGTCGATCTCGAGGTCGAAGCGCATGGCGACACGCATATCGACGATCACCACACGGTCGAGGATGTCGGCATCACGCTCGGTCAGGCCGTCGCGAAGGCGATCGGCGACCGCAAGGGCATCCGTCGCTACGGCCATTCGTACGTGCCGCTCGACGAGGCGCTGTCGCGCGTCGTGATCGACTTCTCGGGCCGGCCGGGCCTCGAATTCCACGTGCCGTTCACGCGCGCGCGGATCGGCACGTTCGACGTCGACCTGTCGATCGAGTTCTTCCGCGGTTTCGTGAACCACGCGGGCGTCACGCTGCACATCGACAACCTGCGCGGGATCAACGCGCACCACCAGCTCGAGACGGTGTTCAAGGCCTTCGGCCGGGCGCTGCGCGCGGCGGTGGAGCTCGACGAGCGGGCGGCGGGGCAGATTCCGTCGACGAAAGGCAGCCTCTGAACGTCCGGACGGACTGCGCTCGGGACAACCTCACGGCTTCGGCGCGCGGCGCCGGCTTGCGATGGATCTGCTCAAATCGTTCATTTCGCTGCTCGCGCTGATCAATCCGGTGGGCGCGGTGCCGTTCTTCCTGAGCCTGACGGCGCAGCAGACGGACGACGAGCGGCGGCGCACGATCCGGATCGCATCGGTGTCGGTGTTCTGCGTGATGACGGTGACCGCGCTGCTCGGGCAGCAGATCATCAACTTCTTCGGCATTTCGGTCGGATCGCTCGAAGTGGGCGGCGGGATCATCATGCTGCTGATGGCGATCAACATGCTGAACGCGCAGATCGGCAACACCCGATCGACGCCGGAGGAGCGCCACGAAGCCGAGCTGAAGGACAACATCGCGGTCGTGCCGCTGGCGATTCCGCTGCTCACGGGCCCCGGCTCGATCAGCACGGTGATCATCTATGCGGCGAACGCGCATCACTGGTATGAGCGGGCCGGACTGGTCGCGATCGGCGCGGTCCTGGCTTTTCTGTGTTTCGTCGCGATGCGGCTCGCCGAGCCGATCGCGAACTGGATCGGCCGCACCGGCATCAACATCGCCACGCGGCTGATGGGTCTGATGCTGTCGGCGCTGGCGGTGGAATTCATCGTCAATGGACTGAGGGCGCTACTGCCTGCACTGAGATGAAAACTTCGATTGCGATTGTGGATTATGGGATGGGCAACCTGCGCTCGGTCGCGCAGGCGCTCAAGAAGGCCGAACCGGCCGCCGACGTGGCGATCGTCGACACGCCGGCCGCGATTCGCGCGGCCGACCGCGTCGTGCTGCCCGGCCAGGGTGCGATGCCGGACTGCATGCGCTGCCTCGGCGAATCGGGCCTGCAGGAGGCCGTGATCGAGGCGTCGCGCACGAAGCCGCTGCTCGGCGTATGCGTCGGCGAGCAGATGCTGTTCGACTGGAGCGCGGAAGGCGACACGAAGGGCCTCGGCCTCCTGCCCGGCAAGGTCGTGCGTTTCGAGCTCGACGGCCGCGTGCAGGACGACGGCTCGCGCTTCAAGGTGCCGCAGATGGGCTGGAACCGCGTGCGCCAGGCGCAGCCGCACCCGCTGTGGGACGGCGTGCCCGACGACGCGTATTTCTACTTCGTGCACAGCTATTACGTGACGCCGGACAACCCGGCGCACACGGTCGGCGAAACGGCCTACGGCGCGCCGTTTACGTCCGCGGTCGCGCGGGACAACCTCTTCGCGACCCAATTCCACCCGGAGAAAAGCGCGGAGGTCGGGTTGCGTCTGTATCGCAACTTCGTACACTGGAAACCGTAAACGTGGTGCGCGAGCCACAGTCGCCCTGGCCGAAAGGCCTGTCGCACGGGGCTTGCCCGCCTAAGCGCCGAAAGAGTTGTACTAAACTAGCGAGACGGCGCGGCACCGGTTTGGCCGGTACGCGCCGGATTCTTTTCTTTTTCCACGACGACACCCGATTGCTATGTTGCTGATTCCGGCCATCGACCTCAAAGACGGTCAGTGTGTGCGCCTCAAACAGGGCGATATGGACCAGGCCACGATTTTTTCCGAGGACCCGGCGGCGATGGCCCGCAAGTGGGTCGATCTCGGCGCCCGGCGGCTCCATCTCGTCGACCTGAACGGCGCATTCGCCGGCAAGCCGAAGAATCTCGAGGCGATCGAAGCGATCCTCGACGAAGTCGGCGACGAAATTCCCGTCCAGCTCGGCGGCGGCATCCGCAGCCTCGAGACGATCGAGAAGTATCTCGACGCCGGCCTGTCCTACGTGATCATCGGCACGGCAGCCGTGAAGAACCCGGGCTTCCTGCAGGACGCGTGCACCGCGTTCTCCGGCAGCATCATCGTCGGGCTGGACGCGAAGGACGGCAAGGTCGCGACCGACGGCTGGAGCAAGCTGACCGGTCACGAGGTGATCGATCTCGCGAAGAAGTTCGAGGATTACGGCGTCGAATCGATCGTCTACACGGACATCGGCCGCGACGGGATGCTGCAGGGCATCAACATCGACGCGACGGTGAAGCTCGCGCAGGCGGTCGGCATCCCGGTGATCGCCAGCGGTGGCCTGTCGAACCTCACGGACATCGAGAGCCTGTGCGAAGTGGAAGAGCACGGCGTCGAAGGCGTGATCTGCGGCCGTGCGATCTACTCCGGCGATCTCGATTTCGCGGCCGCGCAAAAGCGCGCGGACGAACTGAACGGCGAACTCGACAACGCGTAACCGCGGTTGTCCCGTTCGCCGGGGCTGCCCGCAGGCGGCCCCGACCGGAAGCCTCGCGCGAGGCTTCCGCAACCGGCCGTCCCAGCGCGGCATTTGGCGCAACATCATGGCTCTAGCTAAACGCATCATCCCCTGCCTGGACGTGACCGCCGGGCGTGTCGTCAAGGGCGTCAATTTCGTCGAGCTGCGCGACGCCGGCGACCCCGTCGAAATCGCCCGCCGCTACGACGACCAGGGTGCCGACGAACTGACCTTCCTCGACATCACCGCGACGTCCGACCAGCGCGACCTGATCCTGCCGATCATCGAAGCCGTTGCGTCGCAGGTGTTCATTCCGCTGACCGTCGGCGGTGGCGTGCGCGCCGTCGAGGACGTGCGGCGCCTGCTGAACGCGGGCGCGGACAAGGTCAGCATGAATTCGTCGGCGGTCGCGAACCCGCAGCTCGTGCGCGACGCGGCCGACAAGTACGGCTCGCAGTGCATCGTCGTCGCGATCGATGCGAAGCGCGTGTCGGCCGACGGCGAGGCGCCGCGCTGGGAAGTGTTCACGCACGGCGGCCGCAAGAACACGGGCCTCGACGCGATCGAATGGGCGCGCAAGATGGCCGAACTCGGCGCCGGCGAGATCCTGCTCACGAGCATGGACCGCGACGGCACGAAGTCGGGCTTCGATCTCGCGCTCACGCGCGGCGTGTCGGACGCGGTGCCGGTGCCGGTGATCGCGTCGGGCGGCGTCGGTTCGCTGCAGCACCTGGCCGACGGCATCAAGGACGGCCGCGCCGACGCGGTGCTGGCCGCGAGCATCTTCCACTACGGCGAGCACACGGTCGGCGAGGCGAAGCGCTTCATGTCCGACCAGGGCATCGCGGTGAGGCTGTGATGAATACGGAAACGAAATCCCTGCCCGCGTGGCTCGACAAGGTCCGCTGGGACGACAACGGCCTCGTGCCGGTGATCGCGCAGGAAGCGTCGACCAACGACGTGCTGATGTTCGCGTGGATGAATCGCGAGGCGCTCGCGAAGACGGTCGAGACGCGGCGCGCGGTCTACTATTCGCGTTCGCGCAAGCGCCTGTGGTTCAAGGGCGAGGAGTCGGGCCACGTGCAGCACGTGCACGAAGTGCGGCTCGACTGCGACGAAGACGTCGTGCTGCTGAAGGTCGAGCAGGTGTCGGGCATCGCATGCCACACCGGCCGGCATTCGTGCTTCTTCCAGAAATTCGAAGGCAACGTGGACAGCGGCGACTGGGTCGCGGTCGAACCGGTGCTGAAAGACCCCGAACACATCTACAAATGACGCAATCGACCGAAGACACGCTGCTGCGCCTCGCGGCCGTGATCGATAGCCGCAAGGGCGGCGACCCCGACCAATCGTACGTGTCGCGCCTGTTCCACAAGGGCGACGACGCGGTGCTGAAGAAGATCGGCGAAGAGGCGACGGAAGTCGTGCTGGCCGCGAAGGACGTGCGCCAGGGCGGCGCGCCGACCGCGCTCGTCGGCGAGGTGGCCGACCTGTGGTTCCACTGCCTCGTGATGCTGTCGCATTTCGACCTGAGCCCGGCCGACGTGATCGCCGAACTCGAGCGTCGCGAAGGCTTGTCGGGCATCGAGGAAAAGGCGCTGCGCAAGCGTCGCGAGCGCGAGGAAAACGGCGGGTGACGGGCACGCCCCGCCGCGGTGGCAACAGTGCGGTAAGCTGTAAGAATTGTCATCTAACGGGGGTAGCATCATGAACGATACGTCGAACCAGTTTCCGACGCCGGCGGTGCCGGGAGCCGCGGATGCCGAACGCCTGAACGGGCTGCGCACGCTGACCCACGTGCTGTACGGCCTCTATGCGATTCACTGGCTGACGGGGGGCGTCACGGGCATCATCGCGATCATCATCAACTACGTGAAGCGCGGCGACGTGGCCGGCACGCCGTACGCCGATCACTTCGAGTGGCAGATCCGCACGTTCTGGCGCGCGCTGATCGCATACGTGATCGGCATCGCGCTGCTGTTCGTGGGGGTGGGATTCGTGATCATGTTTGTCACATGGATTTGGACGCTGTACCGTATCATCAAGGGTTGGCTGTACCTGAACGACAACAAGGCGCTCGATCCGCAGGCATGGTTCTGACCGGCCGCGCGCGGGCGTCTGCAGGAGCAACATGAGTCACGATCCGAATTGCCTGTTCTGCAAGATCGCGGCAGGCGAGATCCCGAGCACGAAGGTGCACGAGGACGACGAATTCGTCGCGTTCCGCGACATCCGCCCGGCGGCCGACACGCACGTGCTCGTGATTCCGCGCCAGCACCTGCCGACGCTGTCGGCGGCGAGCGACGCCGATGCGCCGATGCTCGGCCGGCTGATGCTGCTCGTCGCGCGTCTGGCCGACCAGCTCGGCGTCGCGTATACGGGCGGCGAAACCGGTTTCCGTACGGTGATCAACACGGGCCCGGGCGGCGGGCAGGAGGTCTACCACCTGCACGCGCATATCCTGGCCGGCCCGCGCCCGTGGCAGCGAATGGGTTGACGCAGCGGGGCGTTTCCCCGCATCGATAGTCGAAGCCGGCGTGCCGCCGGCGATTTGCGCCGCGACGCGGCGTGGTTGAGGAGAGGTTTCATCATGGGTGGATTGAGCATTTGGCACTGGCTGATCGTGCTGCTGATCGTCGCGCTGGTTTTCGGTACGAAGAAGCTGCGCAACATCGGCAACGACCTCGGCAGCGCCGTGAAGGGTTTCAAGGACGGCATGAAGGAAGGCGAAACGCCGGCGGATGCGCAGCAACTGCCGCGTTCGGGTGCGGTCGACGTCAACGCGAAGGAAACGACGCGTTCCGATTCGAACAAGGCGTAACGCCGGCACGCTGACAGGCATTCGCGATGCTGGATCTCGGTCTTTCGAAGATGGCGCTGATCGGCGTCGTCGCGCTCGTGGTGCTCGGCCCCGAGCGCCTGCCGCGCGTCGCGCGCACGGCAGGCGCGCTGTTCGGCCGCGCGCAGCGGTACATCAACGACGTGAAGGCCGAGGTCTCGCGCGAAATCGAACTCGACGCGCTGCGGACGATGAAGACCGATTTCGAATCGGCCGCGCGCAATGTCGAGACGACGATTCACGACAACTTGCGCGAGCACGAGAAGGCACTGAACGACACGTGGCATTCCGCGGTCGGCGGTCTTGACGGGGCTGCCGGCGACGCCGGGTCCGTCGGTTCCCCCGGTTCCGATACGCCCGCGGCGCCGTCGTGGCGCGGCAGTTCGGCCGCGCTTGCGCCGAAGCGTCGCAACTGGCGCATCAAGCAGGCGGCGACGCCCGTCTGGTACAAGCGCGCGACGACCCGTCGCACGCACGTGCAGTCGGGCGCCGCGCGTGTCGCGCGTCATCAGCCGGCCAGCCTGCGCCGGCCGACGCGCTTCTTCTGAGTCGAGCGCATGCTCGCTCGTCAATCCTACCGAGGGCCGGTGTGAGCGACCCCCAGCAGAACCCGGGCGACGCCCCGGAAGAAACCTTCATTTCCCATCTCGTCGAGCTTCGCGATCGCATCATTCGCGCGGGGTTGGCCGTGATCGTCGTGTTCCTCGGGCTCGTCTACTGGGCGCCGGACATCTTCAAGCTGCTCGCGCGGCCGCTGATGGACAACCTGCCGAAAGACGGCAAGATGATCGTCACCGACGTCACCGGCTCGTTCTTCGTGCCGATGAAGGTCACGATGCTCGTCGCGCTCGTGATCGCGCTGCCGATCGTGCTGTACCAGATCTGGGCGTTCGTCGCGCCGGGGCTGTACCAGCACGAGAAGAAGCTCGTCGCGCCGCTCGTCGGCAGCAGCTACTTCCTGTTCCTGTGCGGGATGGCGTTCGCGTACTTCCTCGTGTTCCCGACGATCTTCCGCGTGATGGCGCACTACAACGCGCCGCTCGGGGCCGAGATGACGACCGACATCGACAACTACCTGAGCTTCGTGCTCGGGATGTTCATCGCGTTCGGGGTCACGTTCGAGGTGCCGATCGTCGTCGTGCTGCTCGTCCGGATGGGCGTGCTGTCCCTGAAGAAGCTGAAGGAGATGCGGCCGTACGTAATCGTCGGCGCATTCGTGGTCGCGGCGGTCGTCACGCCGCCGGACGTGTTTTCGCAACTGATGCTGGCGCTGCCGCTCGTCGTGCTGTTCGAGATCGGGCTGCTGGCCGCACGGTTCTTCGTGCCGAAGAAGCCGGCCGAAGAGGGCGAGGCGGGGAACGGCGAAGCCGCGGGTTGACGGCGCGGCGCCGGGCGGCTTTCCGGTCAAGCTGGAGGGGCCGGTACCTGCTGCGGTTGGCTCCGGCCAGCGCGTGCCCACGCCGCCTTCGCGGCACCCGACATCGTTTTGAAGCAAAGCAAAAGGGCAGCCAGCCGGCTGCCCTTTTCCATTTCCGCGGCGCATCACGACGCGTCGCAACCGGCAGGCGGCGCGCCGCCTGCCCAGCCTCATTCGCTATCGCTGTCCTGCTCGTCGAGCGTCTGCTTCGGCGGCGGCGGGCGCTTGCCGATCACGATGTTCACGTCGAACTGCTTGCCCTTGCGTACGACGTGCACCTTGGTCGGTGTGCCCGGCTTGATCTGCGCGACGACGTTCAGCAGCTTCGTGGTGTCGGTGATGTCCTCGCCGTTGACGCTCACCAGGATGTCGCCCGGCTTGATGCCGGCCTTGTCGGCCGGGCCGCCCTGCAGCACGCCCGCGACGATCGCGCCCGATTTCTGCTGGAGCCCGAACGACTCGGCGATCTCCGGCGTGACGTCCTGCGGCTCGACGCCGATCCAGCCGCGCGTGACCGAGCCCGTCGTGATGATGCTTTCGAGCACCGTGCGCGCGGTCGAAACCGGAATCGCGAAACCGATGCCGAGCGAGCCGCCGGAGCGCGAGTAGATCGCCGTGTTGATGCCGAGCAGGTTGCCGTTCACGTCGACCAGCGCGCCGCCGGAGTTGCCGGGGTTGATCGGCGCGTCGGTCTGGATGAAGTTCTCGAACGTGTTGATGCCGAGGTGGTTGCGGCCGAGCGCGCTGATGATCCCCATCGTGACCGTCTGGCCGACGCCGAACGGGTTGCCGATCGCAAGCACGACGTCGCCGACGCGCGACTGGTCGGAGCGGCCGAGCGTGATCGTCGGCAGGTTCGTCATGTTGATCTTGAGCACGGCGAGATCGGTTTCGGGATCGCTGCCGATCACCTTCGCGGTGGCCGTGCGGCCGTCGGCGAGCGCGACTTCGATCTGGTCGGCGCCGTCCACGACGTGCTGGTTCGTTAGAATGTAACCTTCCGGGCTCACGATAACGCCCGAGCCGAGGTTGGCGGCCGGCTCGTCCTGCTGCTTGCGGGCGTTGCGGTCGCCGAAGAAGTAACGGAACAGCGGATCCTTCGCGCGCGGGTCGGGCGGCAGCGAGCCGTCCTTGCTGGAGAACACGTTGACGACGGCCGGCATCGCCTTCTGCGCGGCTTCGGCATACGACGTGGTCGCCGGTGCGCCGCCGATGCCTGGCGCGACTTCCCGCAGCGCGACGATCGGCGTGGCAAGCTGCTTGCCGAGCTGTCCTTGCCGTTGCAGCCATTGCGGCTTGAGCGTCACGACGATGAACATCAGCGCGAGCAGTACGGTCACCGCCTGCGCGAAGAACAGCCAGAAGCGTCTAAGCATCTGAATGGATTAGAGGTTTATATGGATCGGATCGAACTTGAATTGTACTTGAACAATACCCTTGAAACCGCGCGCTTCAAGGACTATTGCCCGAACGGCCTGCAGGTCGAGGGGCGCCGCAAGATCGAGAAGATCGCCACCGGCGTGACGGCGTCGGTCGCCTTCCTCGAAGCCGCGCTCGAATGGGGTGCGGATGCCGTGCTCGTCCATCACGGCTATTTCTGGCGCAACGAGGCGCCGCAGATCACCGGCCGCAAGTATCAGCGCCTGAAGCTGCTGCTCGCGAACGACCTGAACCTGTTCGCGTTCCACCTGCCGCTCGACGCGCATCCCGAATTCGGCAACAACGCGCAGCTCGGCGAAAAGCTCGGCCTGATCGGCGAGCAGCGGTTCGGCGAAGGCGATCTCGGCTGGATGGCGACGCTGCCGATGCCCGTCACGCTCGAGCACTTCGTCGCGAAGGTCGAGAACACGCTGGGCCGCACGCCGCTCGTGCTCGGCGATCCGGACACGCAGTTGCGCCGCATCGCGTGGTGCACGGGCGCCGCGCAGAGCTATTTCGACGCGGCGATCGACGCCGGCGCGGACGTGTTCCTGACCGGCGAGGTGTCCGAGTCGACCACCCACGCGGCGGCGGAGAGCGGCGTCGCGTTCGTTGCGGCGGGGCACCATGCGACCGAGCGCTACGGGATCCAGGCGCTTGGGCGCCACTTGTCCGAAGAATTCGATCTCGAACACCTTTTTATCGATATTCATAATCCGGTCTGAGCACCGGATTTGCGGCAGTGCATCGAAATTTCACAATGTAGCATCCGCTTAAAAGTGAAATGATTTAATCGCTCCGATAGTGGGGGATAACCCTTAACTATCAATCACTTCGAAGGGATTTTCATCTCCGGGCCTTGTAAATGGCGACTCCATTCGAGCAAACTAGCGGCGGAATGGAAAGTCGTGACGGAAAATCCAACTCAGAAGTGGGGCGTGTGATGCGAGACAAGGAAGAGAAACGCGTCGACAGCGGCCGCCGTACCTGGCTGATTGCGACATCCGTAGCAGGTGGCGTAGGAGGCGTAGCCACCGTCATACCTTTCGCGGCGTCGCTTGCGCCGTCCGCGAAAGCGAAAGCGGCCGGTGCGCCGGTCGAGGTCGACATCAGCGGCCTGAAGCCCGGCGAAATGGTCACCGTGCCGTGGCGCGGCAAGCCGGTCTGGATCCTGAATCGCACCGATTCGATGCTGGCCGACGTGGTCAAGGCCGACAAGGAAGTGGCCGATCCGGCCACGAAATCCCCGTATTCGATGCCGTTGCCCGCGTATTGCGCCAACGAATATCGGTCGCGGGCCGATCGCAAGAACATTCTCGTCGTGATGGCCGTGTGTACGCACCTCGGCTGCACGCCTAGCCAACGCTTCACGCCGGGTCCGCAGCCGAACCTGCCGGACGACTGGCCGGGCGGTTTCCTGTGCCCGTGCCACGGTTCGACCTACGACCTCGCCGGCCGTGTGTTCAAGAACAAGCCGGCGCCTCAGAATCTCGACATCCCGCCCTACATGTTCACGTCGGCGACGACCCTCGTGATCGGCAAGGACGAGAAAGGAGAAGCGTGATGGCCGCCGACAACAAGGAAGTCTCCACCACAGGTTTCACCGGCTGGATCGACCAGCGCTTCCCGCTCACGTCCACCTGGAAGAAGCACGTATCCGAGTATTACGCGCCGAAGAACTTCAACTTCTGGTACTTCTTCGGCTCCCTCGCGCTGCTGGTGCTCGTCAACCAGATCGTCACGGGCATCTTCCTGACGATGAACTACAAGCCCGACTCGATGCTCGCGTTCGCGTCGGTCGAGTACATCATGCGCGAGGTGCCGTGGGGCTGGCTGATCCGATACATGCACTCGACCGGTGCATCGATGTTCTTCGTGGTCGTCTACCTGCACATGTTCCGCGGGCTGCTGTACGGTTCGTACCGCAAGCCGCGCGAGCTCGTGTGGATCTTCGGCTGCGCGATCTTCCTGTGCCTGATGGCCGAAGCGTTCTTCGGCTACCTGTTGCCGTGGGGCCAGATGTCGTTCTGGGGCGCGCAGGTGATCGTGAACCTGTTCTCGGCGATCCCGTTCGTCGGCCCGGACCTGTCGCTGTGGATTCGCGGCGACTACGTCGTGTCCGACGTCACGCTGAACCGCTTCTTCGCGTTCCACGTGATCGCGATTCCGCTGGTGCTGGTCGGCCTCGTCGTCGCCCACCTGGTCGCGCTGCACGAAGTGGGGTCGAATAACCCCGACGGCATCGAGATCAAGGCGAAGAAGGACGAGAACGGCATTCCGCTCGACGGCATCCCGTTCCACCCGTACTACTCGGTCCACGATTTCCTCGGCGTGTGCGTGTTCCTGATGGTGTTCGCGCTGATCGTGTTCTTCTCGCCGGAGATGGGCGGCTACTTCCTCGAGGCGAACAACTTCGTCCCGGCGAACCCGCTGCAGACGCCGCCCGAGATCGCGCCGGTCTGGTACTTCACCGCGTTCTACGCGATGCTGCGCGCGACCACCGACCCGTTCAAGATCGTGCTGATGATCGTGATCGCGCTGCTCGGCGTGCTCGCGCTGATCCGCGCGCGCGGCAAGTGGAAGGTCGGGCTGCCGGTGCTGGCGGCGGCGATCGTCGTGTTCATGTACCTGACGGAGTCGAAGTTCTGGGGCGTCGTCGTAATGGGCTCGGCGGTGATCTCGCTGTTCTTCCTGCCGTGGCTCGACCGCAGCCCGGTGAAGTCGATCCGCTACCGGCCGCTGTTCCACAAGGTGTTCCTCGGGATCTTCGTCGCGGCGTTCCTGACCCTCGCGTTCCTCGGCACGCGGCCGCCCTCGCCGGCGGCGACGCTGATCGCGCAGTTCTGCGCGTTGATCTACTTCGCGTTCTTCCTCGGCATGCCCGTCTGGACGCCGCTTGGCACGTTCAAGCAGCCGCCGGAGCGGGTGCGCTTCAAGCCCCATTAACGTGAGCGAGGAGAGAACGACATGAAGAAACTGCTTTCGACACTCGCGCTGATCGGGGCGACCGCCTGTGCGCTGCTGGCGGCGCCGGCCGTGCGGGCGGAGGGTAATTTTCCGCTCGACCGGGCGCCCGATAACACGGAAAATCTCGTTTCGCTTCAGCACGGCGCGCAATTGTTTGTAAACTATTGCCTGAACTGCCACAGCGCGAACCTGATGCGCTACAACCGTCTGACGGATCTGGGCATATCCCAGAAGGAGATCGAAACGAATCTCCTGTTCACGACCGACAAGGTCGGGAACACGATGTCCGTTGCGATGCGGCCCGACGACGCGAAGAACTGGCTCGGCACCACGCCGCCCGACCTGTCGGTCGAGGAGCGCGCGCGCGGCCGCGACTGGCTGTACACGTATCTGCGGAGCTTCTACCGCGACGATACGCGGCCGACCGGCTGGAACAACGCGGTGTTCGAGAACGTCGGCATGCCCCATGTGTTGTGGCAGCTGCAGGGGCAGCGCGTTGCCAAATTCGAAGACAAGACGGACGAGGAGACGGGCGAGAAGGCCCACGTGCTCGTCGGCTTCCAGCAGGTCACGCCGGGCACGCTCTCGTCGCCCGACTACGATGCTGCGGTCGCCGACCTGGTGGCCTATATGACATGGATGTCCGAGCCGGCCCAGCAGACCCGCAAGCGCCTCGGCGTGTGGGTGCTGATCTTTCTCGGTGTCCTGACTTTCCTGGCCTGGCGGCTGAATGCCGCGTACTGGAAAGATATCAAGTAAACACGCCTGACCGGCGTGGGGCCGGCGCAAGGCGGAACCCGTGAAAGGGGTTGCGCCGCGTGCCGGCCCTCGGCTTTTTTGAGGAAACGCAAATATGATGGTTCTGTATTCCGGCACAACTTGCCCGTTCTCCCAGCGTTGCCGGCTGGTGCTGTTCGAGAAGGGCATGGACTTCGAAATCCGCGACGTCGACCTGTTCAACAAGCCGGAAGACATTTCGGTGATGAACCCGTACGGTCAGGTGCCGATCCTGGTCGAGCGCGACCTGATCCTGTACGAATCGAACATCATCAACGAGTACATCGACGAGCGCTTCCCGCATCCGCAACTGATGCCGGCCGACCCGGTGCAGCGCGCCCGTGCGCGCCTGTTCCTGCTCAACTTCGAGAAGGAACTGTTCGTCCACGTCAGCACGCTCGAGAACGAGAAGGGCAAGGCGGCGGAGAAGAATCACGAGAAGGCCCGCCTCGCGATCCGCGATCGCCTGACGCAACTCGCGCCGATCTTCGTGAAGAACAAGTACATGCTCGGCGAAGAGTTCTCGATGCTCGACGTCGCGATCGCACCGCTGCTGTGGCGCCTGGATCACTACGGCATCGAGCTGTCGAAGAACGCCGCGCCGCTGATGAAGTACGCCGAACGGATCTTCAGCCGTCCGGCCTACATCGAAGCACTGACGCCGTCCGAAAAGGTCATGCGTCGTTAATGTTGCAATGAAGGCATGACGGAGCGGGTGGCGCGGCGTGCCGCGCGCCCGTTCCGGGTTCGAGGATTGTGATGCAAGAGATTTCAACGAAGCCTTATCTGCTGCGCGCGTTGTACGAGTGGTGCACCGATAACGGTTACACGCCGCATATCGCGGTGAGGGTCGACAACTCGACGCGCGTGCCGCGTCAGTTCGTGCGTGACGGCGAGATCGTGCTCAACATCAGCTTCGAGGCGACGAGCCAGTTGCAGATGGGCAACGAGTGGATCGAGTTCACGGCCCGGTTCTCCGGGAAGGCGCACAAGATCGAGATTCCGGTGGCCAACGTGCTCGCGATCTATGCGCGCGAGAACGGGCAGGGCATGGCGTTCCAGGTCGATGCGGTCGCGGGCGAAGGCGAGGATTCGGGCGCGTTCGACGATGATGCCGCGCAAGCCGATGACGCGCAGCGCGACGAGTCCGTCTCGCCGTTGGCGCCGGTCGCCGATAGCGGTGCGAACGAGGAGCCGTCCGAAGGGGCCGACGAACCGCCGAAAACCGACGGCGACGGCTCGAAAGGCGGCAGCAGACCTCGCCTCAAGATCGTGAAATGAGGTAGAATCTCGCGCTACGCCGGCTTAGCTCATCTGGTAGAGCAGTTGATTTGTAATCATCAGGTGGCGGGTTCGAGTCCTGCAGCCGGCACCAAATCCGAAAAAGGGTTACGGAGTTTTCCGTAACCCTTTTTTCGTTCATGGAGTCGCGCGCCGCGATGGCGCGGGCGCCATCGCCATCCCCATCCCCATCCCCATC
>FTHQ01000117.1_pt1 | contig 21785 bp, 22 predicted proteins | sample 1641001 | NCBI WGS metagenome assembly FTHQ01 (sample SAMEA3914872, study PRJEB12502) | metagenome | biome: forest; material: soil | place: Canada | collected 2011-07-03 | depth 0.3 m | reverse complement strand
GACAGCCCAGGCGCGGTGGCCTGCCCGGGCGGCGTCGCGAAGAACTCGGACGCGAGCCGCGCGAGCGTCGCCGGGTCGGGCAACCCGGCCGGCAGCGGCGCATGCGGCAACGCGTGCGCGTCGCCGCCGGCCAGGCCGGGATTAACGGTAGGTGTCGGGATAGTCATGGAACTTGGCGATTTCGACGTCATCGAGGACAGCCAGCGCATCCGGCGAATGGACCGCGAGCGAGCAATACAGCGAGATCAGGTACGACGCGATCGCCTGGTTGTTGATCCCCATGAAGCGCACCGACAGGCCCGGCCCCTGCTCGCCGGCGACGCCCGGCTGATACAGGCCGACGACGCCCTGGCGCTTGTCGCCGACGCGCAGCAGCAGGATCTTGGTCTTGCCGTCCGCGACCGGCACCTTGTCCGACGGAATCAGCGGAATGCCGCGCCACGTGAGGAACTGCGAGCCGAACAGGCTGACCGTCGGCGGCGGCACGCCGCGCCGCGTGCATTCGCGGCCGAACGCGGCGATCGCGAGCGGGTGCGTGAGGAAGAATGCCGGCTCCTTCCACACCTTCGTCAGCAGCTCGTCGAGATCGTCCGGCGTCGGCGCGCCCGTCAGCGGGAAGATCCGCTGTTCGTCGGTCACGTTCGCGAGCAGCCCGTAGTCGGGGTTGTTGATCAGCTGGCTTTCCTGCAGCTCCTTGATCGTCTCGATCGTCAGGCGCAGCTGCTCCTTGATCTGGTCATGAGGACTGCTGTAAAGATCGGAGATCCGCGTATGCACGTCGAGCACCGTGCTCACCGCGTTCAGGAAGTATTCGCGCGGCTGTTCCTCGTACGGCACGAAGGTCTGCGGCAGCACGCTTTCGTCCTCGAGCTGCGTGCATGCGGCGCGCACGGCTTCCGGGTTCTTCACCTGGTTCAGGCGGTAGATGCCGGCCTCGACCGGCACCCATTGCAGCAGATGGGTCAGCCAGCGCGGCGTGATCGTGGAAAGCTGGGGGACGGTCTTGGTAGCGTTCGCTAGTTGGCGGGCGGCGTGATCGCTCAGCGCGGCCGTGCCGCTTGCAACGGTCGACATGTGTGGCTCCGGGTTCTTAAGATGAAAAACGGGATTGCTTATGACGCTGGGTGATTATCGGAAGCACGCCCCTGCCGACTCAACATGCTATAGCCGTCAGGTCGTGCAACCGAAGGGGAAACGGGGCGAAGCGACCTCAGGTGACGTACGCACCCGGCAGCAGCGTCGAGATCGACACGTCGAACGCGCGCGCGATCTTGTCGGCCGTGACGATCGACGCGATCGCCTCGCCGCGCTCGATCTCGCCGACGTACGAGCGGTTCAGCCCCGCATGCTCGGCCAGCTGCTCCTGCGACCACGTGCGCGCTTCGCGCAGCTTGCGCACGGTGGCGCCGAAGTGATGGATGAGGTCGCTCATCGCGCCTCCTAGGCGACGCGCGCCGCCGTGCGCGGCGCGGCGTTCGCTTCGCTGCGCAGCACGGCCTGCGTGACGTTTTCGCCGGCCGGCACGTCCTGCGTGAGCCACACGTTGCCGCCGATCACCGCGCCGCGCCCGATCGTCACGCGGCCGAGGATCGTTGCGCCCGCATAGATCACCACGTCGTCCTCGACGATCGGATGGCGCGCGAGCCCTTTCTCCAGATGGCCGGCCGCATCGCGCGGGAAGCGCTTCGCGCCGAGCGTGACGGCCTGGTACACGCGCACGCGCTCGCCGATGATCGCCGTCTCGCCGATCACGACGCCCGTGCCGTGGTCGATGAAGAAGCCCGCGCCGATGCGCGCGCCCGGATGAATGTCGATGCCCGTTTCCGCATGCGCCTGCTCGGCGATGATCCGCGCGAGCAGCGGCAGGCCGAGCCCGTACAGTTCGTGCGCGAGCCGGTGGTGGATCATCGCCAGGATGCCGGGATAGCACAGCAGCACTTCGTCGACGCTGCCGGCCGCCGGATCGCCGTGAAACGCCGCCAGCACGTCGCTGTCGAGCAGCCGGCGAATCTCCGGCAAGCGTGCGGCGAACGCCTGCACGGCCTTCGACGCGACTTCGTCGAGGTTGTCGGCCGGCCCGTCGGCATGGCGGTGACGCGCCGCGTAGCGCAATTCGAGCGTCACCTGCGTGAGCAACGCATTCAGCGCCGCGTCGAGCGCGTGGGCCACGTGGAAGTTCTCGCTTTCCTGCCGCAGGTCGGGCGGCCCGAGCCGCATCGGGAACAGCACGCCTTTCAGCGCACCGACGATCTGCGCGAGCGCCTCGCGCGCCGGCAAATCGCGCCCGCCCGGTTCGAGCGAGCGCCGCTGCTTTTCGCGCCATGCACGGCGCACCGTCTGCAGCGATTGAACGATGTCGTCGATCTCGAATGCGGCCATGCTGCTTTCTCCCCGTAACGGCCGTGAATCAATCCTGCGCCCAAGGCAGGCCGCGGAAGCGCCAGCCGTTTTGGCCGCCGCGATGCTGCCGCTCGTCGAGGTCGCCCTCGAAGCCTTCGAGCACATTGAAAACCTGCGTGAAGCCCGCCTTCGCCGCGGCCTCGGCCGCCTGCGCCGAGCGGTTGCCGCTGCGGCACAACAACAGCACGACCGCGTCCTTGCCGGTCTTCGCTTCCAGTTCGCGCACGAAGCGCGGGTTGCGCGTCAGGCTCGTGCCGGTCGCCCACGGCACGTGCAGCGATTCAGGCACGTAACCGACGAATTTCCGTTCCTCGGCCGTGCGCACGTCCACCAGCAACGCATCGCCCGCCGAGAGCAGCGCCCACGCGGCTTCCGGCGCGACGCCGCCCGCATAGGGCGTGCCGGCCGCCACGGCTGCCGCGCGCGCGTCTTCGAGCGCCTGCTGCGCGGCGGTTCGTTCTTCCAGTTCAACCGTCATGACACTTCCTTGTTTTCGCAGATTCGTATGAACAAAAACACCGGGAATGCGGCTGTTGCAGCTTGCGTGCTGTCTATAGCCGTCAGCGTCACTATGCGAGTGCGGTCGGGGAAGCAGAACCAATAAAAATTCATTTCCTAATCAGCGCCGCGGGGAATGCAATAGCAGACGCGCGCTATCGGTGCGCGGTTGATGGCGGGCGGGAAATGAAAGGCGACGACCGTTCGACGTCGTGCATCGAAGGAGTTTGAAAGGAAGGGGAAGAACGAGCAGCGCAGCATTCCGCGCGTCGTCATGGAATCCGAAATGCGCGGGCGAAGCCACCGAGCGTCGCCGGCGCATGGGTTCTTCAGGATGTCATACCACTGGATCGACCGGCACAATCGGCACCCCGCGCGCTTCAATATCGCGCCCGGCAAGCAGACACAGATCCTCGCGATGATGCGTGGCCACCACCTGCACGCCCACCGGCACGCCGTTCACGATCGATGTCGTAACGGCCAGCCCCGGCAGCCCCATCGCGGGCAGCGCGCGCAACGTGAGCTGCGCTTCCCACACGCGCTCGAAGCCGTCCGGCCCTTGCCGGTCGAGATCGTCGGGGAACGGCAGTTCCGCCGAAACGGGCAACAGCAGCACCGCATAGTCGTCGAGAAACAGCCGCCACGCTCGCGTCAGCGTGGTACGCCGGACCAGCGCGCGGCTGATCACGTCGGCCGGCAGGTCGCGCACCTTGCCGCGCACGGCGGCGATCACCGCGGCCGCGCCCGGATCGCCGTCTTGCGCCACGGCGTTCGCCAGCGCGTCGAATCCGTCGCCGAGCCACAGCTGTTCCTGCAGCAGCGCGGCCTCGCGCATCGGCGGCGTATCGTCGATCTCGTCGACGGTCCAGCCGGCATCGACCAGCCGGCGCGCGGCATCGCGCAGCGCGGCCTCGACTTCGGGCACGACCTCCAGGCCGCGCGGACGCACGCACAGCGCCGCGCGCTTCGGCACCTCGCGCCCGTCGAACGGCACCGCGACGTGCCACGGATCGCGCGGATCCGGCGCGGAGAAGGCGCGTAGCGCGAGCGAGAGATCGTCGATCGTGCGCGCGATCGGCCCGGCCGTCGACATCAGTTGCGCGCCGATCGCCCGCTCGGGCGACGATGCATTGAATGCCGGCACGCGGCCGAGCGACGGCCGGATCCCGTGTACGCCGCATGCATAGGCCGGGTAGCGCACCGAGCCGCCGATGTCAGTGCCGACCGCGAGCGGGCCGATCCCGGCAGCCACGGCCGCCGCCGCGCCGCCGCTCGATCCGCCCGGCGTCAGCGACGCATTGCGCGGATTGCGCGTGTGGCCGTGCACGAGATTCGCCGTGAACCAGCGCAATGCGAACGTCGGGGAATTGGTGCGGCCGAGCAGCACCCCGCCGGCCTTCCGGATGTTCGCGACCACCGGGCTGTCGGCGGGCGCGACCAGATTGCGCTGCAAACGCGTGCCGTTGGTCGTCGCAAAGCCGGCCTGATCGACGTTGATCTTCACGGTGACGGGGACGCCCGCGAGCGGCCCCGGATCGTCGCCGCGCGCGATCGCGCGATCGACTTCGTCGGCCTGCTGCCGCACGTCGTCGGGACGGTGTTCGACCACCGCGTTGATCGCCGGATTCACGGCATCGAGACGATCGAGCACCGCGTCTGCCACTTCGCGCGCGGATACGTCCCGCTGCCGCACGCGTTTCGCGAGTTCGGTCGCGGACAGTTGCCAGAGTTCGGTCATGACTTCTCCTGGTGAAAAGACATCACGATCACGCGCGGAACCGCGCCCCTCACGAAAGCGCGGCGCCGCATGCGCTCACTGCGTATCCTGCTTCGCGCGCTCGGCCGCGGCGATGATCGCGTCGGCCACGGCCTTCGGCTGGCTCAACATCGCGACGTGGCTCGCGTTCACGCGCGTGACCGTCGCGCCGATCCGCTTCGCCATCGCTTCCTGCAGCGTCGGGTCGATCATCCGGTCCTGCGTCGCGACGACGAACGTCGACGGCTTCGCATGCCACGCGGCCTGCGTGACCTTCTCCGAAATGCATCCGCCATACCACGGCCCCTGGGTCGCCGCGACGAGGCGCTGCTGCGCGGGCGGCAGATCCGGCGCGAAGTCCTGCGCGATCGCCTTGTCCGACAGCCGTGCGAAACCGCCCGCGTCCTTGCGCAACTCGCCGGCCCATGCCGGCGCCGGCAGCCCCTGCGTGACGTCCGCGATCGACTGGCCGTTGTCGGGGGCGAACGCCGCGACGTACACGAGCGACTTCACCTTGTCGTCGTTGCCCGCGTCGCTGATCACGACGCCCGCCCACGAATGGCCGACCAGCACGACCGGCCCCTTCTGTTCGTCGATCGTACGCTTCGCCGCGGCCGCATCGTCGGCGAGCGAGCTCAGCGGATTCTGCACCGACACCACGTGCAGCCCGCGCGCTTCCAGCAGCGGAATCACGCGGTTCCAGCTCGATCCGTCGGCGAACGCGCCGTGCACGAGCACGACGTTGGTGCCCTTCAGGTCTTCCTTCGGCGCGGCCTGCGCCGCGACCGCACCGAACAGTCCGCCGATCATCGCGGCGGATACCAGAACGCGTTTCGTCAAACCGGCCATCGTCATGCTCCTTTGCTTGTCGTGTTGTTCAAATGAAGGACTGCAGTGAAGGCCGCGCCTGCATGCGGCAGGCGCGGCGCGGAATCACGAATGCGCGTACAGGTCGTCGGCGGCGGTGCGTGCGGCACGCGACTGCGCTGCGTCGCGATGGCCGGCCGGCGCCGACGCATCGGCCACGTTGTCGCCTTGCGACTTCGACGGGCCGTTCTGGTCGGAACGCGCGACCTGCTCGGCAGCCGCGACGGCATGCTCTGCGGCGGCGATGTCGTCCGGGTAATGCGCTTCGCTGCCGGCCGGGTTGTAGCCGGCCTTCTCGAGACGGACGAGGTCGGCGCGCACTTCGGCACGCGTGAGGCCGTGGCCGGTATCGGCGAACGACAGTGCGGGTGCGACGGCGAGAATGGCAACGGCGAGGATTCGAGCGGCTTTCATGAGATTTCTCCTTGAACGAAGTTGGGGGTGTCGATCACCTGGCATCCGGTGCGAACGCCTGGCACCGAACGTTTGCTGCATGTCGACAGTAGAACCCGCGCACGTATCCGGCATGTTTCCGAAACCGGGGCTTTCTGCATGCCAGTTTTTCAGGAGCGGCCGCAGATACAGTGCGATACAAACCGGCTTGCCGACGCGCTGCGCCGTTCCCCGCGCACCACGAAAAAAGGCGTGCCTCGCAGGGCACGCCTTTCCGTCACCTTCACCTTCACCTCTCCGTGTCACGTCACGGCGCGAGCCGCGTGAACACGTAATCGTGGTTTTTTACCCGCGCCTGATGGCATGCAAAGCATGTCTGATGCTGGCCGAGGTCGGCTGGCACGCCGTTGATGAAGCGCCCGAATCCCCAGCCGCCCGTCGCCGCATAGCGGCGCGAATCCTTCACCATCACCTGCACGGTCGTCGCCTGGCCTGGCACCGTCGCGGGCGCGAACTCGTCGGACTGCTTGCGCTTGTATGCGAGCTTCACGAGGATCGTGCCGTCCGGAAACGGCAGCGTCGCCTGTTCGAGCGCGCGGATCGCGACCGGGTTGCCGAGCACCACCCGCAGTTCGTCGAGCGGTGCGGCCTCTTCGGCCGGCGCGACCATCTCCCACTTCCGGTAGCCGGGCGGAATCGTCACGCCGTAGATCGGCGACGCGGCCGCGGCCGGTTTCGGCTGCTCCGCGAACGCGGCCGGACCGCTCGCCGACCACGCACCGGCCAGCAGCACGCCCGCGACGAGCACATGGCGCGCGCCGCGCCGCCCCATTCCCACGCGGGCCCGCATCACAGATGCTCCACTTGCAGGATCGCATCGGCGAATGCCTGCGGCGCTTCCTGCGGCAGGTTGTGGCCGATGCCGCCGGTGATGGTCCGGTGCTGGTACTTGCCGGTGAACTTCTTCGCGTACGCGGCCGGCTCCGGATGCGGCGCGCCGTTCGCGTCGCCTTCCATCGTGATCGTCGGCACGGTGATCGCGGGCCCGGCCGCGAGACGCCGCTCGATGTCGTCGTATTGCGCTTCGCCCTTCGCGAGCCCGAGCCGCCAGCGATAGTTGTGGATCACGACGGCCACGTGATCGGGATTCCGGAACGACGCGGCCGAGCGCGCATACGTCTCGTCGGAGAACTGCCACTTCGGCGACGCGAGTTGCCAGATCAGCTTGTTGAACGCATCGCGGTTCTGCGCGTAGCCGAGTTCGCCGCGCTCGGTCGTGAAGTAGAACTGATACCACCACTGGAATTCGGCCTGCGGCGGCAGCGGCTTGGCGTTCGCCGCCTGGCTGCCGATCAGGTAGCCGCTCACCGACACCAGCGCCTTCACGCGCTGCGGCCACAGCGCCGCGATGATGTCGGCCGTGCGCGCACCCCAGTCGTAGCCGCCGAACACCGCGCGGTCGATCTTCAGCGCATCCATCAGCGCGACGATGTCGACGGCCGTCACCGCCTGCTGGCCGTTGCGCACCGTGTCGGCCGAGCGGAACGTCGTCGAGCCGTAGCCGCGCAGGTACGGCACGATCACGCGATAGCCGGCCGCGACGAGCAACGGCGCGACGTCCGCGTAGCTGTAGATGTCGTACGGCCAGCCGTGCAGCAGGAACACGACCGGGCCCTGCTTCGGTCCGAGATCCGCATAACCGACGTTGAGCACGCCCGCGTCGATCTGGTGGATCGGGCCCAGCGACGCAGCGCCGGCCGGGCGCTTCGCCGCCGATGCATCGGGCGCCGACTGCGCATGCGCGAGCGCGCTGAAGCCGAGGTCGGCCAGGCTCAGGCTCGCCAGCGTCGAGCCCAGGATCAGGCGGCGGCGGGTGTTCACGGTATCAGGCATGACTCGTTCTCCATTGTCGATCGCTCAGGAAAGGGCCCGCGGCACGTGCGGGCAATCGGGTGTCGCCGTTCGCAGCGGCGGCGCATGGCACCGCGCCGCCGTGCGAATCGCTTCACCGGTTTTATATCCGAACCATCCGGACGCTTTGTATCCCAACGTATCCGTGTGCGAACACGACACACAGCGATTCAAAAATCGCGAGAAAACGATGCTTCGGCGCGGCCGCGCGGCACTCGCGGCCCGGTGCGCCGGCGTGTCAGAACAGCCTGGCGATCGCGGGCACGCTGAGCACCGCGACGTAATAGCCCATGAACTGCACGCCGGTGTTGAACGCGAACAGGCGCGACAGCATCCCGCCGAACAGGCCGATCGTCACGATCACGGCGAGCCCGAGCAGTTGCCCTTCCCACACGCCGATCACGACGATCAGCCCCGCGAAGGTCGCGATGATCGCTTCATGGCTCAGCTTGCGCGCGACGAACGCCGCCGCGCGGTGCGCGTGGTGCATCGCGAGCGGATACGCGATCAGCGCGGCCAGCACGATCGCCAGCAGCCCGTAGCCGAGGAACGCGGGCCAGCTCATCAGCGTATGCAGGTTGTGGATCTGCCCGCTCGCCGCGTCGACCGTGAAGCGCGGCGGCGCATTGAACAGCGGCGCGGCCGGGCCGGCCGCCACCGGGCTCAGCGGCAGCCCGAACGCGATCAGCGGAATCAGCGCTTCGGCGATATAGGTGGCCTCGGTCACGCCGTTGCGCGCGGCGATCACGGTCGTCAGGCGCTGGTACGCATGACGCACGCGCGCGCCGACGATCTCGCCCATCAGCACCGTCATCGCGACCGGGCTGAACACGAACGTCGCGCTCGACACGGCGGCCGTGCCGACCGTCCACGCGACCTGCTCGCGGTCGAGCACCTTCAGCGGATTCGGGAAATAGCCACGCCAGCTTTTCACGTCGGGCGCGAGCACGAACGTCGACGGCCCGTCGCGGCGCATGCGCCGCCGCTCGGCCGGCGACAGGATCGAGAACAGGTCGGCCACCAGCGGGCCGATCGCGATCCCGAGGAAGTAGCTGACGCTCAGCTTCACGCCGTAATGACCGGTGAGCGCCTGCAGCCCGACCACCAGCATCACGAACGGCACCAGCAGCAGCACCGATGCCCAGCGCCCCGCCGAACAGTACGCGATGCCGACGGCCGCCGCGAGGAACACCCACGGCGCGGCCTTCGCGATCGCCGCGCCGAACGGCGCGAGCAGCGACGCGAACAGCACCGCGAGCGGCAGCGCGACGAACGCGGCGACGATCGCGCCAGAGATCATCTTGCGCAGCGCGATGTGCGGCACGCCGAGCGCGCGCAGCAGCGTCGCCTGTTGCAGCAGCGGCGCGGCCATCGTGTCGCCGGGAATGCCGAGCAGCGCGGTCGGGATCGCATGCGTGATGTGCTTGGCCACCGCGCCCGCGAGGAAGAACGTGAACACGCCGGCCGGCGGCACGCCGAGCAGCGCGACGAGCAACGTGAGCGGCGCGATCGTCGTCGTTTCGTCGGTGCCGGAGATCAGCCCGATGCCGGAGAACACGATCGCGCCGAGCAGCCCCATCGCGAACGCGGCCGGCAACGCCTGCAGCAGTGCGTCCATCAGCGGCCTCCCGCGCGTGCGCGCCCGGTCGACGCGTCGTACGACGCGAACAGGTCGAGCAGCCCGAGCTCCTCCATCTCGGCGCGCGCGCTGGCCGACAGGTCGCTCGTCGCGCCCAGTCCGCCCGATGCTTCGGCGAGTTGCCGCAAGGCGTCGTCGCGCTCGGCGCTGCCCGCCGCATGCTCGATCACCGTGCGCTTCGGCTTGAACAGCACCGCGCAGATCGTGCCGGCCAGCAGGCAGCCGCCGAGGCCGATCAGCATCGCATAAGCGCGTGCGATCGCCGCGTCGTGCACGAACGATGCGAGCGCGATGCGGCCGATCTCGAACGCGCCGAGGCTGATCGCGATGCCGAGCAGCACCGACCACGCGAGATGCTTCGTCGCCACCGTGTCGCCCCACACCTCGACGAGCGTCGCGGCCGCCGCATCGGCGCCGGCCAACGGCCGGGTGCGATGCGGCGCGGGTGCGACGGCGCTTGAACCGGTCTGTTCCATGTGTCTCCTCCTGGTTTGATATGTCGCCGGCCATGCCGGCGCGGCGCGGACTGCACACCGCGTCGATCACGCGGCGCGCAGCCGCGCGTCAGCCGTCGCTGCGGCCTGCGAGCAGCTCGACGGCGAAATCGGTACGCACGTCCTTCGCCGCGACCATCCGCTGCGCGATCCGGTCGATGTCGGCGCCCGTCGCGCCGGCCGCGACGGCGATGTTGCGCGCATGCAGTGCCATGTGGCCGCGCTGGATCCCTTCGGTCGCGAGCGCACGCAGCGCCCCGAGATTCTGCGCAAGCCCGACCGCGACCGCAATTTCGCCGAGTTCCTGCGCGGACGTCACGTTCATGATCTTCAATGCGAGGCGCGCGAGCGGATGCGTCTTCGTCGCGCCGCCGACGAGCCCGACCGGCATCGGCATCTCGATCGTGCCGACGAGGTCGCCGTTCGCGGCCTTCTCCCACGTCGTCAGCGACGTATAGCGGCCGCTGCGGCTCGCGTACGCATGCGCGCCGGCTTCGACCGCGCGCCAGTCGTTGCCGGTCGCGACCACCACCGGATCGATGCCGTTCATGATGCCCTTGTTGTGGGTCGCCGCGCGGTACGGATCGGTGGCCGCGAACACGTATGCGTCGATCACACGGTCGATCACCGCTTCGCCGGCGTAATCGTCGGTCGCGAGCGTCGCGGCCGAGTACCGTACCTCCGCGCGCGCCAGCCGCAGGTCGGCGAGGTTGGACAGTATCCGCAACCGTACCTGGCCGCCGGTAATCGCCTCGATGCGCGTCGCGACGGTCTCGGCCATCGTGTTGACCGTGTTCGCGCCCATCGCGTCGCGCACGTCGACGATCAGGTGCGCGACGATCATCGCGCCGCGCGGCGTGTCGGGAAACACATGAACCTCGATGTCGCGGCAGCCGCCGCCGAGCCCGACCAGCACCTTGTCGCGGCTGTTCGCGAGCGCGATCAGTTCGGCCGCATGACGCAGGATCGCGAGCCGCGCGCCGTACGGATCGTCGACGCCGACCACCTGGACCTGCGCACGCATCAGCGGGCCGCTGCTCGACGTGCGGAAGCCGCCCGCCGCGCGCGACAGCTTCGCCATGTACGATGCGGCCGCCACGATCGACGGCTCCTCGACGGCCATCGGCACGATCACGTCCCGGTCGTTGATCCGGAAGTAGCCGGTCACCGCCATCGGCAGCTCGAACGTGCCGATCACGTTCTCGATCATTCCGTTCGCGGTATCGAGCGGCAGCGCGCCCGGTCGGGCGAGCAGCGCGTGCTCGGCATCGTCGAGCCCGACGACGCGGGCCAGGTGGGACAGGCGTTGCTCGGGCGTCAGCGAGCGGAAGTTCGGCAAGGCGGAATCGATCGGCATGATGGGTTGACTGTTGCGGGGTGGCGGTATTGCCCGTCGGTGCTTGCGGCGGGCAGTGGATAGCCGAATAATAGTCACGCTGTACCCATTGAAAAGGTACAGACGGCGCAGACAGTCCCTCAACCGTACCCATGACAGTGAGCCGGCCCGACGGAAGATTCCGATGAAACAGCGTGCAAAAGCCAGCCTGTCTGGCGCGATGGCGGACAATCTCGCCAGACAGATCGAGGAAGGGGTGTTGCCGGCCGGCGCGAAACTGCCGTCGATCAGGGAATACGCTGAGGCGTCCGGCTGCTCGAAGAACACCGTGATCAGCGCGTTCGAGATGCTCGCGGCCGACGGCCTGATCGAGCCGCGCCGCGGCTCCGGCTTCTTCGTCACGCGACGCGCGGCGGCCACGCCCGACCTCGACGAGCCGAGCTCGCTCGACCGCGCGATGGACATCGTGTGGCTGATGCGCGAGCAACTGCACGTGAAGCCCGACGTGCTCAATCTCGGCGAAGGCTTCCCGCCGATCGAGTGGCTCGAGGAAACGCGACTGAACCAGTACCAGCAGCGCATCATGCGCACGAGCGCCGCATCGCTGTTCCGCTACGGCAGCCGCTTCGGCTACCTGCCGCTGCGCCAGTCGCTGCAACAGAAGCTCGCCGGTTACGAGATCGAGGCGCCGCCCGCGCAGATCGTGCTCACGCACGGCGCGAACCAGGCGATGGACCTCGTGCTGCGCTATTTCGTGCGCCCCGGCGACACCGTGCTCGTCGACGACCCCGGCTACTACCCGCTGTTCGGCAAGCTGAAGCTGAGCGGCGCGAACATCGTCGGCGTGCCGCGCGAGATCGACGGCCCCGACGTCGCGAAGCTGGCCGAGCACATCGCCGCGTACCGGCCGAAGCTGTTCTTCACGCAATCGGTCGGCCACAACCCGACCGCGACCGATACGAGCGCGGCCAAGGCGCACCGCATCCTGCAGCTCGCCGACGCGCACGACCTGATCATCGTCGAGGACGATGCGCTGGCCGACCTGCGGCCGCGCTCGCTCACGCGCATCGCGACGCTCGACCAGTTGCGCCGCACGATCTATATCGGCAGTTTTTCGAAATCGGTGTCGGCCGCGCTGCGTGTCGGGTTTCTCGCGTGCAATGCAGCGCTTGCCAGCGATCTCGCCGACGTGAAGATGCTGACGCACGTCAGCAGCTCGGAATACTGCGAACGCACGCTCGACGCGATCGTCAGCGATGGCCACTTTCTCAGGCATACGAATCATCTGCAGGAGAAGCTGCGGCGCGCGACCGGCACCGCACTCGATGCGCTCGGCCGTCTCGGCGCGGAGGTCTATCGGCCGTGCGAGCAGAACCTGTATCTGTGGGCCGCGCTGCCCGGCTGGCCGGATTCGATGTCGCTCGCACAGGCGCTGCTGGAGCGCGGCGTGATCCTCGCGCCGGGGGCGGTGTTCTCGCCGCAGGCCGATCGTCCGTCGAAGTATTGCCGGTTCAACGTTGCGTATCTGGCGGACAAGCGGTTTGCGCAGGCGTTGCAGGCGATTGCATAGGCGCGGCATGTCGTTGGAAAAGGGAAGCAACCGTAGCCGTGCGGCGATTCGCCATCGACGTTGCGCGGTATTCATCCATTCAATTCGAGGTGATCGATTTGGCCGATATCGATGAACAAGGCATGCATTCGTTGAAACGAACCGCGAGTGGACCGCCATTCTGGCTCGCGATGATCTGGATCGTGCTCGGGCTTCCGGCTCTCGCGTTTGCGGGCTTCTTCGGCTATTCCACGGCCTCCTGCAGTTCCTTCGGCGACGCGCTGAACTGGGCGCTGTTTCTCTCGGCCTTCGCCGTGATGGCCGGCGTCATCCATCATGCGCCCAGCATGTTGATCGGACTCGTTGTCTGCGCCGCGGCTGCGGCGATTGTCCGACGTTTTCAACGAATCGAGGTGACATGGATAGGGTTCCTGGTCACGCTAACCGGCATCTACTTTGCCGCGGCGATTGTCGGGAAGCTGATGGATTCACACTGGTCGTGCAGCCTCTTTTGACAGGCACCCCATCGCCACTCTAATGCTCACGCGAGGATTCAATCCGTATCGAAACCCGGTGTTTGAAAAACGCGGGCCGCACAACAGGCCGGCCCGCATTCATCGCACCGACCCCGCTTACACGCGCCGCAACGGCCGGAACCCGGCACGCACTTCACGCGCGAACAATTCCGGTTCCTCCCATGCCGCGAAGTGCCCGCCCTTGTCGACTTCGTTGAAGTAGATCAGGTTGTGATAACTGCGCTCGGCCCAACTGCGCGGCGCCTGATAGATCTCGCCCGGAAACACCGTGATCGCCGCCGGCAACGAGATATCGACCGCGTTGAAGTTGTTCGAGTGATCCTCCCAGTAGATCTGCGCGGCCGACGTCGCTGTATTGGTCAACCAGTACAACGAAATGTCGTCGAGAATCTCGTCGCGCGGAATCGAGCGTTCGGGCACGCCGCCGCTGTACGTCCACTGCGAGATCTTGTCGTACATCCACGCGGCCTGTCCGGACGGCGAATCCGCCAGCGCATAACCGACCGTCTGCGGCCGCGTGACCATCATCGCCGAGTAGCCGCAGTTGTCGCGATAGAACGTCGCGAGCTTCTCGTACGCGGCCTTCTCCTTCGGCGACAGCGAAGCCGGCGCGGGCGCATCGGTCGCGAGCAGCGTGGCGATGTCCGGCGGCACCGTCGCCGGCATGTTCACGTGAATCCCGGCCAGGCCCTGCACGCGCTGCATCGCCATCCGGTGCGAGATCACCGAGCCGCAGTCGCCGCCCTGCGACACGAAGCGCGTATAGCCGAGCCGCGCCATCAGCTCGCCCCACGCGCGCGCGATGTGATCCGAACCCCAGCCGGTCTTCGTCGGCCGGCCCGAGAAACCGAAACCCGGCAGCGACGGCACGACGACATGGAACGCATCGTCCGCGCTCGCGCCGTGCGCGGTCGGATCGGTCAGCGGGCCGATCGCCTTCAGCAACTCGAAGATCGAACCGGGCCAGCCGTGCGTCATGATCATCGGCATCGCGTTCTCGTGCCGCGAGCGGACGTGAATGAAATGAATGTCGAGCCCGTCGATTTCCGTGATGAACATCGGGAAACCGTTCAGGCGCGCCTCGCCCTTGCGCCAGTCGTAGTCGGTGCCCCAGTAGCGCAGCAGCGCCTGCATGCGCGCGAGCCGCACGCCCTGCGATTCGTCGGCGACGGTCTCGCGGCCCGGCCAGCGCGTCGCGGCGATGCGACGGCGCAGGTCGGCCACGGCTTCATCGGGAATGTGCGCGGTGAACGGGCGTATGCCGCTCGCGCCGGTAGCCGCATGCAGCGCGGTGGGCAGCATCGCCGACACCCCGGCGGCCACGGAAGTGGCCAGCAGGTGGCGACGCATCGGGGAAAACGGTGTGGAAGACATCGTTCGGCATCTCCTTTCGTGAAGTGGAAAGTGAACATGCCGCGCGCGAGATCGCGCCCAGGCTTTCAATCAGGCGCGCCCTCGTCACGCGGCGTCGCCTATTCGAAAGGTCTGATGTATCCCGGATTTGTCTGATTTGTACGCGTTTGTAGCTGTTGCGCGGCGAGCGGCCACGCCTGTATGGCTGCTCGCCGATGCGGCGCTCAGAGCGCCTTGACGATCGCGCCGTCGACGCGAATGTTCTGCCCGGTGATGTAGCCCGCGCCGTCCGACAGCAGGAACGCGACCGTCTTCGCGATCTCGCCGGTCTTGCCGAAGCGGCCGGCCGGAATGCGCGCGACGATGTCCGGCGTTTCCGGCCAGCTGTCGATGAAGCCCGGCAGCACCGCGTTCATCCGGATGTTCTCGGCCGCATAGCGTTCCGCGTAGAGGCGCGTCCATGCGCTCAGCGCAGCGCGCAGCGCCGACGACACGGGCATCGGCTGCTCGGGCGCGTCCGCCGCGAAGCTCGAGATGTTGACCACCGCGCCGCCGCCCTGCTTCTGGAAGATCGGCGTCACGCGGCGCATCACGCGCACCACGTTCAGCAGGATCAGGTCGAGGCCCGCGTGCCAGTTGTCGTCGGTGATCGCCAGCAGCTCGCCCTTCGGCGGATGGCCGGTGTTGTTCACGACCGCGTCGATCCGCCCGTAGCGCGCGACCGTTTCCTGCACGAGCCGGTCGATATCGGCTTCTTCCGTCACCGAGCCCTGGATGCCGAAGCCGCCCAGTTCCTCGCCGAGCGCCACCGCGCTGCCCGACGGCGACATCAGCGCGACGCGGTAGCCGGTCGCCGCCAGTTCGCGCGCGATCGCCGCGCCCATGCCCTTGCCCGCCGCCGTGATCAGCGCCACTTTTTCTACAGTCACGATCCGCTCCTCGTTTCGATTCTGCCGTCGCGCAGCCGCCATTCGGCGCGCCATGGTGTTAATGTAGGCCCATCGATTCCGGCTGTCGAACCAGTATTTCTGCCGCCAGCCGATAGTTTTTCTACAGCCTCACGATGCCGCCACGCCCTTCCCGCCTGCCGCCGCTGAATGCGCTTCGTGCGTTCGAAGTGTCCGCGCGGCACCTCAATTTCCGCGCCGCCGCCGACGAGATCGGTGTCACGCAGGGCGCCGTCGCGCAGCAGGTGCGCCACCTCGAGGACGTGCTCGGCCTGAAGCTGTTCGAGCGCCTGCCGCGCGGCCTCGCGCTCACGCACGACGGCGCCGCGTACTTCTCCGACGTGCAGCGCGCGCTGCATGCGATCGCCGACGCGACCGACAAGCTCGTCAAGCGCCGCGCCGCGCTGACGATCAGCACGACGCCGTCGTTCGCGTCGAAGTGGCTGATCCCGCGGCTCGCGCAGTTCACCGACGCGCATCCCGACTACGACGTGCGCGTGATCGCCGATCCGCAGATCGCGACGTTCCGCCACGACGGCGTCGACCTCGCGATCCGCTACGGCAAGCCGCCGTTCGGCAAGCATCTCGCCACCCATGCGCTGTTCCCGCTCGACGTGTACGCGGTGTGCAGCCCGTCGGTGCTGACCGCGCCGGCTTCGCCGCGCGCGCTCGCTGGCCAGGTGCTGCTGCACGACGCGCACGATCTGTGGCCCGAATTCCTCGCGGCGATGCCCGAACCGGTCGACGTCGATCCGCACAAGGGGCTGCGCTTCAACCAGACGTCGCTCGCGATCGACGCGGCCGTCGCCGGCCAGGGCATCGCGCTCGCGACCGAGCCGCTCGTCGAGCGCGACATCGCCGCCGGACGGCTGTGCAAGCCGTTCGTCTTCGCGTTTCCGCTGTCGATGGGGTTCTATCTCGTGTATCCGGCCGAGCGCCGCGACGACGACGCGATCGCGGTGATGCGCGCGTGGATGATCCAGGCCGCGTCGGACGGGCGGCCTTGAGCCGCGTGGGCTCGCCTGGCTGGCGTCAGGGAGCGATCCAGCGGGCTTCGTCGCCGCTGTCGTTCAGGTCGAATACCGCTCGACGATGGCCGGCGCGCGCGAGTTCGAGCCAGTCGATGCGCGTGACCGTCATGTGGATCAGGCAGAAGTTTTCGTAGCCGTCGCCGGTCGGCGCGGTACTGTCGAGATGCGCGGCTTCCGGTGACGCGACCGGCGTACCGGGCGGCAACGGTGCGCGATACAGCAGCAGCGTATGCGGACGGCTCGATGCCCAGATCGCGCGCCGCTGCGCTTCGTCGTCGCAGATCGACGCAACGCCTTCCGCGCGAATCTGCACGAGTGCATCGAGGTCATTGGCGACGATCGAGATGCGCGGATCGCGACGCAACTCCGCGACTTTCTCCGAACGTGCATCGGTATGAAACGACAGCACGCGCTCCGTGCGATTCACCCGACGCAACACGATCGTCCGAACCTTCGGCGCACCGTCGAGGCCGAGCGTCGCCGCCTGCAACATCGTGAACGGCGAGCGCTGCACGCTGACGCCGGATTCGAGGCAGGACCAGAGGCGATCGTAGGTTTGCGCGAGCGATGCGGAGGTCGAGTCGGACATGAGGCGGCGGCGATCGTCGGTGTTTCGATCGCGCAAGCTTAACCGTTTGTTGCGGCGACGGCGCGCATGGGATGCGTCGCCGCCGTTGTGCCGGTCAGTTGTAGCCGAGCACGACCGGCGCCGCATCGGCAGCGTCGGCCGCCGGCTCCGCGCCGAAACGGCCGAGCACGTCGGCCACATACTGCGGGCCGGCGCTGATCTGCGACGACCGATGCTTCGCCGGCTGCTTATACGCGGCGCTCGCCGCCGCCCCCATCGATGCCGTTTCGTTGACGGTGATATTCACGCTGATGTCTCCTCACGCGGCCAGCGCCGCACCATACGCGCGCACGAGGCGCGCGACGCCTTCCCGGATCGCCTCGACGTCCGGCGCGGCGAACGACAGGCGCAGCGATGCCGCGTCGACGTTGTCCGCGAAGAACGCCTTGCCGGGCACGAACACGATCTTGTTGGCGATCGCCTGTTGCAGTAGCACGTCCGACGGCACCGCGCCAAGCCGCGCCCACACGAACATCCCGCCTTCGGGACGATGGAATTCGATCGCATCGCCGAACCCGTCGCGCAGCGCGTCGCACATCGCGTCGCATTTGCGCCGGTACGCGGCCGTGATACGCGGCAGATGGCGTTCGAGCGCACCGTCGGCCAGATATTCGGCGGCAGTAGCCTGCGTCCACGGCGTGCTGCACAGATCGACCGTCTGCTTCGCGATCACGCAGCGCCGCGTGATCTCGGCCGGCGCGATCGTCCAGCCCACCCGCAGCCCCGGCGCGACGATCTTCGACAGGCTCGCGAAATGCACGAGCCAGTCGCGCGCGCCGCCCACCTCGCCGGCCAGCGCGAGCATCGACGGCACGGCTTCGCCCGCGAAACGCAGGTCGCCATACGGATCGTCCTCGACGATCAGGAAACGGTATTGCACCGCGAGACGCAGCAGCTTCAGCCGGCGTTCGCGCGTGAGCGTCGCGCCCGTCGGGTTCGCGAAAGTCGGGACCGTGTAGAGCAGCTTCGGCTGCGCGATCGCGCCGGACGCGAGCTGCGCCGCGAGACGATCGACGTCGAGGCCTTCGCCGTCGACGGGGATCGTCACGATGCGCGCCTGCTGCAGACGCATCGCCTGCAGCGTGGCCGGGTAAGCCGGCTGCTCGGTCAGCACGACGTCGCCGGGCGACACCATCACGCGCAACAGCAGGTCGAGGCCCTGCTGCGAGCCGGTCGTGACGAGCAGTTCGGCCGGCGTGCACGCGACGCCGCGCCGCGCCATCAGCGCGATCAGTTGCTGCTTCAGTTCGGCGAGGCCGTCGGTCGGGCCGTATTGCAGGCAGCGGACGGGTTGCGCGTACGCGCGTTCGGCGGCCGCGTTCAGGCCGTCGACGTCGAACAGGTCGCTGGCCGGATAGCCGCCCGCGAAGGAAATCATGCCCGGTTCGGACAGGTACTTGAACAACTCGCGGATCGGCGAGCCGGCAGGGTTTTGGAATGAGGGCGTGAACGCGTACATGTCGTCGTGAGCTGGTGGGCGCGGACGGCCGGGATAGCCGTCGAGCGCCGGCCGCCAAGGCGCTTCTGGCGCCGCGGCGGTGAATTCGAGCCACGATTGTCGATAGTCATTAAGGGCTCGGCAAACGATATCTATGCACTAGGTCTTGCGGTTTGGTCATTACATCGGGGTGGGGCGTGTGGTGGCGATGCGCGGTGATACGGGGTTCGGGGCGGGTTGTCGAACGGATGTTTGATTCGGGTGATTGATTCGCCGGATGTAGTGCGTCCTCTCAGGCGGTCGTGACAGTCGTTGAAGATGGCGATGCCCCAGATGCGCAAACGGACACGTCAACTAAATGAGAAGTCGCGCATGATCGACTTCAATCTGCCTTCACGCCGCCCGCCGCCGCCCACGCCTCGACCTCATCAATCGCCACACCATCAATACATAACGCAACAAACAGCACAGTACTTGCAACAAAAATATATTTTTTCGCAACGATTGCGGTACAATTCCCCAAAATCGTTCAATTTCTCATGCTTATTAGGGGTCAATCCGATGCAACCCCGTCTTTGGAGTAGTTATGGAACATTTCCCCATCGTGCAGGCGTTGTGCCGTGCTGCCTTGGCAGCACCCTCGCCAGCAGTCCGCAAGCAAGTGGAGCGACTACGTGACGCTCTTACTAATCAGGGAGAGACAAAACAGGCAGCGTCTCTTACTGGCCTAATCGCAGCTAGCGATAAAAATATTGAAGTTGCGCCAAGCCGCCTCACCGCCTCCAAGACCGTTGGGGGCGGAGAGGCTCTCACACGGAACACGCTCCCGCCAGTCGACAGAGAGACAGCGGCCCCTCTTGCTGAAATTATCTTTCCGTCCGATATACAGCCGCAGCCGCCACTGTTCAACGCAGCGGTCACACAAGCTGTGACATCCGTTCTTCAAGAACTGACCCATGCAGAAGCACTGGAGGCTATGGACGTCCCACCCGCCAGGACATGTTTAATATTTGGCTCCCCTGGGACCGGAAAAACACGACTGGCACTGTGGATGGCCCATGAACTTCAGCTCCCTGTTGTCCTTGTGAAGCTAGACGGATTAATTTCCTCATTCCTTGGTACAACGGCACGGAATATTGCCAACCTGTTTAGTTTCGCTAATCGATACCAATGCGTACTCCTTCTCGACGAATTCGACGCGATCGCAAAAGTTCGCGATGACCCTCAGGAGGTTGGCGAAATAAAGCGGGTGGTTAATGCATTACTTCAAAATCTTGATCTTCGAAAGGAAAATGGATTCACCATTGGAGTAACGAATCACGCTCGCCTGCTTGACCCTGCAGTCTGGCGAAGATTTGAAGTCCAACTGGAAATCCCGAAACCCGATTTTCAGGTGAGAATGGACATAGCGAGAACGTTTATGGCACCTTTGGCTCCTCCCGAAAGCCATCTTCGCCTTATCGCCTGGTTCACTGAAGGGGCAAGTGGTGCCGAGATTGAAATGCTCGTTCGGACATATAAGAAGGCAACTGTCGTGAACGACGAATCAGCGAGAGGTCTGCTTGACACACTGCAACAATTTGCGACCCGAAACGCTGCTCGCGTCGAAGAATCGCGACGAGCGCTGCTGTTTGCCGAGCCGGGTACATTGTTTAGAGCCATGAAGAGTGATCCGGACTTGAACTTTTCCCTTACCGATATCGGAGAAGTTGCCGGAAAGGACAAATCGACCGTGAGTCGCCAAATCGGGCGACCAGCTCGCTAACGCGTTTGCATTGGAGAATATGAAATGGTTAGCCCGATCCAGATAGTTCTTAATCCAGAGAATTTTCACGAAGCCCGAGAAACGGGTGGAGGTGGCCCGCAGACGGATTTCTTCGCGGATCGGGACCAAGAGTTTGCTCAGCACAAAACCCGACTTGCAGAGCAACTGCGCTCAATAGCCAGTGGCCTAGAAGCTCAGCCCGAGACTGACATAGGGTACATAAAGATAATCCTTCGTCGCGAAGCATGGGCGAAGAGTCATCGACCGATTAAGGCGTTGTTCAAAAATCCACGCACCCCAATAGTGGGTGGGACGGATCTAGGGGTCATGGTTGCCCAGGCAACGCCCGATGCCCTTCGAGATATTGCATCCGAAATCCTTCGGGCCGAACCGGACACAAACTGGCGCTTCGTAGAGAAGCAGGAGCGTGCCATCCCTCATCCGACCAAACGCCGCAGTGAGACGGGAGCGATCGACCGATTCGAAATCTATGGCGCAGACGATCGACGAGACTTCTCCGTAGAAGAGGCTGTCGCGTGGCTGTCGAATCCGTTGACTGGTAGTGCTTATCTACTCGAACTCTTCGAGACGCCCCCTCTTCGATCCCAGTGGGACACATTTGACGCGAGTCATCGACGCATGTACCAGTCGTTTTACGACGGCATGTCTCGGCTCGGCCGTGGGCTCTCAGTACAAGCGCTGGCATCGGGAGAAGCCGGCCAAAAGCTGCTATCCATCCGCCTCGGTCAATCTTGTTGGGCGCAAAGTAATAATGAGCCACTTCGCGCGAAGTAAATCTGAGCCACCTTTCAGTACAGTCAGCCTTTTGCGCGCAAAGGCTGGCGATGCTCCAGAAGGAACAGTGGATGCAAATCCATGTGCTCAAAGCCCAAGGCGTATCGGAGCGCGAGATCGCGCGGCGCCTGGGTATTTCTCGCAACACGGTGGCGCGGTACCTGTCGGCCGAGGACGTGCCGCGCTACAAGCCGCGTGAACCGCGGCCAACCAAGCTCGGAGCGTTCGAGGCGTACATCCTCGATCGCATGAGCGCCGCAGCACCCGAGATCATCGCTGCGCCGGCGCTGCTGCGCGAGCTGCGTGCGCGCGGCTACGAGGGCCAACTGCGAAGCCTGCAGGCTTTCATGAACGCGCATAAGTCCGTGCCCAAGCCAGACCCGGTCGTGAGGTTCGAGACCGAGCCTGGCCGGCAGATGCAGTGCGATTTCGTGGTCTTCCGCCGAGGC
>FTHQ01000317.1_pt1 | contig 21820 bp, 17 predicted proteins | sample 1641001 | NCBI WGS metagenome assembly FTHQ01 (sample SAMEA3914872, study PRJEB12502) | metagenome | biome: forest; material: soil | place: Canada | collected 2011-07-03 | depth 0.3 m | reverse complement strand
GTCGTTGGCGGCCGTTGCCGCGACGCCCGCCGCCAACGACGGGCCCGCGTACGGCCCGCGCCTGGAAGGGTTCGCGTATCCGGCGCCCGTGCACGAGTACGCGTTCGTGTCGCAGCGCGAAACCCTCGAGATGGCGTACCTCGACGTGCAGCCCGCGCATCCGAACGGCCGCACCGTCGTGCTGCTGCACGGCAAGAACTTCTGCGCGGCGACCTGGGAGGACACGATCGGCGTGCTGAGCCGCGCCGGCTATCGCGTGATCGCGCCGGACCAGATCGGCTTCTGCAAGTCGTCGAAGCCCGAGCGCTACCAGTACAGCTTCCAGCAACTCGCGCGCAACACGCACGCGCTGCTCGAATCGGTCGGCGTGAAGTCGGCGACGATCATGGGCCACTCGACGGGCGGGATGCTCGCGATCCGCTACGCGCTGATGTATCCGAAAGCGACCGACCAGCTCGTGCTCGTGAACCCGATCGGCCTCGAGGACTGGAAGGCGCTCGGCGTGCCGCCGCTGTCGGTCGACTACTGGTACGCGCGCGAACAGAAGACCACGGCCGACGGTATCCGCCGCTACGAGCAGGGTACGTACTACGCAGGCAAGTGGTCGCCGTCGTACGAGCGCTGGGTGCAGATGCTCGCCGGCATGTATCGCGGCGCCGGCCGCGACGCGGTCGCGTGGAACTCCGCGCTGATCTACGACATGATCCTCACGCAGCCGGTGGTCTACGAATTCGGTGCGATCCGCGTGCCGACGCTGCTGATGATCGGCGACAAGGACACGACCGCGATCGGCAAGGACGTCGCGCCGCCCGACGTGCACGCGAAGCTCGGCCGCTATCCGGAGCTCGCGAAGCGCACGCAGGCCGCGATTCCGGGCGCGCAACTCGTCGAATTCCTGGCGCTCGGACACGCGCCGCAGATCCAGGACCCGGACGCGTTCCACAAGGCGCTGCTCGACGGGCTGGAGGCCGTGCCCGCAGTGATGCGGGACAGGCGGCCGGCGGCGCGCGAGCGTGCCGTCAGCGCGCTTCGTTCGCGAGCTCGTCGCGGATCTGCGCGGCCAGTTCGAACGAGCGCAGCCGCGCGGCGTGATCGTAGATCTGCGCGGTGATGATCAGCTCGTCGGCGCCCGTCAGCGCGATGCGCTCGCGCAGCTTGTCGCGCACCGTGTCGCGCGAGCCGACCGCCGCGAACGACAGCGAATGCGCGACGGTCGCGAGTTCGAGCTCGTTCGCCTCGAGCACGTCGACGGGCGGCGGCAGCTTGCCCGGCGTGCCGCGCCGCAGGTTGATGAACTGCTGCTGCAGCGACGTGAACAGGCGCCGCGCCTCGTCGTCGGTCTCGGCCGCGAACACGTTGACGCCGACCATCGCATGCGGCTTCGGCCACGCGGCCGACGGCCGGTACTGCGCGCGGTAGATCTCGAGCGCCCGCATCAGATAATCCGGCGCGAAGTGCGACGCGAACGCGAACGGCAGCCCGAGCATCGCCGCGAGCTGCGCGCTGAACAGGCTCGAACCGAGCAGCCACACCGGGACGTCGAGCCCCGCGCCGGGTACCGCCCGCACGCGCTGGCCGGGTACCGGCTCCGCGAAATAGCGCTGCAGCTCCGCGACGTCGTCCGGAAACGAGTCCGCACTGCCGATCAGGTCGCGGCGCAGCGCGCGCGACGTGGTCTGGTCGGTGCCGGGCGCGCGGCCCAGGCCGAGATCGATGCGCCCCGGATACAGCGACGCGAGCGTGCCGAACTGTTCGGCGATCACGAGCGGCGCGTGGTTCGGCAGCATGATGCCGCCCGAGCCGACCCGGATCGTCCGCGTCGCGCCCGCGACGTGGCCGATCACGACGGCGGTGGCCGCACTCGCGATCCCCGGCATGTTGTGATGCTCGGCCAGCCAGTAGCGCCGGTAGCCCCAGCGTTCCGCGTGCTGCGCGAGATCGACGGTGTTGCGGAACGCCTGCGAGGCGTCGGCGCCGGCCGGAATGGGGGCGAGATCGAGTACGGAAAACGGTGTCATCGAAAGACCTTCGAAACGGGGTGGCGTGGTGATGCGCTGACGCAACAGACGCCAACGATTTTGCCAAAGGGTTCCGGAACGTGCTGGCCGCGCGCGGATACCCATGCGCCTTACAGGGGTGCAGGGTTGCTTGCGGTGATCGTTGCAAAAATCAATCTAATTGCTGATTAATTACCAATCTTTACGGCGATTGGAAGTGAAACCGCATCGACATACAAATTTGCACGAAACGTTTGATTTTAAAGACTGCAATACGCCTGCAAAGTGCTTACGCTAATGTGAACGTGGCCGAGCCGATCCGGTTCGTCGACCGCTCAGCTTTGCCGGAATCGCACCAGTCCGTTTCTCGTAGCGCCGCGCGCGGGGGGCTGCGGACTGCTAAAATCCGGCGCCTGTCCATGTTGTGCCAATGGAGCCATTCGAGTCTTCCCGCATGCCGTCCGGGTGCTGCGCGGGGATACGCCACGCGAAGCCGGGCATGGCCGCACCCGAACAACGGGTCGTGCCTTCCCCATTACAGACGCTGCTGGAACAAGGAGTCGGGTCGTGCCCGCGTTCGTCGCTGTCGGAATACCGCATCACGCTCAATCACGCTCAAGCGTTCGCCATGGCGCCGAAGTCGCCGGGAGGCGTTGCGCATGACGCCCACCGCCACGCTGCTCGACTGGCTCCTGATCGTCTTCACGCTGGCCGCGGCCGGCTATGCGCTCGTCGCGGCCTTCGCGCCGCGGCCGCGCACGCCACGCACGGCGGTGCGCGGCGGCTTCGAGCCGGTCAGCGTGCTCAAGCCGCTGTGCGGCGCGGAGCCGCACCTGTACGAAAACCTCGCGACTTTCTGCGAGCAGCGCCATCCTCGCTATGAGGTGCTGTTCGGCGTCGCATCGTCGGCCGATCCGGCTATCGCGGTCGTCGAGCGGCTGCGCGCCGATCATCCGGCGTGCGACATCTCGCTCGTGATCGACGCGCGCGTGCATGGCAAGAACCTGAAGGTCAGCAACCTGATCAATCTCGCCGAACGTGCGAAATACGGCCGCATCGTGATCGCGGACAGCGACATCGCGGTGAAGCCCGACTATCTGGAGCGCGTGACGGCGCCGCTCGCGGACGCGTCGGTCGGGGTCGTCACGTGCCTGTATCATGCGCGCAGCGTCGGCGGCTTCTGGACGCGGATCGGCGCGCAGTTCGTCGACGCCTGGTTCGCGCCGTCGGTGCGGATCACGCACCTCGGCCGCTCGAGCCGCTTCGGCTTCGGCGCGACGCTCGCGCTCACGCGCGACACGCTGGACCGGATCGGCGGTCTCTTCGCGCTGAAGGACGAACTGGCAGACGATTTCTGGCTGGCCGAGCTGCCGCGCCGCCTCGGGCGGCGCACCGTGCTGTCCGAGGTCGAGGTCGCGACCGACGTGATCGAACCGTCGTTCGGGCCACTGTGGCACCGCGAGACGCGCTGGCTGCGCACGATCCGTTCGCTGAACCCGGCCGGCTTCGCGTTCCTGTTCATTACGTTCACCGTGCCGTGGCTTGCGATCGGCGCGGCGCTCGCATGGCGCCTCGACGGCAGTGTCGCCGGCACGCTGGCGGGCGGCGCGGCCGCGGTCGGCGCATTCGGCCGGCTCGTGCTGCACGCACGCGGCGAGGACGGCTGGCGTGCGTTCTGGCGCGACCTGCCGCTCGTCGCGGTGCGCGACACGCTGCTCGCGCTGGAGTGGCTCGCGGCCGCGTTCGGCACGCACGTCGTGTGGCGCGGCGCGAGGATGACGGTCGTCGGCGGCGAACGCGCGGCGGCGGCCGTGGAAGCAGTGGACGGCCGCTAGGGCCGTCGATCGAACCCGGCCCGCGGGCCGAGACGCGTCGCACGGCGAAGCCGCGCGGCGCGACATGACAGAGAGGCGGGCGCCGGCATGGCGGCCCGCGGTTTTTTGACTGAATCGTTGTAACGAAACGAACTATGCAGGCTACCGGAGCATTCATGAAAACGCTGTTCTTGCAGGCCCCTTCGTATGACGGCTTCGACGGCGGAGCCGGCTCGCGCTATCAGGCGAAGCGCGAAATCCGTTCCTTCTGGTACCCGACCTGGCTCGCGCAGCCGGCCGCGCTCGTGCCGGGCAGCCGCGTCGTCGATGCGCCGGCCGACGGCCTGTCGGTCGAGGAGACGCTGAAGATCGCCAACGACTACGACCTCGTGATCATCCACACGAGCACGCCGTCGTTCCCGACCGACGCGATGTTCGCGCAGGATCTCAAGAAGATGAAGCCGTCGATGCTGGTCGGCATGGTCGGCGCGAAGGTGATGGTCGATCCGCACAACTCGCTCACGGCGAGCGAGGCCATCGACTTCGTGTGCCGCGAGGAGTTCGACTTCACCTGCAAGGAACTCGCCGAAGGCAAGCCGTTCGCGGAGATCAAGGGCTTGAGCTGGCGCGCGAAGGACGGCTCGATCGAGCACAACGAAGCGCGTCCGATCCTCGAGAACATGGACGAACTGCCGTTCGTCGCGCCCGTCTACAAGCGCGATCTGAAGATCGACAACTACTTCATCGGCTACCTGAACTATCCGTACGTCTCGATCTACACGGGCCGCGGTTGCAAGTCGCGCTGCACGTTCTGCCTGTGGCCGCAGACGGTCAGCGGCCATCGCTACCGCACGCGCTCGGTCGAGAACGTGCTCGCGGAAGCGAAGTGGATCCGCGACAACATGCCGGAAGTGAAGGAGCTGATGTTCGACGACGACACCTTCACCGACGACCTGCCGCGCGCCGAAGCCATCGCCATCGGCCTGGGCAAGCTCGGCATCACGTGGTCGTGCAACGCGAAGGCCAACGTGCCGTACAAGACGCTGAAGGTGATGAAGGAAAACGGCCTGCGCCTGCTGCTGGTCGGCTTCGAATCGGGCGACGACCAGATTCTCGTGAATATCAAGAAGGGCGTGCGCACCGATTTCGCGCGCCGCTTCAGCGCGGACTGCAAGAAGCTCGGCATCAAGATCCACGGCACCTTCATCCTCGGCCTGCCGGGCGAGACGCAGGAGACCATCAAGAAGACGATCGAGTACGCGAAGGAAATCAATCCGCACACGATCCAGGTGTCGCTCGCCGCGCCGTATCCGGGCACGACGCTCTACAAGCAGGCCGTCGAAAACGGCTGGATGGAAGAGAACAAGACCATCAACCTGGTGAGCAAGGAAGGCGTGCAGCTCGCGGCGATCGGCTATGCGCACCTGTCGCGCGACGAGATCTATCACCACCTCGAGCAGTTCTATCGCCAGTTCTACTTCCGTCCGTCGAAGATCTGGGAAATCGTGCGCGAGATGCTGACGAGCTGGGACATGATGAAGCGCCGCCTGCGCGAAGGCGTCGAGTTCTTCCGTTTCCTGCGCGCACACGAGGCCTGATCGGTGGCGACGCAGCGGGCGGCGCGGGCGCTGATCTTCACCGCGGACGACTTCGGGCTGCACCCGCGCGTCAACGCGGCGGTCGAGCGTGCGCACCGCGACGGCGTGCTGAACGCCGCCAGCCTGATGGTCGGCGCGAGCGCCGCGCAGGATGCGATCGAACGCGCGCGGCGGCTGCCGTCGCTCGCGGTCGGCCTGCATCTGGTGCTCGCGGACGGGCCGGCCACGCTGCCCGCGCATGAGATTCCCGCGCTCGTCGGCCGCGACGGGCGATTCGGCGACGCGATGGCGAAGGACGGCTGTCGCTTCTTCTTCCTGCCGCACGTGCGCGCGCAACTGCGCCGCGAGATCCGTGCGCAGTTCGATGCGTTCGCGGCGAGCGGCCTGCCGCTCGACCACGTGAACGCGCACAAGCATTTCCACCTGCATCCGACCGTGCTGTCGATGATCATCGAGATCGGCCGCGACTACGGGCTGCGCGCGGTGCGGCTGCCGTACGAAACGAGCGCGCCCGCGCTGCTCAAGCCGTGGATCGCGCTGGTGCGCGCGCGGCTCGACCGCGCGGGGCTCGCGCACAACGACTACGTGGTCGGGATCGAGCATACGGGCGCGATGGACGAGGCCGTGCTGCTCGACGCGCTCGCGAAGCTGCCGGCGGGCGTCGGCGAGATCTACTGTCATCCGGCCGAGGCCGGCGACGGCCCGATCACGCCGACGATGGCCGATTACCGTCCGGTCGACGAGCTCGAGGCGCTGCTGTCGCCGCGCGTCGCGGCCGCGCTGAAGGCGGCGGGCGTCGCGACCGGCGGGTTTGCCGACGTGTTCGGCGGGCCGGCGGCGCGACGCGGCGCGCAGGCGTCGCGCGCACCGGGAGCGCAGCCGTCATGAGCAAGTGGATCAAGTGGCTCGGCTGGCCGGTCGGCATCGGCATCCTGCTCGCGCTGGGGCTGCACGAAGGCGTCGGCGACGTGTCGCAGATGCTCGCGCGCGCCGGCTACGCGCTGTTGTGGCTCGTGCCGTTCCACGCGCTGCCGCTGCTGCTCGATGCATACGCATGGCACCTGCTGCTCGACCGGCGCAGTTCGCTGCCGTTCCTGTGGTGGATCGCGACCGTGCGCGAGGCCGTGAACCGGCTGCTGCCCGTGGTCGGGATCGGCGGCGAGATCGTCGGCATCCGGCTCGCGCGCTGGCAGGTGCCCGACGCGAGCCGCGTGACCGCGTCGGTGATCGTCGAGGTGCTGGTGACGATCGTGGTGCAGTATGCGTTCGCGGCGCTCGGCCTCGTGCTGCTGCTCGCGACGACCGACAACATGGGCGGCGGCACGATCGGCCTCGCGCTGCTGCTGACGCTGCCGTTGCCGGTGTTGGGCGTCGTGCTGATGCGGCGCGGCGGCATCTTCCACGCGATCGAGCGTTTCGCGGGCCGCCTGCTCGGCGATTCGCACCGGCTGCTGCAGGGTGTCGACGGCCGCCGGCTCGACGCCGACATCGATTCGCTGATGTCGCGCACGGGCCTGCTGTTCAGCGCCTTCTTCTGGCAACTGGCCGGCTACGTGCTCGGCGCGCTCGAGATTTACTGGGCGCTCGCGCTGCTCGGCCATCCGGTGTCGATCGGCGGCGCGATCGCGATCGAGGCGATGACGCAGGCGGTGCGGCACGCGGCGTTCATGGTGCCGGGCGGACTGGGCGTGCAGGAAGCGACCGTCGTGCTGCTCGCGCAGATGTTCGGCGTCGATCGCGAGACGGCGCTGTCGCTCGCGGTCGTCAAGCGCGGCCGCGAAGTGCTGTTCGGCTGCCTCGCGCTGGGCTCGTGGCAGCTTGCCGAGCTGGTGCGCACGCGCCGCCGGCTGGGCGGATCGCCGGCCGGGCCGCGCACGGCGCCGCCGGCGAACCGGGCGACCGAAACCCGGACCGAAACCGAAACGACGCATTGAATCCGGGACGGGCCACACGGCCCGTCTCGCGCTTTTGGCGTCGCGCGGGTATCCTTGCCGCGTGTTTTCTCGACGCGCAACCCTTCCGATGATTTTCCGTTTCCGGCTGCTTTCCGTGACGATGCTGGCCGCCGCGCTGGCGCTAACCGGTTGTGACGACCAAGGCCATCTCGACGTGCAACGTATCAGGGACTTCTTCAACGCGATCAAGCCTGCGCCGCTGCTGCTGAAGGGGCTGAAGGTCGGCGAATCGACCGAGGCCGACGTGCGCGGCACGATGGGCAAGCCCGAGACCGAGCGTACGTTCACCGACGGCTCGAAGCGTCTCGAATATCCGCGCGGCCCGATGGGCAACCAGACCTGGTTCGTCGATCTCGATGCGAACGGGCGCTACACGGGCGCGACGCAGGTGCTGACCGCCGAGAACTTCGCGAAAGTGCGCCCGGGGATGGACGAGGACGAGGTGCGGCGGCTGCTCGGCAAGCCCGGCGACATCGCGCAGTATCCGCTGAAGCCCGAGACGGTCTGGAGCTGGCGCTGGCTCGAGGACGGCGTCAACACCGACGCGTTCTTCAACGTCCATTTCGGCCCGGACGGGCTCGTTTATACGACGTCGCGCTCCGACATCCTGAAAGGGCGCTGACGTTCACGCGCGGCGCTTCTTCAGCCGGTCGCGCAGCGCGTCGTTCATGCGCGTCTGCCAGCCGAGGCTGTGGCGGGCCAGGACGTGCATGTTCGGCCCGATGGCCCGTCCGGCGCTATATCGAAAAAGCGACCGGAAAATTGCAAAAAACCCGCTTCCCGGCGTGTCATGAGACTGTCAGGGAGCGGGTTTTTTCCTTTTGAAACAGCGGCGTAGGTCGTATGCGCAAATGGTGGGATGAATTGTTGCGACGCAGCAATCGCCCGTACGGTGATTTGAGGCAATCAATTTCGCTTGCGACTATCCGCGTCAACCCGGCGCGGGACAGGCAGTCGCGTCGGCATTCATTCCAACTCTGGAGACGCGCGTGTTCCTTTACGGCTTTGGTCCGGTCCTCTGGGCCGGCACCGTGCAGACCATCGAGCTGTCGGTGCTGTCGCTCGCCACTGCGGTGGCGCTGGGGCTGATCGGCGCGGTGGCGAAGCTGTCGCACAACCGGGTACTGCGAGCGATCGCGACCGGTTATACGACGCTGATCCGCTCGGTGCCCGATCTTGTGCTGATGCTGCTGCTGTTCTACAGCATCCAGATCTGGCTGAACCAGTTCACCGACCTCGTCGGCTGGAACCAGATCGACATCGATCCGTTCGTGGCGGGCGTGCTGACGCTCGGCTTCATCTACGGCGCGTACTTCACCGAGACGTTTCGCGGCGCGTTCCTGTCGGTGCCGCGCGGCCAGCTCGAAGCCGGCGCGGCTTACGGGATGAGCGGCGCGCGCGTGTTCGCGCGGATCATGTTTCCGCAGATGATGCGCTTCGCGCTGCCGGGCATCGGCAACAACTGGCAGGTGCTCGTGAAGGCCACCGCGCTGGTGTCGATCATCGGCCTCGCGGACGTCGTGAAGGCCGCGCAGGACGCCGGCAAGAGCACGTTCAACATGTTCTTCTTCATCCTCGTCGCGGCGCTGATCTATCTTGCGATCACGACCGTCTCCAACCTCGTGCTGATCCAGCTCGAGAAGCGTTATTCCATGGGCGTGCGGCACGCAGAACTATGATCGAGATCCTCCAGGAATTCGGCAAGGCGTTCCTTTTCTGGGACGGCCAGCGCCTCTCCGGCCTCGCGGTGACGCTGTGGCTGCTCGTCGCGTCGATTTCGCTCGGCTTCGTGTGCGCGGTGCCGCTCGCGGTCGCGCGCGTATCGAAGAACAAGTGGGTGTCGATGCCCGTGCGCTTCTACACGTACGTGTTCCGCGGCACGCCGCTCTACGTGCAGTTGCTGCTGATGTACACGGGCATGTACAGCCTCGAGTTCGTGCGCTCGCACTCGCTGCTCGACGCGTTTTTCCGCAGCGGTTTCAACTGCGCGATCCTCGCGTTCGCGCTGAACACCTGCGCGTACACCACCGAGATCTTCGCCGGGGCGATCCGCGCGATTCCGCACGGCGAGGTCGAGGCGGCGCGCGCGTACGGAATGTCGCCGTTCACGATGTACCGCCGCGTGATCCTGCCGTCGGCGCTGCGCCGCGCGCTGCCGCTGTACAGCAACGAGGTGATCCTGATGCTGCACGCGACCACCGTCGCGTTCACGGCGACCGTGCCGGACATCCTGAAGGTCGCGCGCGACGCCAATTCCGCGACCTACATGGCGTTCCAGTCGTTCGGAATCGCCGCGCTGATCTATCTTGCGGTATCGTTCGCACTCGTCGCGGCGTTTCGCCGCGCGGAGCGCCACTGGCTCGCGTATCTCGCGGCCGCCCGTCATTGAATTACTTCGAGGAGAGCCAGTTGGCCGAGATCACTCAAACGAGCGCGTCCGCTTCCGTCAAGCTTGCCGCGGTCGATATCCACAAGCGCTATGGCGACAACGAGGTGCTCAAGGGCGTGTCGCTGAATGCGAAGGCCGGTGACGTCATCAGCATCATCGGCGCGAGCGGCTCGGGCAAGAGTACGTTCCTGCGCTGCATCAATTTTCTCGAGCGGCCGAATGCGGGGCAGATCGTCGTCGACGGCGAGGCCGTGCGTACCAAGACCGACCGCGCCGGTGCGCTCGAGGTCGCCGATCACAAGCAGTTGCAGCGCATCCGCACGAAGCTCGCGATGGTGTTCCAGCACTTCAACCTGTGGGCGCACATGAACGTGCTCGAGAACGTGATGGAGGCGCCCGTGCACGTGCTCGGCATTTCGAAGAAGGAAGCCGAGGAGCGTGCGCGCGAGTACCTGGAGAAGGTCGGCCTGCCGCCGCGCGTCGAGAAGCAGTATCCGTCGCATCTGTCGGGCGGCCAGCAGCAGCGCGTGGCGATCGCGCGGGCGCTCGCGATGCATCCGGACGTGATGCTGTTCGACGAACCGACGTCCGCGCTCGATCCGGAGCTCGTCGGCGAAGTGCTGAAGGTCATGCAGAAGCTGGCCGAGGAAGGGCGCACGATGATCGTCGTCACGCATGAGATGGGTTTCGCGCGCAACGTGTCGAACCACGTGATGTTCCTGCATCAGGGGCGGACCGAGGAAGAGGGCGATCCGAAGGAAGTGCTGGTGCGGCCGCAGAGCGAGCGGCTCAAGCAATTCCTGTCGGGCAGTCTCAAGTAACGCGACAGGGCAGGTTTCAGCCGTGGTACCGGTGTCTCGTCCCGCAGGCGCCACCCGCACGACGCAGGTGGCGATCGTTGCATTGCCGCCCGTGTCGATGTCGGGCGTGGGGCCGATCGTCGATGCGCTGAATCTCGCGAACGAGATCGACGGGCGGCTTCTGTACCGCTGGCAGGTGTGTTCGTGGGACGGGCGGCCGGTGCCGCTCGCGGGTGGTGCGCAGTGGCATGCCGATGCGGCGTTCAACGACGCGATCGCGTGCGACTGGTTGATCGTCGTGTCCGAGCGGTTTCAGCAGTTCGCCGATTACCGGCTGTTTCTCGCGAGTCTCGCGCGGGTCGGGCAGCGCACGCCGGTCGTGACCGGCATTCATCACGGCGTGTGGTGGCTCGCGATGGCGGGGCAGCTTTCCGGGTATCGCGTGAGCGTGAACTGGGAGACGTATCAGCAGTTCGCCGAGCAGTTCGAGCGGTCGATCGTCACGCAGCAGATCTTCGAGATCGATCGCGATCGGGCGACCTGCGCCGGCGGGCAGGCGACCGTCGATTTCATGCTGGCCATGATTGGCCGGGAACATGGGGCGGATCTCGCGGAGCGGATTGCCGATGCGCTCGGGGTCGGCACGCTGCGCAGCGGCGAGGAGCGGCAGCGGATTCCCTTTGTTACTGCTCCGGGGGAGCGGCATCCTCGGTTGAATGACGCGTTGCTTTTGATGGAAGCCAATGTCGAGGATCCGCTTACTACCGATGAGATCGCCGGGTTGGTCGGCGTGTCGCGGCGGCAGTTGGAGCGGCTCTTTCGACAGTATCTCGGGGCGATGCCCTCCAAGTATTACCTCAATCTTCGGTTGCTCAAGGCAAGGACCCAGTTGCAGAGGACCAGCAAGTCAGTGGTTCAGGTTAGTCTTGCTTGCGGGTTTTCTTCTGCTGCGCATTTTTCTAATGCTTATCGGGAGAGGTTTGGGGTTACGCCTCGGGAGGATCGGCGAGCCTGGCTCGAGAAGCAGACGGGCGGGGGCAGTGAACCTCGTGGGGGGGCGCTCGTCGAGCGCGGGAAAGATTGAGGTTCGGTTTTGGGTTTCGTTGGTGGTGTGCTCACGGTTGGCGTGAAGCACCTGTGATCGTGTCGGTCTATTAGCGTCGCCCCTGCGCGGGGCAGCGGTCACTTTTCTTTGTCTTGCCAAAGAAAAGTAACCAAAAGAAAGGCGCTCGATAACGCATGACTTCCCGGTGCCACGGCCATCAGAGTGGATCGCACAAAAGTGTCCGCGCCAGTCAGGACACCGGAGTGGTTCGAGCAATGGTTCTGACACCACTGCCTGCCCCACGGAGCGGTATACCATCCGCTAGCTCCATCCTCGCTACGCTCGGCTGCAAGGTACTTCAGGGGAGGTCATGCGATTGCGTTCTGCACAAACCGCAGACTGCCAGGCACTTTTTCTGCTCTCGCATTTGTGTAATTCGATCGTTTGACGAGCGGTGTTTTCGCGACAGCGATGTTGTTTGCCCCCCTATTTTTCTTGCGAGTGGCGAATTTCCTGCGTATCGAGAGTTGGTTCCCTGTGAGGGGGCTGGTGGTAGCGATTGGGTGGGGATGGACCTGTCGGCCGAGCGAAGCGAGGACGGAGCTAGCGGGCGGTATACCGCTCCGTGGGGTAGGCAGTGGTGTCAGAACCATTGCTCGAACCACTCCGGTGTCCTGACTGGCGCGGACACTTTTGTGCGATCCACTCTGATGGCCGTGGCACCGGGAAGTCATGCGTTATCGAGCGCCTTTCTTTTGGTTACTTTTCTTTGGCAAGACAAAGAAAAGTGACCGCTGCCCCGCGCAGGGGCGACGCTAATAGACCGACACGATCACAGGTGCTTCACGCGACCGGAAGCCGACCACAGAAAAGCCGGAAAAAGCCCCAAAATACCGACACGGCGTAGCCGCCCCCCGGCCCTAAAGGGCAAAACCAAAACCTTCCGATAGAACCCGTCGCAATTCCGCAAGACGCTTGCGTCACCCTTACCTAAACTTGATCCTGTTGAACCCTCTTACGAAACCGAAAGGAACGACCATGACGACCTCGACCGTGACCCGCCAGACATTCGACGAAGTGATGGTGCCGGTATTTTCCCCCGCCCCGTTCGTGCCGGATCGCGCAGAGGGCTCCCGCGTGTGGGATACGGCCGGCCGCGAGTACATCGATTTCGCGTGCGGCATCGCGGTGACGTCGCTCGGCCACGGCCACCCGGAACTGCTGAAGGTGCTGGACGAACAAGGCCGCAAGCTCTGGCACATCGGCAACGGCTACACGAACGAACCGGTGCTGCGCCTCGCGAAGCGCCTCGAATCGCTGACCTTCGCCGACCGCGCATTCTTCGCGAACTCGGGCGCTGAAGCAAATGAAGCCGCACTGAAGCTCGCACGCCGCGTCGCGTTCGACCGCCACGGCGCCGACAAATATGAAATCGTGTCGTTCGTCCAGTCGTTCCACGGCCGCACGTTCTTCACGGTCAGCGTCGGCGGCCAGCCGAAATACTCGGAAGGCTTCGGCCCGGTGCCGCAAGGCATCAAGCACCTGCCGTTCAACGACATCGAAGCCGCGAAGGCCGCGATCGGCCCGAAAACCTGCGCGGTGATCGTCGAACCAGTGCAAGGCGAGGGCGGCGTGATCCCCGCCGATCCGGCGTTCCTGAAAGCGCTGCGCGAAGCGTGCGATGCCAACGACGCACTGCTGATCTTCGACGAAGTGCAAACGGGCGTCGGCCGCACGGGCCAGTTCTACGCGTACATGGACACGGGCGTCACGCCGGACATCCTGACGACCGCCAAGGCGCTCGGCAACGGCTTCCCGATCGGCGCGATGCTGACGACGAACGAACTGGCCGCGCACTTCAAGGTCGGCGTGCACGGCACGACGTACGGCGGCAACCCGCTCGCATCGGCGATCGCGGACAAGGTCGTCGAACTGATCGGCGACCCGGCACTGCTCGAAGGCGTGCGCGAACGCAGCGTGCGCCTGAAGGGCGCGCTGGAACGCATCAACGCACGCTTCGGCATCTTCAAGGACGTGCGCGGCAAGGGCCTGCTGGTCGGCGCGGAACTCACCGCCGCCTTCGACGGCCGCGCGAAGGACTTCGTCACCGCCGCCGCGGAGAACGGGCTGATCATGCTGATCGCCGGCCCGAACGTGCTGCGCTTCGTCCCGTCGCTGGTGATTCCGTTCGACCTGCTCGACGAAGGCGTGAAGCGCTTCGAGAAGGCAGTCGAGCAGGTGCTCGCGGCCCAGGAAGCCACCGCGCGCTGATCGGCGCGCCCATCGCAGACAGGAACGACGATGCTATTTGTTCGCCCCGGCAAACTCACGGATCTCGATGCGCTCGCGCACATGGCGCGCACCGCGCAGCCGGTCCTGCACTCGCTGCCGCACGACCGCGCGGCGCTCGAAGCGCGTGTGGCGCTCTCCGAGGATTCGTTTCGCGCGGACGTCGATTTCGCCGGCGAGGAGTTCTACCTCTTCGTGCTCGAGGATTCGTCGACCGGCAAGCTGCTCGGCACGGCGAGCATCGTGGCCGCGGCCGGCTACTCGGAACCGTTCTACGCGTTCCGCAACGACGCGCTGATCCACGCGTCGCGCGAGCTGCACGTGAACCGCAAGATCCACGCGCTCACGATGTCGCACGAGCTGACCGGCAAGAGCCGGCTCGCGGGCTTCTACGTCGATCCGTCGCTGCGCGGCGATGCGGCCGCGCACCTGATCTCGCGCGCCCGGATGATGTACATCGCCGCGAACCGCCGCCGCTTCACGCCGGAAGTGTTCACGCTGCTGCTCGGCGTGAGCGACGGCAACGGCGCATCGCCGTTCTGGGAAGCGGTGGGCCGCAAGTTCTTCGGCCGTAATTTCACCGACGTCGACATCGCCTCGGGCGGCCGCAGCCGCACGTTCATCGCGGAAGTGATGCCGGCCTATCCGCTCTACGTGCCGCTGCTGCCCGAAGCCGCGCAGCGCGTGCTCGGCGAGCCGAACGAAACGGCCTTGCTCGCGTACGACATCCATCTCGAGGAAGGCTTCGAGCCAGACCGCTTCGTCGACATCTTCGACGCGGGCCCGGTGCTGACCGCCCAGGTCGACCGCACCGCGTGCGTGAAGCAGGCGTCGGAGCGCGTCGTGCGCGAGGCCGCGCATCAGCGGGGCGACGTCGCGTACATGGTGTCGACGGGCAGCGGCGAGTCGTTCCGCTGCGTGCTGGCCGACCTGCCGGGCGACACGGCCGACGCGCGCGGCACCGACGCGCCGCTGGCCGGCGACGTGCGCGCGGCGCTCGATGTGAAGGAAGGCGATGTCGTGCGCTGCGTGCCGCTGCACCGCCGCGACGATGAAGATTTGAAGGGAGACGCAGCATGATCGTCGTTCGGGTCGTACAAACGGGCGACGTCGACGCGCTCGTGTCGCTCGCGCAGGAAACCGGGCCGGGCCTGACCACGTTCAAGCCCGACCGCGACGCGCTCGCCGCGCGCATCGAACGCTCGCGCCGCACGCTCGAGGGCAAGGCCGCACCGGGCGAGGCCGGCTACTTCTTCGTGATGGAAGAATCGAAGACGGGCGACATCGCCGGCGTGTGCGGGATCGAAACGCAGGTCGGCCTCGAGCAGCCGTTCTACAACTACCGCGTGAGCACGGTCGTGCATGCGAGCCAGGAACTCGGCGTGTGGACGCGGATGTCGGCGCTGAACATCTCGCACGACCTGACGGGCTACGCGGAAGTGTGCTCGCTGTTCCTGAGCCCGCGCTATCGCACGGGCGGCGTCGGCGGCTTGCTGTCGCGCTCGCGCTTCATGTTCATCGCGCAATTCCGCGACCGCTTTCCGGAGCGCATCTGCGCGGAACTGCGCGGCCACTTCGACGAGGACGGCACGTCGCCGTTCTGGCGCGCGGTCGGTTCGCACTTCTACCAGATCGATTTCAACGCGGCCGATTACCTCAGCTCGCACGGCCGCAAGTCGTTCCTCGCGGAACTGATGCCGCGTTACCCGGTGTACGTCGACCTGCTGCCGCAGGACGCGCAGGACGCGGTCGGCCTCACCCACCGCGACACGCTGCCGGCCCGCAAGATGCTCGAAGCGGAAGGGCTGCGTTACCAGAATCACGTCGACATCTTCGACGCGGGCCCCGTGCTCGAATGCCACGTCAACGACCTGCGCACGGTGCGCGAGAGCGTCGTCGTACCGGTCGCGATCGGTGTGCCCGACGCGCGGGACGATGCTCCCAAGTCGCTCGTGTCGAACACGTCGCTCGGCGACTTCCGCGTCGGCGTCGCGCCGGGCGTGGTCGCGAACGGCTCGTTCGTGCTGTCGGCCGACGATGCCGTCGCGCTCGACGTGAAGGCCGGCGATCCGGTCCGCGTGCTGCCGCTCAAAGTCAAACAGGGATAAACGAATCATGACGGAACTCTTCATCGACGGCGCCTGGGTCGCAGGCTCGGGCCCCGTCTTCGCTTCGCGCAACCCGGGCACCGACGCTGTGGCCTGGCAGGGCGACAGCGCGTCGGCGGCCGACGTCGACCGTGCGGTCGCGAGCGCGCGCCGCGCGTTCGCCGGCTGGTCGGCGCTCGACTTCGAGGCGCGCTGCGAAATCGTCAAGCGCTTCGCCGCGTTGCTCACCGAACGCAAGGAAGCGATCGCGACCGCGATCGGCCGCGAGACGGGCAAGCCGCTGTGGGAAGCGCGCACCGAAGTCGCATCGATGGCCGCGAAGGTCGGCATCTCGATCCAGGCGTATCAGGAGCGCACCGGCGAGAAGCGCCAGGACATGGCCGACGGCGTCGCGGTGCTGCGTCACCGCCCGCACGGCGTCGTCGCGGTGTTCGGCCCGTACAACTTCCCCGGCCACTTGCCGAACGGTCATATCGTGCCGGCGCTGATCGCCGGCAACACGGTCGTGTTCAAGCCGTCCGAACTTGCGCCGGGCGTCGCGCGCGCGACGGTCGAGGTGTGGCAGGCAGCCGGGTTGCCGCCCGGCGTGCTGAACCTCGTGCAGGGCGAGAAGGACACCGGCATCGCGCTCGCGAATCATCGGCAGATCGACGGGCTGTTCTTCACCGGCAGTTCGGACACCGGCACGCTGCTGCACAAGCAGTTCGGCGGCCGTCCGGAAATCGTGCTCGCGCTCGAGATGGGCGGCAACAACCCGCTCGTGATCGGCGAGGTCGAGGACGTCGACGCGGCCGTGCATCACACGATCCAGTCGGCGTTCCTGTCGGCTGGCCAGCGCTGCACGTGCGCACGCCGCATCTTCGTGCCGCAGGGCGCGTTCGGCGACCGCTTCCTCGCGCGTTTCGCCGACGTCACGTCGAAGATCACGGCCGACGTGTTCGACGCCGATCCGCAGCCGTTCATGGGCGCGGTGATCTCGGCCCGCGCGGCCGCGAAGCTGGTCGACGCGCAGTCGCGCCTCGTCGAGCAGGGCGCGAAGCCGATCATCGCGATGACGCAGCGCGATCCGCGCCTGGGCTTCGTGAACGCGGCGATCGCCGACGTGACGGGGGTCGCGAACCTGCCCGACGAAGAACATTTCGGCCCGCTCGCGCAGGTCGTCCGCTACACGACGCTCGACGACGCGATCGAGCGCGCGAACGACACGGCGTTCGGCCTGTCCGCCGGCCTGCTGGCCGACGACCCGAAGGTGTGGGAGCACTTCCGCCGCACGATCCGCGCCGGGATCGTCAACTGGAACCGCCCCACTAACGGCGCATCGTCCGCCGCGCCGTTCGGCGGCACGGGCCGCTCCGGCAACCATCGCCCGAGCGCGTACTACGCGGCCGACTATTGCGCGTATCCGATGGCGTCGGTGGAAAGCACGCAACTGACTTTGCCCGCGAGCCTGTCGCCGGGCCTGCATTTCTGATCGAGGGAACGACGATGAACGCACAAGAAGCCAATTTCGACGGGCTCGTCGGCCCGACCCACAACTACGCCGGGCTGTCGTTCGGCAACGTGGCGTCGCTGAACAACGAGAAGTCGGCCGCGAACCCGAAGGCCGCCGCGAAGCAGGGCCTGCGCAAGATGAAGCAGCTCGCGGATCTCGGTTTCGCGCAAGGCGTGCTGCCGCCGCAGGAGCGGCCGTCGCTGCGCCTGTTGCGCGAGCTCGGCTTCTCGGGCAAGGACGCGGACGTGATCGCGAAGGCCGCGAAGCAGGCGCCCGAACTGCTCGCCGCGGCGAGCTCGGCGTCGGCGATGTGGACCGCGAACGCGGCCACCGTCAGCCCGTCGGCGGACACCAGCGACGGCCGCGTGCACTTCACGCCGGCGAACCTGTGCAGCAAGCTGCATCGCGCGATCGAGCACGAAGCGACGCGCCGCACGCTGTCGACGCTGTTTGCGGACCCCGCGCACTTCGCGGTGCATGAAGCACTGACCGGCACGCCGGCGCTCGGCGACGAAGGCGCGGCGAACCACACGCGCTTCTGCGCCGAATACGGCAAGCCGGGCATCGAATTCTTCGTGTACGGCCGCGCCGAATACCGTCGCGGCCCCGAGCCGAAGCGTTTCCCGGCCCGCCAGACCTTCGAGGCGAGCCGCGCGGTCGCGCATCGCCACGGGCTCGCGGAGGAAGCGACGGTGTACGCACAGCAGGACCCGGACGTGATCGACGCGGGCGTGTTCCACAACGACGTGATCTCGGTCGGCAACCGCGACACGCTGTTCACCCACGAACGCGCGTTCGTCAACAAGCAGGCGATCTACGACACGCTGACCGCCGCGCTCGACGCACGCGGTGCGCGCCTGAACGTGATCGAAGTGCCGGATGCGGCGGTGAGCGTGAACGACGCGGTGACGTCGTACCTGTTCAACAGCCAGCTGCTGTCGCGCGCGGACGGCTCGCAGGTACTCGTCGTGCCGCAGGAGTGCCGCGAGAACGCGAACGTCGCCGCCTATCTCGACCAGCTTGCCGCCGGCAACGGCCCGATTCACGACGTGCTCGTGTTCGACCTGCGCGAAAGCATGAAGAACGGCGGCGGCCCGGCGTGCCTGCGCCTGCGCGTCGTGCTGAACGAAGCGGAGCGCGCGGCCGTCACGTCGAACGTGTGGATCAACGACACGCTGTTCGCGTCGCTCGACGCGTGGATCGACAAGCACTATCGCGATCGCCTCGCACCGGAAGACCTCGCCGATCCGGCGCTGCTCGACGAATCGCGCACGGCGCTCGACGAGCTCACGCAGATCCTGCGCGTCGGTTCGCTGTATGACTTCCAGCGCTGAGGCACGGATGCCGGCCGCCGCGCTGCTCGACGACTTTCTCGCGTTCACGCTGGCCGGTGACGCGCCGGCCGAACAGGACGGCGCCTGCGCGGGCGGCGCGGTGCGCTGGCAATGGCTCGGCGACGGGCTGCTCGCGTTCGAACCGGCGGCGGCCGACGCCGCGGCGCGCGCGAGCGTGCTCGTGTCGGCCGGCGTGCATGGCGACGAGACGGCGCCGATCGAACTGCTGTCGATGCTGGTGCGCGATCTCGCCGCGGGTGCGCTGCCGCTCGCATGCCGGCTGCTCGTCGTGCTCGGCAACGTGCCGGCGATGCGCGCGGGCGAACGCTATCTCGACGACGACCTGAACCGCCTGTTCAGCGGCCGTCACGCGCAGGTGCCCGCGAGCCGCGAAGCGCCGCGCGCCGCGCAGCTCGAAGCGGCCGCGGCCGCGTTCTTCGCGGCGGCGCCGGCGGGCAGCGCACGCTGGCACATCGACATGCATACGGCGATTCGCGCATCGGTGTTCGAGCAGTTCGCGCTGCTGCCGCACACGGGCACGCCTCCGACGCGCGCGATGATCGAATGGCTCGGCGATGCACGCATCGCGGCCGTGCTGCTGCACACGGCGAAGGGCAATACGTATTCGCATTTCACGGCCGAGCATTGCGGCGCGCTCGCGTGCACGCTGGAACTCGGCAAGGTGCGGCCGTTCGGCCAGAACGACCTGGCGCGCTTCGCGCCGGCCGACCGCGCGGTGCGCAAGCTCGTGTCGGGTGGGAGGGCGGAAGTCGACGCCGGTGGCGGCCATCCGTCGCTGCCGCGCGTCTTCACGGTGATCGACCAGATCACGAAGCAGAGCGACGCGCTCGAGCTGTTCGTCGCGGCCGACGTCGCGAACTTCACCGCGTTCGCGCGCGGAACGGTGCTCGCGCAGGACGGCGACTACCGCTACACGGTGACGCACGACGAGGAACGGATCGTCTTTCCGAATCCGACCGTGAAGCCGGGCCTGCGCGCGGGCCTGCTCGTGATCGATACGACACGCGAGACGATCGCCGCACTCGTCTGATCGACGCGCGATCGGCAGGCCGTGGCGACGCTCGGCTTGCGCATCGCTCCGCGGCCCGTTCATTTTTTTGCGATAACGCCCGCACGCCGCACGGCCGGCGCACGCGCCACGCTTGCGTATTTGCGACACCGTCTTGCAAGTTCGACGGGGCGCGCGGCGGCCGCCGGGCACGCAGCGCAGCATCGCGTCGCGCCGCCCGCTTTGCCATATCGGGCCGCGCGGATTGGTACAATCGCGGCCTTGCGGCTGTTGCGCCGCATCACGGCGCGGCAGCCGCATTGTCGTGGTCATCCGACCCTGCAATGATGCAAGCGCCCGTAGTTCCGGAACATTCGAGTATCGAGGAGAACACCAGATGAAGTTGGATTGGCGTAAAGTGGCCGCGCATGCGGTGGTGGCAGCATCGGCCGTGGCGGCAGGCAGCGCGTTTGCCGCGGATCTGAAGGAGATCCGGTTCGGCGTCGAGGCCTCGTACGCACCGTTCGAATACAAGACGCCCGACGGCAAGCTGACCGGCTTCGACATCGACATCGGCAACGCGGTGTGCGCGAAGCTGAAGACCAAGTGCGTGTGGGTCGAGAACGACTTCGACGGCCTGATCCCGGCGCTGCAGGCGCGCAAGTTCGACGCGATCAACTCGGACATGACGATCACCGACCAGCGCAAGCACGCGATCGCGTTCACCGATCCGATCTACACGATTCCGAACCAGCTGATCGCGAAGCAGGGCAGCGGCCTGCTGCCGACCCCGCAATCGCTGAAGGGCAAGCGCGTCGGCGTGCTGCAGGGCACGATCCAGGAAGCGTACGCGAAGAAGAAGTGGGCGCCGGCCGGCGTTGAAGTCGTGCCGTACCAGACGCAGGATCTGGCGTATGCCGACCTGAAGTCGGGCCGTCTCGACGCGACCTTCCAGGATTCGGAAGCCGGCTCGAAGGGCTTCCTGACGAAGCCGCAAGGCCAGGGTTTCGCGTTCGCGGGCGGCACGGTCAGCGACACCGAGATCCTCGGCTCGGGCGTCGGCTTCGGCCTGCGCAAGAACGACGCGGCGCTGAAGACGGCGCTCGATCAGGCGCTGAAGGAACTGAAGGCCGACGGCACGATCGACAACCTCGCGAAGAAGTACTTCAGCGTGCCCGTCACGCTCAAGTAAGCGTTGCGTTCGCGCGCATGCTGCAAAAAAACCGGCCGCTGATTGAACTGACCCCACGAAGTTGGACGGTTAAAAGCTAAGCGGCCAAGGGCTGAGTCCTGTATTGCACGGGACTCAGCCCATTTAATTTCAGCTTGATGCGTTCGTGGTTGTAGTAGTGGATGTAACGGCTCAACGCATCTCGCAACTGCTCCACGCTCGCAAAGCGCGTCAGCCGATAGCACTCGGATTTCAGCGTGCCGAAGAAGCTCTCCATGGCTGCGTTATCAAGGCAGTTGCCTCTGCGCGACATGCTCTGGGTGAGCGCATGCTGCTTCAACAGCCGACGGTAGGCGGGCATCTGATACTGCCAGCCTTGATCCGAATGCAGTAACGGCCGTCCTTCATCATCGAGCTTGGCCAACGCCTTCTTCAACATGCAGCTGACCAACTCGAAGCTCGGGCGCTCATCCATTTGGTAAGCGACGATCTCCCCGTTGTACAAGTCCATCACCGGCGATAGATAGAGCTTTTGGCCCTCTACATTGAATTCGGTCACGTCGGTCACCCACTTCTGATTCGGGCGTTCAGCATCAAACTGACGCCGCAGTAGATTCGGGGCAACGCGGCCGACTTCGCCTCGCCAGGAACGATATCTCTTTGGGCGTACCAGAGATTTCAATTGCAGCTGTCCCATCAACCGTTGCACGGTCTTGTGGTTGATCGCATCTCCGGTCTGCCGGATCGCCGCCGTGATTCGCCGATAGCCGTAACGGCCCTTGTGGTGGTCGTATACGGTCTGGATCTTCGCTTTGAGAT
>FTHQ01000169.1_pt1 | contig 22208 bp, 17 predicted proteins | sample 1641001 | NCBI WGS metagenome assembly FTHQ01 (sample SAMEA3914872, study PRJEB12502) | metagenome | biome: forest; material: soil | place: Canada | collected 2011-07-03 | depth 0.3 m | reverse complement strand
CCTCTGGTGTACCGGTTGTCACGCCAGTGGCATCGCCGGGTAGCTATGTTCGGAAGAGATAACCGCTGAAAGCATCTAAGCGGGAAACTCGCCTTAAGATGAGATATCCCTGGGGACTAGATCCCCTTGAAGGGTCGTTCGAGACCAGGACGTTGATAGGTCAGGTGTGTAAGCGCAGTAATGCGTTCAGCTAACTGATACTAATTGCCCGTAAGGCTTGATCCTATAACGAGTCTGCCTTGTAGATCGGCGCCGTGCGAAAGCACCGGTCGCGATCCAAAGCGACATGTTGAATTCTCGTGTGTGATACACACAACTCAAAATTACTGCTTCTTCCCAGATTGGTTCTGTTGGCCACGCCAGCAGAACAACCCTCTTTGCCTGATGACCATAGCGAGTCGGTCCCACCCCTTCCCATCCCGAACAGGACCGTGAAACGACTCTACGCCGATGATAGTGCGGATTCCCGTGTGAAAGTAGGTAATCGTCAGGCTCCCTAAGCCAGAAACCCCCGCCCGAAAGGCGGGGGTTTTTGCATTGGCGTGCCAAAAAAACATGCTTGCCGCAGTCGGTAGCCCAATCTCGTCAACCGTACGCAGTGAGCCATCTTGCTGCGATCTCCTCACCCATCAGACCATGATCCGCAAGATCGGAAAAAATCTGCCCGGGATAGCGCTCGATTCCTTTTCGCCGATCTTTTCAGCCCCCAGTGTCAGATAGAACGGCGCGGCATTGGGATCTGCTTCGATCACAAAGCGCTTGATTCCTCTCGCAGCGGCCTCGGTCCGAACTGATTCCCACAGCGCACGGGCGACGCCCTGACCCATGTGATCGGGGTGAACGAACAGCCATCCGGGCGTTGGTCGATCCGAATTCAACGATGCTCGGATCCAGAACCCGATGATCGACTCGCCTGATTCCGCGACATAACCGATCGCCCCTTCGATCGTCTCCGGCGAGATCGTGAGATCGTTTTGCCACACGTCCAGCCATTCCTTCGGATAGCCCCAGTGCGCTTTCGACAGGCGCGCCAGTCGCGTGAGTTCGTCTGCGTCCGCGGCACGCGCGGAACGCACGGTAAATAGCTTGTGCATTTCGTCTCTCGTCATTGCCGACACCGTGTCGCGCCTTCATCAGTGCATCGTCGGGATCGCGGCATCTCACCGTCCGGTCGACGGCCGGCTGCTCGCAGCGGCTTTGCTCGACACTATGCATCCCCACACGCCCGTCGCAGTTACATGACCTGCGACGCATGTCCGGCGACGACACGCCAGTGGGCGCCCGATCGACGCCAGACACGCGTATAGGCAAACGTGCCGGCGAATGCCGCGCCATCGAAATGTCCGGCGAGAGTCGCTCGCGTCGTGGTCAGGATCATCTCGTCGATCGCGCATGCGCGCCTCTCGAGGACGTCGAGTGTGTCGAGACGCAGAAGCTTCGCCCGATGCGCGGTGAGGTCGTCCTCCTTCGAGATGACCTGGCCGGTCGGGGCGGTGAATACCAGATCGTCGTCCAGCAGCGCGTCGAGCGCTTCGACGTCGTTGCTCAGCATCGCTGTGCGGAGCGCGGTCTCATAGGGTTCGATGACGGTACGGATTGCATCCATGTCAGGCCTCGCATCATTTTCGGAAGGGGAGCAGCATGGCGGTGACAAACGCAGCCTACCGCGCGTTCGACAACGACTGACGCCGGACCAGCATCACCATGCAGATGCCGATCGACGCGATGAGATTGACGGCCGGATAGAACGCGACCGCGACACTCCACGTGCTCAGTGCCAGCAGCGCCAGTGCGTACTTGAGCACGCATAGCGCGAAATACGCGAGGCTCTCGCTCCACGGATCGCGGATCGTCTTGCGCACGGTCGGGCCGAGGCCGGCAAGCTCGATCAGCGTAACCAGACAGATCGACACCGTCGGATCGTCGGTCAGCTTCCACAGCGGAATGGCCGACAGGGCCGCGCACAGAAACAGCCAGTCGAGGCCCGTCCAGCCGCGTTCGCCGCGAAACAGGCTGGCGATCAGCGTCAGAAAGCACGTGACGGCGATCGCCGCCGTGCACCACGCGGACGGCCCCGCGCCCGCGACGAACTGGCCGGCAGCCGCGATCGCCGTGACGACCGACCACACGAGCCACGTGAACAGATGCGGGCGCACGGTGCGCCGATAGATCGCGAGCGCGTAAGGAATCGCCGCCAGCAACGACACGGCCGTTCCGATCGCGCCGAAGATCGAAGCGGCGCCCTGATCGACATTCACCATCGACGCAACCTCGTCCGGACTGGCCGACCAGTATGTGGTCTGACGGATCGCGGCGCAACGTCGTGCCGGCTCCGCGGTGCGGTGAACGCTGCGCGGATTCGCACCGGAACGCAGAAGAAACCGGACTGGAGCGTATCGACGGCACATGACGAGGCGCTCCACATCCATCAGCCATTCAAGACTCCGCCTGAGCCGCATGCACGTCGCGCCGGAAGGCACCGGGGCTCGTCCCCGTCCATTTCCGGAACGCGCGATGAAACGCGCTCGGCTCGGTGAAGCCGAGCTCGGCCGCGATCTCCGCGACGCTGAGCGCGTGCCCGCGCAGCAGCGACTGCGCGAGCGCGCCGCGCAACTCGTCCTTGATCGCCGCGAAGCTTTGCCCTTCGCTGCGCAAACGCCGCCGCAGCGTCGCGGGCGTCGTGTCGAGGCGCACGGCCAGCGTGTCGAAGTCGGGCCATTCGGCGGCCGGCCGCGCCTTGAGATGCGCGCGCGTCTTCGCGACCCAGCCGGTGTCGTGCCGGTAGCGCACGAGCAGGTTGCCGGGCGCGCCGCGCAGGAAGGTCTTCAGCGCCTGCTCCGAACGGATCGTCGGCAGCGCGAGGTACGCGGCGTTGAACGCGAGCCGGCTGTCGGGCCGGTCGAAATGCACGGGGACGCCGAAGAACTGGTGATAGTCGCTGCGCTGGCCGGCGCTCGGGCACGCGAAATCGATGCGCTGCAGCGGGATGCGCCGGCCGATCAGCCAGCACGCGACGCCGAGCAGGATCAGCCAGAACGTCCGGTACGCGAACGCCGGGTACGGCGCGCCCGATTGCGCTAGCACGATCTGCGCCTGCCCGTCGGCCACCACGAGCTCGCCGTGCGGCTCGTCGAGCACCACGCGCAGAAACTTCAGCGCGCGCCGCAGCGCCTTGTCGAGCGTGCCGGCACGCAGCACCGCGTGGCACAGCAGCGTGAAGCTGCCGCGCCGCATCGGGCGCGCGGCGAGTCCGAAGAACTCGTCGTCGAGCGCACCGGCGATCGCGAGCCACAGCCGGCCGTACTGCTGCGGCGTGACGGGCTCGTGCACGGCGGCCGGCAGCCCCGCGGCACGCAGCACGGGCACGGTCGGCAGGCCGCGCCGGCGCAGGCACGCAAGCGCATCGTCGACGAAATCCGGCGAAATCATCTGCGGCCCCATTTTCCTGCGTCCTCCGACATGGCAAAAGCGATCACGATTCTAGATTCCGTTTGTCATTGATTGCAATGTAGGGGCTGTCTACTATCAATGTATCCCCGTCGCGCCCCTGGCTCGCCGGCGGCCATAACGCACAGGAGACACGCATGCCTGAAGGAGCTACCGCCCGGGCGGTGCCGGCCTACGCCGACGCCGTGGCCCGGTTCAGTATCGAGACCGCCGCCGCGCAACTGGACGGCGACCTGGAGCGCGGCCTGAACGCGTGTGTCGAATGCTGCGACCGGCACGCGAAGGCGGACGCGATCGCGCTCGACTGGATCGACGCCGGCGGCCAGCACCATCGCTTCACCTTCGCGCAGATGCAGGCGTTGTCGGCCCGGGTCGCGCACCTGCTCGTCGCGCAGGGCGTGAAACCGGGCGACGTGGTGGCCGGCATGCTGCCGCGCACGCCGGAACTCGTCGCGACGATCCTCGGCACGTGGCGCGCGGGCGCCGTGTACCAGCCGCTGTTTACCGCGTTCGGCCCGAAGGCGATCGAGCACCGGCTGCGCATGAGCGGCGCGCGGCTGGTCGTGACCAACGTCGCGAATCGCGCGAAGCTCGACGAAATTGCCGACTGTCCGGCGGTCGCGACGGTGCGCGAAGCAGGCGAGACGCTGCCGGCTCACGACATCGATTTCCGCGCGGCGCTCGCTGCGCAGTCCGATACGTTCGAGCCGGTGCTGCGCAAGGGGTCGGACCTGTTCATGATGATGTCGACGTCGGGCACGACGGGTCTGCCGAAGGGCGTGCCGGTGCCGCTGTACGCGCTGCTCGCGTTCGGCGCGTACATGCGCGAAGCGGTCGACCTGCGCGCGAGCGACCGGTTCTGGAACATCGCCGATCCGGGCTGGGCGTACGGGCTCTATTACGCGATCACCGGCCCGCTGCTCCTCGGTCATGCGACGACGCTGTACGAGGGCAGCTTCACGGTCGAGAGCACCTATGACGTGATCGAGCGACTCGGCATCACGAGCCTCGCCGGTTCACCGACCGCGTACCGGATGCTGATGGCGGCCGGCAACGAAGCGGCCGCACGGCTGAAAGGCCAGCTGCGCGTGGTCAGCAGTGCCGGCGAGCCGCTGAATCCCGAAGTCGTGCGCTGGTTCCACGCGGCGCTCGGCGCGCCGATCCATGACCACTACGGCCAGACCGAACTCGGGATGGTCGTCAACAATCATCACGGCCTCACGCACGTCATCCATGCCGGTTCGGCTGGCCTCGCGATGCCGGGCTACCGTGTCGCGGTGCTCGACGAAGCCGGCCGCGAGCTTGGCCCCGGCGAGCCCGGCAACCTCGCGATCGACATCGCGCGCTCGCCGCTGCTGTGGTTCCGCGGCTACTGGCAGCAGGACACGCCGGCGATCGCGGGCGGCTACTACCGGACCGGCGACAACGTCGAGCTGGAGCCGGATGGCACCGTGAGCTTCATCGGCCGCGCGGACGACGTGATCACGTCGTCCGGCTACCGGATCGGCCCGTTCGACGTGGAAAGTGCGCTGATCGAGCATCCGGCCGTCAGCGAGGCTGCCGTGATCGGTGTGCCCGATCCGGAGCGCACGGAGATCGTGAAGGCGTTCGTCGTCCTGTCGAAAGGGTTCGACGGCACGCCGGAACTGGCCGAGGAATTGAGTCTGCACGTGAAGCGGCGGCTGTCCGCTCACGCTTATCCGCGCGCGATCGACTTCGTCGACGCGCTGCCGAAAACCCCGAGCGGCAAGATCCAGCGCTTCGTGTTGCGCAAGATGGAAGCCGAGAAGGCCGCTCAACCCTGAATACGGACTGCGAATGAATATCAAGGATCGCGTTTTTCTGATTACCGGTGCCGGTTCCGGCCTCGGCGCCGCGGTGGCGCGCATGGTCGTCGCGCAGGGCGGCAAAGCCGTGCTGCTGGACGTCAATGACGAGGCGGGCACGAGCCTCGCGAACGAACTCGGCGCGGCCGCGCGCTTCGTGAAGACCGACGTGACGAGCGAAGCCGATGGTCAGGCAGCCGTCGCGGCCGCGCGCGACGCGTTCGGCCGTGTCGACGTGCTCGTCAACTGCGCGGGCGTCGCGCCGGGCGAGAAGGTCGTCGGCCGCGACGGCCCGCATTCGCTCGACCGCTTCGCGCGCGCGGTGTCGATCAATCTGGTCGGCACGTTCAACATGATCCGGCTGGCCGCAGAAGCGATGTCGAAGCAGGACGCCGACGCGGAAGGCGAGCGCGGCGTGATCGTCAATACCGCATCGGTCGCGGCGTTCGACGGGCAGATCGGACAGGCCGCGTATGCGGCGTCGAAGAGCGGCGTGGTGGGCATGACGCTGCCGATCGCACGCGAGCTCGCGCGCTTCGGCATTCGCGTCGTGACGGTCGCGCCCGGCATCTTCGCGACGCCGATGATGGCCGGCATGCCGCAGGACGTGCAGGACGCGCTCGGCAAGAGCGTGCCGTTCCCGCCGCGGCTCGGCCGCCCGGAAGAATTTGCGGCGCTGGTGCGCCACATCGCCGAGAACACGATGTTGAACGGCGAAGTCATCCGTCTCGATGGCGCGTTGCGCATGGCACCGCGCTGACACTGGAGGAAACGAATCATGACGACTCAGGATCCGATCGTAATCGTGGGCGCGGCGCGCACGCCGATGGGCGGTTTTCAGGGCGACCTGGCGGCGGCCAGCGCGAGCGACCTTGGCGCGGTGGCGATTCGCGCCGCGCTCGAGCGCGCGAACGTGTCCGCCGAGCGCATCGACGAGATCGTGTTCGGCTGCGTGCTGCCGGCCGGCCAGGGCCAGGCGCCGGCGCGCCAGGCCGCGCTGAAGGCCGGGCTGCCGCTCGCCGCGGGCGCGACCACGGTCAACAAGATGTGCGGCTCCGGGATGAAGGCCGCGATGTTCGCGCACGACCTGCTGCTGGCGGGTTCGGCGGGCGTGGCCGTGGCGGGCGGGATGGAGAGCATGACGAATGCGCCGTACCTGCTGCCGAAGGCGCGCGCGGGCATGCGCATGGGTCATGGGCAGGTGCTCGACCACATGTTCCTCGACGGGCTCGAGGACGCGTATGAAAAGGGCCGCCTGATGGGTACCTTCGCCGAGGATTGCGCGCAGGCCTACCAGTTCACGCGCGAAGCGCAGGATGCGTTCGCGATTGCGTCGCTGACGCGGGCGCAGCGCGCGATCGCGGAAGGGCGTTTCGTGTCGGAAATCGCGCCGGTGACCGTGAAGGCCGGCAAGACGGAAAGCGTCGTGTCGATCGACGAGCAGCCGGGCAAGGCGAAACTCGACAAGATCCCGACGCTGAAGCCGGCGTTCCGCGACGGCGGCACGGTGACGGCCGCGAACGCCTCGTCGATTTCGGACGGCGCGGCCGCGCTCGTGATGATGCGTCGCTCGGAAGCCGAGCGCCTCGGCCTCACGCCGAAGGCCGTGATCGTCGGGCATTCGACTCATGCGGACCAGCCCGGCCTGTTCGCGACCGCGCCGATCGGCGCGCTGCGCAAGCTGTCGGAGAAAACCGGCTGGAACCTGCGCGACGTCGACCTGTTCGAGATCAACGAAGCGTTCGCGGTGGTGCCGATGGCCGCGATGCGCGACCTCGACCTGCCGCACGAGAAGGTCAACGTGCACGGCGGCGCATGCGCGCTCGGGCATCCGATCGGCGCATCGGGTGCGCGCGTGATGGTGACGCTGCTGGCCGCGCTCGAAACGTATGGTTTGAAGCGCGGCGTCGCATCGCTGTGCATCGGCGGCGGCGAAGCGACGGCCGTCGCGATCGAGCGCCTCGCGTAACGCGACGCATCGTTCGTCCGTCCGTGGCATCGCGGGCGGCGCGTATCGCACGGGACCTTCCGTGTGGTGCGCGCCGCCCGTTTTTATTTGCCGGATCGCCGTGTCGCGCTACGACTTCGCGTTCGGCGATACCGCGCCGCATGCGCGAATCACGAGTTGCACGACCTGTTCGGTCCTGTCGTCGAACGCCTTCTTCGTGAACGCGCGCTTGCCGCTCAGCGCGCGAATCTGCGCATCGAAATCCGCATAGTGCTGCGTGGTCGCCCAGATCAGGTACATCAGCGCATGCGGGTCGATCGGCGCGAGCAGTCCGCGCGCGATCCAGCCGTCGATCACGTTGATGCGCGCGTCGAACCACGGCTTCACGCGTTGTGACAGGATGTCCTGCATGTGTTCCGCGCCGTGGATGATCTCGTTGGCCCAGACCTTCGAGCCGAGCGGGCGTCGCTGCGACAGCGCCATCTTCGCGCGCACGTAGCTGCCGATCGCCTCCACTGGATCGTCGCCGGCCTCGAACGAGCCGGCCGCGCGATGCCAGTCCTCGAACAGGTCGTCGAGCACGCGGCGGTACAGCGCAAGCTTGGTCGGGAAGTAGTAGTGCACATTCGCCTTCGGCAGGCCCGCGCGCTCCGCGATCATCGCGGTGCTGGCGCCGGCGAGCCCGCGTTCCGCGAATACGGCTTCCGCGCACGCGAGCAGATGGGCTTCGTTGGACTCGCGAATGTGTGCCTTGCGTCGCCGCAAAGGCGCGGGCGTTTCGTCCCGGTCGGTGGCTTCGATCGCCGCCTCGTCATGTCTCATCGTGTCCCTCGCGCGGCGGCCATGCCGCGTTGGGCTTCATTCTAGCTGCTGATTCGCGTCGCGCGCACGCATCCGGATGCCGCGATTCCGCCGCGATGCTGCGTTGCGGTGGCACGTTTCTCGCTCCATCGCGTCGCGCAAGAAAGACGTTGCGCTGGTCATTTTGATCGTCTAAAACCTGTCCAATCGGACAGGATTTGCGCGTTTCGCGAATCGACGGGGACATGCACCGCATCCGGGCGGTGTGCCCTCGAAACAGGCATCACACGCACCGGCACAGACCGGGCTGACGACATCACCGACCCCACAGGAGCGATACGAATGAACGCGGTATCGGAAACAGTGAAGCGGGCAGCTTTCGACACGTCGATCAAGGTCGACGGCAAGCGGTTGTGGGACAGCCTGATGGAAGTCGCGAAAATCGGCGCGACGCCGAAAGGCGGCGTGTGCCGCCTCGCGCTGACCGATCTCGACAAGGCCGGTCGCGACCTGATCGTCGGCTGGGCGAAGGCGGCCGGCTGCACGGTGACGGTCGATACGATGGGCAACGTGTTCATGCGCCGCGCGGGCCGCGTGGCCGACGCCGCGCCGGTCGTCACGGGCTCGCACGCGGATTCGCAGCCGACCGGCGGACGCTTCGACGGCATCTACGGCGTGCTCGGCGGCCTCGAAGTGATTCGCAGTCTCAACGATCACGGCATCGAGACCGAGCATCCCGTCGAGGTCGTGATCTGGACCAATGAAGAGGGTTCGCGCTTCGCGCCCGCGATGGTCGCATCGGGCGTGTTCGCGGGCGCGTTCCCGCTCGAATACGGGCTGTCGCGCAAGGACGTCGACGGCAAGACGATCGGCGAGGAACTGGCGCGCATCGGTTATGCGGGCGACGTGCCGTGCGGCGGGCGCAAGCTGCACGCGGCGTTCGAGCTGCATATCGAGCAGGGGCCGATCCTCGAAGCGGAATGCAAGACGATCGGCGTCGTGACCGACGCGCAGGGGCAGCGCTGGTACGAGATCACGTTCACCGGCCAGGAAGCGCATGCGGGGCCGACGCCGATGCCGCGTCGCCGCGACGCGCTGCTTGGTGCGTCGCGCGTGGTCGATCTCGTCAACCGGATCGGCCTCGATCATGCGCCGTTCGGCTGTGCGACGGTCGGCATGATGCAGGTCCACCCGAACTCGCGCAACGTGATTCCGGGCCGCGTGTTCTTCACCGTCGATTTCCGTCATCCGGACGACGCCGTGCTCGCGAAGATGGATGCGGCGCTGCGCGACGGCGTCGCGCGCATCGCGGCCGACATCGGGCTCGACACCGAGCTCGAGCAGATTTTCTACTACAAGCCGGTCGCGTTCGATCCCGCGTGCGTGGCGGCCGTGCGCGGCGCGGCCGACCGCTTCGGCTATTCGCATCGCGACATCGTGTCGGGCGCGGGCCACGACGCGTGCTATCTCGCGCAGGTCGCGCCGACGTCGATGGTGTTCGTGCCCTGCGTCGACGGCATCAGCCACAACGAGATCGAGGACGCGACGCCCGCATGGATCGAGGCCGGCGCGAACGTGCTGCTGCACGCGATGCTGTCGCGCGCATGCGAGCCGGCTTCATGATGGATCGGCCGTAGCAGCCGCGAGGCTGCCTGTCGTCAGAAATTTGCATCCCTAAGCATGACCGCCCCGACTGTGCATTCGCAGCCGGCGGGGACGGCTTTGTCTCCACCCAGCCGAAGGAACGCGTATGACCACCCAGCCAACCGGCGATATCGCCGCGCATCGCCTGTCGTCCACGCAACTCTCGTGCGAATTCGCCGATATCGCGCCGCTGCTCGATCCGACCGCGGCGGCGGCCGCCGCGAGCCGCTGCCATTACTGCTACGACGCACCGTGCGTGCACGCGTGCCCGACGCAGATCGACATCCCGAGCTTCATCCGCAAGATCGGCAACGGCAACCTCAAAGGCGCCGCGACCGACATCCTGTCCGCGAATCCGCTCGGCGGGATGTGCGCACGTGTGTGCCCGACCGAGATCCTCTGTGAAGGCGCTTGCGTGCGCAACCATCAGGATGCGCAGCCGGTCGCGATCGGCGCGCTGCAGCGGCACGCGACCGACTGGGCGATGCAGACCGGCGCGGTGCAGTTCCGGCGCGCGCCGGAGACGGGCCGCCATGTGGCGGTGGTCGGCGCGGGGCCGGCCGGGCTCGCGTGCGCGCACCGGCTCGCGCTCGCCGGGCATCGTGTCACGCTGTTCGACGCGCGCCCGAAGGCCGGCGGCCTCAACGAATACGGGATCGCCGCGTACAAGACCGTCGACGATTTCGCGCAACGCGAGGTCGAGTGGTTGCTGTCGGTGGGCGGCATCACGCTGCAAACCGGTGCGGCGCTCGGACGCGACGTGACGCTTGATGCGCTGCGCGAGCAGCACGACGCGGTATTCCTCGCGATGGGGCTCGGTGGCGTGCGCGCGCTCGCGATCGACGGCGAGCAACTGGGCGGCGTGATGAACGCGGTCGATTTCATCGCGCAGGTGCGGCAGGCCGACGCGCTCGCGAACGTGCCGGTCGGGCGGCGCGTGGTCGTGATCGGCGGCGGCAATACGGCGATCGACGCGGCGGTGCAGAGCCGCAAGCTCGGCGCCGAGCGCGTGACGATGGTGTACCGGCGCGGCGTGGACGCGATGAGCGCGACGTGGGCCGAGCGCGAGTTCGCGCAGAAGAGCGGCGTCACGCTCGTCACGCACGCGAAGCCGGTGCGTATCGCGGGCACGGACGGGCAGGTGACGGGCGTCGAATTCGAGGGCGCATCGGGCGAGCGCTTCACCGTCGACACGGACATGGTGCTGAAAGCGATCGGCCAGACGCTCGTGCCGGACGGCATCGCGGCCACGTTGCTGACTTCGGACCGCACGCGGATCGCGGTCGATGCGGACGGGCGCACGGCGCTGCCGGACGTGTGGGCCGGCGGCGACTGCGCGGCGACCGACGGCATCGATCTCACGGTGCAGGCCGTGCAGGACGGCAAGCGCGCGGCCGCGTCGATCGACGCGACGCTCGCCGCGCGCGACGCGAAGGCGGCCTGAACGCGCGGCGTCCCGCCGGCACACCGAACACGACCCCATTCTCACGGAGCCGAACATGGCCGATCTTCGCTGCACCATCGCAGGCATCACTTCGCCGAATCCCTTCTGGCTGGCGTCCGCGCCGCCGACCGACAAAGCCTACAACGTCAATCGCGCCTTCGAGGCGGGCTGGGGCGGCGTCGTCTGGAAGACGCTCGGGCTCGATCCGCACGTCGTCAACGTCAGTTCGCGTTACGGCGCCGTGCAGTGGAACGGCCAGCGCATCGCGGGGCTGAACAACATCGAGCTGATCACCGACCGTCCGCTCGACGTGAACCTGAGAGAGATCGCGCAGGTGAAGCGCGACTGGCCGGACCGCGCGCTGATCGTGTCGCTGATGGTGCCGTGCAACGAACGCGACTGGAAATGGATCCTGCCGCTCGTCGAGGATACCGGGGCCGACGCGGTCGAGCTCAACTTCGGCTGCCCGCACGGGATGAGCGAGCGCGGGATGGGCGCGGCGGTCGGGCAGGTGCCCGAATACGTCGAGATGGTCACGCGCTGGGTGAAGGAAGGCACGAAGCTGCCGTGCCTCGTGAAGCTCACGCCGAACATCAGCGATATCCGGATGGGCTCGCGCGCCGCGTACAAGGGCGGCGCGGACGGCGTGTCGCTGATCAACACGATCAACTCGATCGTCGCGGTCGACCTCGACCAGATGGCGCCGATGCCGACCGTCGACGGCAAGGGCACGCACGGCGGCTATTGCGGGCCGGCGGTCAAGCCGATCGCGCTGAACATGGTCGCGGAGATCGCCCGCGACCCGGAAACGCCGAACCTGCCGATCTCGGGCATCGGCGGCATCTCGTCGTGGCGTGATGCGGCCGAGTTCATGGTGCTCGGCGCCGGCAGCGTGCAGGTGTGCACCGCCGCGATGCATTACGGCTTCCGGATCGTGTCGGATCTCGCCGACGGGCTGTCGAACTGGATGGACGAGAAGGGCTACGCGACGCTCGACGACATCCGCGGCCGCGCGGTGCCGAACGTGACCGACTGGAAATACCTGAACCTGAAGTACGACATCAAGGCGCGCATCGACCAGGACCGCTGCATCCAGTGCGGGCTGTGCCATATCGCGTGCGAGGACACCTCGCACCAGGCGATCACGGCGACGAAGGACGGCGTGCGGCATTTCGAAGTGGTCGATTCGGCGTGCGTCGGGTGCAATCTTTGCATGCATGTGTGTCCGGTCGAGCAATGCATCACGATGGAGCGCGTCGATTCGGGCGACTACGCGAACTGGACCACGCATCCGAACAATCCGGCGAGCGCGGAGGCGGGGGCGAGTGCAGGCGCGGCGGCACCGGATAAGCACGCGAAGAAGGCTGCCTGACCGGCGTCCGGCGAGGCGGGGTCATCCTGCATCGCCGCCTTTCGTTCCACCCGGGCCGGCATCGCACGATGCCGGCGTTGACGTTTTCGTGGAGTGTGTTCGATGAATCACGCAGCGAATCCCGCCGATCCCGACAGCGCCGCGGCGCACGGCGGCAGCCTGTACAACGACGATCTCGCGCCGACGACGCCGGCGCAGCGCACGTGGAAGTGGTACCACTTCGCGGCGCTGTGGGTCGGGATGGTGATGAACATCGCGTCGTACATGCTCGCGGCCGGGCTGATCCAGGAAGGCATGTCGCCGTGGCAGGCGGTGATGACGGTGCTGCTCGGGAACCTGATCGTGCTCGTGCCGATGCTGCTGATCGGCCATGCGGGCGCGAAGCACGGGATTCCGTATGCGGTGCTCGTGCGCGCGTCGTTCGGCACGCAGGGCGCGAAGCTGCCGGCGCTGTTGCGCGCGATCGTCGCCTGCGGCTGGTACGGCATCCAGACCTGGCTCGGCGGCAGTGCGATCTACACGCTGCTGAACATCCTGACCGGCAATGCGCTGCACGGCGCGGCGCTGCCGCTCGTCGGCATCTCGTTCGGGCAGCTCGCGTGCTTCCTCGTGTTCTGGGCGCTGCAGCTGTACTTCATCTGGCACGGCACCGATTCGATCCGCTGGCTCGAAAGCTGGTCCGCGCCGATCAAGGTCGTGATGTGCGTGGCGCTCGTGTGGTGGGCGACGTCGAAGGCGGGCGGGTTCGGCTCGATGCTGTCGGCGCCGTCGCAGTTTGCGGCAGGCGGCAAGAAGGCCGGGCTGTTCTGGGCGACCTTCTGGCCCGGCCTGACCGCGATGGTCGGCTTCTGGGCGACGCTCGCGCTGAACATTCCTGATTTCACGCGCTTCGCGCATTCGCAGCGCGACCAGATGATCGGGCAGTCGATCGGGCTGCCGCTGCCGATGGCGCTGCTGTCGGTGGTGTCGGTCGTCGTGACGTCGGCAACCGTCGTGATCTACGGCAACGCGATCTGGGATCCGATCGACCTGACGAGCCGGATGACGGGCATCGGCGTCGGCATCGCGCTCGTGATCCTCACGCTCGACACGATGTGCTGCAACCTCGCCGCGAATCTCGTCGGCCCCGCGTACGACTTCTCGAGCCTGTGGCCGAAGGCGATCTCGTACCGCACGGGCGGGATGATCACCGCGACGATCGCGATCGTGATGATGCCGTGGAAGATCCTCGCGACGACGGACGGCTATATCTTCACCTGGCTCGTCGGCTATTCGGCGTTGCTCGGGCCGGTCGCGGGCATCCTGATGGTCGACTACTTCCTGATTCGCGGCACGCAGCTCGACACGCGTGCGCTGTTCGACGAGGCCGGCGGCTTCAGCTACGCGCGCGGCTGGAACCCGGCCGCGCTGATCGCGCTCGCGGTCGGCGTGCTGCCGAACCTGCCGGGCTTCCTGCATACCGCGTTTCCGGCGTCGTTCCCGAACGTGCCGGCGTTCTTCAACACGCTTTACACGTACGCGTGGTTCGTCGGCCTCGTGCTGGCGTCGGGCGTGTACGGCACCTGGATGAAGTGGCGCGCCGGACAGCGCGCGCAGATCGCGAGCGCATGACGCGCGAGCCGGATTCGACTCGCACGCGGCATGCGGCACCCGACAGTCAACGAGGAGGCAAGCAAATGGCAATCCTGATTCGTGGCGGCACCGTGGTCGATGCGGACCGTTCCTATCGCGCGGACGTGCTCTGCGCGGACCCGCAGGACGGCGGCACGATCCTGCAGATCGCGGAGCAGATCGATGCGCCGGCCGGCGCGACCGTCGTCGACGCGCACGACCAGTACGTGATGCCGGGCGGCATCGATCCGCATACGCACATGGAGCTGCCGTTCATGGGCACGCGGGCGAGCGACGATTTCTACTCGGGCACGGCCGCCGGGCTGGCGGGCGGCACGACGAGCATCATCGACTTCGTGATTCCGAGCCCGAAGCAGCCGCTGATGGAGGCATTCCACGAATGGCGCGGCTGGGCCGAGAAATCGGCTTCCGATTACGGGTTTCACGTGGCCGTGACGTGGTGGGACGACAGCGTGCACCGCGACATGGGCACGCTCGTGCGCGAGCATGGCGTGTCGAGCTTCAAGCACTTCATGGCGTACAAGAACGCGATCATGGCCGACGACGAGATCCTCGTGAACAGCTTCACGCGTTCGCTCGAACTCGGCGCGCTGCCGACCGTGCACGCGGAGAACGGCGAGCTCGTGTTCCAGCTGCAAAAGGCGCTGCTCGCGCGCGGGATGACGGGGCCGGAGGCGCATCCGCTGTCGCGGCCGCCGGAGGTGGAAGGCGAGGCCGCGAACCGCGCGATCCGCATCGCGCAGGTGCTCGGCGTGCCCGTGTATATCGTGCACGTGTCGGCGAAGGACGCGGTCGACGTGATCACGCGCGCGCGCAGCGAAGGGCTGCGCGTGTTCGGCGAAGTGCTGCCGGGCCACCTGGTGATCGACGAGGCCGTCTATCGCGATCCGGACTGGACGCGCGCGGCGGCCCACGTGATGAGCCCGCCGTTCCGCTCCGCCGAGCATCGCGAGGCGCTGTGGCGCGGGCTGCAGTCGGGGCAGCTGCATACGACGGCGACCGATCACTGCGTGTTCTGCGCATCGCAGAAGGCGATGGGCCGCAACGATTTCACGAAGATCCCGAACGGCTGCGGCGGCGTCGAGGATCGCATGTCGGTGCTGTGGCATCACGGCGTGAATCATGGCCGCATCACGCCGAACGAGTTCGTGCGGATCACGTCGACGAACGCCGCGCAGATCTTCAACCTGTATCCGCGCAAGGGCGCCGTGCAGGTCGGTGCCGATGCCGACCTCGTCGTATGGGACCCGGCCGCGACGAAGACGATCTCGGTGAACACGCATCACCAGCAGGTCGACTTCAACGTGTTCGAGGGGATGACCGTGCAGGGCGTCGCGACGCACACGCTCACGCGCGGCGCACTCGCCTGGGCCGACGGCGAATTGCGCGCGGTGCGCGGCGCGGGCCGTTACCTGAAGCGCCCGCCCGGTGCCGGCTACTACGAGGCCGCGCGGATCGCGAACCGGCTGCGCGAACCCCATCCGGTCGAACGCGCGGGTTGAGCGATGCGTAGCAGGCGGGGCGTGTCCGTTCGAACGGCGCGCCCCGCGCGCGTTTTCGCGAGGTAGGTAGAACAACTGATCAAGTCGTCGAAGCACGAAAAAAGAAACGATCGACGCCATTGGTCGCGGCGATTTTGGCGACGTTGCCGGCGTGCATATCGAGCGAGTAACATCCACCAACCCGATCACGCGGGTCGCGGGCACGGGCCGCCCGCCGGACAGTTCAAATAGTGAGAAAGGAGCACAAGGTGGATATTCTGCGCAGTCTCCTCGGCATGCTGTTTCTGTTGCTGGTCGCGTATCTGCTGTCGAACAACCGCCGCGCGGTCAGTGGGCGGACCATGATCGCCGCGCTGCTCACGCAGTTCGCGATCGGCGCGCTCGTGCTGTTCGTGCCGTCGGGTCGCGCGGCGCTGGCCGCGGCCGCGAACGGCGTCAACCGCGTGCTCGACATGGGCAATCACGGCATCGCGTTCGTGTTCGGTGGTCTGGTCGACGCACGGATGTTCCAGTTGTTCGGCGACGGCGGGTTCGTGTTCGGCCTGCGCGTGCTGCCGATGATCATCTTCGTCACCGCGCTGATCTCGGTGCTGTACTACATCGGCGTGATGAAGTGGATCGTCGCGATCCTCGGTGCGGGGCTCGCCAGGGTGCTGGGCGTGAGCCGCATCGAGGCGTGTTCGGCCGTCGCGACGATCTTCCTCGGGCAAAGCGAGATGCCCGCGCTCGTGAAGCCGTTCGTGCGCAACATGACGAGCGCCGAGATCTTCACGGTGATGGCGAGCGGGATGGCATCGGTCGCGGGCTCGGTGCTGGTCGGTTATGCCGGTCTCGGCGTGAAGATGGAGTACCTGCTCGCCGCGTCGTTCATGGCGGTGCCGGGCGGGCTGCTGTTCGGCAAGCTGCTGTTTCCGACCGTCGAACCGAGCCGCGTGGTGGTCGACGGTCTCGATTTCGACGACAAGCGCGCCGCCAACGTGATCGAGGCGGCCGCCTCCGGTGCATCGGTCGGGCTGCGCATCGCGATCAACGTCGGCGCAATGCTGATCGCGTTCGTCGGGCTCATCGCGCTGATGAACCTGATCGTCGGTGGCGCGGCCGCGTTCGTGGGCTTTCCGCAGGTCACGCTGGTCGGCATCATAGGCCACCTGTTCGCGCCGCTCGCGTGGATCATCGGCGTGCCGTGGCACGATGCGGCGCTGGCCGGCAACTTCATCGGCGAGAAGCTGATCTTCAACGAATTCGTCGCGTACGGCGACCTGTCGCCGTACCTGAAGGGCGGCGCGCATGCGGCGGCGGCCGGCCTGCAGGTGCTCGACCCGAAGACGCTCGCGATCGTGTCGTTCGCGCTGTGCGGCTTCGCGAACTTCTCGTCGATCGCGATTCTCGCCGGCGGCTTCAGCGCGGTCGCGCCCGAGCGCCGCTCGGACGTCGCGCGCCTCGGCTTGCGCGCGCTGACGGCGGCGACGCTGTCGAACCTGATGAGCGCGGCGATTGCCGGCCTGTTTTTCTCGCTGCATTGACAGTAGACTCCGACCGATCGAAGCGAGGCAACGATGTTTCTACCGCAGGAATTCATTCGCAGGAAGCGCGACGGGCAGCCGCTCGATCGCGACGGGATGGCCGCGTTCGTGCGCGGCGTGACCGACGGCAGCGTGACCGAGGGCCAGGTGGCCGCGTTCGCGATGGCCGTGTATTTCAACGACCTGAGCACCGATGAGCGCGTCGCGCTGACGCTCGCGCAGCGCGATTCGGGCGACGTGCTCGACTGGCGCGCGCTCGATCTCGACGGGCCGGTGATCGACAAGCATTCGACGGGCGGCGTCGGCGACGTCGTGTCGCTGATGCTCGGGCCGATGGTGGCCGCGTGCGGCGGCTACGTGCCGATGATCTCGGGGCGCGGGCTCGGTCACACCGGCGGCACGCTCGACAAGCTCAGCGCGATTCCCGGTTACGACGTGATGCCCGCCACGGACGCGTTTCGTCGCACGGTGCGCGAGGTCGGTGTCGCGATCATCGGGCAGACCGCGCGGCTCGCGCCGGCCGACAAGCGCATCTATGCGATCCGCGACGTGACGGCGACCGTCGAATCGGTCGCGATGATCACCGCGTCGATCCTGTCGAAGAAACTCGCGGCCGGGCTCGACGGGCTCGTGATGGACGTCAAGGTCGGCTCCGGCGCGTTTATGCCGACCGCGGAGAAATCGGCGGAACTGGCCCGCAGCATCGTCGACGTCGGCAACGGCGCCGGCATGAAGACGACCGCGATCCTCACCGACATGAACCAGTCGCTCGCGCCGTGCGCGGGCAACGCGCTCGAGGTTGCGTGCGCGATCGACTACCTGACCGGCAAGTCGCGTCCCGCGCGGTTGCACGACGTGACGATGGCGTTGTCGGCCGAGTTGCTCGTGACCGGCGGGCTGGCGCGCGACGTCGGCCACGCGCGCGAGAAGCTGCAGCAGGCGCTCGATTCGGGCGCGGCGGCCGAGCGTTTCGCGCGCATGGTCGTCGCGCTCGGTGGCCCCGCCGACCTGCTCGACGCGCCCGCACGGCATCTGGCGCGCGCGGTGGTGATCGTGCCGGTTCCGGCGCCTGCGAGCGGCGTGGTGCAGCGCGTCGATTGCCGCGCGCTCGGGCTGGCGGTGGTCGCGCTCGGCGGCGGCCGCACGCGCGCGGAGGATGCGATCGACGTCAGCGTCGGCCTGTCGGCGCTCGCGGAGATCGGGCAACGCGTCGAAGCGGGCGAGCCGCTCGGTTTCGTGCACGCCCGCGACGAAGCGACCGCGGCGCACGCGGCGGACGCGATTCGCCGCGGCTACGTGCTCGGCGACACGGGCGAAGCGCCGCCGACCCTTTACCAGCGGGTCGACTGACCCTGCTCCCGGAGGCCTCACCACGATGGAACGAGACGAACTGATCGAACAGGCGAAGGCGGCGCGCGAGCGCGCGTATGCGCCGTACTCGCGCTTCAAGGTCGGCGCGGCGCTGCAGGCGCGCGACGGGACGGTTTTCCACGGCTGCAACGTCGAGAACGCGTCGTACGGACTGTGCAATTGCGCGGAACGCACGGCGTTGTTCGCGGCGATCGCCGCCGGCTATCGGCCCGGGGATTTCGCGCGGCTCGCGGTCGTCGGCGACACGGACGGCCCGATCGCGCCGTGCGGCGCGTGTCGTCAGGTGATCATCGAGATCGGCAAGCCCGACATCGAAGTGATCCTGACCAACCTGAAAGGGGCCGTCGAGATCACGACGGCCCGCGCGTTGCTGCCGGGCGCGTTCATGCTGTAACCGCACGCGCCGCGGCGAGATGCGCGCGTCGCCTCATGCGCTGTCACGCGCGTCGCGGATCGGGATCACGGTGCGCGCGCCGCACTGGCGCAGCAGATCGCGCAGCTCGTTGATGACCGGGAACACCTCGTGATTCCAGTCGGCGCCCTGCCGGTCATGCGCTTCCTGCTCTCGTTCGACGATCCAGCGATCCTCGCGGAAGATGCGCTCGGTGAACCACACGAGCAGCGGCCACGCGAGATCGAGCGCGAACGGGATGCCGGGCTTGTGGATCGACAGCAGCCCGAACGTGCGGTTGGTGCGCTGCTCGGCGTCGAGCGGCACGTAGACGATCCACAGGTCCATCACGAGCGTGCCTTCGCTCGACCGGATCCGCAGCGTCTGGTACGGATACTCGGTGCGCGCCGTCATCACGCTCTTGTTGGCCTGGTCGCCGGGCTTCTTGCTCGAACCGAACACGAGCGCCTCGCCGACCGGCTGCTTGCCTTCCATCCGCGCGAACGTGTAGTCGACCTCGACCCAGTCGTCGCCGCGGCGGCGGCCCACGGAGCGTGCGCGCATCTGGCCCATCTGCTTGCGGTGCAGGAACTGATGGTTCATGTCCATCAGGTTCTCGTGCATGAACGAATAGTGGCACTTGACCTCGCGGCCGAAGCGGCGTGTCTTGAACGCTCGATCGTCCGCCGATTCGAGCGCGGGGAACGGCCGTGCCTCGGCGAGCGTGGCGTCGCCCGGGAACACGAAGATCAGCCCGTGCGCCTCGCGGCACGGATACGCGCGCACGCCGTTGGGCAAGCGTTCGCGGCCGAGGTAGGGCACGTCGACACAGCGGCCGCTGTCGCACGCGTAGGTCCAGCCGTGATAGCAGCAGCGCAGCGTTTCGCCGCTCACGACGCCTGCGTGCAGCGGCACCTGGCGGTGCGCGCAACGATCTTCGAGCGCATACACGGCGCCCGATTCGGTGCGCACGAGCACGATCGGATCGCCGGCGAAGCGCACGCCGAGCGTCTTGCCGCGCTTGAGCTCGCGCGACCACGCGAGCGGGTACCAGTGATCGGGGTGAATGGGCACGCGGCGCAGGTCGCGCACGACCGCGCCGGTGGACGGTTCTTCGAGGGTATTGCTGTCAGGCAAAGGCACTGCGCGCATGCGTGACGCCTCCTGGCTGGGCGGGTGGTCCGGATGCCGCATCATGCGGCGAGGATCAGGAGAAGTCTACGCGAAGTTGCCGGCCGCGGCGGACGCGATGCGGGTTTGCCCCGGCGTCGCGTCCGCCGATTCGTTGATGCGGCGCAAAGCGGCCGCTGCCGGCGCCTGGCGTGGCGGGCCGGCCCGGCAGTGCGGCGGGCGGCCTCCCGTCGCGCGGCAGGGTGAGTGACACGCGGCTCACAAGCGCGCTTCGCGCCACAGCACCGCGTCGGCACGGTACAGCGCCGGGAAGCGCTGCTTCAGCCCAGCGACCTTCGGCAGGTCGTTGAACGCGATATACGGCGCATCCGGATGCAGTTCGAGGTAGTTCTGATGATAGGCCTCGGCCGGATAGAACCCCTTGTAGGCTTCCACGCGCGTGACCACGGGCGCCGGAAACACATGCGCGCTGCCGAGCTGCGCGATGTACGCGGTCGCGACCGCGCGTTGTTGCGCGGTGGTCGGGAAGATCGCGGACCGGTACTGCGAGCCTTCGTCGGGACCCTGCCGGTTCAGTTGGGTCGGGTCGTGCGCGACCGAGAAGAACACCTGCAGCAGCCGGCCGTACGTGATCTGCGTCGGGTCGTAGACGATCCGCACCGATTCCGCGTGCCCCGTCAGCCCCGAGCCGACGAGCGCGTAGTGCGCGGTTTCGGACGCGCCGCCCGCATAGCCGGCGGTGACCTGCTTCACGCCCTTCACATGCTCGAACACGCCCTGCACGCCCCAGAAACAGCCGCCGGCGAGCACGGCCGTTTCGTCGTGCGACGCGCCGGGCGTTTCGTCGAGCGTCGGTGCGGGCACGGTGCGCATCGGCTCCGCGGAATTGACGATGCGCTGGTAGCCGAACACGGCGGCGGCTGCCACGGCAACGGCGCCGATGCGGCGCAGCATGGCCGCGCGCCGTGGTGCGGCGGCATCGCGGGTGGGGATCGGGATCATCTCTTGCTCCTTCGGACTGCGTTGAAAAAAGCCGATGCTCGGAGGGCGGTGGCGCGAGCAATCAACCGAACGTGAACGCGTACGCATCGACGCCCGGATCGAGGAACTCGATCGCGAACGTGCGATCGGCGATCGCGCCCGGCTGCCGGACGAGCTGGTACAGACGCTGGTCGGTGACGGTGCCGTAGCCTTGCGCATCGACGTCGGCGCCATGCGCGGCCCCGGGCGCCGCGCCGTCGAGCGTCACCCGAAAGCGCACGGGCCGGCCGTTCGCACCGGGGCCGAGCACGAGGTGCAGGTCGCGCGCATGGAAGCGGTAGATGATCCGGCCATCCGGTGCGGCCAGCGACGCGCGTTCGGCGCCGACGTTCCACGTGCCCGCGAGGCCCCAGCCGTTGAGATCCGGGCTGCCCGGCGCGTCGTAGCGGTGCGCCGCGTCGCGCACGACGCCGCCCGGCGACGCGAAGCTTTCCGCGCGCGCATAGCCGACATAGGTTTCGGGCGAACGGACGTCCGCGCTGTCGGCGGCGGCGAGCGCACCCTTCGCGGGCGCGCCGGCGAGCCCGAGCGGCACGTTCAGCGCGTCCGGATGGCCGGCTTCGGCGAGCAGCGACTGGATCGCGCGTTCGGACTGTGCGTATTCGCCTTCGCCGAAGTGGTGATGGCGGATCCGCCCTTGCGCGTCGATGAAGTAGTGCGCGGGCCAGTATTCGTTGTTGAATGCGCGCCAGATCGCATAGCCGTTGTCGATCGCGACCGGGTAGTCGATGCCGAGGTCGTGCACGGCCTTCTTGACGTTACCGATGTCGCGCTCGAACGCGAACTCCGGCGCGTGCACGCCGATCACGACGAGTCCGTACGGCGCGTACTTGCGTGCCCAGGCGGTCGTGTACGGCAGCGTGCGCAGGCAGTTGATGCACGAATACGTCCAGAAATCGATCAGCACGACCTTGCCGCGCAGGCCGGCCGCCGTCAGCGGCGGCGAGTTCAGCCACTGCACCGCGCCGTCGAGCGACGGCAGCGTACCTTCGACGGGCAGCGCGGCCGCGGTCGCGCCGGCCGCGCGCATCATCGCGCTGCCGACCATTGCAGCGCCGCCGGCCTGCGGGCCATCCGTCGCGGCGGCCATCATCGCGCCGCCCGTCGCGTTGTCGGCGGCGCCGGTCGCGGGCGT
>FTHQ01000033.1_pt1 | contig 22216 bp, 19 predicted proteins | sample 1641001 | NCBI WGS metagenome assembly FTHQ01 (sample SAMEA3914872, study PRJEB12502) | metagenome | biome: forest; material: soil | place: Canada | collected 2011-07-03 | depth 0.3 m | reverse complement strand
CGGCTGGTACAGGCTGCCGTTGGTCCACAGCGCGGCGCCCGCGATGTTCTGTTCGAAGAACGCGAGCACGAGCGTCGACAGCGCGGCGAACAGCAGCATGCACACACTGCCGGCAAGCACGAGCCGCAACGGCGTCGCGCGCCAGCCACCCGCCGCGACGATCGCGCACGCAGCCGCCGCGAGCCCGCACACGAACAGCAGCGGCACCGACGCGACGCCGGCCAGCGCCGGCACCAGCATCGCCGCGAGCAGGCCGAGCTGGGCGCCGCCCGTCACGCCGAGCAGGTCGGGCGATGCGAGCGGATTGCGCGTGAGCGACTGGAACAGCGCGCCGGCGATGCCGAGGCAGCCGCCCGCGACGAGCGCGGCCGCGACGCGCGGCAGATTGAGGTCGAACAGGAACACGTGCGCGAGCGACGCGGCATCGCTGCCGGGCGCCGCGCCCCACCACACGCGCAGATCGGGAGCAATCCGCAGCGCCGCGAGCAGCGCGATCAACGCGACGAGGCCGCACGCAATCGCGCCGGCCCGCCCCGTCGTCGCCCCCTTGCCGGTCGCCGCGAGGCGCTTGCGCATCGCGAACGTCGTCATACCGCGAGATCCCGGTCGAAGACGGCGGATGCCTGCGGCGCGCCGTCGGTCGACGGTCCGTAGGCCGGTACGCACATCGGCGCGCCCGTCTGCGGATGCGCGAGCTTCAGCATCTCGACGCCGAACGCCGCGCGCAACCGCGCCGGGTCGAGCATCGCGTCGGGCGTGCCCTGCGCGACGAGACGGCCCGCGCGCATCAGCACGATCTCGTCGCTGTACGCGGCCGCCTGGTTCAGGTCGTGCAGCACCCACACGATCGTCAGTCCGCGTGCGCGGTTCAGCGCACGCAGCGCATCGAGGATGTCGAGCTGGTGATGAATGTCGAGATAGGTCGTCGGCTCGTCGAGCAGCACGATCGGCGCCTGCTGCGCGAGCGCCATCGCGATCCACGCGCGCTGGCGTTCGCCGCCCGACAGCGCGCCGACGTCGCGCTCCGCATCGTCCGCGAGGCCGCTCGTGTCGAGCGCTTCGTCGATCGCCGCCTGATCGGCCCGCGACAGGCCGCGCAGGAAGCCGCCGTACGCATAGCGCCCGTACGCGACGAGCTCACGCACCGTGAGGCCCGACGGAATCTGGTTGAACTGCGCGAGCATCGTCAGCTCGCGCGCGAGCGCGCGACGGCGAAACGACGCGAGCGGTCGGCCGTTCACTTCGACATGGCCGGCACGCGCGGGTTGCAGGCCCGCCAGCGTGCGCAGCAGCGTGCTCTTGCCGCAGCCGTTCGGTCCGCACAGCGCGGTCACGCGGCCGGCCGCGATCGACAGGTCCAGCCCGTCGATCACGACATGGTCGCGATATCCCACCGACAGCCCGCGCGCGGCAAGCGCGGCGGTACTACGCGTCATCAATCCTCCGTTCGGTCGCGCGGGACCGTGTAACTCTGCGCCATCGCGACGACGACCTTGCGCGGCCCCTCGAACGGGTCGCGGGCATGCGCGGTCAGCATGTTGTCGAGCATCAGCACGTCGCCGGTGCGCCACGGGAACACGATGCGCTGCTGGTCGAGCACGCCGCGGATCTGCGCGAGCGCGTCGGCTTCCAGCGGTTCGCCGTCGCCGTAATACACGTTGCGCGGCACGTTCTCGAGCCCGACCGCGTCGACGAGCGCTTCCTGCATGTCGTCGTCGAGCGCCGACAGGTGAAACAGGTTCGCCTGGTTGAACCATACGCGGTCGCCGGTGCGCGGATGACGCGCGACGGCCTGGCAGCGTTCGCGCGTGCGCAGCAGCAGTTCGCCGTCGTCGTCGGTGCGCCACGCGCATTCGATGCCGCGCGCCGCGCACATCCGCTCGACCTCGGCCGGCTCGTCGGTGCCGAACGACTGCTGCCACGGCAAGTCGAGCCCCTGCCCGAAATTGCGCACGTACAGCAGTTCGCGCTTCTCGAAGCGCGCGACGAGCGCCGGATCGAGCGCGCGGTACACGGCACGGCTGTCCGCGATCGGCGTCGCCCCGCCCTTCGGCGCGGCAAGCGCGCAGTGGAACCAGATCCGCAGCGGCCATTCGCGCGTGTACGACTGCTCGTTGTGCAGCGGAATCGCGCGGTGCGGCGGGTATTCGGTCGACGTGTAGACCGCGCCTTCGACCTGGCTACGCGGCGTCGACGCGTATTCATAGCCGATCAGCGGATCGCCGAACGAGGCCGCGAATTGCTGGAACGCATCGATCGACGGCACGTGAAAGCCCGTGAACAGCACGCCGCCCGCCCGTTCGAGCGTGTCGGCCGCGATCTCGCGCGCCAGCGGCGCGACGTCGTCGATCGACATCCCGTCGTTGCCGCGCGGCGACACGACGGTGGGCAGCCCCGGCTCGATACGCAGGTCGTCGAGCGTCGGCAACGAAAGCAGGGTCATGCAACGTCCTCTTCAGGTGGCGCGCCGCACACGCGGCGCAGCAGGTCACGACGCGCGCGTCGCGCGCTCGCCGTCCATCGCGCGGCGCAGGCTCGCGGGGCGCATGTCGGTCCAGACCGTCTCGATGTGCGCGAGACAGTCGGCCTTCGGGCCGCTCACGCCGACTTCGCGCCAGCCGGCCGGCACCGGCCGGAACGTCGGCCAGATCGAATACTGTTCTTCGTCGTTGATGACGACCGTATAGACGAGATCGTCGGTGTCGGCGGAAGGCGTCGGGGCTTGCGTCATGATCGGAAATCGCTGGGCGGTTGAAGGAGGCGAAGCGGCGGATTCGGCCGCTCCTGTCTGATAGACGGTTGGCCGGCGCGTTTTTTTACCGCCGCCGCGCGCGACCGCCCAGGAACACCGGACAGGCGACGCCGCGATGGCACGCGTCGAGGCATTCCGCGCAGTGGCGCTCCGCGTCGCGCACCATGAAATGCACGAGCGTCTGCGACACGTTCAGCGCGCGCGCCGCGGTCTGTAGCGTTTCCTCGCGCAGCCGCACCATCTCGAACGCCGCGCGGCTGCGCGCCGGCAGGTCGTCGAGGGCGGCCCACACGCGCCGCAGCGTGTCGCGCGTCATCAGCGCGGCTTCCGGCGTCGGCTCGGGCGACGGCACGTCGAAGCCGTCGTCCTCTTCCGTGTGATAGACGTTTTCGAGGTTTTGCCGACGGCACGCATCGATCGACGCGTTGCGCACCATCCGCGTCACATAGGCGACCGGCTGGCGCACCGCGTCCTGGTTCGGGAATTCGACGAGCTTCACGAACACGTCGTGCACGACGTCTTCCGCGCGGCTCGCGCAGCCGACGAAGCCGCGCGCGACGTTGACGAGCATCGCGCGATGCGAGATCAGCACGTCGAGCAGCGCGCCCTGCGCGCGGGGCTCGGACGCCCGGCGCGCACGCGGCGCGGCGCGCGGCGGCAGGTCCGGATAACTGCCGAGGAACGGGTTTGCCGCTGCCGCCGCCGGTCGGTCGAGCACTTCCGCCATGGCCATCGATCTGCTCCGTCAAATTCCGAGATAGCGCAATTTAACGTAAACGCAAATCATTCTCAATCCGATTACAGGATGACCCTTTCGGTTGTCAGGATTTGTCTGAACAATGATCCGAATCGTTGCCGGAGCGGACATGGGTGCGTCTGCGCCGCGCGGACGGTTCGCACGGCGCCGACGCATGCTTTCATGTTCCTGACGAACCGCCCGCCCGTGTCATCGGCGGTAGCAACTTCTTACCACGTGAAATTTTGGGGGCTCGTACGATCGACCTGCCGTTTCCAAGGGAGAACGACATGAAAGCCATCGTGTTATCCGCAGTCATGGTGGGCGCGCTGTCGAGCGTGATGCTCGCCGGGTGCGTCGCCTACCCCGGCCCTGCCGAAGTCACGATCGGCTGGCATGGCGATCGTTACTGGGACGGAAATCGCTACTGGGAGCGCCGCGACTGGGAAGCCCGGCATGCCGGCCCGCGTGACGACCGCGACCGCCGCGACGATCGCCCGGATGACCGCCGCGACGATCAGCGGCCGCAGTGGTGATGCCGCGACGCGCCCTTGATCCATCATTCGACGACAGGACCTCGACATGAAGACGCTACTGAAAACCCTTACCGCCGCCGCCATGGCCGCTGCCATACTCGCGCCGGCCATCGCCGAAGCGCATCCGCACCGCGTGTGTCACTTCGAGCATCACCATCACAAGGTGTGCCGCTGGGTGCGTTGAGCGTCGCGCCGCCGATGCGAACAAGCGCCGCTTGCCGGCGCTTTTTTCGTTGCGAACGCCAGGCGGCGTCCGCCGCTAATCCTGCCATCGCTCCGGCGCGAGCCAGATCGGGAACGACAGGATCACCGCGAGCCCGTGCCCGTCGATACCGGCCGTCACGTCGACGGCTCCGCCATGAGACTCGGCGATCCGCGCGACCAGCGACAGGCCGATGCCGCTTCCCGGCTGCGCGGTGCCCGGCACCCGGTAAAAGCGTTCGAAAATCCGCTCGCGCTGGTCGACCGGCACGCCCGGCCCGTCGTCCGCGATCCGCAGCCTGACCCGCCCCGCCTCCACGGCGCCATCGCACGTGATCTCGACCCGTCCGCCTTCACGGCCGTAACGCAGCGCGTTGTCGATCAGGTTGCGCACCGCGATCGCGATTTCGTCGAGATCGCCCCACACGCATACCGGCTCGACCGCCACCCGCACCGTCTGCCGGCGCGCATGCGCGGCCGCATCAAAGTCGCTCGCGATCAGCGCAACGAGCCGCGCCAGGTCGACCGGCCCGTGCTGCTCCGCACGCGAGCCGGCATCCAGCCGCGCCAGTTCGAGCAATTGCGCCGACAGCCGCGCGCTGCGCTCCACGCCCGTTGCCAGCCGGCGCAGCGCGGCGTCCTTGTCCGCCGGACTGTCCGCCCGCAACGCCACTTCCGCCTGCGCCGACAATGCCGCCAGCGGAATGCGCAACTCGTGCGCCGCATCGCCGATGAAACGGCGCTCGGTATCGACGGCCTGACTCAGCCGCGCGAGCAGCCGATTGAACGATTCGACGAGCGGTCGAAGCTCGCGCGGCAGCGTCAGCAGCGGCAACGGCGAGAAATCGAATGCGGCCTTGTGCTGGATCGCCCGCTGAACGTCGCGCACCGGCCCGAACGACCAGCGGATCCCCCACCAGATCGCCACGCCCAGCATCGCGAGCATCACCGCCGTATTGAACAGGCCGAGCTGCACCGCATTGCTGGCCTTCTCCTGCCAGGTCGTGGCCGGCCCGCCGGTCTGCACGTGAATCCGGCCGGTCGAACCCGACAGCGAATAGACCCGCCAGATCTCGTCGTGCGCGATCCCGCGCCCGGCGCTCACGCCGTAGCCGTCGCGCATGTCCGGCTTGAGCGCCGGCCCCGGCGCATCGGCGCTGTGCATGACGTTGCGGCCGTCGACCCAGATCTGGAACGCGACGTCGTATTTGCCGTATGCGGCTTTCGGCGCCACCGCCTGCGCGCGCACTTCCGGCAGGCGATCGATCGTATCGGGCAACGACAACAGCAGCAGTTGCGCGGCGCCCTCGAGCAAGCCGTCGCGCCAGCCGCGCTGTTCGCGCCACAGGGCGATGCCGAGAAACGCGCCCCAGCCGGCCCAGAACACGACGACCGTCGCCATCACGGTCGCGAGCAGGCGGATACGCAGCGACCTCATGCTGTGCCCTCCCCGATGCGATAGCCGAAGCCGTGCACCGTCACGATCAGTTCGTCGCCGAGCTTGCGCCGCAGTTGATGGATGTACACCGCGATCGTGTTGCTTTCGATTGCGCCGTCGTTGCCGTACACGCGCTCCTCGAGCTGCGCGCGCGTGACGACTCGCCCTTGCCGCTCCATCAGCGCGAGCAGCGTCCGGTATTCGTGGATGCTCAGCGCGACCGGTTCGCCGGCGCGCGTGACTTCCCGGCGCGCCGGATCGACGTGGACATCGCGGCAAACGAGCCGCTCCGACACGCGGCCCTGGCTGCGGCGCGTCAGCGCGCGAAGCCGCGCATAAAGCTCGTCCAGCTGGAACGGCTTCACGAGATAGTCGTCGGCGCCGGCGTCGAGGCCGCGGATACGGTCGCTCAACTGATCGCGCGCGGTCACGATCAGCACCGGCGTCGCATCGTAGTTCGCGCGCATCGCGGCCAGCAGCGTGAAACCGGATGCGCCCGGCAGTTGCAGGTCCAGCAGCACCGCGTCGTAGTCGTGCCCGACGAGCGCGAGCCGTGCCGCCGGCACGTCGGCCGACCAGTCCGCGCGCCAGCCGTTCTGCGCGAGGCCGGCCCGCACGGCGTCGGCCAGCATCACATCGTCTTCCACCAGCAGGATATGCATCGGTATCGCTCCTCGAATGGCGAGGTCGCCAGCGTGACGGACCGCGATTAAAAACTTCTTAAAGCCGAAGGGCCACGATGCGTGTCGATCGCCGCATTGCCGGCGCCCTGCATCCGGCGCTTTCCCGAGAGGCCCGCCATGACCGTGTTCTGTTGTTCGATTCCGTTGCTGCGATGCAAGACGGCGCGGCGCCCCCCCCTTCGCGCCGGGCCGGTACGGGCCATTCTGGCATGGAAGACCGCACGCGTCGTGCACGTTCCGCGCGTCGTGCACGCGTCGCACGGGAGCGGTGCGATGAACCAGTTCGCCACGCTCGTTCCGTTCGGCCTCGCGCTGAGCCTGGCCAGCGCCAACAGCATCGTCTGCCTCGCCGGGCTGTCGCTGATCGAACGGCTGATTCCCGTGCTGCCGTCGCACGTGCTGCTCGCGATGATCGGCGTCGCCGGTGCGCAAGGTGCGTGGACCTTGCCGGAAGCGATCGTCGTCACGGTGCTCGGCAGTTTCGCCGGCTGCCTCTTTCATTACGCGCTCGGCAATCTGTGGCCGGAAGACGGCGCGCTGACCCTGCTGCGCCGCCTCGCGCCGCTAGGCAGGATGCAGCCCGCGCGAATCGACGCGCTGATCGAAGGTATCCGCGCGCGGCCCACGCGGCTCGCCCTGTGGTCGCAACTGGTGCCGTTCGTCCGGCTCGTCGCGCCGGCGCTCGCCGGATTGCTGGAAACGAGCTTCACGCGTTTCGCATCCGGCGCCGCGGCCGGCATCGCGCTATGGAACACGCTGTTCATCACGGCCGGCTATCTCGCCGCGCAAGCGGCCGCCTAGCCGCGCCCGTCATTGACCGATCGATCCACCAGGAGCCTGCCGATGCGAATCCCCGAATGGATGCTGTTTCTGCGTACGTGGTTGCGCCATCCGCGCCGGGTCGGCGCCCTCGCGCCATCCGGCCCGGCGCTCGCCGCGCTGATCACCGCGCATGTCCCGCGCGACGGCGCGTCCGTGATCGAACTCGGGGCGGGCACCGGCGTGTTCACGCGCGCGCTGCTCGCGCGCGGCGTCGCGAGCGACCGGCTGGTGCTCGTGGAAGCCGACCCTGCGTTCGCGAACGCGCTGCGGCATCAGTTTCCCGCGTTGCGGGTGATGCAGATGGACGCGGCCCAGCTCGGGATGACCGGCGACTTCTTCGGCGGGGAGCGCGCGCATGCGATCGTGAGCGGGTTGCCGCTCGTCGCGATGCCGGTCGAACGGGCCGTCGCGATCGTGCACGGCGCGTTCGTGCGCCACCTGGCTGCCGGTGGCGCGTTCTATCAGTTCACCTATGTGCCGCGCTGCCCGATTCCGGCGCGCTGTCTGGAGGCGATGCGCATGCGCGCCGTCCGGATCGGCGTCGCGTGGATGAATTTTCCGCCGGCCTTCGTGTACCGGTTCGAACGGCTCGACGACGTGGACGGCCGGCACCGGGCTCGTGCGCGGCCGTCGCTGGAGAGGGTTGTCGACGCAACGGCTTTGCGTGGTCGGGACGCGACCCGGCGCCCCGGCGCTGTCGTGCTGTCCCCGAGCGAGGTGCCGTGCGTTGGTTCGGGCCGTGCCGATTCGCATCGGCAGATAAACAGCCGAGCCGTCGAACTGTGAGCGCGGCCACCATGGCCGCCGCACTGCCCGCGCCGGCCATCGGGGAAGCGCAACCGCACTGCGTGTGCCGCAGCGAGCATCACGGGCGCAAGGTGTGCCGCGGCGATGCGGTAAACAAAACGAGGCGCCGTAAAACGGCGCCTCGTTTCATCGCTTCACCTGCATGCGACCCTGCTCGCTAGCGCGCGGCCGGCAACAGCAGCCGGCACGACGCGAGCCGCGCCGGGATGACGGGCAGGCGGCAGGCGCTTCGCTGCATCGCTGCCTTCGGCTGCGCAGCCAGCATGCGCGACACCGCCATCGCCTTCGGCTGCGTCGCCCGCGCCCGCAACGCGTCGGCCCCCGGGCTCGCCGGCCGCAGCGCGCGCAGTGTCGCCGCATCGATGTGCACTTGCCAGAACTGCGGCCGGTAGTCGGGATCGCCGTCGCGATAACCCTGCCCCGTGATGGTCTGCCCGTCGGGGCTCACGCCGATCACGTTGACCAGGTTCAGCGTGCCGGCCGACAGGCCGGCCGCTTCGAGCAACGCAACGAGGCTGCGCATGCCGCTTTGCGGCGTCCACACGAAGACGCGCGCGACACCGGTCTGCCGGTTGCCCGATTCGCCGATGACAACCCGCCCGTCCGTGCTGATCGACGACGCATGGCTATTGTCGTCGCCGTCGAGAAAACCGAGCCGCTGGATGTCGTCGCCGCCGTTCGTCCACAGCACGGCCTCCGAGTCGACCCGTTGCCCATCCGGCGTGACCACCAGGGTGCCGAGCGCGCCGGCGATCGTCCGTTCGTCCTCGGTCACGCCACGGGCCAGATCCATTCTGGCCACGCCCGCGTTGATCGTCGGCAACAGTCGTTCGCCGGCTCGTTCCGACCAAAGAAGCGCACGCGAGCCATACACGCCGTCGACATTGCCGGCGAACCCGACTGCCGCGTTCCCGGACGAGGTCATCGCGAGCAGGTGCACGAGATAGTCGCCGCCCGGCGGCAACTCGCGAAAACCCCTCGGCTGGTCCCACATGAACCGTGCATTCCGGCCGCCGGTCGTCGTCAGGCTGCCCGCCATCCTCGTGCCGGCGAGGTTCGCAACGTCAACCGATGCATCCCGGCCCGCCGTATCCGGAACGAGTTTCTGCGTGCGACCGTCGCCGGGCCATCGCACCGCCCATCGATCGAGGTTGCTGCTGTCCGTCTCGCGCGCACTGATCGACCCGCCGATCACCTGCCCATCGGCCGACACCGTCCGTGCCTGCGAGTCATAGGCATTCGCCGGCGCGGCCAGCCGCTGCCAGCCCGTCGCGGCCGACCACGAGAAGGCCATCGAGCCACCGGGCTGCGCTTCGCTCCAGTAGGAACCGATGATCGTCTTGCCGTCAGCGCTGACGGCATTGCCGTCGTACCGCACGTCGCGCGGCCCGCCCAGGTCGCCGATCACGGTCAGCGAATAACCGCCGGCCGATACCGTCTGCGCGTGAACCGCGCTCGTCGCCGACACGGCCAGCACGGCCGCGACGACATTGCGTCTCGGATGCATCCCCTTCTCCTCCGTCCGTACATCAATGAAAATCCGGTACAGGCAGCATGTTGCGCGGTGCACGCCGCTCATGCCGCACCACGCTCAATACAGGAAAATCCGGATCGTTGCGGCCGCGTCGAACGGCCCGATCTTCGGTGGTCCGAACGACTTGAGCACCGCATCGAGCATCACGGTCTGATTCGCAACGTTGGCCGCGAATTGCGTGAGCGTGAACTGCTTGTTGAAGTCGATCGGCTTGCCCTGGCTGTCCTCGAGACCGATTCCGAAGTTGCTGTCCTTCGCCGGCACCAGCAAACCGTTCTGCACGGCGCCCTTGGTCGCCTCGAAATAGCCGTCGACGCGAATCGGAATGCTGCATTTCTTCGACAGCGACAACGAGAACCGCCGACGCGGCACGGCAGGCAGGAAGCCGTTGCCGGTAGTCTGCACCTGACCGAAATTGACGATGCCGGGCTCGGGCGTCACCAGCACGTCGACGAGGCAGGGTGTCGGCTTCAGACGCGACAACCCGCTCAACCGGTACTGGAAACTCGATCGAGCCGCGTTGAGGCCGCCCTTGCCGTCGAACTGGAAGACCGCATAGATATCGTTCGGCGGCTGCATCCATTGGCCCTTCTTGCGCACCACCACCTGATAGGTGATGCTGAGCGGCACCTTCGGGCACAGCCCCCGGTCGAAGTTCCACTGCGAACACGTGCCGACGGTGGTGGTGGTTTCCACGCGCGCGCCCGGTCCGCTGCCCAGGCCGAAATAGTCGCGGCCACCATAGCGAATGCCGATCTCGAGCCCCCAGGCGGCGGGATCCTGCGATCTCGGGTTCGCGTAGAAGTAAACCTGTTCGGCAAAGTTCAGTGCGGCCCCGCCGTAGTCCTTGTAGCAGTACCCCGTCGTCGTGCGTGGCGGCGATACCCAGATCACGTATCCGTCCGGCGCATCCGTCGGATACGATGCGACGCCGCCGATCGGCTCGGTGAGCGAATCGGCGCCGCCGTCGGCCAGGCAGCGCAGCGCCCACGCCGGCTGCGCGACCGCGATCAGCATCGCGAGCACGGCCCAGCGCAGCCACGTCGCGAACGGCGACACGCGTTGTTTCGCGCCCCCGCTCATTTCTTCACGCTCTTGCACGCACCAGCCTCGCACGCATACTCGACCGCCACCTGGCCGCCGTAGTCGTCGATGTGCGTGACGAACAGCGTCGACGGCGTCGCGGCCTTGAACGGCACCTCGGCCGTGCTCATCGGGCTCACCATCGTCGGCTCGATCGGCACCGGCGTCTTCTGCGTGCCCGCGCTCACGTCGACCACCGTCACGTGGTAAGGCGTCGGGTTGTCGAACACCAGCTTGTGCGCGGCCGCATCGACCCGCAGCGTCATCGGCAGCGTCCAGTCCTCGTCGCGCGCGGGCTGCGCGGCCTTCGGCCGGTAGAACAGCTTCATCTGCGTATGCAGCGCGATCTGCAGCGTGTTCGGCGTGTCGGTCTTCGGCGGCACTTCGCGGATGTTCAGGTAGAACACCGTCTCGCGATCGGCCGGCAGTTGCGCACCGGGCAGCTTCGCGATCCGCAGCACGTTGCGCTCGTTCGCCTCGACCCGCTGCAGCGGCGGCACGACCATCAGCGGCGACGTGATCTTGTTGCCCTTCGCATCCTCGAGCCACGACTGCACGAGATACGGATACGTCGTGCTCTTGTTGGTGATCGTGACGATCGCGGCCTGCTCGCCTTCGTTGAAGATCACACGCGTGCGATCGGGCACGATCGCCGCCTGGGCGGCACCTGCCAGCATCGCGCCGACGGTCGCGAACACGCCCAGCGCGCGCCGCGGGAAAGAACGGGAAAAGGAATGCTTCATCGTGGATCCGTGAAATCATCGTTCGGCCCGCGCGGCCGCTGCATGCGACTCGCCGGGCGGCTGGCACGTCATCGGAATCGGCGTGCCTTCGAGTTGGAGCTGGTTCGGCAGTGCGGCGATCGTGCAGAGCGTGCGTTCGCCCGCCCGCACCGCCAGCGTGGATTTCGGCTGAACCTGGGTCAGGAACGCCGCGCCGGCTTCGCCGACGATGCCGAGTTCCTTGCCGTTCGCCGCGTCCTGCACCGACGCCCCGAACGGCAGCGGCTTGCCGGCCGCGTCGGTCAGCGTCAGGTACAGGTTGCTGCCGCGCGCGGCGGAGAACTTCACGAAGCCGATCGCGCCGTCGGTCAGCACCATGCGCTGGATCGGGTTCGTCACCTGCACTTCGAGCGGCAGCTTCTCGACGTTGACGGTCGCGTCGTACACGTTGTACGGCGAGATGCCGTCGAGCACCGCGTAGCCGCGCGAATCGGTATGCGTGAGCGTGCCGGACAGCGGCACGTCGGGCACGCCGTCGGTCGACACCAGCAGCCGCGTGTCGCCCGCATTGCCGTTGGCGTGCGCGGACACGCCGTACTGCGTCGCGACGAACGAGCCGTCGACTTCGAGCGACGCGGCCGCATACGCGTTGGCGAGCGTCGATGCCTGCGCGGTCAGCTGATACGCCGACGAGCGCTGGCGGTAGCTCGCGTTCGCCGACGCGCGTCCGTCGGTCGCGCCCGCGTTGATCTGGTAGGTGCGGCCATTCGGATCGTCGTAGATGTAGCCCGCGTTCACGCTCGTGCTGCCGCTGCCCGTCGTCAGGTTCGACGTGACGGTGTGACGCCCGCCGATCGGCAACGTCGCGGTGACCGAGACCTGGTTGCCGCTTGCGCCCGCGCTCTGCGTGCGGAAAGCCGACACGCTGACGTTCAGGTTGCGCAGCGTGCCGATCGAAAACGCGCGCGTCAGCGTGAGGCCGACGCGCTGCTCGTTCGCACGTTCCCAGTAGGTCGTCTGGTCGTACGAAAAATAGGTCGACGTGTCGCCGAAACGCTTCGACAGCGTCGCCGAGTAGCGCTGCTTGCTGTTGGCGAGGCCGTATGCGGTCGGGTCGCCGGAGAACTGTGCGAAGTTCGTGTATTCGCGCTCGGAGAAGCGGTAGCCGAAGAAGCGCACGTCGGCATCGAGCCCGTCGAAGTGCTTCGAATAGTTGATGCGATACGAGTTGCCGTTGCGCGTCGCGCCGTTCCACCACAGCTTCGCCCGCGCATGCGTGACGTCGGCCGACACCGCGCCGAACGCGCCGAAATCGCGACCGACGCCGAGCGCGATCGACGTGTAGCCCGACGCGGCGATGAAACCGCCATACGCCGTGACGTCGAACGGCAGGCCGTACGCGATTTCGCCGAAGCCGAAGAACGGCGTGATGCCGGCGCCGCCGAACAGGCGCGGCTTGCCGACCGCGGCCTTGTAGCGCAACTGCCCGGCGCGCGCGAGGAACGGCACGGCGGCCGTCGTCACCTGGAAGCGCTGCACGCTGCCGTCTTCTTCCTCGACCGCCACGTCGAGCGTGCCCTGCACGCTCGTGTTGATGTTCTGCAGCGCGAACGCGCCCGGCGACACGCGCGTCACGTACAGCACGCGGCCGGCCTGCGACACCGTCACGGTCGCGTTGGTGCGCGCGACGCCCGAGATCAGCGGCGCATAGCCGCGCAGCGACGGCGGCAGCATGCGATCGTCGCTGCGGATCGACGCGCCCGTCAGCGCGAACGTGTCGAAAATGTCGGAGGTCAGGTAGTCGTCGCCGAACGTCACCGTCGACTGGATCGATGGCAGCGCGCGAAACGCATACAGCCGGCTGAAGCGGAACGTCCGGTCCGCGTACGCCGTGTTACCCACGTTCGATTGCGCCTGATAGTCGCCGCGAAAGCGCCACGCATCCCAGTTCGCGCCCACCGTCCCGTAGGCCTGGATCGCATTCGTCTGTCCGCCGCCCGCACCGAAGTTGCGGTTCGTGTTCGCGATCACGCGGTAATCGAGCATCGCCCCCGGAATGCCTTCGGACCAGCGCGCCGGCGGCAGGTAGGTCGAATCGGTGAATTCGAGCGCGGCCTGCGGAATCGTGATCTTGAGCCGCCCGTCGCTTTTCAGGTAACGCACGGTCGCGCCCTCGATCGCGCCGAGGTCGACGCAACGCCCGCCCTGGAAGCGCGGCAGATCCTTCACGAGCGACGGCTTCAGCCCGAACTGCGCGACGAGCTCGGGCCGCAGGCACGGCTTGCCGGCGCCCGACGCGTCGACCGCGATGAATTCGATCGCTTGCAGCCCGTAGAACAGGTCGTTGACCTGCACGTCGAGCATGTACTCGCCGGGCAGCGTGAAGTCCGCCTGCGAGAACTGCGACAGGTCGACGTTGCTCGTTCCGTCGATGTCGAGGAACGACGAATTGAATTCCGTCGCCTGGCTCTGGCTGCCGACGACCAGCACGGAGACGCAAAGGAAGGAATGTCTGATTCGCACGCGGCGCTACCGAGAGTCCAGGGAGAAGGAAAACGGGAGGAAAGAGGAAGGAGGAAGGGATGCATGCACCCCTCCTCCGGTACGGACGCTTACTGGTAGCGGACCGTGAAGTTCGCGACGCCGTCGGCGGTACCCGGCGTCACGCCGGCTGCCGTCGCTTCGTACATCGCCGCGAAGCGTGCGGTGTTCGTGCCGTTCTGCAGCAGCGTCGGCGCCTTCTGCTCGGCGCCGTTGTCGAGGTATTCGCCCGACGCGGCTTGCAGGCGGATGCCGACGTTGGTGGCCGAACCGATCGTGGCGAGCAGCTTCGGCTGGCCGGCGCTCGACGTGCCCGTGAACGTGAAGTACGCGTTCTGCGCGATGCTGGTGTCGCAGTCGGTCAGCTTGATGTCGAACGACACCGGGTCCGACTTGTCGCCGGCCTGCTTGAACTTGTTGGTCGGCACCTTGCCGAGCTGCACGGTCTGGTTGACCGAGTTCGAATCGATGCCGCATGCGCCCGCGACGATCTCGCCCGTGAAGTTGATCGTGCCGGTGCCCGCTGCGAAGGCCGAGGTGGACAGGGCCGCGAGTGCGACAGCGGTCAGGATGGATTTTTTCATGACGTTTCCCGTAAGGAGTGCAAATGGAATGGACGACGTGACGGACACAAACGGCAGCGCATGGTGGCTCCCGTCCGACACGAGGCGGCATTATCGAGATAACCATGAAAGATTTCTGTAAATCATTGTCAAATGATTCTGACAATGTTCGATTCCGCACTCCAAAACAGCACTCTTTCTTTTGAATTTACAATCCCAAAATTTTTATCCGCAGTCCTTTTTTATTTTCCGGAACCGATTGAAGATTAAGGGAATTTCTTGCCGATAATCGTCGCCACCCCCGCTCTCCCTTGCCGGCATTGGCTCATGCGGAGCCACCACTCAAAAGACAAAACATTGTCCTGCGCCGCCATCGTTGCCCGATTGCAACACGAATATCGACTCATTTTCAACTGACAGGAAATTAAAGACGGCATTTCATCAATACAGATTTATCGCGCAAACGATTGCGAAAAGCATACAAACGTTTTACCGCGACATTTTGCCGCCACCATTAATTCCAATACATTGATTAATTCTTTCGTCAATTGCCGATCTTGAATCGCATGCATGCGCGGTCGCCGGAACGCGGCTGGCGTGCCGGATTGGACGGGATGAAAACGACGAAGCGCCGCGCATACGTTTGCGCCGGCAGGTGACACGATCGACCCACGGATGCGGGGCGCCGCGAAAGCAGCGCCGCCGCCCCGCCGAGCGATGAAAGAGCGGAGAGCGGGTGCGCTGAACAGCGAAAGGAAATGCCGACGATGATCGGCGGCATGGCGGGCACGGCACGCCCTGTTGAAATGGCGGCCGCACGTAGAATCGCGCGGCCGCCGTCGTGTTGCCTGGCACGCTGCCGTGCCACGCAACACATCGCCGATTACACGGAAGCCGCGGCCTCCGCCGTTGCCGGCGCCCAGCCGCCGCCGAGCGCACGGTACAGCGCGATCGCGTTCGCGAGCCTGAGCTGCCTGAGCCGGATCAGCTCCTGCCCCGACTCGTACGTGCTGCGCTGCGCGTCGAGCAGTTCGAGATACGTCGCGACGCCGCCCGCATAGCGACGCTCCGCGAGCTTCAGCCGCGCGCCGTCCGCCGCATACACGTCCTGCTGCGCGGCAAGCTGCCGGTCGATCCAGTCGCGCGCGGCGAACGCATCGGCCACTTCGCGAAACGCGGTCTGTACGGCCTTCTCGTATTCGGCGACCGCGATGTCCTTGCGCGCGTGCGCGACGTCGAGGTTCGCGCGATTGCGTCCGCCCGCGAAGATCGGCAGCGTGATGCGCGGCGCGAACGTCCACACGCTCGTGCCGGCCGCGAACAGGTTCGAGAACGCGTCGCTCACCGAGCCGTAGTCGGTCGTCAGCGCGATGCGCGGGAAGAACGCCGCACGCGCCGCGCCGATGTTCGCGTTCGCGGCCTTCAGCCGTGCCTCGGCCTGCCGGATGTCCGGCCGTCGTTCGAGCAATTGGCTCGGTGCGCCCGGCGCCACGGGCGCGATCGACAGCGTGTCGAGCGCGGTCGCGTCGTCGGGCACGTTGCGCGCGAAATCGCCCGCCAGCAATTGCAGCGCCCGTATGGCCTGCGCATGCTCGCGCTGCAGCGCGGCCTGCGACGCGCGCGCGGACGCCACCAGCATCTCGGCCGAGCGCAGCTCGATCGCGTCGCTCGTGCCCGCGGCATAGCGGCGTTGCGTGAGCGCGGCCATCCGCTCGCGGGCTTCGAGCGTACGCTGAGCGAGCGCCAGTTGCTCGTGCAACGATCGCTCGGAAACATACGCGCCCGCCACTTCGGCGATCACGCCGATGCGGACCGTGCGCTGCGCGTCGGCCGTCGCGAAGTATTCGGCGAGCGCCGCGTCGGACAGGTTGCGCACGCGGCCGAACAGGTCGAGCTCGTACGCACTGACACCAACGCCCGCGCGATACAGCCCGCTGATCGCGCTTTCGCGCACGACCGGGTCGTACTGGCGCGCGCGTTCATAGCCGAGATTCGCATCGACCGACGGCATCCGGTCCGCGCGCTGCACGCCATACAGCGCGCGCGCTTCGTCGAGCCGGCCGGCCGCGATCCGCAGATCGCGGTTGTTCGCGAGCGCCGCGTCGATCCACGCCTGCAGCGCCGGATCGGTGAAATACGCATGCCAGTCGTCGAGCAACGCGGCATCCTGCGCCGCGGCCGGTTCGGCCGCCGATGCCGTGCCGGCGTCGACCGGCGCATAGGTCGCCGGCACCGGCGCGGCCGGACGCTCGTAACGCGGCGCGAGCGAACAGCCGGCAAGCGCCAGCGCGGCGGCCAGCGCGACCTGAACCCGCAGCGCGCCGCGTGCATTCAGCGCAAACATCATGGTTGCGAACCCTCCATCGTCGTCGGCTGCGCGCCGCCGCGTCGGCGCGGGCCGACGTCGAACAGGCGGCCGACGATCACGAAAAACAGCGGGACGAGGAACACCGCGAGCACGGTCGCCGTGATCACGCCGCCGAGCACGCCGGTGCCGATCGCCATCTGCGCGCCGGACGCGGCGCCCGACGCGAACGCGAGCGGCAGCACGCCGACGCCGAACGCGAGCGACGTCATCACGATCGGCCGCAGCCGCAGGCGCGCGGCCTCGAGCGCGGCGTCGACGAGCGACATGCGCTGCGCGACCAGATCCTTCGCGACTTCGACGATCAGGATCGCGTTCTTCGCGGACAGCCCGATCGTCGCGATCAGCCCCACCTTGAAATAGATGTCGTTCGGCATCATCCGCAGCGTGACGCCGAGCACCGCGCCGATCACGCCGAGCGGGACGACCAGCATCACCGCGAACGGAATCGACCAGCTCTCGTAGAGCGCCGCGAGCGCGAGGAACACGACGAGCACCGACAGCGCGAACAGCATCGGCGCCTGCGCACCCGACAGCCGCTCCTCGAACGACTGCCCCGACCACGCATAGCCGATGCCGGCCGGCAGCTTCGCGGCGATCCGTTCGATCGCGCTCATCGCCTCGCCGCTGCTGTGGCCGGCCGCGGCCGAGCCGTTGATCGTGAACGACGGATAACCGTTGTAGCGCGTGAGCTGCGGCGGCCCGAGCGTCCAGTGCAGCGTCGTGAACGCCGCGAGCGGCACCATCTCGCCGCGCGCGTTGCGCACGCGCAGCTTCTTCACGTCGTCCGGATCGAGCCGGTGCAGCCCGTCGGCCTGCACCATCACGCGCCGCACCTGCGTGCCGTGCATGAAGTCGCCGATATAGTCGGAGCCGAACATCACCGCGAGCGTCGTGTTGATCTCGTCCATCGACACGCCGAGCGCGGACGCCTTCGCACGATCGATGTCGAGCTTCAGTTGCGGCGCGTCCTGCGTGCCCGCGAACATCAGGTCGGTGAGCGCGCGATCCTTGCCGCCCACCGCGAGCAGTTGCTCGCGCGCGGCGCTGAACGTCGCGTAGTCGAGCCCGCCGCGGTTCTGCAGCCGGAAGTCGAAACCGCTCGACGAACCGAGATCGGGCAGCGCCGGCGAGTTCATCGCGAACACGGTCGTGTTCGGCGTGCCCGCGAAACGCTCGTTGATGCGCGCGACGATCGACTGCACGTGATCGCGCTCGGCCTTGCGCTCCTTCCAGTTCTTCAGCGTGACGAAGATCATCCCGCCGTTCGGCCCTTCGCCGTACAGGTTGAAACCGCCGAGCGCATACGTGTAGGCGGTCGGCTCGTCGCGGCGGATGGCCGACTCGACTTCGCGCACGCTCTGCATCGTTTCCGCGAGCGGCGTGCCTTGCGGGCGAATCACCATCACCATGAAGTTGCCCTGGTCCTCGTCCGGCAGGAACGCGGTCGGCAGTTGCGTGAGCATCAGCGCGGCGGCCGCGGTCAGCGCGCCGTACACGACGAGCCAGCGCACCGGCTTCTTCAGCATCGTGCCGACCCGCGTCGCATAGCGCTGCGTCGCCCGCGCGACGAAACGGTTGAACCAGCCGAAGAAGCCCCCCTTCTCGTGATGGTCGCCGGACACCGGCTTGAGCAGCGTCGCGCACAGCGCGGGTGTCAGCGACAGCGCGAGGAAGGCCGAGAAGCCGATCGACACCGCGAGCGACAGCGCGAACTGCCGGTAGATGTTGCCCACCGCGCCGCCGAAGAACGCCATCGGCACGAACACCGACGTCAGCACCACGGTGATCCCGACGATCGCGCCGCTGATCTGTCGCATCGCCTTGACGGTCGCGTCGTACGGCCCGAGCCCTTCCTCGACCATCAGTCGCTCGACGTTCTCGACGACGACGATCGCGTCGTCGACGAGGATGCCGATCGCGAGCACCATGCCGAACATCGTCAGCACGTTGATCGAGAAGCCGGCCGCATACATCACGCCGAACGTGCCCGCGAGCGCGACCGGCACGACCAGCGTCGGAATCAGCGTCGCGCGCAGGTTCTGCATGAACAGGAACATCACGAGGAACACCAGCACGCCGGCCTCGATCAGCGTCGTGACGACCTTGTTCATCGATACGCGCACGAACGACGACGTCTCGTACGGGATCTGGTATTTCACGCCCGGCGGGAAGTACGCGGACAGCTCGTCCATCGTCGCGCGCACGCGCTTCTCGGTGGACACCGCGTTCGAGCCCGGCGCGAGCTTGATCCCCATTCCGGTCGCGACCTTGCCGTTCACGTACGACGGATAGTTGTAGTCGTTGCCGCCGAATTCGACGCGCGCGACGTCGCGCAGGAACAGCGCCGAGCCGTCGGGCCGCGCGCGCAGCGCGATCGCGCCGAAATCGGCCGGCGTCTTCAGCGGTGCGTCCGCGAACACGGTCGCCGCGATCGGCGCGCTGGCCGGCACCGCGCTGCGGCCGATATCGCCGATCGTCACGCGCGCGTTGTGCGCGCGCACGGCCGACGCGATGTCCGACGCGGTGAGGCCGTGCCCGGCCATCTTCACCGGGTCGGGCCAGATCCGCATCGCATATTCGGCGCCCCAGAACTGCACCTTGCCGACGCCCTCGACGCGGCGCAGCGCCTGCACGACGTTCGCCGACGCGTATTCGCCGAGCTGTACGTCGGTCATCCGGCCATCGTCGGACGTCAGCGACACGACGAGCTGGATGTTGTCGGCGGCCTTCTCGACCTGGATGCCGTCGCGGCGCACGGGCTCGGGCAGGCGCGCATCGACGGTCTTCAGCCGGTTCTGCACTTCGACGGCCGCGAGATCGGCGTTCACGCCCTGCTTGAACGTCAGGTACAGCGACGCCGCGCCGGCGCTGCTCGTCGCGGACGTATACAGCAGCCCCGGCGCGCCGTTCATCTCGCGCTCGATCAGCGCGGTCACCGATTCCTCGACGACCTGCGCGGACGCGCCCGGGTACGTCGCATAGATGCTGACGACGGGCGGCGCGATGTCCGGGTACTGCGCGACGGGCAGCGCGCGAATCGCGAACAGGCCGCCCAGCATGATGAAGATGGCGATCACCCACGCGAAGACGGGGCGATCGATGAAGAAACGTGCCATGTTGGTTTGAACCGGTCAGGTTTGACGGGCGGCCGCCTGCGAAGCGGCCGCGGGCGGCGCCGCCTTCGACGACGGCGCTTTCTCGACGGGCTTGACGGCCGTATCGGGCGCGAACTGCGCGGCGTCGTCGACGATCACGCGCTCGCCGCCCGCGAGGCCGCGCGTGATGCGCCAGTCATGGCCGCTCATCTGGTCGGCCGTGACCTCGACGTCCTTGACCTTGCCGTTCGCGCCGACGACACGCACCGACGTGCGGTCGGCCGTGCGCAGCAGCGCGTCGCGCGGCACGAGGATCGCCCGCTGGTCGACCGCCGTGTCGAGCGCGATCCGCACATACGCACCCGGCAGCAGCTCGCGCTCCGGATTCGGGAACAGCGCGCGCATCGCGACGGTGTCCGTCGTCGGATCGACCGCAAGATCGCTGAACAGCAGCTTGCCCTTCAGCGGATACGCGGTGCCGTCGGCGCGCAGCAGCGTCACCGCGACGTCGTGCTGCGCGATGCCCGTCGCGCGCCCGCTCTTCACCGCGCGACGCAATGCGTCGACGTCGGCGGCCGGCTGCGAGAAGTTCACGTAGATCGGATCGAGCTGCTCGACGGTCGTGAGCGGGGTCGCCTGGTCCTGCCCGACGAGCGCGCCCTCGGTCACGAGCGCGCGCCGTGCGCGGCCCGCGATCGGCGCGGTGACGGTCGCGTAGTCGAGCTGCAGCTGCGCGCGCGCGAGTTCGGCTTTTGCCGATGCGACCTCGGCCTTCGCCTGCGTATCGGCCGCGACGGCCTCGGTGTGGTCGCGCTCGCTCACCGCGCGATCGCGCACGAGATCGTCGTAACGGCGACGCTTGTCGGTCGCGGCGAGCGCGGCGGCCTGCGCCTTCGCGAGCGCGCCCTGCGCGGCGTCGCGTGCGGCCTTCAGCGGCGCGGGATCGATGCGGAACAGCACCGCGCCCTGCTTCACTTCCTGGCCTTCCTCGTAGGTACGGGCGGTGACGATGCCCGCGACCCGCGCGCGGACTTCCGCCTGCCGGTAGGCGTCGAGCCGGCCCGGCAGTTCGACGGTCATCGGCACGGCCGTCGGGCGCACCGTCACGACGGTGGCCTGCTTCGCGGTCTCCGGCGCGGCGTCCTTGTCGCCCTTTCCGCATCCGGCCACGGCCAGCAGGGCCGCGAGCGCGAACGGCGCCAGCCGCATGCGGCGCCACAGGGTGCGTTTGTTATTCATGTTCTGACCTCGGATCATTCGCCGCCGATACAATGCGGCGGCTCAGGGTGGCCGATTATAATCAGTCACGACTGATTAAATACATGCTGTTTCAATCTGACCGACACACTGTCTCAATAAAACGACAGCGAACTGTAAGGAATTTCACGACATGGCCCGCAAGACCCGGGAAGAATCGCTCGCCATCAAGCACCGGATCCTCGACGCCGCCGAGCTCGTGCTGCTCGAAAGAGGCGTCGCGCAGACCGCGATGGCGGACCTCGCCGAGGCCGCCGGGATGTCGCGGGGCGCCGTCTACGGCCACTACCGCAACAAGATGGAAGTGTGTCTGGCGATGTGCGACCGCGCGTTCGCGCGCACGTCGGAAGGCTTCGACGCGGGCGACGGCCTGCCGCCGTTCGCGACGCTGCGCCGCGCCGCGTCGCACTACCTGCAGGAATGCGGCGAGCCGGGGCCGATGCAGCGCGTGCTCGTGATTCTCTATACGAAGTGCGAGCAAAGCGAGGAGAACGGCGCGCTGCAGCGGCGCCGCATGCTGCTCGAGCTGCAGATGCTGCGGATCACGAAGGCGCTGCTGCGTCGCGCGATCGCCGCCGGCGAGCTCGCCGCCGATCTCGACGTGCATCTGGCCGCCGTTTATCTGGTGCCGCTGCTCGAAGGCGTGTTCGCGTCGATGATCTGGACCAACCGGCTGCGCGGCAACCTGTGGAACGACGCCGAGGCGATGCTCGACGCCGGCTTCGATGCCGTCCGGACCTCCGCCGCGCTGCGCGGACGCGCGCAAAAATTGCCGGGCTGACGAAAATCGTCGTAACAAATGCTGATTTAACCCGACTTACCGCACTGCGAAACGAATGAGCTGACCCCCTTTAAAATTTTTAACGTTTTGCGGAACATCGGTAGACTGACGCTGTCATCTTTCTTTAGCGTCTTCGTGATAACCGGGTTCGACCCGGTAGGCACGCCGCCGTTCGAAGCGGGCACTGCCCCGCAGGTTGGGTCGAACGGAAACGACACAGGCCCCTGGCGGGGCCTGTTTTGTTGCACGCCCGCCGCCCGCCCCGTCGCCGTTCGACGGTGTGCCGCCGGCGGCCCC
>FTHQ01000430.1_pt1 | contig 22561 bp, 18 predicted proteins | sample 1641001 | NCBI WGS metagenome assembly FTHQ01 (sample SAMEA3914872, study PRJEB12502) | metagenome | biome: forest; material: soil | place: Canada | collected 2011-07-03 | depth 0.3 m | reverse complement strand
ATCCTGCCGGGCCCCGCGCCGATCGCGCCCGTTGCGTCGATGGCGCCCGGCGGCGCGGACGGCGCGACGTGGAGCGCGGCGATGCTCGAACGCGGCCGCCAGGTCGCGCTCGCCGGCGATTGCGCGGTATGCCACACGGCGCCCGGCGGCGCGACCAACGCGGGCGGCCTCGCGCTCGATACGCCGTTCGGCACGATCTACACGACGAACCTCACGCCCGATCCGGACACCGGCATCGGTGCATGGTCATACCCGGCGTTCGCCCGCGCGATGCGCGAAGGCATCTCGCGCGACGGTTCGCACCTGTATCCGGCGTTTCCGTACACCGCATTCGCGAAGCTGAGCGAGCCCGATCTGCTCGCGCTCTATGCGTACCTGATGTCGCAGCCGCCGGTGAAGCACGTGCCGCCGAAGACGAAGCTGCCGTTCCCGCTCGACCAGCGGCGGCTCGTGGCCGGCTGGAACTGGCTGTATCACGACGCGCGGCCGTTTGCGCCGGACCCGGCGCGTTCGGCGATGTGGAATCGCGGCAAGTATCTGGTCGACGGCGCCGGACACTGCGGCGCCTGCCATACGCCGCGCAACGCGCTCGGCGCGGAGAAGGGCGGCCTCGCCTACCTGTCGGGCGGCGAAGCGGAAGGATGGGTCGCGCCGCCGCTCGTCGCGTCGCCGGCCGCGCCGGTGCCATGGACCGAAGGCGCGCTGTTCGACTATCTGCGCACCGGGTTCTCGGCGCAGCACGGCGTCGCGGCCGGGCCGATGGCGCCCGTCGTCGCGGGGCTCGCGGCGCTGCCCGAGTCCGACGTGCAGGCGATCGCGCACTATCTGGCGTCGCTGTCGCCGCCCGTCGATGCGGCGGTCGCCGCGGACGCGGCCGCCGGCCACGCGCGCGGCGCGGACGCCGTCGCGACGCTCGGTCTCGAGAACGGCCGCCGCGCGTTCGACGCCGCGTGCGCGGTCTGTCATGCGGAATCGGGCGGTGTCGGGCATTTCGGCGTGCGTCCGCTGATGGGGCTCAACACGAGCGTCAGCCAGGCGACGCCGGACAACCTGCTGCGCGTGCTGCACCACGGGATCGACCAGCCGGCCACCGACCGGCTCGGCTACATGCCGGGCTTCGGCGATGCCTTCGACGATCGGCAGATGGCCGAGCTTGCCGCGTACATCCGTGCGCGCTACGCGCCGGGGCAGCCGGCGTGGCGCAACCTCGCGGAAGCATCCGCTCGAATCCGTCAGGCGGGTGCACATTGACCGTCGCGCCGGCGTGAGCGGCCGCGCCGGCGGGCATGCCGGGCGAAATGACCTGACGAACGAAAACGATGGCCGGCGACGGCTGTAATTCTTGCCAGATTTGGCCATCGTTTAACCATTCGAAACAATGTGTTCACCGAAAGGGGCATGATCTCCGGCGATCGAGCAGGCATACTGTCGCCTATGTTGTTCAATGCACGCCGACCGGCGTGCGCCTGCCCTCCATGTCCATTCCAGTCTCTTTTCGAACCCTGCGATGGTTGACCATTGCGGCTGCTGCATGCTTGCTCGCCGCGTGTTCGACTGCTTCCGACGTGACCGCGACGTCGAACCCGAACGTGTTCACCGTGACGACGCGCACGATCGGCGTGTCGACGACGTGGGCCGACGCCCACGAGAAGGCCGTCAACGAAGCCACCAACTACTGCACGCAGCGCGGGATGCGCGCAAGCGTGAAGCAGGAATCGCTGACCGGCGGCCGCCGCGTCGACGCCCGCTCCGAACTCGCGTTCGAGTGCCATCCGACCTTCGAGACGGCGTCGAACCCGCGCGGTTGACCGACCGGCGGCATGACGCCGCCGCCCGCGTTTTTCTTCCCCCGCCGGCAAACCGACCCGCGATGCCGTTCCGGCCCATCGCGGGTCGACGCACGTCCGGCGTCGGCCGGGCAGGTCAGGCCGGCTGCGCCTCGTACAGCTTTACGCACGCGGAGAAGTCGAGCGTGCCGAGCCCCTGCTGGCTCATCGACTGATACAGCTGCTGCGCGAGCGCGCCCATCCAGACCGGCTGATGCGCGCTGCGCGCGGCTTCCGTCGCGAGCCCGAGATCCTTCAGCATCAGGTTCGCCGCGAAGCCGCCCGCATAGCCGCGCGCGGCCGGCGCCGTGTCGCTCACGCCCGGATACGGGTTGTACGCGTCCGAACTCCAGCAGCGGCCGGTCGACGTGTTGATGATGCCGGCCAGCACGGCCGGTTCGATGCCGAGCGCGGCGCCGAGCGCCATCGCTTCCGATACGCCCATCATCGAGATGCCGAGCAGCAGGTTGTTGCAGATCTTCGCGATCTGGCCGGTGCCGGTGCCTCCGCAGTGCACGACGTTCCGGCCCATGTCGAGCAGCACCGGGCGGATGCGCTCGAACAGCGGCGCGTCCGCGCCGACCATGAAGGTCAGCGTGCCGGCCTGCGCGCCGCCCGTGCCGCCCGACACGGGCGCATCGGCGAGCGGGAAGTCGCGCTGCGCGGCGGCGTCGGCCACCGCGCGCACGGTGCCCGGATCGATCGTGCTGCAGTCGATCAGCGTCGCGCCGGCGCGCGCGCCGGCCAGCACGCCGTCGTCGCCGAGGTAGACGGCGCGCACGTGCTGCGCGGCCGGCAGCATCGTGATGATCAACGAGCCGCGCGCGGCGGCTTCACGCGGCGACGCCGCTGCCGTCGCGCCGGCGCGCACCGCGGCGTCGACCGCGTGCGCGTCGAGGTCGAACACCGTCAGCGCGTGGCCGGCCTTGAGCAGGTTGGCGGCCATCGGGCCGCCCATGTTGCCGAGTCCGATGAATGCGATTTCCATGTGCAGGCTCCTCGTGCTCGCCATCAACGCAGCGCGATCGTCGTGTTCACGCCGCCGGCCGTCGCATCGTCGTCGAACCAGCGCGCGGTGACCGTCTTGGTCTGCGTGTAGAACTGCACGACCTGCTTGCCGTACGGGCCGAGATCGCCGAGCTTCGAGCCGCGCGAACCGGTGAAGCTGAAGTAGGGCACCGGCACCGGAATCGGGATGTTGATGCCGACCTGGCCGACGTCGATCTCGCTCTGGAACTTGCGCGCGGCCGCGCCGCTCTGCGTGAACAGGCCCACGCCGTTGCCCATCGGGTTGCGGTTGACGAGCGCGATCGCGTCGTCGAGCGTGCCGGCTTCCATCACGACCACCACCGGCCCGAAGATTTCTTCCTGGTAGATCGACATGTCGGTCGTCACGCCGGAGAAGATCGTCGGGCCGACGAAGTTGCCGTGCTCGTAGCCGGGCACCTTCACGTCGCGGCCGTCGAGCAGCAGCGTCGCGCCTTCCTTCACGCCGGCGTCGATCAGCGACAGGATGCGCGCCTTCGCCGCCTTCGACACGACCGGGCCGACGTCGGTGCCGGCTTCCGCGCCCGCATTGACCTTCAACGCCTTCGCCTTTTCGACGAGATCGGGCAGCCAGTCGCGCGCCTGGCCGACCAGCACGACGACCGACGTCGCCATGCAGCGCTGGCCGGCCGCGCCGAAGCCCGCGCCGACGAGTGCGTTGATCGACTGCTCGCGATGCGCATCGGGCAGCACGACCGCGTGGTTCTTCGCGCCCATCATCGACTGCACGCGCTTGCCGTGCTGGCTGCCGAGGTTGTACACGTGCGTGCCGACGCGCGTCGAGCCGACGAACGAGATCGCCTTGATGTCCGGGTGCGTGCACAGGCGGTCGACCACCGTCTTGCCGCCGTGCACGACGTTCAGCACGCCTGGCGGCACGCCGGCTTCGATCGCGAGTTCGACGAGCTGCATCGTCGACAGCGGGTCCTGCTCGGACGGCTTCAGCACGAACGTGTTGCCGCACACGATCGCCATCGGGAACATCCACAGCGGAATCATCCCGGGGAAATTGAACGGCGTGATGCCCGCGCAGACGCCGATGGGCTGGCGCAGCGTGTAGGTATCGACGCCGCCCGCGACGTTCTCCGCGAATTCGCCTTGCTGCAGCGTGCCGATCGAGCACGCGTGCTCGACCACCTCGAGGCCGCGGAAGATGTCGCCCTGCGCGTCGGGCAGCGTCTTGCCTTGCTCGGCCGTCAGCGTGTGCGCGATGCGTTCGAGATTGCGGCGCACGAGATCCTGGAACTTCAGCATGATGCGCAGCCGCGCGCCGATCGGCGTCGTCTTCCAGGTCTGGAACGCGCGCTGCGCGGAGGCGATCGCGGCATCGACCTCGTCGAGCGTCGCGTACGGCACGCGGCCGATGACTTCCTGCGTCGCGGGGTTGACGATGTCGCCCCATTCGGCACTGCGCGAATCGACGAACGCGCCGTCGATCAGCAGCTTGGCGGTGGGCAGGGCGAGGGTGGTCTGGGGAACTGCGGCGTTCATGGAACTCTCTCCGGGAAACGGTGGTGCGAAGCAAAAGGGTGGCCTGCGTCCGCCGCGCGTGCGGCGACGGCGGACGGCAGGTCGAACTGAAATCGAATGAAGGCGGGCGGTGCGCTACGCGCGCGCCGGTCGCATCAACGCGGTGCACATGAGGGCGAACACGCCGAAGCCGACGAGGTACGCGATCACGTAGTGCGGCTGGCCGCCGCCGGCCTTGAGCAGCGACGTCGCGATCATCGGCGCGAAGCCGCCGCCGATCACGCCGGCAAGCTGCACCGACAGCGAGATGCCGCTGTAGCGGATTTCCGCCGGGAACTGCTGCGCGAACAGCAGCGATTCCGGCGCATAGAGGATCGGGAACACGACGCCGAGGCCGAGCACGATCGCCCACCATGCGGTCGACGTCTGCTGCGTGCCGAGCATCATGAAGAACGGCGCGGCGAACGCGCACATCAGCACGAGGCCGATCGCGAACATCCGGCGCTGGCCGATGCGGTCGCTCAGATGCCCGCACAGCGGCATCGTGACGAGCGACAGCGCCGCGCCGGCCGTGATCGCGTGCAGCATCTCGGCCTTCGGCAGATGCAGTTGCTGCGTCGCGTAAGCGAGCGCGAACGTGACGACCATGTAGAACCAGGTGTTCTCGGCGGCGCGTGCGCCGACGATCGTCAGCACCTCGCGCGGATGGCGGCGCAGCGCGGCCGTCACCGGCGATTTCTCGGCCTTGCCCTGCTTGCGGACCTTCTCGAAGTCGGGCGATTCCGGCACCTTCGCGCGGATGAACCAGCCGAGGCCGACGAGCGCGATGCTCGCGAGGAACGGCACGCGCCAGCCCCACGACAGCATGTCGGCTTCCGGCAGCGCGGCCACCGCGGCCATCGCCACCGACGACAGGATCAACCCGAGCCCGACGCCCGTCTGCGGCAGGCTGCCGAACAGCCCCTTGCGGCCCTTCGGCGCGTGCTCGACGGCCATCAGCACCGCGCCGCCCCATTCGCCGCCCACCGCCATGCCCTGCAGGAAACGCATCGCGATCAAGAGCGCGGCGGCCCAGTAGCCGATGCTGTCGTACGACGGGATCAGCCCGATGATCATGCTCGGCACGCCCATCAGCAGCAGCGTGATCATCAGCATCGACTTGCGGCCGATGCGGTCGCCGAAGTGGCCGAACACGATGCCGCCCATCGGCCGCCCGATGAAGCCGACCGCGAACGTGCCGAACGCGGCGAGCGTGCCGACGACCGGGTCCAGCGATGGGAAGAAGATGCGGTTGAACACGAGCGCGGCGGCCGTGCCGTAGAGGAAGAAGTCGTACCACTCGATCGTGGTGCCGGCCATGCTGGCCCAGCCGGCCAGCAGGTAGTGCTTCGCGGTGCGCTCGGGCGCCGGCGTCGCGATGGTCGCATGCTCATCGAGGGTGGATCGCGTTTGCATGGTGTCTCCGTGGTGGTGCCGCGGTTCATGGTCCGCAGGTCACGGTCGAGTATAGTTATGCGCAGATTCATGATGTACCGATAAAGAAACCGGTTGGATGTGCATTTATGCATATCGACGGCCGGCCCGGAGACGCCCGCCTTTTTCCTTCGCCGATGCGACATGCCACCGAGCCGGTTTCCGGCAACCTGAACTGGGACGACCTGCGCTTTTTCCTCGAGGTCGCGCGCGCGCAGCGCGCGAGCGGCGCCGCGAAGCGGCTCGGCGTCGACTACACGACCGTCGCGCGGCGCATCCGCGCGCTCGAGGCCGCGATGGGCACGCTGCTGTTCGACAAGTCGCGCTCCGGCGGCTTCACGCTGACGGCGGAAGGGCAGCGGCTCGTCGCGTATGCGGATGCGATGGAGACGACCGTGCAGTCCGCGTGCGACCAGGTCGCGAACACCGGCGAGGCGCTGTCGGGCCACGTGCGGATCGGGTCGACCGAAGGGTTCGGCTGCTTTTTCCTCGCGCCGCAGCTCGCGCGGTTCCGCGCCGCGCATCCGCACGTGACGGTCGACCTGCTGCCGGTGCCGCACTTCGTCAACCTGCCGAAACGCGAGGCCGATCTCGCGATCACGCTCGAGCGGCCCGAACGCGGGCCTTACGTGGTCACGAAGCTGTGCGACTACCAGTTGCGGCTCTATGCGACCCGCGACTATCTGGCGAATCATGCGCCGATCACCTGTACGGACGATCTCGCGCAGCACGCGTTCATCAGCTACGTCGACGATCTCGCGTTCAGCAACGAACTGCTGTACCTCGACCGCGCGGTGCCCGGCGCGACGGCCGGCTTGCGCACGACCAGCGTGATCGCGCAGGTTTTCGCGGCGCTGCAGGGCGGCGGCCTGGCGATCCTGCCGTGTTTCATGGCGGCCACGCAGCCGGCGCTGGTGCCGGTGCTGCCGAACGACGTGGTCGTCACGCGGTGTTTCTGGCTGACGTGCCGCGAGGATCTGCGCAAGCTGCGGCGTGTGACCGCGCTGTGGGATTACCTGCGCGCGGCGGCCGATGCGAACCGCGCGTTGCTGTCGGGAGAATCGGGGACGCTGCGATTCGTCGGCGAGCAGGAATAGCGGTCGACGGGGATGTCGCGACGGCGACGCGACGATCGATCTGGATGACAAAACGGCCGGCGGCGCCTCGACCGGCTATCGGGGGAAAGGCAGATGGCTTTGACGCATGCGGGCAAGGTTTTCGTGGTGTGCGTGGTGGTATTCGGCGTGGTCGCTTACTGGCTCGCGTCGCGCATGGTGCGCCGCCAGACGGGCGGCAAGCGCGGCTCGGGCGGCGCGGTCGCGTTCTGGTGGCTCGTGTGTTTTTGCCTGGTGTCGCTGTTGTTCCCGTTCGCGTACTGGATCGGCGACGAACTCTACGTGCTGACGGTGTCGCCGACATACGAAGCGACCGTCGTGTCCTACCGGTCCGAATGGGACACCTGCGAGCGCCGCGACAGTTCGGGGCGAACCTCGTCGTACCGGTGCATCAAGTACACGTCGATCCTGGAAGCCGTGATGCCGGATGGCGAACGCATCACGCTACCGGGCAACATTCGCTCGGGCGCCGTGCCCGATCTCGGCGAGAAGGTCGATGTCGTGTTGCCGCCGGGCGCGCAACAGCTGCACGAGCGCAGCGTGCGCAGTATCGGCCTGCTGGCGGGCGGCGCGGTGGTGGTCGCGATCATCGGCTATTTCGTCTACCTGATCGCGGCGTACGGGGCCGGGAAGAAGATCGACGGCGCGGCCCGCTTCGGCATGGCGGCAGTGCTGAACGGGCTCGTGCCGCTCGGTGCGCTGCTGATGGAAATGGCATTCCTGAGCGTGCCGTACCGCTACTGGGCGCACGGGAATCCGCAGCAATGGCCGGTGTGGGTGCTCGCGCTGAGCATGCTGTTCGCGCTGGCGCTGCTGCCCTTGCTGCTCGTCTATGCGCGCACCGCGTGGCGGGCGGTGGTGAAGTAGCGGAGGCGCGGCACGCCTGTGCCGTCATGTCCGCACCGACAGCCGCGAGGAGACGGTCGTGGAAATTCGTTCGCGGTGGACGTTCGAGTGCCGGCCCGAACACGTGTGGCCGCATTTCCTGCATGCGCGGATGGACGACACGCGGCCGCTGCTGTTTCGCCTCGATGCGCCGTTCCGCCGGCGCCGCCTCGCGGCCCGCCGTGCGCTGCGACGCGCACCGACCCCGGCCTTCAACCCGGGCAACCGAGCCGATCCGCGAGCTCGTTCAGATCCCTGACGTCGAAATCCCACGCATCGTCGGCTCGCAGGTCGGTCGTCTGGCCGGGCCCGTGCTCGGTCGGCCGCAGCACGAACGCGGTCGACAGCCCGAGCCCGCGCGCGGCCGCAAGATCGCCGTTGTGCGCGGCCACCAGGCACAGCTCGGCCGGTGCGAGGCCGAGAATCTCGACCGCTTCGGTATAGACCGCCGGCGACGGCTTGTACGCGCGGGCAACCTCGGCGCCGAGAATCGCGTCCCACGGCAGCCCGCCGTGTTTCGCGACGTCGACCATCAGCCGGATGTTGCCGTTCGACAGCGGCGCGATGATGTAGCGCTGCTTCAGCCGGTGCAGCCCGGCAACGGCATCGGGCCACGGATCGAGCCGGTGCCAGGCGAGATTGAGCGCGTCGATGTCGGCATCGGGCACGTCGTCGATCCCGAGGCGGTCGAGCGTGCGCACGAGGTTCTCGCGATGCAGCACGTCGAGCCGCACGTAGCGGCGGCGCCCGCTGCGGATTTCTTCCATCGACGGCGAATACTCGGCGCGCCACGCATCCGCGAACGCGAACGGGTCGAGCGTCGGCGCGTGGCGGTCCAGGAAGGCGGCGGCACCGCGTGCGACACCGCTTCTCCAGTCGACGATCGTTCCGAAGACATCGAAAACGAGCGCCTTGATTTCGGCAGGGTTCGTCATGGTGATCCAGTGAAGGTCGTTCGATGAGGGTTCACATCGCCGTGCCGCCGGATGGCGCGGCGCGGGTTCGATCGACATTGAATCACGGATACGACAACGCGGCCCGGAAGGCCGCGGTGCGGGGCTCGCGCGCCGGTCGCACGGGGCCGGCGAGCGGGGCGATGGCGCGCGGCGGCCGGACGGCACCGGCCGCCGTGCGCGCCGGGCCGGTCAGCTCTTGTCGTACGAGAACTGGATGCCGGCCGTGCCGCCGGTTTCGATGAACAGGTTCATGAACGCGGGCACGGTGGCGCTGCGCGCCCAGTCGCGCTGCAATTCGCAGAACAGCTGCGCGACGCTGATCATCTGGCCGCCGGCCTGCTCGATGCGGCGCAGCGCGGCTTCGTGCGCGGCGACCGACGTGCCGCCGACCGCGTCGACGACCACGTACACCTCGTAGCCGGCCTTCAGCGCGTCGAGCGCCGGGAACGTCAGGCACGCTTCGGTCCACAGCGCGGTCATGATCAGCTTCTTGCGGCCGGTCGCCTCGACGGCCTGACGGAACTCGACGTCCTCCCACGAGTTGATGCTCGTGCGGTCGTAGGTCGGATAGCCTTCGAGCGCCGCGCGCAGTTGCGGGATCGGCGGCTTGTTCAGCCCGGTCTTCACGTTGACGGTCGAGTGGACGATCGGGAGGTCGTACGCAACCGCCGCCTTCGATGCGCCGACGATGTTGTTGATCAGCAGTTGGCGATCCATCGACGCGATCGAGTTCACCTGGACCGGCTGGTAATCGATGACGATGAACGCGGCGTTCTGCGGGGTGAGCAGGTGGTCGTTCGCGGGGTCGCGAATCGGTTCGCTTGCCATGGTTGCCTCCAGAGACAGAGCAGGAAGTGAGGGGAAATCCCGAGGGTCCGGGCCGGCGGCCGCGGTGTCGGGACACTCGCCGCGGCTGCACGCTCGCGCCGTCGCAAACGTCCGACGCCGGTTGCACGGCAGGCGTTTGCTCCAAGCTTAGTGAATCGTGCGGACGAGCGAGGCAGTCGGCTGAAAAAAATCCCGCTTGCCTCGACGACACCGATCCACGTCGAAACACGATGCTAAGCGTGCAACAACGGGTGTTCCAGTCCCTTAAAATGCCGTCAGTGTTCTATGGGTGGAACAATCATGGATGACCTGAACGACCTCTACTATTTCGTGAAGGTGGTCGAACACGGGGGCTTCACGCAGGCCGGGCGCGCGCTGGACGTGCCGAAATCGACGCTGAGCCGGCGCATCGCGGCGCTGGAAGCGCAGTACGACGTGCGGCTGCTGCAGCGCACGACGCGCCATTTCACGGTCACGGAAACCGGGCGCGAATTCTACGAGCGCTGTCTCGCCGTGCTGGTCGAAGCCGACGCCGCGCGCGAGGTGATCGAGCGCCGGCACGCGGAGCCGCGCGGCATCGTGCGCGTGAGCTGCCCGACCGCCTTGCTCGAATACCGCGTCAGCGCACTCGTTGCCCGTTTCATGGCGATTCATCCGCAGGTGCACGTGCACCTCGAGGCGACGAATCGCCGCGTCGACCTGTTGAGCGAAGGCTTCGACCTGGCGCTGCGCGTGCGCTTCCCGCCGCTGGAGGACAGCGATCTCGTGATGCGTGTGCTGGCCGACAGCCCGCAGCGGCTGGTGGCGGCGCCGCACTGGCTGGACGGGCGCGCCGCACCGTCGGACCCGGCCGGGCTGATCGGCGCGCCGAGCCTCGACTGGGGGCCGGCGCGGCATCACGTCTGGCAACTGGTCGGGCCGAACGGCGAGCACGCGCAGTTGCGCCATCACCCGCGCTTCGTGACCGACGACATGCACGCGTTGCGCGATGCGGCGATTCATGGCGTCGGCATCGTGCAACTGCCGTGCATGGTCGTCGAGGACGACCTGCGCGATGGCACGCTGATCGACGTGCTGCCCGGCTGGGCGCCGAAGGGCGGCGTGGTGCACGCGGTGTTTCCGTCGCGGCGCGGGTTGCTGCCGCGCGTGCGGCTGCTGATCGACTTCCTGGCCGAGCACATCCGGAAGGATTGACGGACGGCGCGCGGCGCGGCGCCGCCCGCGCTCCCGTGCGTTCAGGTGGTCAGTGCCACTTGCGGATCTGCACCTGGACCTTCCCGTCGCGGATCGGCATCACGTCCGGGCTGTCGTCGCCGACCTCGCTGTCGATCAGGTCGTTCAGGCGGCCGTTCATCGCGAGCAGCAGCTCGCCGTGCCGCTTGCGGTCGATCGCGAGATTGCGCATCTCGCCCGGGTCGCGCGCGACGTCGAACAGCTCGACGTCGTTGCGCGCGAACAGCGCGTCGAGCGTCGTGGGCCGGTTGAATTCGAGCGGCGAGAAATAGCGCGTGAAGCGGTAGCGGCCGTCGAACACGCTGCGGATCGTGCCGCGCAACCGGAAATCCGGCTGCTGCGCGAGCGCGCGGCGCAGCAGTTCGTCCTCCGGCACGCCTTTCTGCCGCAGCGTGCCGAGTTCCTTCAGCATCCATTCGCTGTCGTAGTACAGCAGCATCGCGTAGTTGAACAGCGTCGCGTCGCGCGCCGCGTGCCGTTGCGCGTCCGCCGGTTTCGCGAGCCAGCGCGTGAGGTCGTGCCCCTTCAGCGCGCTGCCGCGGATCGTCGCGCGCCGCGCATCGTCGAGGCCGGTGAGTCCGAGCAGCGTCGGCGCGATGTCGATGTGCGACGTCAGCGCATCGCACTGCATGCCGCCCGGATACGCGGGATGGCGGATCACGAGCGGCACGTGATTCTGCGGCTGGTAGGCCGCCGCGCCCTTGCCGACGAGCTGGTGCGCGCCGACGTGGTCGCCGTGGTCGGCCGTCATCACGACGATCGTGCGTTCGTCGAGGCCGAGCGATTGCAGCGTCTGCAGCAGGCGTACGACGTGCGTGTCGCAATCGCGGATGCAGTTGAAGTAGTTGTCCTGATAGAGGCGTACGCGTTCGTCGGTGAACGGGTAGCGTCCGACGAGGTTCGCATGCGCGGCGTTGAACATGCCGTGCGCGGGCGGCCGCCCGGGCTCGTCGTACGGCTGCCGCCGGGACGCGGCGAGCGGCACGTCGCGCCATGACGTGCGATACAGCGCATCGTTCGGCGGCGGCGCGTTGCCGAGCATCGGGTGGTTGGCGTCCTGCACCGTCGAGCCGTGCGTGTCGGTGTTCACGAACATCGCGTCGTGCGGGTTCACGAGATTCACCGCGAGGAACCACGGCTTGCCGTCCTGCGCGAGGCGCGGCGCATGGTTGCGCATCCAGCTCACCGCGGCCTCCGCCGTGAGCCCGTCGTACTGGTAGCCGCCGCGAACCATGCCGATCAGGTCACCCACGCCGAAATAGTCGTCGAAGCCGTACGCGCGGATCGTGCGGTTGTAGTCGGCCACGGGCGCCGTGTACGGGCTCGCGGTTTCGTGCATCGACGCGCTCAGGTGCCACTTGCCGAGATACGCGGCGTAGTAGCCGGCGTCGCGCAGCATGTGGCCGACCGTGCGAATGTCCGGCGACATGTCCTTTTGCCAGGGCAGGCCCGCGTTGTCGAGCACGCCGGTGTGCTGGATGTGCTGGCCCGTGTAGACCGTCGAACGCGACGGCGAGCACACGCATGCGGCGATCTGGTGGTGCATGAAGGTGATGCCGTCGCGGCGCAGCGCTTCGCGGCCGGGCACGGGGAACGGCCAGCGGTCGAAATGGCGTTCCTGGTCGGTCAGGATGAACAGGATGTTGTAGCCGGCGGGCGGCGTGGCAGGCGCGGTGGTGGCGCCGCGCAAGGCCGGCGCCGGATCGACGGCGGCGACCGTTCCGGTGCCGGCAGCCGGGTTCGCGGCCAGCGCATCGGCGCCGAAGCCGGCCGACGCGACGGCCGCACCGGCCAGCTTGAGGAACTGGCGTCGCGCGGTGGGTTCGGTGGCGGGGGTGTCCTGATCGTCTTTCACGTCGGCTGTCTCCTGTCATGCCGGCTCGTGCCGGGGGTTTTCATGCCGACGACTATGCGGCAGGATCGCGTATCGATCGATGAAAGATCAGGGTCGATCGATAACCTGCCGAACATGAATGACGGAGACGCCCGTGACCCTCGACCCCCACGGCCCGGCCGGCCGCACGCGACCGGACCTGCTCGCGCCGCCCGGCACGCCGGCCCACGAGCGGCGCATCGCGCAGGCGCTGCGCCGGCTGCGCGTGCGCGACATGGAAACGCTTGACACGCTCGGCCGCACGCGCAGCTTCGCGCGCACGTCCGAGGCTGCGTCGATCACGCAGCCGGCGCTGTCGAAGTGGCTGCGCGAGCTCGAAGAGTCGCTCGGGCTGCCGCTGTTCGAGCGTACGTCGCGGCGGGTCGCGCCGACGGCGTACGGCGATGCGCTGCTCGAATGCATCGGCCGCGTGCTGACCGACATGCGCGGCGGCGCGCCCGCGTTCGACGCGTTGCGCACCGGCGCAGGCCGCCCGGTGTCGATCGGCCTGCTGCCGAACATGGCGCCGCAACTGATTCCGGGCGCGCTCGCGTGGCTGCGGGAAGCCGGCCGCCCCGTGCAGCTCAACGTGCGGGAAGACACGCTCGACCGGATGCTCGCGCAGGCGCAGCGCCACGAGCTCGACCTGCTCGTGTGCCGGCTCGACGCGTCGGCGTTGAGCGCGGGGCTCGCCGTCGCGCCGCTGTACCGCGACGACATGATCGTCGTGTGCGGGCCGCGCCATCCGTTGCTCGGGCGCGCACGGATCGGCTGGCGCGACGCGGCCGCGTTTCCGTGGATCGCGCCGCCGTCGGGTTCGCCCGCGCGCACGGCGCTCGACGCCGAGTTCGCTAAGGCGGGCCTGGCGCCGCCGGCCGTGCTGATGGAGTCGGTGTCGTGGCAGACCAATCGCGCGGTCGCCGGCCAGTCGCCGTGCCTGTTCGTGCAATCGGCCCGCGCGTTCGACCTCGCCGCGCGGGCCGGCGAGCGCGTCGGCCGGCTGCCGCTGAAGCTGTCGACGATGCCGGAGACGGTCGGCGCGCTGTATGCGGCGCCCGCGAGCGCATCGGTCGCCGCCGCGATCGACGCGCTGAAGGCGGTGACGGGCGCGCATTCCGGCGCGGACGACCGGCCGGCAGCGGGGCAGGGTGCGGACACATTCTGACGGATCGTTGTCGGAGAAGGCGCGCGCGGCCTTCGTGCGCTGCAGCAACCGGTCGCCGCCGGTGCGAGCCGCGCGGCAACCGAGCGTATCCCCTGATGCAAGCAGGCACGCCGGCTGTCACGGATTGGTGTTAAATACATTTCGGCGCGCCCTGGCTCGGCGCGCAAACGGGGCGCACCGGGCATCGGCGTAAACCCGGGGCGGGACAGGGCACGAAAAGGCACGAAATATCGATAACGAATCGGGCGCATCAGACCCGGTCGGACAGACGGCAGGATTCATCTTGAATACCGAACCGCAAAGTTCTCGCTACAGCATCGGGCTCGCCGCGGAAGTGCTCGCATCCGAGCAGAGCGTACTGAGACTGATCACGCGCAACACGCCGCTGCCGGAACTGTTGGTCGAAGTTTGCCGGCGTGCCGAGACTTTGCTCGGCGACGGCGCGTCGTGCACGATCCTGCTGCTCGATACGGACGGCGTGCACGTGCGCGTCGGCGCGGCGCCGTCACTGCCCGCGCAGTACAGCGCGGCGATCGACGGCGCGACGATCGGGCCCGCGGCCGGCTCGTGCGGCACCGCGATGTACGAGCGCCGGATGGTCGCCGTCGAGGACATCGAAACCGATCCGCTGTGGGCCGACTACCGCGCCATCGCGTTGCCGCTGGGCCTGCGCGCGTGCTGGTCGGTGCCGTTCCTCGACGATGCCGGCATCGTGCTTGGCGCATTCGCCGTCTATCACCACTGGCCGTGCCGGCCGAGCGACGAGGAAACCGCGCTGTTGCGCGATATCGGCAACAGCGTCGGACTCGCGGTGCACCAGGACCGGATCGCGCGACAGCTCGCGCACAGCGAGGAGCATCACCGGCTCGTCGTCAACAGCCTGAGCGAGGGCATCCTCGTCATATCGCGCGAGGGCGTCGTGATCGCGAGCAATCCGAGCGCGAACCGGATGATGCGCGTGAAGGGCGAACTCGTCGGCCGCCGGCTGTCGACGGTGATCCTGCGCAAGCTGCGCGAGGACGGCACGCCGATCGAGCCGCGCGACTGGCCGAGCCGGCGTGCGCTCGAGACGGCCACGCCGATGCTCGACTACACGGTCGGCTTCGGTCTCGCGGACGGCGACATCATCTGGGTGCGCGGCAACGCGGTGCCGATCGTGCGGCCGGGCGAGACGCGGGCCGACTCGGTGCTCGTGTCGTTCAACGACATCGGCCCCGTGCGCGAAGCACAGCAGCAGCTGCGCTACATGGCGACCCGCGATGCGCTGACGGGCCTGTACAACCGCCGCTGGCTCGGCGATCGCATGCGCGAGCTGTTCGGCGTGCACGATGCGGCGACCGGGCCCGCGCGCGTCGCGATCCTGTTCATCGATCTGGTCGGCTTCAAGAAGGTCAACGACACGGCCGGCCACGACGCGGGCGATGCGCTGCTGCGCAGCGTCGCGGCGCGGCTCTCGGCCTGCGCGGGCCGCTACGCGCTCACGCGGGTCGGCGGCGACGAGTTCGTGATCCTCGTCGACGACTGCGACGATCCCGAGCGTCTCGCGGTGCTCGCCCGCGAGGTCATCGACGCGATCGCGAAGCCGTTCGCGATCGCGAACAACGAATACTGGCTCGGCGTATCGATCGGCATCAGCGTCGCGCCGCGCGACGGCGACGATGCCGTGACGCTGATGCGCAACGCCGATTCGGCGATGTACGACGCGAAGCAGCGCGGCCGCAACCACTTCACGTTCTTCACCGCGCAGCTCAACCTGCGGCTGCAGCGCCGCTTCGCGATCGAGCAGTCGCTGCGGCGCGCACTCGCGTCGGACATGCTGCGGCTCGCGTATCAGCCCGTCGTCGATGCGCGCAGCGGCCGCACGGTCGGCGCCGAGGCGCTGCTGCGCTGGACGAGCCCCGAGCTCGGGCCGATGTCGCCGGCCGAGTTCATTCCGGTCGCGGAAGACACGGGGCTGATCGTCGGGATCGGCCAGTGGGTGCTCGAAACCGCGTGCCGGCAGGCGGCCGAGTGGCGCCGCACGATCGCGCCGGACCTGATGCTGGCCGTCAACCTGTCGCCGCGGCAGTTTCACGAAGGGCTCGTCGAATCGGTCGGCCGCTGTCTCGCGCAAACGCGGCTCGACCCGTCCGCGCTCGAACTGGAAATCACCGAAGGCGTGCTGATGAACGACACGGACACCGTGCTGCCGATGCTCGAAGCGCTCACGGACATGAACGTGCGGATTTCGGTCGACGATTTCGGCACCGGCTATTCGTCGCTCGCGTACCTGAAGCGCTTTCCGCTGCACAACCTGAAGGTCGACCGCTCGTTCGTGTCGGGCGTGCCCGATCATCACGACTCGGTCGCGATCACGCAGGCGGTCGTCGCGATGGCGCATTCGCTCGGGATGAAGGTCACGGCCGAAGGCGTCGAGACGCAGGCGCAGTCGTGGTTCCTGCAGCAGATCGGCTGCGACATGCAGCAGGGCTATCTGTTCAGCCGCCCGCTGGAGGCGAGCGACTACGCGCGCCGGCTCGGCGCGGCCTGAGCGCGGCGCGCGCGCCGGTCGTACCCGTTGGTGTGCGTCAGTGCGCGTCAGTGCGCGTCGAACCCGCCGCTGCCCGGCGGCGTCGACGACCGATCGATCTCGACCCGGTTCTTGCCTTCGTGCTTCGCGCGATAGAGCGCGCGGTCGGCCGCCTCGATCAGCAGGGTCGTCGGCAGGCCGGGCGCGGGCACGATGCTCGCGCCGCCGATGCTGATCGTCACGGTGTGGTTGCCGGTCGACGAATGCGCGTGCCGCAGCCGCAGCGCCTCGACCGCGAGCCGGATCTTCTCGCCGAGCAGCCGCGCGGCGCCCGGCGACGTGGCCGGCATCACGACCGCGAATTCCTCGCCGCCGAAGCGCGCCGCGAGATCGCCCGACTGCCCGAGGCAGCGCTCGATCGTCGACGCGATCTGCTTGAGCACGCTGTCGCCCGACACGTGCCCGTACGTGTCGTTGTACAGCTTGAAGTTGTCGACGTCGATCATCAGCAGCGACAGCTCGCTGCGCTCGCGCGTGCCGCGCCGCCACTCGGCGGCCAGGTATTCGTCGAGATAGCGCCGGTTCGACAGTCCGGTCAGGCCGTCGGAATGCGTGAGGCGCCGCAGTTCGAGATTGGCCTCGAGCAGTTGCTGCTGCGATTGCCGCAGCGCGCGATAGGCTTCGTCGCGCTGCAGCAGGTTCAGGTACGAGCGCGAATGGTAGCGGATGCGCGCGACGAGCTCGATGCGATCGGGCAGCTTGACCAGGTAGTCGTTCGCGCCGGACGCGAACGCGGCGCTCTTGATCACCGGTTCCTCCTGCGTCGACAGCACGATGATCGGCACGTCGCGCGTCGCCGGATTCGCGCGGTACGCCTTGACGAGGCTCAGCCCGTCGGTGCCCGGCATCACGAGGTCCTGCAGGATCACGGTCGGGCGCGTCTCGATCGCGGTGGCCATCGCGTCGTCCGAGCGCGGGCAGTAGTGGAAGTCGATGCCTTCCTCGTCGACGAGCGCGCGCCGCACGGCTTCCGCGACGATCGTCTGGTCGTCGACCAGCAGCACCATCGCCGGCACGTCGGCGGGCGACGCGGTCGGGCCGCCGGGCGGGCGAGTCAGGTCAATCGTCATGGTCGATGCGGGTTGTTGCGGTCGTTGCAAGGGCGGGCATGGGTGTTGCGGACGGTCATCGTCGGGCTCAGATCCGTGCGAGCGCCGCCAGTTCGCCCGCGATGCGCCCGAGCGGCAGGATCGCACGCGCCGCGCCGAGCGTCGCGGCCGCCTTCGGCATCCCGTATACCGCGCTGGTCGCCTCGTCCTGCGCGATCGTATGGTAGCCCTTCATCCGCAGCGCCTTCAGGCCGATCGCGCCGTCGCGGCCCATCCCCGTCAGCAGCACGCCGATCACGCGGCCGGGCCAGTGTTCGGTCAGGCTGTTGAAGAACACGTCGACCGACGGACGATACGGCGTGGCGGCCGGCTCCCGCGTGTATTCGAGCGTGCCGGCGCGCGTGATGCGCAGGTGATCGTCGGTCGCGGCGAGCAGCGCGACGCCCGGCTGCGGTCGATCGCCTTCGCGGGCGACGCGCACGGCGAGCCGGGTCTGGCCGTCGAGCCATTGCGCCATGCCTTCGGCGAACGCGCGATCGACGTGCTGCACGATCACGATCGGCGCATTGAAATCGGCCGGCAGGCTGCCGAGGATCGACGCGAGCGCGCCGGGGCCGCCGGCCGATGCGCCGATCGCGACCAGCGGGCCGCCGCCGTTGCGCGCGGCCGTGCCGGCGATGCGCGGGCCGCCCGGCGCGTCGAGCAGGCGGCCGATCTGGTCGATCTTCGCGAGCAGCAGTTTCGTCGTGTCGCCGGCCGCGCCGTCGCCGAGCCGCGGCGTGTCGACCGCGTCGAGCGCGCCGGCGCCCATCGCCTCGAACACGCGCCACGCGTTCGCGCCGATGCAGCTCGTCACGATCAGGATCGCGCATGGTCGTTCGGAGCGCATGATCCGCCGCGTCGCTTCGATCCCGTCGAATTTCGGCATGATCAGGTCCATCAGCACGATGTCGGGCGGCTGCGCGGCGCACAGTTCGACGGCCTGCGCGCCGTCGGTCGCGACCCACAGCACGCGGTGCTCGGGCCGTCGCGCGATCGCGCGGCGCATCGCCTCGACGGCAAGCGGGAGGTCGTTGACGATGCCGATGTTCACAAGCGGAATTCTCCGGTCGGTTCGTAGTGTTGGAGGTGGGCCGGGTTCATGGAAGGGCGTAGCCTGTTCGGCGCTGCCGGGCGGCATCGGCGGCCGGACGGCGCGGCATTCTTTTCGGTTGGCGACGCCCGAATGCTGTCATGCGGCGCGAGCGGCGGCAATCGAAAAATGTGCGCATGATGCCGTTTCAGTGCGTTTCCTCTATGGCCGTGCGGCATTGCCCGCAAGCGGGCCGGTCGATCCTGCCCGGACCGGCCGTGAAAGTCCGCATGTTACCGTGTCGGCATCGACAAAAAAGAAAGGAGGGAGCCGGATGACCGCGCCCCATACCGTACTCGTCAGCCGCGACCCGCATGCGCCGATCGTGATCGAGCAGGACGGCCGTTTGCTGTACCGGATCTACATCGAGAGCGGACACGCGTCGTTCTACCGCGATTTTCCGGTCGAACCCGATGCGGTGCGCGTGCTGCGCGACGATGCCGAGCGCTACTACTTCCTGTTCGCGGCGCTTCACCATCCGTACCAGTTGAGCGCGACGAACCTCTCCGACGCGGAACGCGCGCGTTATTTCGGCACGATCCTGTTTGCCGGCCGCGACGAGGTCGAAGCCTTCATGACGGAGCGCGATCGCGCCAGCCACGGCGCGGTGGCGAATCTGCTGCAAATCTTCACGCAGGCCGACTACCGGCAACTGCGCGAGGGCCGGTGGTTCGGCATGGGCGCGGGCACGCCGGCCGCGTAGCGGTCGCGACCGGGTCGCCGGCGGCACGCTGGACGCGCCGCCGCGTCGTCAATGGCTGCGCGCGTAGCCCTGGATCAGCGCGCGCATCATCCCTTCGACCGTCGCGTCGAGCAGGTCGTCTTCCTGCTCGGCTTCCTCGACGAGCGCGGCATAGGCGGTCGCGAGCGTCACGCGGTCGACTTCCTGGCGTTGCTCCATCAGCGTCACCATCCCGTCCTTCGCCAGATGGGCGGAGAACGCGCGGCTGCCGATGGTCTGGAATACGTCAATCATGGCGGCTCTCCCGTACGTTGCCGATGCTTTTCAGTGTAGTCGGCGTCCCGGGCCCGCGCCACGCGCGCCGGCCGGCCCGCCCGATTCGTCCGATGAAACGTGGCCGACACACGGCGCGGGCACGGTGTCCGTCGGCTTCAACGTTTACCCGAACCGGCAAATTGTCGACTTTTTATCGATAAAGTCTCGTGTTAGATTTCGCCGTCCGAGCCCGATGCAAACCGGGCCGGCCGCGCGTGGCCGACGTGCCGCACGTCCAGACACAAGGAGGGGAAATGCTGGTGCTGATTGGGGTGCCGATCGTCGTGATCGGCTTCGCGCTGCGCTTCAATGCGCTGCTGGTGGTCACGATCGCGGGGCTCGCGACGGGGCTCGCGGGCGGGCTGAATCTCGTCGACATCGTCAGCGCGTTCGGCAAGGCGTTCACCGAGAACCGCTACATGGGGCTGATCTGGCTCACGCTGCCGGTGATCGCGCTGCTCGAGCGCAACGGGCTCAAGGAGCAGGCGAAGCGGATGATCTCGCGGGTGCAGGCGGCCACCACGGGCCGCGTGCTGATGCTGTACTTCGTGCTGCGCCAGGCGACGGCCGCGCTCGGCCTCACGTCGCTCGGCGGCCACGCGCAGATGGTGCGGCCGCTGATCGCGCCGATGGCCGAGGCCGCCGCGGTCAGCCGGCACGGCGAGCTGCCCGAGTCGGTGCGCCAGCAGATCCGCGCGCATGCGTCGGGCGCCGACAACGTCGCCGTGTTCTTCGGCGAGGACATCTTCATCGCGATCCAGTCGATCCTGCTGATCAAGGGCTTTCTCGAACAGAACGGCCTCTCCATCGAGCCGCTGCACCTGTCGGTGTGGGCGATCCCGACCGCGATCGCCGCGCTGCTGATCCACTGCACGCGCCTCGCGCTGCTCGACCGCCGGCTCGCGCGCGGCTTCGGCCTGGTGAAGCAGGAGGGCGCGCGATGATCGGCCTCGAATCGCTGTACACGCTCGCGGGGCTGATGTTCGCCGCGTTCGCGTATTTCAACCTGACGGATCGCACGAACCCGCGGCGCGTCGTCAATTTCGCGTTCTGGGCGATCTACGCGGTCACGTTCCTGTTCGGCGCGCTGCTGCCGCATGTCGTGACGGGCTGCCTCGCGATCGCGCTCGCGGTGATCGCCGGCTCCGGCAAGCTCGGCCGCGGCCAGTCCGACGAGGCCGGCGAAGCGGCGGCCGTGCGGCGCGAGACGCTCGCGCAGCGCTTCGGCAACCGGCTGTTCCTGCCCGCGCTGCTGATTCCGGTCGTCACGCTGATCGGCACGTTCGCGTTGAAGAGCGTGCCGTTCGTCGAGTCGAAGAGCGTGACGCTGATCTCGCTCGTGCTCGGCACGATCGTCGCGTTCGTCGTCGCGCTCGCGATGCTGCGCGATTCGCCCGTGCATGCGCTGAAGGAAGCACGCCACACGATGGACGCGGTCGGCTGGGCCGCGATCCTGCCGCAGATGCTCGCGGCGCTCGGCGCATTGTTCGCGGTGGCGGGCGTCGGCGGCGTGGTGTCGGGGCTCGTGAAGGAGTGGGTGCCGATCGATTCGCCGTTCGCGGTGGTCGCGGCCTATACGGTCGGCATGGCGCTCTTCACGATGATCATGGGCAACGGCTTCGCCGCGTTTCCGGTGATGACGGCCGGCATCGGCCTGCCGCTGATCGTCCACCAGTTCCACGGCAATCCGGCGATCATGGGCGCGATCGGGATGCTGAGCGGCTTCTGCGGTACGCTGATGACGCCGATGGCCGCGAACTTCAACATCGTGCCCGCGGCGCTGCTCGAACTGAAGGACAAGAACGGCGTGATCAAGGCGCAGTGGCCGACGGCCGTGCTGCTGCTGGCCGTGAACACGCTGCTGATGTACGCGTTCGTATTCCGCTTCTGATTCGATGGACGAGAGATGCTCATGACCGACCGACTCACCCCCGAACTCGCTTCGAAATTCGCGTCGCTCGCGCTCGCGCACCTGACCCGCGAATATCCGAACAAGCTCACGCATGCGCTCGAAGGGCCGCACGACGTGCAGGGCCCGCGCGCATTGCACCCGATCTTCTACGGCAGCTACGACTGGCACTCGTGCGTGCACGGCTACTGGCTCGTGCTGCGCGTGCTCGAACGCTACCCGGCATTGCCGGAGGCCGAGCGCATCGTCGCGATCGTCGACGCGCATTTCACCGACGCGAACGTCGCCGGCGAGCGCGCGTATCTCGCGCTGCCGCACAACAGCGGCTTCGAGCGGCCGTACGGCTGGGCGTGGCTGCTCGCGCTATCCGCGCAGCTCGAGCGGCTCGCGCTGAAGGGCGTGTTGCCGCAGGCCGCGCGCTGGGCGAAGACGATGGCGCCGCTGGCCGATCTGTTCGTGTCGCGCTTCGAGACTTTTCTGCCGAAGGCGACCTATCCGCTGCGCGTCGGCACGCACTTCAACACCGCGTTCGCGCTGGCGCTCGCGCTCGATTTCGCGCGCGATACGCAGCGCGACGGGCTCGCCGCGCTGATCGTCGATACCGCGAAGCGCTGGCACCTGAACGACGTCGCGTGCCAGGCGTGGGAGCCGTCCGGCGACGAATTCCTGTCGCCCGCGCTGATGGAGGCCGAGCTGATGCGGCGCGTGCTGCCGGCCGCCGAGTTCGACGGCTGGTTCGCGCGCTTTTTGCCGGACCTCGCGCGCGGCGAGCCGGCGACGCTGTTCGAGCCGGCGACCGTCAGCGATCGCAGCGACGGCAAGATCGCACACCTCGACGGGCTGAACCTGAGCCGTGCATGGTGCCAGCGTTCGCTGGCACCATGCACGGCTCAGGTTCAGCCCGTCGAGGTGTGCGATCTTGCCGTCGCTGCGATCGCTGACGGTCGCCGGCTCGAACAGCGTCGCCGGCTCGCCGCGCGCGAGGTCCGGCAAAAAGCGCGCGAACCAGCCGTCGAACTCGGCGGCCGGCAGCA